>Ga0070684_100003014_pt1 | contig 12541 bp, 13 predicted proteins | sample KBSC723LmetaG_FD_65653 | JGI IMG/M metagenome (GOLD analysis project Ga0070684, IMG submission 65653) | Corn rhizosphere microbial communities from Kellogg Biological Station, Michigan, USA - KBS C7.2-3L metaG | ecosystem: Host-associated > Plants > Roots > Rhizosphere ...
AGCGCGAGATCGTAACCCGTGCGCGCTCCGTCGCGGTCGATGCTCGTGAGCAGCACCTCCCCCGCCCCGCGGCGCACGCACTCGGCGGCCCACTCGACGACGTCGAGCGGCGTCGCTTCGCGTCCCCCTTTCACGTACACGCGCCACCGATCACCGTCGCGCTTCGCGTCGATGCTCGCGACCACGCACTGGGACCCGAATCGATCGGCAGCCTCGCTCAGCACCTCCGGTCGCACGACCGCCGCGGAGTTGACGCTCACCTTGTCGGCACCCGAGCGCAGCGCCCGCCCGACGTCGTCCACCGTCCGCACCCCGCCACCGATCGTGAGCGGGACGAACAGACACTCCGCGGTCCGACGTGCCACGTCGAGCAGCGTCCCTCGCTCCTCGGCGCTCGCCGAGATGTCGAGGAACACCACCTCGTCCGCCCCCTCGCGCTCGTACCGGGAGGCGAGCGCTACCGGGTCACCCACGTCGCGCAGGTGCACGAACTGCGTCCCCTTCACCACGCGTCCGCCCTTCACGTCCAGGCAGACGACGAGACGTCGCGTCAACATCTATTTCTCCTCCACCTTCAGTGCGACGCTGCCCTTCGTGCTGAACACAGCGCCCGAGTCGACGAATGCCTCGCGCACGGCGAGGCCGAGCGCCTTGAACGCCGCTTCGACGATGTGATGGCGATCGGTGCCGCGAAGCACGCGGAGGTGCAGCGTCGCTTTCGCGTTGTCGCTGAGCGATCGCATGAAGTGGTCGTAGAGCGTGCTCGGAAGCGGGCCACGATAGAAAGGGCGCCCACCGAGATCGAGCGCACAGTGCACGAGCGCTTCGTCCATCGGGATGGTACGGTCGCCGTAGCGCGCCGCCGTCGCGGGCAGCAGCGCCGAGATGGCGGCGCCGAGACAGATCGCGACGTCCTCGATCAGGTGATGGGGGAGATCGCCCGTTGCCTGAAGGGTCAGATCCAGGCCACTGTACTTCGAGAAGGCCACGAGCATGTGGTCGAGAAACGCCTGCCCCGTCGCCACGTTGGCGCGGCCCGAGCCGCGCGTCAGCTCACATCGAATGGTGGTCTCCGACGTTTCGCGGACGACGACGGTCATCGATCTCTCTCGCTCGAAAGGGTGCTGTGCACTTCGTGATGTAAACTCACTCGCCGAACTCCCCGGCAACGACCACCGGATCCATCGCGCCCGTGTACAGCGCCATGCCGATCACCGCGCCCGCGATCCCACGATGCTCGAGCGCGCGCAGATCTTCGATCGACGTCACGCCACCCGAGGCGTAGACGGGAAACTGCGAGCTCTCCGCCACATCCTCCATGAGCGGAAGATCGGTGCCCCGCAGCTGCCCTTCCTTGTGCACCGCGGTGACGAGCAGCCCGGCCAGCGGCAGGCCGTTGAGCTCTTCGACGACGTCGAGGATGTCGACCGGCAGGGTGTGCGCCCAGCCGCGCGTCGTCACCCGCCGCTCCCGCACGTCGCACGCGACGATGATCTGACCCGGATGCCGCTGCGCGAGCTCCGCGAGCCAGTCGCGCTCTTCGATCGCGCGCGTACCGACGATCACTGACGCCGCACCGGCGCCCAGCAACTCCTCGACGCGCTCCTCGGAGCGCACTCCCCCACCGACCTGCACAGGCACGTTGGCATCGGAGAGGATGTCACGAATGAGCGAGAGGTTGGATCCGTGTCCGGTGGCGGCGTCGAGGTCGACGAGGTGCAGCCGATGGAAGCCGTAGTGCTCCCAGCTCCGCACCACGTCCAGCGGATTCGTGAGCCGGACGCGCTCCTCCGCATACGACCCGCCCACCAACTGCACGCACGCGCCGTCGCGCAGATCGACGGCTGGGATGGCGATCATCGGGACCTCCCGCTGGTCCGGGCCTCATCGAGGAACGCGTGCAGCCAGCGCACGCCGGCCGTCGAGCTCTTCTCGGGGTGGAACTGGACGCCTACTGCCGTTCCCGCGCGTACGGCAGCGGCATAGCGATCGCCCTCGTGCTCGCTCCACGCAATCACGCGCGACGCATCGGTCGGCCGACAGACGAAGCTGTTCGCATAGTACGCGATGGAGAGCGGTGCGACATCGAACAGCGGATCGTGCGGCGACTCGAGCGCGTTCCACCCGATCTGCGGCACACGCTGCGCCTGCAGCCGAGAGACATGCCCGGCCATCACACCGAGCCCCGCACCCACGCCCTCGTCGCTTCCCTCGAAGAGGAGCTGCATCCCCAGGCAGATGCCGAGCGTCGGCAGGCCCCCGACGATCGCGTCGCGCATCGCCTCCCGCCCCGGCGCCAGACGGCCGGACGCCGCGCCGAACGCCCCGACGCCCGGCAGGACGAGGGCATCGGTCTCGATCGCGAGCGTCGGATCTTCTTCGATCCGTACGTCCACACCACCTCCTTCGATGGCCTTCGCCAGCGAGTGCAGATTGCCCGCGCCGTAGTCGAAGATCGTCACGCGCATGCGAGTGCCTCCCCGAATACCTCGAGCACTCGTTCCATCGCGGTCCAGGGCCCGACACCGATGCGTAACGCATCACCGCCGGTGGCGGCGAGCGCGGGAATGTCCTGCGGCAGCCCGGAGAGCGCACGCACGAGCACTCCCTGTCGACGCATCGCCTCGGCGATCGCCTGCGCTCCCGCGACCGGGACGAAAAGGAAATTCCCTGCTGCCGGTGCCGGAGCGAACCCGAGCGCACGCAGCTCGCTCGCCAGCCGCGCGCGATGCCCGACCGCCAGAGCGGCGTGCCGAGCGACCCATCCGATGCCGTCCGGTCCCTCGGTGAGCGCGGCGACCGCGGCCGACTCCGCGAGCGCATTCACCTTGTAGGGGCCGCGCGCGCGCACGATCGGCTCGATGACGTCAGCGTTCCCGACGCCGTAGCCGACGCGAAGTCCCGCCAGTCCGAAGGCCTTGGAGAAGGTCCGGATCACGACGAGGCGCTCCGATACCCTCACGAGCGCGGCGAACGACTCCGGCGCGAATTCGGCGTAGGCTTCGTCGATCACCACCAGCCCGGCCGCGTTGTGGACGACGTACTCCACCGTTTCGCGCGGGAGCGCGGTCGACGTCGGATTGTTCGGCGAGCAGAGGTAGGTGATCTTCGCCCGGCGATCGACCAGCCGTTCGGGGTCGACCTGATAGTCCGATGTCATTGGCACAGCCACGGGAACGAGGCCGTTGAGCCGAGCGAGGATCGGAATCATGGCGAACGTCGGTACCGCGAAGACGATCTCGTCCCCAGGCTCACCGAACGCCCGCATCGTTGCGTCGAGCACGTCGTCCGAGCCGCATGCCGACACCACGTCGATACCCACGTCGGCGGCGAGCCCCAGGTAGCGAACCACGGCATCGCGCAGCGGCGTCGCATAGACCGACGGATATCGGCTCGCAGACATCGCCGTCGTCGCCAGCGCGCGGAGCGCCGCCGGTGGGGTGCCCCAGAGGTTCACGTTGTCGCTCACGTCGACGTCGCAGGGCGTGACATCCGGAGCGTACCGAGGGAGCACCTGAACGTCGCGGCGGGCAAGCGTCCTGACATCGCCGGCGGAGATCATGAGGTAGACGCTCCTTCACGCCACGCGCGCGCGGTCGACGCATGGCCCGGCAATCCCTCGGCGTCGGCGAAGATGCCGACGTCGGCCGCCAGCCGCGCGGCGGCGGCGCGAGTCACTCGCTGATACGTCGTCCAGCGCACGAAGTCGAGCGTCGAGAGCCCGGAGTACGAGCGTGCGAGCCCGCCGGTGGGGAGCACATGGTTGGCGCCCGTCATGTAGTCACCGAAGGCGACCGAGGCGGTCGGGCCGACGAACACCGTCCCCGCGTTCCGAAGCGCGGCCAGGGCTTCGTCGAGCGGCCCGACGATCAACAGCAGGTGTTCCGCGGCATACTCGTTCGCGAATGCGATCGCATCGGGCAGCGATCCGGCGGACAGCACGGCGCCCTGCCCCGCGAGCGACGCGCGGCAGATGTCTGCGCGCGGATGTGTCGCGAGCCCCGCTTCGATGGCAGACAGGATGTCGTCGACGGCACCCTCGCTCGTCGTCACGGCGACGACGGCGGCCAGGGGATCGTGCTCTGCCTGGGCCAACATCTCGCGCGCGACCAGCGTGGGGTCGGCCGTCTCATCGCAGAGCACCAGGAGCTCGCTGGGGCCGGCGGGCGAGTCGATCGCCACCGCGCTGGCCACCTGCAGCTTCGCCGCAGCGACGTACGCGTTGCCCGGCCCCACGATCCGATCGACCCGGGGCACGCTCGCCGTGCCGTAGGCCATCGCCGCCACGGCACCCGCGCCGCCGAGCGCGAAGACCCGATCGGCGCCGGCGAGCGCGGCTGCGGCTAGGACGACACTCGACGGCATGCGCGTACCGCGCGACGGCGGCGAACAGAGCACGATCTCGCCGACGCCGGCGACGCGCGCGGGCACGACCCCCATGAGAACGCTGCTCGGGTATGCCGCCCGGCCGCCGGGCGCATACACGCCGACACGCCCGAGGGGATCGGGGCGACGTCCGACGATCACACCCGTCTCGCTCTCCGTCTCCTGGGCAACCGGAAGAAAGGCGCGATGCACCCGCTCGATGTTCCGAGCCGAGCGCTCGAGCGCCTGTCGCAAAGGTCGAGCGAGGTCGTCGAGCGCCGTCTGCCATCGCGCCCTCGGCACCTCCAGGGTATCCAGCGCGACGCCGTCCAGCTCCACGGCAAGAGCGCGAAGCGCATCGTCGCCATCGTGCCGCACGCGTGCGACGATGCTTGCGGTCCGCTCGCCGATCGCCGCGTCGATCCCTGCGGTTCGATCGAACAGTGCACGGCGATCCGCACGGGTCAGTGCCTGACTGGGGCCCGTCCATCGCACCGTCGCACCGCTCGCTACTCGCTGCGTGCTCACGACATGAGCCTCTCGATGCGAGTGACCAGGATGCCCTCGGCGCCGAGCGCTTTCAGGTCGGCGATCGTCCGATAGATCGTCGCGGCGGAGACCACGGCGTGCACGGCGACGAATCGTCCGCCGTTCATGATGTCGATGATCGTCGGGCCATTGAGACCCGGAATGACCCGCTTCACTTCGTCGAGTCGCTCGCGCGGTACGTTCGCCATCACATAGCGCTTGTCCCGCGCGGCGAGCACGCTCCGGAGCGCGGCCACCAGCTCGTCCAATGCTCGTCCACGGGCCAGATCCTTTCGCGTATCCGGCGCGGCGACGAGACGCGCGCTGGATTCCAGCACCGTCGCGATCTCTCGCAGCCCGTTCACGCGCAACGTGGACCCGGTCGATACGAGGTCCACGATCACGTCGGCGATCCCGATGTGTGGCGCGATCTCCGCGGCGCCGGAAACGGGGACGATCTCCACCTGTCGCCCGACCGACGCAAAGTATTCCGCAGTGACCCGGGGGAATACCGTCGCCACCCGCGTACCCGCGCGCAGGTCCTCGAGCGCCGAGAGGCCGCTCTCCTCCGTGGCGGCGACGGCGAGGCGACACCGTCCGAAGGTGAGATCCGACAGCTCTTCCAGCGCCCGACCGGACTCGCGGACGAGATCGGCTCCGGTCACGCCGGCATCTGCGGCGCCATCGGCAACGAACTCGGGGATGTCCTGCGCACGGACGAACAACGCCTGGAACTCGCCGCCCAGCGACGCGGTGAGGGCGCGCGGCCCTGCAGCGCGGATCTCGAGGCCGGCGTCGGTGAACAGCTCGCGCGCTTCGTCGGCGAGGCGTCCTTTATTGGGGAGGGCGATTCGGAGCATGGGTGGCCAGTCGGCCGTGAGAGGAGGTGAGGCGGAGCAGGGGCGAAAAAAAAGCCCGTCCATCAGGACGGGCTGCGAGCCGATCGGCGCCGTGGAGGTGAGCTCTCGCCCTACCCGCGCATGCGCGTCTCGCCCCGGCCCGTCTGACCGTGGGGATGATGCGCATGATGGTGGACGCGAATGATCGACATGCGGGGCAACCTAACAGCGACTCGCGGGCTGGTCAACGCGACGGCGCGCGGTATGCACGCCGCCAGCACGCTCCCGACAACGGTGCGCGGCCGAATTGCGCTCCCGGAACTTGTGAATAAATTCACAAAAACGACGCGGGCTCCCCGCGTCGCATTACACCACGATCAGGTCCTACTGGAGGCCCTCAGAAATGCGGTTCCACGGTATTGCGCTCCTGGCAAGCGCGACCATCCTCGGCGCCTGTGGCGGCGAGAAGACGCCTGCTGCCGACACCACCGCGACGGCCACGCCGGCGCCTGCTGCAACCACGACCCCCGCTGACACGGGTGCGGCCGCCGCTGCTGCTGCGCCCGCCGCCGGCGCGCCGGCTGCTGGCGCGGTTGCCGCGGCTCCGGCCACGGGTCAGACGCACGAGGTCAAGATGATCGGCGATGCCACGGGCTATAAGTTCGACCCCGCCAACCTCACCGTGAAGCAGGGCGATGCGGTGAAGTTCGTCATGGTCTCCGGCGGCCCGCACAACGTCACCTTCCAGAACGTGACCGACGCCGCGGCCAAGGCGCAGCTCGATGCCAACATGCCCGGACAAAAGATGGGCGAGCTCGCTGGCCCGATGGTGATGCAGCCGAACGAGGCGTATGTCGTTTCCTTCGCCAAGGTCCCGCCTGGCAAGTACGACTACATCTGCACGCCCCACGCGGCGATGAACATGAAGGGCACGATCACGGTTCAGTAATCCAATCGACATCCGTCGATTCGTAGCGGGGCAGGTGCGCATGCGCACCTGCCCCGCTCGTCGTTGGCCACGGCTGAGCGCTGGTGCACGTCGTGCAAGAGAGGGTTGCGTCCTGCGACGCGGCCACGCGTTGCGTGCCGAGCGAAGCGAGGCGATCATCCGCACATGAGTCCGCGCCGCCGTCCGACGCGAGAACGAGCCAAGCCACCCAGCCCCAGTCGCGCGACGTGGATGGCTGCGCGTGCGCGCAATGCGCTCCGGCGTCCGGTGTTCATCGGCGCCGTGAGCATCCTGACGTTCATCGCCTCGCTCGTCGCCCTGGTCGTGGTCCCGCAACAGGCGCGGCGCGCAGCGGCCCAGCTTCGCCCCGTCGCCGCACAACGCCCCGACACCGAACCCACCGTCGCGGCCCTCGCTGAAGCGGAGCGCCAGGTACGCGTTGCCGACTCGACGTTGCTCGCCGCGCGCAACCAGATCGCGCAGCTGGTCGCCGCGACGGCCGGGGGCGCCCCGGACTCGCTCGCCGGTGGCGTCGTGCTCACCGATTCGATGCGCATCCATCGCGATTCGCTCGCGGCACAGATCGCGCAACTTGGTCAGTTGCTGACACGCGCCGACAACGCGCCGCTGCTCGGATCGTATCGGGCACTCGCGGAGGCGCCGGCGATGCGCGGAGATGCGCGCGTCCGCCAGTTGCTCGACTCCCTCGTCGAGATCGAGCGTGAGCGCGAGAGCTATAACGCGGTCGGAGGCGTAGACCCGGTGTTCGTGGCGTTGACTGCGCGCGCGAACGAGCTGGGGCGGGCGATCGAGGGAATGGCCACTGCCCGACGCTCGGCGCTGCGCCAGGAGATGGCCGCGCTGACACCAGCCGCGCCGACCGTCGCCGACCTCATGGCAGCACGGGGAATTCCAGACACGCTGGAGCAGATCGGCAAAGCCACGTCCGCGCGCGCCGCGGCGGCGGGCGTGGCCGATCGGCTCGCGCGCGAGCGAGCCGAGCTCGCCGCCCTGGACGCTCGCGAGGAGCGGGCGCGCGAGCTCGCCAATCTGGGCGCGTCACCCCCCGCGATGCTCGCCGCCGCGCTGATCTTCGGTGCGGTGATCGGCTTCGGGTTCGCCCTCGTGGATGAAGTCCGGCATCCGCGCATCGCGGACGCGTACGAGGCAGAGCGCGCCACCGGAGTGCGCGTCCTTGGCGTCATCAGCCCCCTGCCCCAATCCCCAGAGCGCGGCCGCCGCTCGTCCGACCGCAATGCGCCTCCGTACATAGATCCTGGTGCGGACGGCCATCAACTGATCTACCTCCACGTTGCGACGGCCGGATCCAACGTGCTGATGCTCACGATCACGGGAGACAACCCCGCCGTATCGGCCATCGTGGCGATCAACTTCGCCGCGATCGCCGCTGACGAAGCGCGCAGCACGCTGCTCATCGATACCGATGCAGGTGCCTCGACGGTCGCCACGGCGCTCCGGTTCCGCACCAGTCAAGGGTTGAGCGGGCTCGTGACGCAGAAGCTGAGCTGGCCGGAGGCGGTCCGCTCGGCCCGGATCGGCCGCGACAGCTCCATCGACGTCGTACCCAGCGGACCGGACGCCCCGCCCTTCCAGTCCGTCAGCGCACTCCTCCAGAGTGACGCGAGCCGGCTTGCCCGACGCTACGACACCATTGTGCTCGTAAGCTCGGCGGAGCAGGTCCTGAGCGGCCTGCCCAGCGTGCTTCCGATCCCGGACGTGGTGTACTGCGTGCGAGCGGGGCAGACCCCGATCGCACAACTCAAGCGCGCACTCGAGGACATCGAACGGACCGGCGGGCGCATCCGAGGTATCGTACTGTGGAACGCACCGGATCCGGTGCTTTCCGAGGTGCGGCCCGCTGAGGCGCGACAGGCTGCAGAAGTTCCAGCCACCGTCTGATTCAGGGACACCACGCACGCAGTATCAGGGCACTATAGCCACCCTAGTGCTCTCGAAACCATCCAACTGATCTCAAAGAATACCTCATGTGGGCTGATACGCTGCTCGCGGCGGAGCGAGTACATCTCCTCAGGCTCGCCCTTTGGGGTGCCGCCAGCCTGCTCGTCGGCACGGCGCTGGTGGCGATGCTTCACCTCCGTCGCCGGCGATCACCACTGCTCGAGCACTTCGGCATCCAGACGGCGGTGTGGGGGGCCGTCGAAGTGGGCGCGGCGCTCATCCTGCTGCGCTCGCTCGCTCTCCGGGATCTCTCGGGCGCGACGCGGCTCGACCGCCTGCTCTGGATGAACATCGGTCTCGGCATGGGCTACGCGCTCGTGGGACTCACGCTCGTGGTGATCGGCTGGCGCGCAGTAAGCCGCTTCGGGCTGGTCGGCGCCGGCATCGCGATCGTCCTGCAAGGCGCCGCGCTGACGACGATCGACCTCTTGCTCGCCGGCCAGATTTCACGGTAATGCGACATCTCGGATGACCGCGCGCTGTGCGGAGCATCGCGGGCTCGGTATGTTTGAGTGGAAGTCCGACGACCGCCTGCTTTCCCGCGACCCGATGTAAATGCGCGGCTATTCCGACCGTATCAATCACGCGCTCGCCTTCGCGGCGAAGCATCATGATCGACAGGTTCGGAGGGGTACGCGCCTGCCCTACCTGACGCATCCCGCAAACGTCGCCGTCATCCTGACCCGGTATGGTCAGGACGAGATGACGGTCGTGAGCGGCATCCTGCACGACGTGATCGAGGACTGTGTGCGCGACGGCTACACGCGCACCACACTCGAGCAGCGCATCGGGGACAAGTTCGGGCCCGAGGTTCTGGATACCGTACTGGCCGTCACCGAACGGCAGGTCGACGAGGAGGGCGTCGAGCTCTCGAGCGAAGAGCGACGGGATGACTATCTCGCCAGACTCGCCGCCGCCCCTACGCGTGCGCGCTGGGTCTGTGCCGCCGACAAGATTCACAACGGCAGTACCATCCTCGCCGATCTGAAACGCACGCTCGATCCAGACACGGTCTGGTCGCGCTTCAATGCGGGACGATCCGGAACGGTGCGCTGGTACCGTCGCGTCTACGAGCGACTCCAGGAGGTGGGCTTCGACGCACCGATCATGGAGGAGCTCCAGTTCGTGGCCGAGGAGCTCGAACGCGCAGTGGGAGCGAGCAGCCTCTCGTCTCGTTGAGTCGAGCTTTCCTCAGGAACTGACGCTGGCCTCGGCTGCATCGAGCGCATCGGGTAGCGGCGTCGCGGGATAATTGCGCGCGACGTACGCCTCGAGAATGCCGAGGAACTCCTGCACGATCTGCTCACCCTTGAGCGTGGTGAACAGGCGCCCGTCCACATAGACCGGGGCCTTGGGCTCCTCGAAGGTACCTGGCAGCGAGATGCCGAGATTCGCATGCTTCGACTCGCCCGGTCCGTTCACGACGCAGCCCATCACGGCGACGTGCATGGTCTCCACGCCAGGATGCGTCTGACGCCAGATCGGCATCTGCTCGCGGATATAAGTCTGGATGTCCTCGGCCATGTGCTGGAAGAAGGTCGACGTCGTGCGCCCGCATCCGGGGCACGCCGTCACCTGCGGCGCGAAGCTTCGCAGGCCGAGCGACTGCAGGATCTGCTGCGCGACGAGCACTTCCTCCGTCCGATCGCCATTCGGCTTCGGCGTCAGCGAAACGCGAATCGTGTCGCCGATCCCCTTCGAGAGCAGGATGGAGAGTGCCGCCGCGCTGGCCACCTGCCCTTTCATCCCCATCCCTGCTTCGGTCAAGCCCAGATGCAGCGGATAGTCGCAGCGCGACGCGAGGCGCTCATAGACATCGACCAGGTCGGGAACCTGCGACACCTTGGCCGAGATGAGGATGCGGTCGTGTCCCAGTCCCACCTCTTCCGCCAGCTCCGCTGAGCGGAGTGCCGACGCGAGCATCGCCTCGATGTAGACGTCCTTCGCGGTGCGCGGGGTCGCCGCACGCGCGTTCTCGTCCATCATCTCCGTCAGGAGATCCTGGTCGAGGGAGCCCCAGTTCACGCCGATGCGCACCGGCTTCCCATGCTCGATGGCCAGCTGTACGATCGTGCGAAAGTTCTCGTCTCGTCGCTTCCCGCCGACGTTCCCCGGGTTGATGCGGTACTTGTCCAGTGCGCGCGCGCAGGCTGGGAAGCGCGCGAGCAGCAGATGGCCGTTGTAGTGGAAGTCTCCGACGATCGGCACGCGCACGCCGGCATCGCCGAGGCGAGCGACGATCTCCGGAACGGCCGCCGCCGCTGCCTCGTTGTTCACGGTCACCCGCACCAGCTGCGAGCCGGCACGCACGAGACTCTCGATCTGCGCCGCGGTGCTGATTGCGTCCGCGGTGTCCGTGTTCGTCATCGACTGCACGACGATCGGATGGCTCGATCCGACGGGGACGGAGCCGACGAAGGCGGTAACGGTGGGTCTGCGGGGAGCGAAGGTCACGAGCAGCGGGGTGAGGGCGACGATGAAATCTAAAGGAATGCCCCCTGTGGGGCGTGCGCGCGGGCCATAGTTTCCGCGTTCGCTGGATTCACGGATCCCACGCGTGCTTCAGGGAGGCGACCCATGACCGACGAAGGGCAGCTGTACGCAACCGGTGCTACCTCTCCGCGGAGCCGGCGCTGGCGCCGCTGGCCGTGGATTCTGCTCGCCGTGGTGCTTACACCAGTGCTCCTCCTGGCCGTATGGACGGCAATCGCGCTCTCGTACTCGTACTCTGAAGCGGGACACCGGGCCGGCTACATCCAGAAGCTCTCGCACAAGGGATGGATCTGTAAAACGTGGGAAGGTGAGCTCGCGATGGTGAACGTGCCGGGCGCGGCGCAGGAACGCTTCCCCTTCACCGTTCGATCGGACAGTCTCGCCGCCGTGATGAGCAAGATGATGGGCTCGCGTGTCTCGATCACGTACGAGCAGCACAGAGGGGTCCCGACCTCCTGCTTCGGCGACACGGAGTATTACGTCGTCGCCGTCGAGAAGGCGGCGTCCTGACATCTCCGCCCCCTCCCGGGGGTCGCGTCCGTTCCACCCTATCGGCGCGGATGGGCCCCGCCCCGGACTATTGACCGTTCTTTTTGGGCTTGCTACGTTAGCGCTCGCCGAGCCAGAGGACAGGCTCGGCATTGTTCATCGCGACGGGACACCGGTGCGCCCGCCGCACTGGCTATTGTCGGGGTACGGCGCGTTCCGCTCCCTAGACAATCAGTTTTCTCAGGAGTGGGACATGCGTACGACCGGCAAGGTGAAGTGGTTCAACGACGCGAAGGGCTTTGGTTTCATCACCCCTGACAGCGGCGAGAAAGACTGCTTCGTGCACTACAGCGCGATCCAGGGCAACGGCTTCAAGTCTCTCGCTGAGGGAGACGCGGTGGAGTTCGACATCGTCCAGGGCGCCAAGGGACCCGCAGCCGAAAACGTGTCGAAGACCTGACCTGATCGGGCTCGAAAAGACAGAAAGCGGGGCGGCCTCAGGCCGCCCCGCTTTTCTCATCCCCCCGGGTCGTGGCCCGCACATGCAGTCGTGGCCGACCCCGCCGAGGACGCGGAGCGCTCTCGAGAGCGTCCACCAGGTGGCGGTGCAGATCGCGCTCGAATCGATCCCGTTCGAAGGTGAGGGTGAGATGGAGCCCCGCCGCCAAGGATCCGTCAGGGGACGCGAGCAAAGCGGCGGCGAGCGAAATGGCATCCCGCACCGAGCAGCCAATGCTTTTGTTCAGCTCCCGGACGAGAGCGATGTGCACCAGCGCCGGCCACGAGATGCCCCGGGCCACACCGCGAGTCCTTGACTGAACCCCTGCCACCTCATGATGGGCAATGAGGTTATCGGTCCATTTTTCCGGTGCGCCGATTGCAACGGAAGCTATCGCAA
>Ga0070684_100003018_pt1 | contig 12538 bp, 8 predicted proteins | sample KBSC723LmetaG_FD_65653 | JGI IMG/M metagenome (GOLD analysis project Ga0070684, IMG submission 65653) | Corn rhizosphere microbial communities from Kellogg Biological Station, Michigan, USA - KBS C7.2-3L metaG | ecosystem: Host-associated > Plants > Roots > Rhizosphere ...
AGCTCCACATTCAATCCGACCGTGGCGAACAGGTCTAAGGACTGAAGAACCTGGGATCCGTTAATACTGACGCTGAAGACACGCTGCCCTGCCGCGTTGATCGCTGTCGAGTTTTCAATGAAGTGCAGAGTAACCGAGTACTGGCCGTCCGCCACAGGAAATTTGTAGCTGAACGACGTCGCGCCAGTGGATGGGTACCGCTCGGTGCGCAGGTAGTCTCCCCCACCAACGGGAAGAGCCATCGGGCTGGTATAAGCCTGGCCTCCAGTGAAATACTGATCGGCGCCGTAAATCCCAGCGACCGGTCCGCCAGCGTTGATGTGGATCTGTGCAAGCAACTGACTGGCAACCAGCAGGCCGCAAAAGATTTTCATTGTGGAATTCTAACACCAGAGATACAATCTGTGCTGTTACCTACAAATCAACGACAAGATTTCCTCCTTGAATCTATCCAGGTTCCGATGTTGCATGGCGCAGTAAACTATGACCATGGTCTCTCGGAACACAGTCAAGGCAGCCGGCGAAATGTACAAGGTACAACACGCGCTTGACCACGTTGCAATCCCGCTGATCCCCACCATCGGTGTCGGCCCGGCATACGCCGAGGCTGCCCGTCAAAACTCCCACCTGTTCGAGCCCACCATAAAAATCAAGCGCGGTCAGAAGCAGGGCGACCTGTTCTTATCGGTGGAATAGCCGGCCGATCCGGTGAAAAATCGAGACGCGCGCCGGATGCGCCATGGGGAGTGAGCTACAAAGGCCATTGTCCAGGCATTGGTTATAAGCCTCGTCGTAAACCTCGTCGTACTCGCTGTCACTACAGCCTCCTTGGTATTTGCAAAATCCAGCCGCGGCATTGCTGGCCCATTGCGAGCAGCACGGTCGGTACCCGCCCGCCTGCAGGGCGATCGCGATCAATAGAACTCCTAGTAGTTTTTTCATCCTGCCAGTCTATCGCTCTCAGCGTAAAATGGTGGCTCAGAAAGGATTTCCATGACCACACTTCAACGAATCGGGACCATTTTGCTTTTGACGCTGGCGATCGTATTTGTTTCCAGCCTGGGTGGCGCGCATGGCGTGAAGCCCATCATCACCGCTAACGCGCAATCGCTGACCTGTACGGGCTGTCCGTATCAGGGAACGCGCGACGATTGCTCTCAGTGCCACAACTTCACTTACCGCAACGCCGGCGACGACGGATGCACCGACTGTTATTTCATCTATCCCGACCTGGCAGCGAAGACAAAAGGGCGCCCCACGTCCTACGAACTTGGATCGATAACTGGGAATCCGATGAAAATGTATGCCAAGTGGCGCGATATCCCGATGCCCTCAGATCACAGAAAGCAGGCCCTTGCATTCCGCGCGCGAGTCCCTGACTGTCAGGGCAGAAAACTCGTCACGGAGTAGTACGATTGTATCGGCGCGGGAAGTGAAAGGCTTGCATTGTGGTTCCTTCAGCCGGCCATCGCACCCCGCGCCGTTAAATCCGCAGTGTTACTATATCCCCTGAAGGAGCCACAAATCATGGGCATTGCCCCATCAGCAGATCAAACCACTCTCACTGCTGCGCAGGCCAACATCCTGGCCAGTTCCAAGGCCAACTGCGCATTGCTAAACAACAACGAAATCAAGATTTACATCGGCGCATACCTCGATTACTGCCTGAACATGGGAAGCGGATCGTTTGTTCCAGTCGAGCGCCGTACGCCTCCAGCCCCTCCATTTGCTTGGGTTCTCGCACCAGCGGACGCCAACGGCTTCGTTTTTTACACCCAGAGCACGACCCAACTGGTATGCGACCAGCTTCCTCCCGTTCAGTACGTCGGTGGAATCACGGCTCCCGTCTATCCTCCGGATGTCGTCGCAATTGGCCACCAGATCGTTCCAGGCTGGTTTTCTGTGCTTCCCAGCGATACGTGGCCGGCTGACCAGGAAACGGACAAGCAACCGGACGGACACACCTACGTGAAGCAGTTGACCATCGGTGGCGCGTGGTACCACCAAGTGAGCTAAGGAGCCATCATGTTAGACCTTAACGCAATCGACCAGCAGTACCAACCGCTCGAGGACCTCCTGCCGCAAATGAAAGCGGCTCGGAAAGACTGGGCGACCGCAGTCAACGCTTTGGATGCTGCTCAAACCAAGGCCACTGATGCCGAGCACGCGCTAACGATCGCCGCATCGAAGGTTCAGTTCGGTCCATTCCCGTCGCAGGATCAGACAGCCTGGGACGCGTTCAACGCAGCCCAGCACGTCCTTAACGAAGCCAATGAGCCCATTCCCGCCCTCCAGACTGCCGTGGCGACCAACTTCATCAACTTCAACGCGCTGTACGCCAAGTGGAAGTCGGCGAACGGCGTTCTGCTCCAGAATCCTGGGCAGGTGGAGCAGATACAACAGTGAGCGTATTCTCTTCCATCGGTGGCGCCCTTAAGAAAGTCTTTGGCGTTGTCGTCCCTGAGATCGTAACCGCTGCGTCGATAAGCGCTCCGATCCTCAGCATTTTTAGCCCTCCGCTCGGCGCGTTCGTTACCAACCTCGGACACTGGATGGGGTTGGCCGAAGCCGCATTCACCACCGCGAAGCAAGGTGCTGCCAAGAAACAAACGGTCGCGCAGATTGCCGTTGCGGAACTTCCGATGCTGCAGGAGTTCATTGCAGAGTTCGGATCAAATGCTAAGATTCCGCAGGACGAGCTCGGCAAGACGATCGACGCCTTCGCCGCGGCATACAACCAGGCTGGTACGTTTATCGCTGCCATGAAGGAAGCGAACAAGCCCGCCACTCCCGCCAAGTAAATAAAAAGGGCGACTCGCCAACAGTAGCGGGTCGCCCGAGTTTTTATCGCAAACAGCCTGCAGATCAGTCTAACACCCCACGTGATACGATTCCCTGCATGAAACTTTTTGCCACTTTGTTTTTGCTGTTCATCTGCTTTTCCATAGTCGCCAGCGCAGAATGCCCGATGGGCTCACACCGCGAAGATACCGGCGACATCGTCTGCACTCAGAATCCGGATGGCACGTTCAGTTGCTATGACCGCGGCGAGTGCGTTCCCAACCAGGGATGCTTCGATCCAACCGAAGGGCTGTGCGCGCCACCGATATGGCTGCCCCAGGCGGTTGTCGATCAAGTTCGCCGGCCGCAAATCGGTCTGCCTAGAAGGCGCGCGCCAAAGTAACTAACCGATCTGGATCAAGGGCACCATGGCAGCAAAGCGCATGCGTGGTGCTTTTGTCCACCTCGCAATGCTCGCGCACGTGGGCCCTGTCGCAGGGAACTTTGATAAGCCGGCAAAGCCAGGCCACCAAGCGTGCGCTCGATTCATATTGAGCATCTGTCGCCGGCATGTATACGAAGGGCTTCTGAGTTCCCGCGGCAATTTGCCGCGCGTATTTTTTGTTGAGCGACGCTGCCCCTGCCTCAGTAAGCGCCACGTGCTCTATTCCAATTGAAAATCCGTTCGCCTCGTCCGCATGCCAGGCTGTGTCGCGCAGGTCGAGAAGCTGCGTAATCGATCCGTCGCGATCGCCGATCAGATGAGCGCTGGTTCGGTTTGGGTAAACGGAGTTCGTGAAACTTGCAATCGCGCCAGCGAGCGTTGGGCCATCAGTGACGTGTAAAACGATCTCTCGCTTTTGTTCGATCGTTCCTGGTGCGCTGTGGTTGAGAAGAGGTTTCCAGATTGCGAGTGGGTATCGAATGGGAAGAACAGGCATGCCATAAAATAGCAAACGCGCCCGGCGAACCGAGCGCGTTTGTAAAAATCCCAGCGGATTATAGATTAAGGAGCCGGGTTTTCTGCAGGAGTGTTGGCGACGAGCGCGTCGGCAATTTCCTGTTTGTTGGCCAGAAGCGTGTCCATGGTCGATTGGAGTTTGGCCGGGTCGTTCCGCATGGCGAACAACTTCTGCAGGAGCGCAACTGCGCTGTCGGCCAGGGTCTTTTGAGCGGTTGCTTCCGCCAGGATGTCGTCGATTGTAGCTTGCATTAAAATCTCCTTCTGAGCGATTACGGCAATAGCCGATTCAATACGGTCGAGTTGCGCTTTACCGCCAAGGGCTGCGAGAGTCGCTGGCGAGAGCGAAATTTCAAGCGAAACGGCAAGATTAAACTGGATTGCCACGTCCACCACAGCATAACAGAACTAATCGCCGAAGCAGACGCAAAGAGCCCCTCCATTGTCAAAAGCGGTGCTTCGAGCGGTCCATGTCACGCCATCGGGCGATGTCCACACCTGCTCCACTGACCCAGCGAAGAAAGTCACAGCGACGAACAAATCATTTCCGAACGCCATGCCAAAAGCCGAATCTGTTGAAGCCGTTGCATCGCTCCACGTGGCGCCGTCTGAAGAGGTAACGGCGATGGTCCCGGATGGAGAACTGCAAGCGAACACGTACTTGCCGGCTCCGTAAGCGATCCCTTCCAGAGACCGATTCGGACTCGGAGTTGTCTGGAGGGTCCAAGTAATTCCATCGGGCGAGGTCATTGCGGCCTGCGTGCTGCCGCTACTTTGAACGCCTGCCACAAAGAGCCCATTGAGAAATCGAATGTTGCTCCACTGTTTCACTGCAGGAGCAGCGCTTGCCGTCCAGGTGATACCGTCAGTGGACGTCATGATTTGGCCGGTTCCAGTTGTGTGCACAAGCGTTGCGACCGCAACAAATATTCCATTGCCGAAGCAAACATCGGACCACTGATTATTATTGGGAACCGTTCGCGCGGTCCATGTGACAGCATCGGGCGAGGTCATGATGTAGCCTGTTCCTTCGCTTCCGCCCGGGCCACCGCTATGCCATCCAACGACAACATACAGCCCAGCGCCATACGCCACCCCATGTGCTGCGGCAACAACGGAAGTCGCCGATGTCCAAGTTATTCCGTCGCTCGAATAAATGACTGATCCATCGTTCCCGCCAACCGCGACGTATTTCCCACCGCCAAAAATGATGTTGAAATACAGGCTCGTCGTCTGCGGAACCGTATGCGTCGTCCACGTAATTCCATCGGGCGAAGTCGCGGCCGACCACGTGGTGAAATCGGCGTCGATAAAAAGTCCTACGAACTGGCCGGATGCCGGTGGTGTCGGTGTCGGAGGGATTCGCTTTGGACCAGACGGAAAGTACTCGGTCACGAAAACGTCGCCTTCATTCGGTTTCGTCTGCAAAATCAGGTTGTTCCCATTGATCGTGTAATCCGGTCCCAGGCTGGGGTCGATCGTATCCAGGGAATAGCCAACCACAGAACGCCGGAAAGGGCTCAGCTTGACGGTAGTGTAGGATGCCGGCGAACCGCCATCAGAAGCCAGCTTGATCACGATCGCAACCTGATTGTTCGTGAAGATGCTGCGAGTCGGAGTCCAGGTGAACCCGAGCACCTTGGGATTGAAAAGGCGCCAATGGCCACCGGTCGAGCCTGCCGCGGCGAGCACGCTATCTACGGTGGCAACGCCGGCAGCGACCGATAGGATCTTCGCGGAAGAGTCGGTCCACGCGCCACCAGCGAAGGTCTGAACGATCTTATCCACGTCGTCGCTGACAAACGTGTAAGACGCGCTCGAAACCTTGCTCGAATCGCCGGAGTCAACTGCCAGATCAGTGAACTCCTGTTCGGTGGCCGGACCAATTTGCTCCTGTACCCACTGCTGGCCAGCCGTGGCGGTTGGCGCCCCCGTCGCCGGCGTTCCGGAAGGAAGCGTCCCAGGCGTCTGCAGCTTCGGCGTCGCGGTGGTTGTGGACAGGTTGCTGACCGACTGCGAACCGCTCGGAGCGGTAAGCGCGAGCGTTTCCCAGAACGAGACCTTCGTGCCGATCTGGTTCACTGAAAGAACCTTGATCGAATATATGAAGTGCCCGGCCGGCTCAGGAAGCTTCTCGTAACCGCCTTCGAGTTTTCCCTGGACGTGCTGCAGGAGCCAAAGCCCATTGAGGTCGGTGCTCGCGCCAGTTGGGCTGGTGATCGTGATCGTCAGAAGCTGCCCGGGCTCATACTCAGGTCGCAGAGTTCCGCACTCGAAAAGCTTAGGGATCGTTTTGAACTGGTTTAGGACCGTTAAAACCTTGATGTAAGCCGCACGCGCGTCGGTATTGTTGGTGTCATTCATCAACTGCGCGTAAAGCCCTGGGCCTCCCTCGGCCGCTGCTCGAGCAGCCACCTCTACGCTGTCGCGAACAGTGATGCAGTCGGCGCCTGATCGATAGTAAGCGATCAGGAGCGAGACGCCTCCCTGAATGACAGAGTTCGAAGAAATGATGTTCGACCCAGGCGAATATTGCAGGTCTGATCCCAGATCTCCCGATCCGATCACCGAGAACCGAAGAGAGGAGTTGGTGTCGCCATCGGTTCCACCAGTGCACGTGGTGTTGCTCCAGACCATGTTTCCGCCAGTCTGCGCGACCGTAACAATGTTTCCGCCAGTACCCGGGAATTTTACGCGCACGGCAAAGGTCGAGCTTCCCGTTTCCGGAAACTCAGCAATGCAGAACTCGTTCTGCCAGGTGGGCAGCGAAAAGGTGATGCCGGCGTGAAACGGCAGCGCGAGGATTGCATCGACCGCGTTGTGCGCGCAGCCCTCCACCGTTGCTGCGATCTTGACCTGCCGGAGTTCGGTATTGTCGAGGACGTCCTTCCACGTGTATGCCAGCGCCGAAAATCCCGGCCGGCTGATCGTGAAGGTGTCGCCATCGACCGGCAGCGCTGGTGGTGAGCCCGGGAAAGAAGCCGTAACGCTCGCCCGTACGCTGTTTGTGATCATCGCCGACACGATCCGGTCAACACGATTTGTCATGTTGAAAAACTCGGTCGTCTCGTCTCCATCGAACATTTCACAGGAAGGCGTGAACGCGTTAAAGCTGATTCGGATAGTTTGCTCGTTGCGGTAGTCGGTCTGGTCCTCGTCCCAGCTTCCGGTATCGAACTGAAAGGTCGTCAGAACGTGAGGCGCGACTGTGGTGTCGCTGTCCTGAAAGTACAGTTTAGAATCGGCGTTGCGGATTCCCCAGATTTTCCCGGCTTTGGTTTTCAGGTCGTCAAACACATCGCGGATCTTTTCGCGATGCGTGTAGGCGACTGTGATGGTGGGCCCGTCTTCGATGGTTCCAAGGGTGATCGGGCAGTCGGAGCAAAACGTATTGAAGATCGATGTCAGGATTGCCGCGCAGGTCATATCCTCGAAATACTGTGGCGGGTAAACCTCGATCGTGTCGAAGTAGCTGTCAAGCGTTGCGCATGCGATCGTGTTGAGGTAGCAGCCCTGGTTGTTGCTCCACTTGCGGTTGACCCGCATGATCTTTCCCGCCCATACGACCTTCGGTGTTCCGCTGATGACTTCCAGAATAAAAACCGGCGAACCGATCGTCGGCCGATAGGTGTCGGGCGGGAATACGCGCAGTGGGATGGTGGCTGTTCCGCGCAGCCCCTGCTCGAGGTCCCACGTAAATCCGGCGTTGTAATCAATTCTTCCAGTCTGGTCCGTATCGCCGGTCGGCTCGTGAATGATGAGTTGGATCGCCATGTTTAGTTAGAAAACGGGCTCAGTTTCGAACTGCGAAGCTTCATGTCGGCCTGCGCGCCATCTAGGAAAGCCTTGGGATCGTTCACGCCGTTCGCCTGGAAGTGGATGGTCTGGTTCACTACCACACTTTGAACCTGACCACCGAGGCTTCCCGATCGCTGCGTGCCAGGGCTTGAAAGCGACATCGCGCCTTGAATATCGCCGGGATTCAGACGAGCCAGGATGTCAGGCGGAAGGGAAACGGTTCCGCTGGCAGGGATGATGTACTCCAAATCGTGAACCTGCGCGATCTGGTCCCCATGAACGCGGCCGCCGATATCGAAAGACTTGGACGGCTTCGCATCCTTGCTGGCAATGGTATCGATAATCGCTTGGCCGACCATGATGGCGTCCACGTGCGCGGTCGACTGGAAAGCGACCCAGGAATCACGCATGCTCGAAAGAACGTCGTGTTCCGCATGAATCGTGTTGCGGATATCCTCGAGCTCTGCGAGGTTTGCTCGGTAAAACGCCAGAGTATCCGAATCGATCGAAGGTGTCGTGGATCCGGCTGTCGTTCCTGATCCGGATGTCCCAGTGCTGGTCGTTGGCAAAGACGCGCCGGTTCCGGAGGTTCCCGAAAGCTTCGTCGCAGCAGCTATTTCCACCTGCAGGGCCGCGATTTGCTGATTCAGGCTTACGACCATATTGTTGGCCGATTGCGTCTTCGCATTGGCTTCGGTGCTCGTCTGGTTTATTTGCGCCTGAAGGTCGAGGAGGTGTTGCTGTTCGGCCGCGATCTGAGCAGCCGACACCTTTGAATCGTTCGCGTCTTTTGTGAGTTGGGCCTGGGCTGCCTGAAAGTTCGCGAGCCCCTGCTGGCGCGTCAGATTCTCCGCATCTTGAGCGGCAGACAATTGCTTTTGAGCCGCAGCCAACTGCGCCTGCAGGTCCTTAAGCTGGGCCTGTTCATTTGCCAGAAGAGAGGCGACGGCCTCCTTCGCTGCCGCGGTTGCCGCTACAGTGACCGCGCCAGAAATCGAGGTCGAACCCGGGGTGGACGTATAGGTCCCGGCTGTCTGGGAAGTGGGATTGTCAACTTTCGTTATTTCTACCGAACTGGAATTCGGCGATTTAGAATCCGGTCCGCCAGGATACCCGGCGACAGTTCCTGGTTTCGTTCCGGAAGTCGATGTCGATCCAGCAGAGGAGCTATACGTCGCCGCAGCAGCCGCGCGCGCAGCCGCCTCTTGTGCGATCACTGAGCCAACCGCGTCGTAATGGTCTTGAAGCGCTTCCCAGACACCTTTCCCAGAAGCTAAAGCGGCAGCAACTGGATCAAAACTCGCTGCGTTCGTCGCCGGGCCCTGCGCGTTCTTGTCGGGAGCCGTGTTCGGTGCGACAGCCTGCGTGACAGCCTTTGCGACGTCTAGCATCGCGTTGACGACGTCGATATCTGGAGTCGAGGTGTTCTTCGTCGCGGAAGTGCTCGTGCTCCCGGGCGTCGATGTGTAGGATTCTCCAGGCGTTCCCGATGCTCCATTTAGGCTTACGGTGTCGATAACAGGAGCCTTGGCTACCGGTCCGACGTTCGGGGTCCAGTCGTAGTTCGGAGGCGTATTCGAGATCGGCTTTCCAGTTGTCGGATCAACAGGATATGCTCCAACCGAGTTTCCCCCTTTAGCGCTATTGACTGCGCCCGGCGATTGACTTTCAAGTCCTGGCCCGTTGCCGATCGTGGCGCCACCAGAGCCGCTAGGAAGGTTCGGAGATACGCCTCCCGTAGTTCCGGAGGTTCCGGTCCTCGTCCCGCCGCCTGGCGCGCCCCAGGCGCCAACAACCGATAACAGGGTGCCCATGCCCTGCGAGAAAATAGACGCGCTGGCTGCCGTGCTGGCAATTACTGCGTTGGAAATCTGCGTCGCGCTGTTCTGGACGGCCGCTGAGACCAGCAGCCCGGCGCCCGTCGTCGCATAGGAAACCTGCGCGTCGCCGACCACGGTCTGGGTGTAAATCGAGTTTGAGCTCGATACCAAGGCGTCGCCGCGGCCGATCAAGGCGGTAATTTGTCCGCCGATCTGCTGGGACTGGTCTGCGTACGTCTGGGCGAGGTTTGCGAAATAAATCTGTTCGGCCTGGCTGGTGGCCAAACCGGACTGGCGAATAGCCTCCTGTGAAAGCGCGGTATAAGCCGACTCCTCTTTCCGAAGCGCAGCAATTTGATCGTTCAGGTTCATCGCCGCGCCGAACTGCCCCTGCGCCTGGGATAGGATCTGGTTCTGCCGGTCGATGATCGTTTGGTCGTCTGCAGAGCGGTGGCTGTCGGCGGTTCCGATGGCGATCGCCTGCGTTCCAAAACCATCATCGATCGCGCTGGTAATGGCGTGGCCGGAATCGACAGTCGCGTCTTCCACGTCCTTAACGGCGGTTTCGAGATCCTGCGCGCTCGAGTCCTGCGAATAAGACTGCGTCGACGGCGAGTGCGAGCCATACGTGAGCGCTGTGATCACGCCCAGAACCGACTGGTTTATAATCGCCAGTTCGTTGTACAGCGTATTCATTTCATTGACGACGTTCCCGGCTGTCGTAACAGCAGCGTTGGCAGTGACTTGGGTGTTGTTTTGAATCGCCGCGAGAATTGAAACAGCCTGTGAGGTATTCGTCTGGGTGTCGGCGATGTTGCGACTATCGGTGGGCGAAAGTCCTCCAGAGGTCAGGCTGAGTTTTCCGATCGCATCCACAACACGATTTACGGCGTTCATGATGTCGCCAAGGCGATCGTACGTCTGGCCAAACTGCGACCAATCGTCTGCTCGGACGTTCCCCACCTCAGCGAGCGTTGCGCGAGTGTTTACTTCGATGTGTCCGGTATCCGAGGAAATGTGAGCGAGAAGAATTGCCGATGCGACTGCCGCGCCGGCAGAGACTACAGCCGCGATCGTTCCCGCCATATCGCCAATGCCGGAACCCATGCCACCGTCGACAGAGCCCGCACCAGCGACGCTGTTGTTGATCGAAGTAGCTGCAGCGTTGGCGGAAGCGGCAAGATTCGTTAATCCTGCGGATGCATTTCCAGCAGCCGTATTGACCGTCCCAAGGCTTCCGCCGACTATCCCAAGTCCTCCCGACATCCCGGGAAGAAGCGAGCCGATCAGTTCAATCAGGCTCATTTTGAGCGGAACCAGCGCTGCATTGATCAGGTCGGTTAGAATGCTTTGGCCGATCTTTTTGAACTGCGCCACGAGCGCGTCGCCAAGGTTCTTGCCATTGACGATCGCATCAGCCATGGCGCCACCCATCTGGTCGAAGCCTTTCAGGACGTCGTTGATCATGGCAACGTACTGGTCCGCTACGCCATGCGCCGACAGTCGAAGCTCTTCCTGCTTCAGGCGCACTCCCTCAAGCCCGAGAACCCATTTAGTTGCGTCCTCGCCGGTCTTTTCTGCGAGGTTGATTTCCTCCTGGTAGACCTTGCCTTCCTGGTCAAGGACGTAACCGAGCGCATCGCCGCGCTTGACCATCAAGTCCAGAATTGCCTGGTCCTTGGCAAGCTGTTGCTCCTGCGCAGCCTGAATATCCTGGACAGCCTGCGGAACCTTTTTTAAACTTTCGATGTAATTGTCGAGAGCCTGCTTCGCCTGCGGATACCCTTCCTTGCCCAGCTTGTCGACGAGTGCCTGTAGGGTCTGCAACTGGCCCTGGACCACCTCGGCCGGCGCGTTGTGTTTCTGCAGTTCGTCCACCCAGGCTTGCATTTGGCGCGTGGCTTCAGGCAGGTCGGACTTGGCGATCGTCGCAATACGCTTGTCGAACTCATCAAGCGCCTGCAGCACATTCGCCCAGTCGCCGGTACTTTGCGCTTTGGTGATTAGGTTGCCGAGGTCGGTCGTCAGTTGCGTTATCGGTGTGTGGAGATCATCCACGGCCAGCTTTACCTTCGTGGACGTTTCGCCGAAGTCCGACATCGCCTTATTGAGATCAGACATCGGCTGGGGCATTTGCGGGACGAGAATGCCGAGCTTATTGAGGGTGTCGTAAGTGTCTTTGAAGCCCTGGTTGACCGCAGGCGAGTGCGTGGCGAGGTTGGCGTACGAGGCTGCCAGCTTGTCGAAAGCGGCCGCGGTTTTCTCTGCCGAAGCTGCGGTATCGGTCAGGAACTTCATATGATCCTGAAGCGCCTGGTTCAGCACAGCGAGAGGCGCGTTCGTGTCCTGTAGCTTTTTGATCAGCCGGTCCCACGCGTCGCTCGCTGCCTGCAGATCCTGCTTCGCCAACTGCTGAATGTCTTTTTCTTCCTGCTCGAGCGCTGCCTGAATGATTCCGATCGGAGCGTTTGCCTTATCCAGAACGCCGATATAGTCGGTCCACGCCTGGATCGCGTCGCGGATATCCCCCTTCGCCAATTGCTGGATGAGTTTGGACTGCTCCTGGAAGTCCTGCAGGAACGGCGCCACGCCGGCGTGCGCATCTCCGAGCTTGGCCGTGTAATCGTCCATCGCAGCGATAGCAGCCGGCAGATTTTCTTTGGCGACCATATCGATGGCCTTCGATGCCGCCTCGAAATCTTTCTGAAGCTGGCCCACGGTTGTATCGCTTGCGATCTTCGCCTCGAAATCCGCAACTCCCTGGAAGGCAGCCTGCATATCCATGGCAGCCTTTTTATGGTCAAGCGCAAGGCCCTCGAGAGTCACCTTTGTCTTGCTGGCTCCGCTCGCAACCGATGCGGGAATGTTGACGTTCCAGACCTCATCGAATACCTTGGCTCCCGCTGTGATGTCTGCCTGGATCTGGTCCTTAAGCCCGCCGATCGTGTCCTTGATCTTTCCAAAGGCAGAAGTTACCGCAAGCGTTGCGCCAGTGAAATCGGCCTTGGCGACATCGGACGCAGCCTCGGCAACTGCCGAATAAGCGATGCCGAGAACCTTGGCGTACGTGGTCACCACATCGATAAAGATTTTGAACGAAGTAATTCCAGCATCGACGCCAGTGACGAGAACCTTGATGCCGACGACCACCGCGGGAAGGATCTCCTGCGCAAGTGGC
>Ga0070684_100003021_pt1 | contig 12535 bp, 7 predicted proteins | sample KBSC723LmetaG_FD_65653 | JGI IMG/M metagenome (GOLD analysis project Ga0070684, IMG submission 65653) | Corn rhizosphere microbial communities from Kellogg Biological Station, Michigan, USA - KBS C7.2-3L metaG | ecosystem: Host-associated > Plants > Roots > Rhizosphere ...
CGGGGCAGTCGGCGCTCAACGTCGCGATGCGCCAACGGACCGTCGCGCTGTCCGAGATGGTGATCACGCCGGGCCAGTTCGGGCTGCTGCAGGGCGGCGTGTCGGGAACGCAGGCGATGTCGCGCGCGTCGCTGCAGAGCGTTCCGCAGCTCGGCGAGGACATCTATCGCGCCGTGTCGCGGCTGCCGGGGGTGACGACGGACGACTTCTCGGCGAAGTTCGGGGTGCGCGGCGCGTCGGGGAACGATCTGTACGTCACGCTGGACGGGCTCGAGCTGGTCGAGCCGTTCCATATGAAGGACGTCGGCGGCGCGTTCTCCATCATCGACATCCAGACGCTCGGTCAGGCGTCGCTGAACACCGGCGGCTTCTCGGCCGAGTACGGGGACAAGCTCGGGGGCGTCTTCACCCTCACGACGACCGATCCGAGCACCGAGGGCGTTCATGGCTCGGTGGCGGTGAGCGCGATGAACGCGCGGGCCACTTTGCAGGGGCAGTTCGCCGGCGGCAAAGGCGGGTGGGTGCTGTCGGCGCGGCCGGGCTATCTGGACTTTGCGCTCAAGGCCACCGAGATGCGCGACTCGATCCAGCCGCGGTACTACGACCTGTTCGCCAAGGCGACGTACGGCCTCGCCGGCGGCGGCCGCCTCGCGATCCACGCGCTGCGGGCGGGGGACACCTTCAAGTATCTCAAGCGCGACGAGCCGAACATCTTCAGCGGCTACGGCAGCAGCTACGCGTGGGCGACGTGGGACCAGCCGTTCCTCGACACGCGGCTCCGCATGCAGAGCGTGGTCTCGGCGAGCGCGATCTCCTGGCAGCGTCACGGCGAGAATCATCTCCCCGACGGCGAACAGACCGCAATGATCGACGACGCGCGCTCGCTCGACCGGATCGGCGTGCGGCAGGACTGGACGTTCGACGCGTCGCGCTCCGTGCTGTTCAAGTGGGGGTTCGACGCGAAGCGGGAGTCGGCGGCGTACGACTACGTGCGGGTGATGGGCGTGCTGCAGCCCGATGGCACGCGTACCGGCCGCGACGACAGCCTGTCGACGATCGTCGCGCCGCGCGCCGACAAGCTGGCGTTCTACTTTGCGCCGCGCGTGCAGCTGCTGCGATCACTCGTCGTGGAAGCGGGGGCACGGCTCGACCGGTCGTCGCTCACCGACGAGTCGATCGTGAGCCCGCGGCTGAACGTGTCATGGCAGCCGCTCGATCGCACGACGGTGCGCGCGGCGTGGGGGGGCTACAGCCAGTCGCAGTCGTTGTTCTCGCTGCAGGCGGAGGACGGCGTGAAGAGCTTCGGCCGAGCGGAGCGCGCGGAGCAACGGACGCTCGGCGTGGAGCAGGGGCTGTGGAATGGCGTGAGCGCGCGCGTGGAGGCGTACGAGCGGCTGCTCACCCGCGCGCGCGCGACGTACGTGAACGTCGGCGGGGACATGTGGCTGTTCCCCGAGCTGCTGTGGGACCGTACGCTGATCGACCGGACGGCTGGGCGCGATCGGGGCGTGGAGCTGTCACTGGTGCGCAAGGAAGCGCGTCGCGCGGACTGGTCGGTGAGCTATGCGCTCGCGTCGTCGATGGACCAGATCGCGGGCGCATGGGTCCCGCGCGCGTCCGACGTGCGGCACACCGTGCAGGGGGACTGGTCGTTCCATCCGGTGAGCGGCTCGTGGCGGCTCAGCGTCGGCGGTGTCTGGCACTCGGGGTGGCCGTACACGCCCACCGTGCTCCACGTCGACACGACGAGCGCGAGCCCGACCGACCTCGCGATCACGACCTGGCGCACGCCGGGCGCGCTGAACTCGATGCGCCTGCGTCCGTATCAGCGCGTGGACGTCCGCTGGACGAAGTACTTCCATCCCGCGGTGGGGCAGCTCTCCGTGTTCGGGGAAGTGTACAACCTCCTCGGTACGGTGAATGCACGCGGCTTCTGGCGCGATGCCGCGGTGAGGGACGGCCAGGTCGTGCTCACCACGGGAGAGATCCACCAGTGGCCCCGCCTGCCGGTAGCCGGCTTCAGCTGGCAATTCTGACCAGATCGCTCACTCGTTGGTGAACTCACAGGTATCCGCTCCCAGCCGGTGGCGGGCGCGGCGCTGGCCGCGCGAGACGCTGCTCTGGCTGGCGCTCCTGCCATTCCTCATCTCCGCGCTGCTGGAGCTGCGGTCGCCGCTCGATCTCTCGATCGGCGATCAGGCCCAGTACGTCCTGCACGCCCGCGCGATCCTCGCCGGCCACGCGTACACGGACGACGGCTACATCTACACGTCGCGCGTCGTGATCAGCCCGAAGGCGTATCCGCCGGGGCTGCCACTGGTGATCGCCGGCGTGGAGGGCCTGGGCGCGCCGCTGATCGTGGCGCGGCTGCTCATGATCGCGTCGGCGGTGCTCTTCCTGTATTGGGCCGGGCGATACCTGATGCGGCTGGACGATCCCGTGCTCGGGCCGGCGGCGATCCTGATGTGCGCCTTCATCCCCAACCTCCCGCTGTACGCGACCGGGCTCTACTCCGACTTCGCGTTTGCCGCCGCCGCGTGGGGGTGTTGCCTGCTGATCGACCGGCCGGGGCGGTGGAGCACGGAGCGCATCGATCGGATCACCGCCCTCGGCGCGATCGCGATCGCGTTTCGCACGGCGGCCGTGGCGCTCATCCCGGCGCTCGTGCTGCATCAGGCATGGCGCACGTGGCGACATCGGGAGCCGTGGACGCGCGCGGTCGTACCGATCGTCGTGTGGCTCTCCACCTACCTCGTGATCGACCGGCTGCTGCCCGTGACGCAGAGCTACGCGCAGCAGATCGTGAGCGGCGCGGCCGACGCGGGGGTGGGGGTGGGGGTGGGCGCGAGCGCGGTGGCGTGGATCCGGATCCTGCTGCAGCGCGCGGTGTCGTACCAGGACTTCGTCTCGGGGATCCAGCTGACCCCGACACCATGGCGCGTCGTGAATCTCGCATACCACGCGGCAGCGCTCGTCGCCCTCGCGATCGGGGCGGTCGCGTGGGTGCGGCGCGCCGGCGTGCGCTTCCTGTTCTGCTTCACCGCCTGCTACGTCGGAATCATCCTGCTGATGCCGTGGACGATCGGGCGCTTCCTCTGGCCGCTCGCGCCGATGATCTGGTTCGCGACCCTCGACGGCGCGCGGGTCGTGTTCCAGACGGTGCGGATGGAGCGGGTCGTCGCGGTGAGGACGGCGGCGCTCGCGGCCGCATCGATGGCCATCGTGGCGGCGGTGCTGGGGCCGGCGCCGCCGTCGCTCGTCGGGATCGGCGATCTGCCGGAGGGACGCGCGCTCTATCGCGCCCTGGAGCGTGAAGCGGCGTCGACGCCCGTCCGTGCGATGAGCTCCAATCCCCGTGATGCGGCGCTCGTGCCCGGGGTTTCGGCGATGTCGATCCCACCGTCGCAGCCCGACTCCCTCCTCGCCGCGGCGGATTCCTACCGGATCACGCACGCCGTCCTCGGGAGCCTCGGCGTGGACACGAGCGCCGACCGTGTGCTGCTCGAGACGCTGCAGCAGCACCCGGAGCGATTTCGCCGAGTGTACGGGAACGACAAGTTCACCCTGTTCCGGATGGTGCCGGCTCCATCGCGCGAGTAGCGAGGACGGCCGTGCCGCGCTCGTGACCGGCGGGCGCGCGCAAGATTGGGCAAGCGCCGCCGCCTCCCGCTTCTACACTCGTAGAGGAAACAGCGACCGGATATTCGGCCATGGTTTCCGAAACGAATCTCTCGTGCGAGCGCTCGATGGTGCGGTGCCGGGCAATCGGCGCGATGATGCTCCTCCTCGCCTGCACGACGCTCGCGCCGGTGATGGCGCAGAGTCAGGCGGGCACGTCGCCGCCGTCGCGCTTCCTGACGGAGCGCGCCACCGCGCCGGGCGACAGCAGCCATTCATCGGCCATCTTCCTCCCCGCCGACTACTCGGCCAGCCGGCGGTGGCCGGTGCTGTTCGTGCTCGACCCGCGCGGACGCGCGCTGCCGAGCCTCGAGCGCTTCGCCGACGCGGCCGATCGGCTGGGCTACGTCATCGTCAGCTCGTACGACAGCCGCAGCGACTCGACGAAGGAGGTCAACGTCGGCGCGATCAACGCGATGATCGCCACGGCGATGGCGCGCGTCGCGGTCGACACGACGCGCATGTACCTCGCCGGGTTCTCCGGGACGGCGCGACAGATCTGGGACTTCGCCGCCGAGCTCCCGGCAAACGTCGCCGGCGTGATCGGGTTCGGCGCGGGGCTGCCGAACATGAACGACAACTTCGCCGCCACCTTCGAGGGGCGCGAGGCACTCGCCTTCTTCGCCGGGGCAGGGAGTGAGGACTTCAACTTCGTCGAGACGAAGGTGTTCGCGCGGAAGCTCGCCGGCACGGTCGCGGTACGCTTCGCCGAGTACGCCGGCCCGCACGCCTGGCCGTCGGCGGCGATCTGTAGCGCGGCGCTGGAGTGGATGCACTCGCGCGCGATGCTCGCCGGGCGGATCGCGGTGGACTCCGCCTTCGTGCTCGGCCGGATCCGCGCGGAGCTGGACAGCGCGCGCGCGCTCGAGCGGAGTGCGCAATTGGCGAAGGCGGCCGTCGCATATCAGCGGATCGCAGACGACTACCCCGGTTGGCCGAGCACGCGCGAGGCGAAGGAGCGGGCGGCCGCGCTGACGTCGAACCCGGCAGTGCACGACTACTTTGCGTGGTCCGCGACCCTCGCCGACGCGGAGCAGCGGCAGGAGACGGCGCTGGAGCGCGCGCTGGTGTCGGCTCGGCTGCGCTCGATGACGACGGCGCAGCTCATCGACGGGCTCGACGTCGAGACGCTGAAGCAGCGCGCGGCGTCGGGCGACTCGTTGCAGGCGCCCACGGCGCGTCGGCTGCTGGCGCGCGTGCAGGTGGCGCTCGCGTTCTACGAGCCGCGCGACCATCTCGCGCGAGGGAACGGCCGTGACGCCCTCGAGCTGCTCGCGGCGGCGAACCGGATCTCGCCGTTGAACGGCGAGTCCTGCCAGATGCTGGCGCGGGCCCACGCGCTGGCGCCGAGGGTGCATCCGGAGCTGCGGTGTGCGGGGATGAGGGAATGACGGAATGAGGGAATGAGGGACGCCTGTCATCCCGAGCGAGCGTAGCGAGTCGAGGGATCGGCACGTGCCGAGGCCTTCTGAACGACGGGACGCGGTTTCGAACGGCGTTGCCGCGGGAAAGGCAGGATCGCCTACAAGTTCGAGGGGTCAGACCCCCTTGAACGGTCAAGAGGGTCAGGCTCCTTGAAGGATCAAGAGGGTCGGACCCTCTTGATTGTCTGGGCTCGGCGAACGGCAGGGCCGCGGATCTTCCGGATGCACCGGACACGGCCGGATCTGCGCCGCGTGGCCGAGAGATCTCTCCGCCGGACCGTCAAATCATTTTGGAGCTGTGCATGGAAGGGAGCGACGTGCCGGTGCGAGATGATCCGCTGAAGAGCCGTTCTCCGCGTGCCTCGGCGATCCTCCGCGTCCTCCGCGTGAAATCTTCTGGCGAGCGAAGCGTACCGAGGTCGTCTCCGTGCCCTCCGTGCTCTCTGTGAGAAACCTCAGGTGCAGATCCCTCGCCTCGCTCCGCTCGCTCGGGATGACAGGGGACGCGTGTGACCGGGTGACGGACGTTGCGCGAGGCGCTGCGAAGGTCCAATGGGGCGGCCGGCCGTCGTGTGGCGAGGTTACGTGCAGCGGAGGCGAGTAGATGGGTCAGCCATCCATGAAAACCATCCCACCGGGGGAGACGGTCGACGATGCGTCCGTCGAGCTGTCGTCGCGCCGCACGGGGATGTCGTTCCAGCGGACGCGGATGAGCGCGGAGCGCACGTTGATGAGCGTGCTGCGAACGTCGCTCTCGATGATCAGCTTCGGCTTCACCATCTACTCCTTCTTCGGACACCTGCAGGGCGAAGGAGTGCTCAAGCGGGAACACGCACCGAGGAACTTCGGGTTGGCGCTCATCACGCTCGGCGTCGCGATCCTCCTGGCGGGGATCGGGTTCCACGTCGCCTTCATGCGCGAGCTCCGCAACGAGCGCATCGCGTTGGCGGAGGAAGGACTCATTCGCGCCAAGACGCACTTTCCCGTGTCGTACACGCTCCTCACCGCCGTGCTGCTGCTGCTCATCGGGGTGACGGCGATCGTCAGCATCGTGTTCGACGTCGGACCGTTCGGATAGCGCAGTCCGTTCAGCGCTGACGTAGCGTCCGAATCCCCGTCGGCAGCGCGCACCGCTCGTGCGCCGCGTCCGAGTTGGGCACATGTAATGCAGCCCGTCCGCCCCGAAAATCGACGGACTCGCGACCAATGTCCTCAGTTGGTGGCCACGCTTACGAAAGCGACGGCGACCTCAGCGCGCAACTGACGTCGCTCTGGAAAGCGCCGACGTCCATCGTGTCGTGGTTGGCGACCGTTGATCACAAGGCGCTCGGCCTGCGCTACATCTATACGGCCTCCGCGTTCTTCATCGCGGGCGGGATAGAAGCGGCGATCATGCGCGCACAGCTGGCGCGACCGGACGGCCATCTCGTCTCGCCAGAGATGTACAACCAGCTCTTCACCATGCACGGCGTGACGATGATGTTCCTCTTCGTCCAGCCGGTGCTGTCGGGCTTCAGCTTCTATCTGGTGCCGCTGCTGATCGGTGCGCGCGAGCTCGCGTTCCCGCGGCTCAACAGCTTCAGCTACTACGTGTTTCTGCTCGCCGGCGTCTTCATGTACGCCAGCTTCCTGAACGGTCAGGCGCCGAACAACGGGTGGTTCAACTACGCCCCGCTATCCGGTCCGATGTTCAACGCCGGACTGAACATCGACTTCTACGCGCTCGGCCTGCTCTTCCTCGGCATCTCCACGACGGTCGGTGCCGCCAACCTCATCGTGACGATTCTCCACATGCGCGCACCGGGCATGTCGATCGATCGCATGCCGCTGCTCCTGTGGAGCTCGTTGACGATGTCCGTGGCGGTCATCTTCGCGATTCCGTCGCTCACCGTCGCGCTGGGCATGCTGGAGCTCGAACGACACTGGCGATTTGCGTTCTTCCAGCCGGCGCTCGGCGGCTCGCCGATGCTGTGGCAACACCTCTTCTGGGTGTTCGGGCACCCGTGGGTGTACATCGTCTTCCTGCCGGCGACCGGCATGCTGTCGATGGTGATTCCGACGTTCGCGCGGCGACCGATGGTCGGCCACAGCCTCGTCGCATTGGCCACCGTTACGACGGGACTCATCGGCTTCGGCGTCTGGGTGCACCACATGTTCGCCACCGGACTGCCGCAACTGTCGATGAGCTTCTTCGGCGCGGCGAGCATGGCCGTGTCGATCCCCAGCGCCATCCAGATCGTCGCGTGGATCGTCACGATGTGGTTTGGTCGCGTGGTGTTCGCGACGCCGATGCTGTTCGCCCTCGCGTTCATCGTCCAGTTCGTCATCGGAGGGATCAGCGGCGTGATGACGGCCGCAGTGCCCTTCGACCTGCAGGCGACGGACACGTACTTCGTGGTGGGGCACATCCACTATGTGCTCGCGGGCGGCACGGTGTTCGGCGTCCTGGCCGCGCTGTACTACTGGTACCCGAAGATGTTCGGGCGAATGCTCAGCGAACGGCTCGGCAAGCTGAGCTTCGGCCTGACATTCATCGGCTTCAACGTGGCGTTCTTCCCGATGCACATCGCGGGTCTCCTCGGCATGCCCCGCCGCATCTACACGTATTCAGCCGATTCGGGTTGGGCCGCGGCGAACATGGTAGCGACCATCGGCGCGTATGTGTTCGCGATCGGCCTGGCCGTGACGCTGTACAACATCGCGCGAAGCCGCTTTGCCGGTGCGCCGGCCGGCGCAAACCCGTGGGGCGCCGCGTCGCTCGAATGGCTCGCCGCGTCACCACCAGAGCGTTTCAACTTCGCCCGCATCCCGATCGTGTCCACACGCGAGCCACTATGGACGGACGGCGTGCAGCCCGGGCCAGCATGGGACGCGGGGCGGCTGTCGCCCCGAACGTCGGTGCTCGACGCGGACCTCGAGGATGTCGTCGAGCTGCCGGACGCCAGTATCTGGCCAGTCGTGATGTCGCTCTTCGCGCTCGGTGGGTTTGCCGCGCTGCTGGTCCGCTGGGAAGGGAGCGCGGCGGTTCTGTTTGCGCTCACACTCCTCAGTGCCGCGCTGTGGATGTGGCCGACGCCGGGACGTAAGTCGACTGAGGCGCCGGTGCCAGGCGCGGCAGACTCCGTTTATCGGAAAGTCGGATTCTGGGCGATGGTGCTCTTCTGCATCACGGAAGCCACCATCTTCACCTATCTCCTGTCGAGCTACTTCTTCCTCGGCGTGAGCAACACCGCATGGCCGCCGCCCGGCAGCATCGTGCCCGCGCTGCCGAAGCCACTGCTCATGACGGCGTTCCTGATATCGAGCAGCGTGGTCCTCCTGTTTGCCGAACGGGCGCGTGTCACGCGAGGTGCGAGGGCGTATCGGATTGGCGTGCTCGCGACGATGGCGCTGGGCCTCGGCTTCCTCGTGCTCCAGATGCTCGAGTATCGGGACAAGCTGCCGATGATGGCCCCCTCGTCCAGCTCCTACGCGTCCACCTTCTATCTGATCACGGGCTTCCACGGGTCACACGTCTGCCTCGGGTTGCTGATTCTCGGGTGGACGCTCATCGCCGACGTCCGCGGTCGCCTGCGCGGTGATCCACCTGTGGCAGTTAAGAACTCCTCGCTGTACTGGCACTTCGTTGATGGCGTCTGGCTGGTCATCCTGACCTGCCTGTACCTGTCGCCGAGGTGGTACTGACGATGGCCGTATCCACCACGAGCCAGAACGAAGCGCCGACCGTCAGTCTCTCCCGGCTGTGGTTGGGCCTGTTGCTCGCGCCAGCGGCATGGCTGGTGGGCGAACAGCTCGGGTACTACGTGACGGCGCGGGGGTGCGAGCCGGGCGTCACGGGAGTGCCGCTCCCCAGCCCAGCCCATCCGGCGGCGACGGTGCTCGTCATCGAGATCGCGGCGGCGATTCTCGCCGCGAGCGGCCTCGTCATCGCCGTGCGATCCTGGCGCGCAACGCGTGGCGACGACGATTCCGGGAAGCCAGCCGCCTCCGGGCGCGCGCATTTCATGGCGTTCACCGGGATGGTCACGAGCTCGCTGTTCCTGGTCGGCATCGTCTGGTTCGGGTTTCCGGCCATCGTCGTGAACGCGTGCAGCGAAGTCAGATGATGCTCCTGCACGCGGTTCACGGCCCCGTCATCTGGGGACACTGGATGGCCGACCCGGTCATCGCGATGGCGCTCGGCACGGCAGCGGGCGTGTACGCGGGTGGGACGCGCGCGGCGTGGAGCCACGCCGGCCGAGGACGCGGCGTGCGCGAATGGCAGGTCTGGTGCTTCGCGGGGGGAATGCTCGTGCTCGTCCTCGCGCTCGCCTCGCCGCTCGACGCAATGGCCGACCAGCTGTTCGCGGCGCACATGGCGCAGCACGTGTTGCTGGCCATCGTGGCTCCGCCGTTGATCGTCGCCGGTGCACCGCTGACGGCGTCGCTATGGCTCCTTCCGCTCGCGAGGCGCAAGCGGCTGGTCCAATGGACGAAGCGTCTCGGCTGGCCAACAGCGCTCTGGGCCGCGCTGACGGCTCCGGCGCTCGCGTGGGCTATTCATGCAGTGGCGATGTGGGTCTGGCATCTACCACGTCTGTACACGCTGGCGCTCGAGAACCCTGCCGTGCATGCGGCGGAGCACGTGAGCTTCGTGGCCACGGCGTCGCTGATGTGGTGGGGGATGATCTATCCCAAGCGGTCGCGGCGAGCGGCGTATGCGCTCGGTGCGGCCGCGCTCTTCCTGACCATGATGCAGAGCGGCGCGCTGGGCGCGTTGCTCACCTTGTCGCACCGCATCTGGTTCCCGGTTCATGCCGCCGGCGAGGCGTCGTGGGGACTCGCACCGCTCGAAGACCAGCAGCTCGCGGGCCTCATCATGTGGGTCGTAGGCGGCTTGCTCTACCTGGCGGCGATGAGTGCGTTGTTCCTCGCCTGGATGCAGCCAGGCGATGCAGCCGCTGCGAGCAGTGCCACCGCGAATGCTCCAACCGGAGCCAGCGAGTTCGACGAGACGAGGAGTGCCCCATGCGACACACCTGCCTGAGAAGAGTCGTAACCGCCGCGTCGATCGCGTTGACGACGGGTGTAGACGCGTGCGAAAAAGCGCGGGCGAATCCGGCAGAGGATACAGCGGCGGTGCGCCTGGCTGCCGCGCCATTGCCGAATGGGATCGCACTGCCCGCGGGCGTGACGGGAACGCAAGGCGACGGGGAGTGGACGATGCCGGCGCGCGATTTCGCCTCGTCCCGCTACAGCCCTCTCAGCGACATCAACGTCGCGAATGTGGGCAATCTCAAAGTCACGATGAACATGTCCACGGGCGTGCTTCAGGGTCACGAAGGCCAACCGCTCGTCATCGGCAGCACGATGTACGTGGTCACGCCATATCCGAACAAGCTGTTCTCGATCGATCTGACGAAGCCAGGGGGTGTGGTCAACTGGACCTTCTCGCCAGGCACCAGCGATCGAGCCGTGGGCATCGCCTGTTGCGACATCGTCAACCGTGGCGCGGCGTACGCCGACGGCAAGATCATCTACAACACACTCGACGCGCACACGGTCGCCGTGGATGCGAAGACCGGCAAGGAAGTGTGGCGCACGCAGGTAGGCGACATCAACATCGGCGAGACGGTCACCATGGCGCCGCTCATCGTCAAAGGCAAAGTGCTCGTCGGCAACTCCGGCGGGGAGCTGGGCGTTCGTGGTCACTTGACCGCCCTGGACGTCACGACGGGGAAACAGGTGTGGAAAGCGTGGAGTACGGGTTCAGACGCGGACGTGCTGATTGGCCCGGACTTCAAAGCGTTCTATCCGCGTGATCGCGGAGCCAATCTCGGCCTGTCGACGTGGACGAAGGATCAGTGGAAGCTGGGTGGCGGGACCGTGTGGGGATGGCTCTCGTACGACCCGAATCTGAACCTGATCTACTATGGCACGGGCAACCCCGGCGTGTGGAACGCCGACCTGCGTCCGGGGGACAACAAGTGGTCGATCACGCTGTTCGCCCGCGACCCGGACACTGGCCAGGCCAAGTGGGCCTATCAGTTCGTGAAGCACGACGCCTGGGACTACGACGAGATCATGGAGAACGTTCTCGTCGACATGCCGTTCAACGGGCAGCAGCGCAAGCTCCTCATCCATCCGGGACGCACCGGCTTCGTCTACGTCTTCGACCGCACGAACGGCGAGCTGCTCAAGGCAGAGACGTACCAGCCCGTGACCTGGGCGAAGAGTGTGGACCTCAAGACCGGCGAGACCGTAGAGGTGCCGGAGAAGCGGACGCACGACGGCGTGATCACGCGCGGCATCTGCCCTTCGTCCACGGGAGCAAAGGATCAGCAGCCGTCGGCGTTCTCGCCGCGCACGGGCTTGCTGTACATCCCCGCACACAACGTCTGCATGGATTACGAAGGAGTGGAGGCGAACTACATCGCCGGCACTCCATATGTCGGCGCGAGCGTGAGGATGTATCCCGGACCGGGCGATGGAAGGCGCGGCGAGCTGGTCGCGTGGGATCCGGTGAAAGGCCAACCGGTCTGCAGCATCAAGGAAGACCTGCCACTCTGGAGTGGCATCCTCGCCACCGCGGGCGACGTCGTGTTCTATGGCACGATGGACGGATGGTTCAAGGCGATCGATGCGCGAAACTGCGCGCCGCTCTGGCAGTTCAAGACGGGGTCGGGGGTCGTAGGCAACCCGATCGCGTATCGCGGCCCCGATGGCAAGCAGTACATCGCGGTGTATTCCGGCGTGGGCGGGTGGATGGGTGCGATCGCCTTCCCAAGCGTCTCGATCGACGATCCGTACACCGCGTTGGGCGCGGCGGGCGCGGTGCCGGACATCAAGGAGAAGACGCGCATGGGCGGAATGCTGTATGTCTTCGGATTCTGAGGGGCACACCGCGGTGAGGGTGTGGCACGAGAACATGGCGCTGTGCCTGCCACTGCTCGTGTTCGGGGTGATGGCGATGTCACCGGCGTCGCGGTCCGAGCAACCGTCGCTCCGGGTGTGCGCCGATCCAAACAACCTGCCATTCTCCGACTCCGCCGAAAACGGGTTCGAGAATCGCATCGCCACGCTCATCGCGCGCAGCCGAGGACAGCGGCTCGAGTACACGTGGTGGCCTGCGCGGCGCGGGTTCATCCGAAACACCCTCCGAGCGGGGCGTTGCGACATCGTGATGGGCGTGCCGTCGAGCTACGAGCTGACGTTGCCGTCCACTCCGTATTACCGCTCGACCTACGTGTTCGTGACACGCACCGACAGGCACCTGGCGGTACGCTCATTCGACGACACGGTGCTCCGCCATCTTCGCATCGGCATTCACATGATGGGCGACGACTACGCCAACTCGCCCGCGGCGCTCTCCCTGCAGCGGCGACGACTCGGCGCCCAGATCATTGGATACATGATCTATGGCGACTACTCGAAGCCGCACCCGCCGTCCGCAC
>Ga0070684_100003024_pt1 | contig 12533 bp, 9 predicted proteins | sample KBSC723LmetaG_FD_65653 | JGI IMG/M metagenome (GOLD analysis project Ga0070684, IMG submission 65653) | Corn rhizosphere microbial communities from Kellogg Biological Station, Michigan, USA - KBS C7.2-3L metaG | ecosystem: Host-associated > Plants > Roots > Rhizosphere ...
TCCAAACCCCTCCGTCCTTCACGTAGTACATGAAGTCCTTTTCGCGCGACACTCCCAGCTTTGCGACTTTCTCCGCCATCTCGGCAGCCCTCCATCAGAAAGTTGTTACCGAAAATCTCGAGGCCATCGTAGCGGGGGCCATGATCCTGTCAAGGTGGATATACCCGGCCGCAATGCGGCGTTTCGACGGAACAAAATCACAATAGTTGTTTTGTTTTAGCCGATTTTCTGAGCCGGTTTTCCGCTCCCGTGGTCGGGTTTTCCACGCCGGAGCAGGTACACGTGCTGCTCGGTTCGATCGTCCAGCGGGCTCCAGTCGAACCCGCCCCAGCTCGCGATCACGGAGAGGCCGGTGCCCGTCAGCAGGCGCGCGATCTCGTCGGGGCCGAGCAGTCGGTGCGCGAGCTCGACGCGCGCGGTGCGCGTCGGCCGTTGGCGTGAGCCTACAGTCCGGTAGTGGAACGTCGTCGTCAGCAGCCGTCCGGCGAGGCGGTAGTTCTCGGCGTACTCGGTCGGACGCCCGGTGGCCGGGTGCTGGAAGCGCGTCCGCGCCCAGCGGCGATCGCGGGGGGCGCTGGCGCGCGCGAGGAACTGCCGGTTGGGCGCGAACGTGTCGAACGCGAACCAGCCGCCGGGAAGCAGGGTCCGCGCGACGCCCGCGAAGAACCGCGTGAGCTCGCGATCCGTCGCGAGGTGCTGGACCGTGTGGAAAGCGGCCACCGCGAACCGGAACTGACGGCGCACGGGCAGCCGCCGGAGATCGCCGCGCAGCAGGAGGGCCCGCCGCCGGATGTGCGGCGCCAGCCGGCGCAGGCGGGCCGTGGCGCGCGCCAGCATCGCCGGCGCGCGGTCGACGCCGACGACGACATGTCCGGCGCGCAGCAGCGGCACCATCAATCGGCCGGTGCCGCAGCCGAGGTCGAGGATCGGGCCGCCCCGCTCGTCGGCCAGCGTGCCATAGAAGCGGACGTCGTCGCGGCGGCGCCGGTACTCCCAGTCGTACAGCACGGCATCGTCGAAGGGATCGGCGCGTGGACGAGGCGCGGCTTTGCCGCGACGAGCCCGTCGCGGGGGGCTCGGGACCCGGCGAGGGTCCCGTGTTGATGACGCCATTGCCGGGGTAATGTACGCGTATGAGCGACGCGATAGTGCTGCTGTCGGGCGGCATCGATTCGGCCACAGCGCTGGCCATGACCCGTGCGACCGGACGGCGCTGCCACGCGCTGAGCTTCCGCTACGGGCAGAGACACGTCGTCGAGCTGGCGGCGGCGGCGCGCGTCGCCACCGCGCTCGGCGCGGCGTCGCACGAGATCATCGACCTGGACCTGCGCGCGATCGGCGGGTCGGCGCTGACCGCCGACATCGACGTCCCGAAGGGGCGTAACGAGGCCGAGATCGGCAGCGGTATCCCGGTGACTTACGTGCCGGCGCGCAACACGATCTTCCTCGCGTACGCGATCGCGCTGGCTGAGGTCCGCGCGGCGTCGGAGATCGTCGTCGGCGTCAACGTGCTCGATTCGTCCGGCTACCCGGATTGCCGGCCCGAATGGCTGGCGGCGATGCAGGAGGTCGCGCGCCTGGGAACGAAGGCCGGCGTCGAACGGCGCCCCGTCACGATCCGCGCGCCGCTGATCAAGATGTCGAAGGCCGAGATCATCCACGCGGGCGTGAAGCTGGGCATCGACTACGGGCTGACGCACTCGTGCTACGACCCGGCGCCGTCAGGCGCGGCCTGCGGCGCCTGCGACGCGTGCCAGCTGCGCCGCCGCGGCTTCGAAGCCGCCGAGGTGCCCGACCCGACTATCTACACGGGACCCTGAGAGGGTCCCGTGCCCCCCGCGAAGGGCTCGAGCAAGCAAAGCTCGCTCGAGCCCACGCGATCTTACGCGTGCCTAGTCGGTGCGTGAGCTCCAGGGACCGCCGAAGGCGCCGGTTCCCAGGAACGTGGGGCGGGACGGCGTGACGAGGCTGCGCGCGGCGGCCGCGAGCGTGCCGAGGTCCATCGGCGGCGGGGGAGGGGCGAGCGTCGGGCCGTTGCGCCCGCCGCCCCGCGGCGCGTCGCGGTGGCCGCCGTGCCGGCCGTGATCGCGCTGGCGGTACGGCTCCGGCGCGGCCGGCTCCATCGTGCTGATCAGCTCCTCGGCCTCGGCCTCGAGCTCGGCGTCGCTCACCGGGGGCACGCCCTCGGCGATGATCGGCCGTCCGGCCAGCGCCGCGTCGGTCGCTTCGGCCTGCGAGACGATCTCCGCGAGGCGCAGCGCCTCGTCGAGGAACTCGCGCGACGGCGGCCGGCCCTTCCGGCGCCCGCTCTTCGCGGGGAGAATGTTTCGCAGCGCGATCAGGATCTGCCGCGTGATCTCGGTGTCGCGCCGTGACGGCCGCAGCCGGTCCAGCGCCTGCGTGAACATCTGGCTGACCAGCTGACCGATGTCGCGCACGCCGTTGCTGTCGGGATCCAGCGCGTCGCGCAGGCGCGGCAGCACCAGCACCGCGAGCAGCAGCGCGTTCGACGGCGGCACGGGACGAACCGCCGATGACTTGTCGAGCGCCGCCAGGTAGCCCCAGAAGCGGGCCCGGTGCAGCGACGCCTCCTCGCTGTCGCCGTCCGCCTTCAGCCCGCGCACCAGCTCGGGCGCGAGCAGCTCCAGCAGCTCGGTCTCGATCAGCAGCTCCATCGAGCGCTTGGCCGCGCCCGCGCGCAGCAGCCGATAGAACTCCTCCGACACGCGCGCCTGCGCGCACTTCGCGATCTCCAGCCGGTGCTCCATCATCCGGCGGTAGGTCTCGGGCTCGATCGTGAGGTCGCAGCGCGCCGCGAACTTCACCGCGCGCAGGATGCGCACCGGATCCTCGCGGAAGCGGATGTCGGGATCGCCGATCGTGCGGACGACGCGCGCCTCGAGGTCGGGCGTGCCGTTCACGTGGTCGATGACCTCTTTGGTCTCGATGTCGTAGAAGAGACCGTTGATCGTGAAGTCGCGTCGACGCGCGTCCTGCTCGGGCGTGCCGAAGACGTTGTCGCGCCGGATCAGCAGGTCGCCGCTCTCGGTCTCGGTCGTCTCGCCGCCTTCTTCTTCCTCGATCTCACGCGGGTTGGCGCGGAACGTGGACGTCTCGATGATCTTCGGTCCGAAGAAGATGTGCGCGAGTCGAAAGCGCCGGCCGATGATCCGGCAGTTCTTGAAGAGGCGCCGGATGTCGTTCGGGGTCGCGCTGGTGACGACGTCGAAGTCCTTCGGTTTGAGGCCGAGGAGCAGGTCGCGGACGCAGCCGCCGACGAGGTAGGCGGCGTGATCATAGCGGCGAAGGCGCTGGACGACCTTCGCGGCGTCGGGGTCTATCCCGGCTGGGTCTATCTGCATTCGCGGTTAGGGGTACCACACCAAGGCCGCGAAATCACAGATTTGTCCGCGTTCGTGTGGCGGAACCGCCGATTCATTTCGCGGTTTTCGTCGCGATTTCGACGGTCATTCCGACGGCGCCATCGTCGCGTCGGGATCCTCCGCCACCGCCGCCTTCTTGTGCGGGTGGCTCGGCTGGGCTGCGGCCTGGGCATCGTCCTCGGGCGGCGGCGCCGCGGGCTTCGCAGCGGCGCGTCGCTCATTCGCGGGCGCGGTCCGGCGCGAGTGGCTGCGCGCCGACGCCCGTGCCGGCCGCGGGCGCTCCTCGGCTGGGGCTGCAGCGGGGGGCGCCGCGGCCGCGGTGGGTTCAGGGGCGGGCGCGGCGGCCGCCGGCTTGGCTGCGGGCGCCGGCGCCGGCGGTTCGGCCGCGGCGGTCGGTTCGGCCCGAGGCGCCACCGCGGCGGGCGCGGTCGCGGCCGGGATCGGATCGATCGCTGGCGCGGGCGCGACGGGCGCGGGCGCGGCCACGGCCGGGGGCGCGTTGCTGCGGCTCCCGCCGGCGTACGTCCACCAGGCCCAGATGCCCGCGCCGGCCAGCGACAGGCCGCCCACGAACGCGACGAAGCGCTTGAACGCCCGGCGCGGCGGGTCGACCAGCATCGTGTGCTGGTCCGGCGGGTAGGGCGTGTGGGCGTGCAGCCGCGCCACCGACGTGGGCGGCGGCACGACGACCGCCGGCCGATCGGCGAGCGGGAACGGCTGCAACGCCGCCGGCGCCCCGTCGAGAAACTGAATGCCACCCGACGACAGCTCGACCTCGGCCGCGTCGGGGGCGTTGACGTCGGGCACGTGGATGCTGCGCCCGAACAGCGTCCCGCGCGCGAGGTCCGAAGGAGCGGTCGCCGCTTGCCCTTCGGTCGGCGTGCTGAGGCTGCGCCCGACCGAGGTCGCGCGCTTCAGCGGATACATCACGTCTTCGAGGGTCGCCGGTCCCGAATCGGATGCTGTCGCCGCCTCTGCGGTGACCGGGCCCGATTCGAGCTGGATCTCCGGCGGGTCGAACCGCGTGGGCTCCGATGAGCTTCCGTCGACGACGATCTCGGTGACACCGGTCAGCGGGCCGGGCGAGCGGTCGAGCGACCGCAGCTTCTTGAGCACCTCCGCGACCTTCTGGTCGTCGACAACGGTTGGGCCGGAGTGCAGGCCGCGCGAATCGTCCTCATCGATGAGCCTGGGCCGAGAGTCATCGTCCTGACCGATGCTCAAGGAGGGCGCCCCGTCCTCCCCGACACCGCGAAAGGTCTTTCCGGCCACGCGGGCATTTTAACGGATAATCAGTAACCCCGGCAGGGTTCCGCACACCGTGGACTGAGGTACCCTGCGACGAGGTAGGTCCATATGCGTATTTGCTTCGTCGTCAACAACCCGCGCACGCAGCGCGCGACCTACACGACGCTGCACCTCGCGTTCGCCGCCTACCGGCGCGGGCATGACGTCGCGTTCGCGTCGGTCGACGCGTTCTCGCAGGGCGAGGGCTCGGACATCGTCGCCGAGGTCGTGCGGCCCAAGTCCGGCCGGCTGCGCGACACCGCCGGGTACGCGAAGGCGCTGACCGCGGCGGACGCGCCGCGCGAGGCGGCGCGCCTGGTCGACTTCGACGTGATCTTCCTGCGCAACAACCCCAGCGCGGGCGCGGTCGAGGTCGACGCGTTCAACCCGGCGCTGGACTTCGGGCGGCGGCTGAAGCAGCTGGGCGTGCTGGTCGTGAACGACCCCGACGGGCTGTCGCGCGCGGGCTCGAAGATGTACCTCGCCGGCTTCCCCGTCGAGCTGCGGCCGAAGACGTTGATCACACGTTCGGTCGAACGCGTGCGCGCGTTCCTGCGCGAGCTGGACGGTCCCGCCATCATCAAGCCGCTGGCGGGATTCGGCGGCCAGAACGTGTTCTACGTGGCGCGCGGGCAGGCCGCGAACCTGCAGCAGATCATCTCGACGGTGCGCAAGGCGGGCTACGTCATCGTCCAGGAGTACCTGTCCGCGGCGGCGAAGGGCGACAAGCGCGTGCTGCTGCTGGGGGGCGCGCCGCTCAGCGTCGGTTCGACAGTGGCGGCCTACAAGCGGATGCGACCCAAGGACGACATCCGCAACAACATGCATGTCGGCGGCTCGCGGCGTCGCACGGATTTTCCCGAGGCCGAGCGGCGCCTCTGCGACCTGCTGCGCCCGCGCCTGGTCGCGGACGGCCTCTACTTCGTCGGCGTCGATCTGGTGGGCGACAAGATCCTCGAGATCAACGTGTTCGCGACGGGCGGCATCGCGAACATCAACGAGCTGTACGAGGTCGACGTCGGCACCGCCGTGGTTCGCGACCTGGAACGGAAGGTCGAGCTGCGCAGCGTCTACCGCGAGCCGATCCCGCCGCACGTCTTCATGCGTGCGTAGCCGCTCAGACTTGAAGGTGTAGCGGCAGGTTCTTCTCGAGCGATTCCGTGACGCCGTCGCTCACGAGGTGCCAGATGTGCCGCAGCTGCGCCTCGATGACGGTCCCCTCGTCCTCGTCCTCTTCCTCCTCCTCTTCTTCCTCCTCCTCCTCGTCCTCCTCCTCGGCGTCGACGTTCAGCTCCTCGCGCATCTCCTCCAGCACGTCCATCAGCGCCTGCGACGAGGCGACGCGAAAGTCGCCGACGGTGACGCGGCCTTCGAACTCGATGGGGATGTAGATCTCGGCGCCCAGGTCGTGGGCGTCCAGGCGATCGAGAAACTCCGTCAGCGCCTCCTCGGAGAGGCGCGCGGCGATCGTGTGCGACGCGTGCTCATCCGACTTCTCGGGCGCCGGCGCGCCCGCTTCTGACAGCAAGCGCCAGAGCGTCTTGACCTCGTCTTCGTCGAGGCGGTGTGACAGCGGCGCCAGCTCTATCTCGGCCATGGGCGGTAACCTGCTACACGCATCGGCCGCGGTCAATCGCGCGGAGAGCGCAAGGTTCCAACGTCGCATCGAACACGGGTTCGCCCGACGTGCTCGCCCGGTTCTGGTAATGTGCCTCCCGACGATGGCCGACGGAGTTGCCCAGGCATTTTCCGCTGCCCGCGAGCGTGCCGCCGCCGCCGCGCGCGCGGGCGGCATCGTCCCCGGAACGAACGTCGGCATGGAGGCGGCGCGCGCGCTGTCGGCCGACGTCGGCGCGATCATCATCGACGTCGCGGGGCCCGAGCTCGCGAAGTGCAAGACGCCCGTCGCGATCTTCGCGACCGGCGGCTTCGGACGCGCCGAGCTCGCGCCCTTCTCGGACCTGGACCTGCTGGTGCTGTGCGCGAAGACGCCGGGCGGCGACGTCCAGAAGCTGTCGGAGGCGATCCTCTATCCGCTCTGGGACGCGAAGGTCGACGCCGGCCACGCGGTCCGCGCCTATGACCAGGCGCTGGCGCTGCCGGCCAACGATCTCGCGGCCGCCACCGCGCTGCTCGACGCGCGCTTCCTGATCGGCGATCGGGCGCTGGCCGACAAGTTTCTGGGCGCTTTCCGGGCGCGCGTCGCGAAGACGGCGGCCGAGGACTTCGTCGCCCGCTTGCGCGCCGAGCAGAAGGAACGGCACAGCCGCTTCGGCGACACGATCTTCCTGCTGGAGCCCGACCTGAAGAACGGTCCGGGCGGCCTGCGCGATCTCTGCGTCGGGCGGTGGGCGGCGCAGGCCCGCTTCGGCACGTCGGATCCCAAACAGCTGCTGGAGCAGGGCGTGATGACGGGCCGCCTCGCCGCCGCGTTCACCGCCGCCTCGGAGTGGCTGATGCGCACGCGCATCCTGATGCACGCGACCGCGGGGCGCCGGCAGGATCACCTCCGCTTTGCGCTGCAGGAGGCGATCGCGCCGATCCTGTACCCGGAGGCGCGCGATCACGGCGGCGTGATCCGTCCGGCCGTTCACCCGGCGGTCGAGGCGCTGATGCACCAGTACCACGCGCACGCCAAGCTGATTCGCAACGAGACCGAGCGGCTGCTGCAGCGGGCGACGGCGCGCGACGACAAGCGGCGCAAGACCAAGCCGGTGTTCATGCTCGCGGGCGGAAAGGCCCCTGACCCGAACTTCGTCGTGCGCGACGGGGCGCTGGAGCCGCTGGATCCGACGATCTTCGAGAGCAAGCCGTCGGAGATGGTCCGCATCTTCCAGGTCGCGATCGGGCTGGACGTCCCGCTGGCGCTGCGCACGCGCGAGCAGCTGGGCGAGCTGGCGGCGTCGCGTCCCGAGCTGCTGCGCGAGGACGTCGAGACGGGGCGGCGCTTCGTCGAGATCTGCTGCGACCCGCGCGATCGCGCGAACCCGTCGCGGCTGGAGCAGATGCAGGACCTCGGTCTGCTCGCCGCGATCATGCCCGAGTGGGAGCCGTCGACGGGCCGCGTGCAGCACGACATCTATCACGTGTACACCGTCGACCAGCACGCGCTGTATGCGGTCGGGCGGCTGCACGCGCTTCAGCGCGGCGATCACGCGGCGGCCTTTCCGGTCCCCAGCGAGACGGTCCGCGAGGTCACCCGACCGGTCGCGCTCGCGATCGGCACGCTGCTGCACGACGTCGGAAAGCCCTACGGCAGCCCGCACAGCGAGATCGGCGCGGGCATCGCCGTGACGATCTGCCGTCGCCTGGGCATCGACGAGGAAGACATCCAGCGCATCGATTTCCTCGTCCGCCAGCACCTGGTGATGGGCCAGATGTCGCAGCGGCGCGACCTCGAGGACCTGGGGATGATCTCCGACTTCGGCGCGGTGTGCGGCGACGAGGAGCGGCTGCGCGAGCTGTACCTGTTGACCTTCTGCGATCTGGCGTCGGTCGCGCCCGACGCGATGTCCAGCTGGAAGGAGACGCTGCTCGCCGAGCTGTACACGCGCACGCTCGCGTTTTTGCGCCGGGGCCCCGACCTGCTGCACGCCGAGCGCGAGGAGATCGTCGCGGAACGGCAGCGGGGCGCGGCGCGCCTGCTGGGCGAGCCGCTGCCGCAGGCGGGTGCCGGCGGCGACTCGACGCTGCAGCGGCTGTTCGCCGGTTTCCCGAGCCGTTACTTCGCCGAGAACGTCGACACGCGCGTCGCCGCGCACGTACGCCTGATGCGCGCACGCCACGAGCAGCAGAAGAGCTCGCTCATCGACATCTCGCACGACACGCGCCTGGGCATGACCGAGCTGGTGCTGTCGGCGGCCGACACGCCCGGTCTGCTCGCCGAGGTCGCGGGCGTGCTTTACGCGAACCGCATCGAGGTCGTCGACGCGGCGATCTATTCGCGCCAGCCCGCCGACATGAGTGAATCGCCCGAGGCGCTGGACGTGTTCCGCGTGCGGGACAGCATGGGCCGCCCGGTCACGCAGGAGGCGCGCTGGACGAAGGTGCGCGACGATCTGGAGGCGGTCGTCTCGGGGCGGATCAAGGCGGAGATCCTCGTCGCCGGTCGGCCGCGCACCGAGTCGGTCGCGAGCTGGAAGACGCCCGCCGTCCCGACCGAGTGCAAGATCGACAACATCGTGAGCCGCGACTTCACCGTCGTCGAGGTGATTACCGAGGACCGGCCCGGCGTCCTATACGCCATTGCGCGCGCGCTTTACGTCGCTGGCCTGGACATCCACCGGTCGAAGATCGCGACCGAGGCGAACCGCGCCATCGACGTCTTCTACGTGCGTGACAAGGCGACGATGGACAAGATCGTCGACCCCGAACGCCAGGCGAGCTTGCGCGAGAGCCTGCTGGCGCTGCTGGCCGGGAATGAAGCGACGAAGCTCGCGGGCAGCGCCTAGCCAATAGGAGGAGACATGCCGACGACCATCCTGATGCTGGCGTTGCTGGCGGCCGCCGAGGGCGGCGGGGCCGCGCCGCTGCTGGAGAAGGGCGAGAAACTGTTCAAGCAGGGCGACACGGCGGGCGCGCTCGCGGCGTTCGACGAGGCGGCGAAGGTCGATCCCAAGGACGCGCGCCCGCACTACCTGAAGGGCGTTGCGCTGGAGAAGAAGGGCGACAGCGCGGGCGCGGTGACGGCCTACAAGCAGGCGACCAAGCTGAAGGCCGACTTCGCCGAGGCGCACAACAACCTGGGCGCGCTGATGCTCGCGAAGAACGATCTCCCGGGCGCAGCCGGCGAGTTCGAGGCGGCCGTGAAGGCGAAGCCGACGTACGCCGAGGCGCAGTACAACCTGGGCGTCGCGCGCGACGGCCTCGGCAAGAAGCAGGAGGCGGTCGTGGCCTACAAGGAGGCCGTCCGCCTGAAGCCGGAGGACGCGGTCTATCGGATGAACCTGGGCGCGGCGCTGCGCCGGACGGGCGACGTGAACGGCGCGCTGGTCGCGCTGAAGGACGCGACCCGGCTGGCGCCGCGCGACGCGACCGCGTGGGCGAACCTGGGCATGGTGCTGTCCGACGACAAGAAGCTGGACGAGGCGAACGCGGCGCTGGAAAAGGCGACGAAGCTGAAGCCCGACTTCGCGCTGGCGTGGAACCGGTTGGGGCGCGTCTCGCTGAAGCGTGGTGACGTCGCGGCCGCGGTGAGTGCGCAGGAGAAGGCGCGCAAGCTGGAGCCGAAGAACGGCGCGTTCGCCGCCGATCTGTGCCGCGCGTTCATCGAGCAGAAGCAGGCGCCGCGCGCGGTCACCGAGTGCAAGGCGGCGGTGGACCTGGAGCCCAAAAACCCGCTCGCCCACTACGAGCTGATGAAGGCGCTGGTCGCGAAGGGCGACTGCGGCGCCGCCAAATCCGCGAACGCCAGCTTCAAGGCGCTGCCGGTGAAGCCCGAGGCCAAGGCGCAGGCCGACGCGATCCTCGCGACCTGTAAGAAGTAGGGCCGGGCGACCATGACAGGGCTGTCGCGGCCGCGTCCCCGGACGCCCTGTGATCACCCGTCGAACCGCGCTTCTTCCGCGGGTCGCTGATGGCCCGGTCGATGCAGCTGGGGGTCACGCCGTAATGATCCGTTCACCTTTGCTCCTGGGTCTGTCGCTGTCCCTCGCCGCGGCCTGCTCGAGTACGGGCAGCTTGCAGGACAGTCCGGGTGGCGCCGGCGGCGGGTCGGGCGGCGGTCAATCGGGAACGGGTGCGGGCGCGGCGGGAGGCGGAACAGGAGGAGCAGCCCCGACCATCGTGGAGATCACCGGCCTCGCGTACGGCAACGGAACCTTCGTCGCCGTGGGCGCCGAGCTTCAGAACGCATCTTCGTGGAACGGCGTCATCTACGCTTCGGCCGACGGCGCGGCGTGGACGCGGGTGGCCGGCGGATCGTCCGGGCAACCGCACGACGTGAAGTTCGGCAACGGCAAGTTCGTGGCGCTCGCCAATGTGATAGCCGACGGCGGGGCGCACCCGCCGAACGCGCTCATCTCGGACGACGGTCGAGCGTGGACGACGACCGGCGAGCTTCCTGATCGGATCGTGGCGGAGCGGATTGCGTTCGGCGCGGGCACGTTCGTGACGGCCGGGAGTCAGTCGCACCTGCGTTCGACCGACGGCGTGACCTGGACAGCGTTCGGACCTGCCGCCTCGAGCTCCTTTGCGGGCACTGTCGACTTCGCCGCCGGCCATTTCCTCAGCTGGACCAGGGGGGAGAAGGCCGTCTCCGTGTACGACGGCAGCACGTGGTCCAGCGGCATGCTGTCGACTACGAGCTATGCCTTCGACGACCTGCGGGTGGTGAACGATCGCTTCGTCGCCGTATCGATACACGACTGCTGCGTCGGCGAGGTGCCCAGCGCGATTCGCTGGGGCACCGCGTCCAGCGCCGACGGCAGCACCTGGACGGTCGATCAGACCGAGCTCACGGTGCGGCCCCCGCAGATCGTGCACGACTCCGGAACGGTCTGTATCGCCTTCCGCGACTTCGACCTCCTGAGCGGGCCCACCTGCGATTCGCTCGTGGTGACCTTCCACGACAACAACCTCCGGCCCGAAGCGTTCCTGTCCGCCGACGGCGTCTTCGTCGTCTCGGGCATGGCGGGCATTCTCAGCAGCAGCGACGGCCGAGTCTGGACCAAACGGTTGTAGCGCGGGCCGAGAGATCGCCTTGCCGGCCGAGGTGGCGCTCTGCTAGTGTCCCGAGATGCTGCCGGACGGTCATCTTCGGGAAGCCCTCACCTTCGACGACGTCCTGCTCGTTCCCGCAGACAGCGACGTCATCCCCAAGGACGTCGAGGTGCGGACGCATCTGACGCCCGGCATCCGGCTGGCGATTCCGATCGTGTCGTCGGCGATGGACACCGTGACCGAGGCGGCGACCGCGATCGCGATGGCGCGCGAGGGCGGCCTCGGCATTCTGCACAAGAACATGACCATCGCCGCGCAGGCGCTGGAGGTCACGAAGGTCAAGAAGGCGGAGACCGGCGTCGTCGTCAACCCGGTCACTGTCGGGCCGGACCAGAAGCTGGCCATCGCCGTCGAGCTGATGCGCCGCCACGAGATCTCGGGCTTGCCCGTGGTCGCCTCGGACGGACGCCCGGTCGGCATCCTCACGAACCGCGACATTCGCTTCGAACGGAACCTGGACCAGCCGGTCAGCGCGATGATGACGAAGAGTCTCATCACGATCGGCGAGGGGACGACACTGGAGGCGGCGAAGGACCTCCTGCACAAGAACCGCATCGAGAAGCTGCTCGTCGTCGGCGGCGACGGCCTGCTCAAAGGCCTCGTGACGATCAAGGACATCGAGAAGGCACAGCAGCACCCCTATGCCGCGAAGGACGAGCTCGGGCGCCTGCGCGTCGGCGGCGCCGTCGGCGTCGGGCCGGACCGCGACGAGCGCGTCGACGCGCTGCTGAAGGCGGGCTGCGACGTCATCTGCATCGACACCGCCCACGGTCACGCCCGCGGCGTCGTCCAGTCGGTCGCGGACGTGCGGCGCAACTTCCCGAAGGCCCAGATCATCGCGGGCAACGTGGCGACGGGCGAGGGCGCGCTGGCGTTGTCGAAGGCCGGCGCCGACGCCGTCAAGGTCGGCATCGGCCCCGGTTCGATCTGCACCACGCGCGTCGTGGCGGGCGTCGGCGTTCCGCAGATCACCGCGATCGCCGACTGCGCGAAGGCGCTCGCGTCGACCAACACCAACATCGTCGCCGACGGCGGCATCAAGTACTCGGGCGACGTCGCCAAGGCGATCGCCGCCGGCGCGCACACGGTGATGATCGGCAGCCTGTTCGCCGGCACCGACGAGGCGCCGGGCGAGATCATCCT
>Ga0070684_100003027_pt1 | contig 12531 bp, 9 predicted proteins | sample KBSC723LmetaG_FD_65653 | JGI IMG/M metagenome (GOLD analysis project Ga0070684, IMG submission 65653) | Corn rhizosphere microbial communities from Kellogg Biological Station, Michigan, USA - KBS C7.2-3L metaG | ecosystem: Host-associated > Plants > Roots > Rhizosphere ...
CGAATATATTGGGCGTCCTGCTTGCTAGCTCTCGCGCGAAGCGGCCAGAAAAGAGCGGCTCGGTGTTTTGAGATTTTATCTCTATTATGCGCCAAAAAAAGAGCGCCATTCTGCGTGATCGTTAGTTCCATATGATTCTTAGACCTTGATCGGATCACTTGTGTTGAACGCATGGGCGTCACAACGTTGATTTCGGATGCACATTTACGAAGTCCGCCCGCGTAAAGATAAACGCGGTGTTGATCTAATTTCCGATGCGCTGCCATTCGGTGCGCTATCAATCACCGGGAAGGGAAAGCGGCGGAAGTTCCCTCCTCCCGCCGCTCGTTAATCCAAGCCAAAGGACCAAACCTCGCCTTGGCTTTTCTCTTACTGTGCGCAGAAATCTGGTTTGATTGATAGAAACACACAATCGGATTGCCGGATGATCGTCTGATCAGGCAAAATCCTATCGGTACGCCGTGATTCGCGTCTACGATGCGGCTGGCAACGTGATCGAGACGCACGAGCATAAGGGTGATTTCAAAGAGTGGTGAACAAAAAGCCGCCACGCGGTGAAGCGTGCCGGCTGATTGTGAAATGCTGCTGCCTTGTTGCGGGGTGCGGTTTTACGGATTGTTGACCACTTGGGGCGCAGGTTTGCTCGCTTCAAACTGTGCGCTCACCTTTTGAATTTGCGCTCCCTGCTCTTTGAGTTGCGCCGTGAGCACGTTAATCTGTTTTTGCTGTTCCTCGTTCTTGCGGTGCTCTTTGAGAAACTCATTGAGCAACATCACGTTGATCTGGTCGTAACGCACGCCGAAGGGTTTTCCTTCCTTGTCGCGTGCAATCAAATCTGGGTTTATCTCAGCCACGTCCTCGGCAATCAAACCAAACCACGGCGTATCTGTAGAGTCGTTGTTGTAGCGGAAGCTCACTGGCTTGAGCGCCAGGATGGCTTCGCTAGCCTTGTCCATTTGTTTGATGTCGTGCTTAAAGCGCCGCGACGAGGCATTGGCGGTCAACTTTCCGTCGTCTGCGCATACCACTGCCAGCGTGTTGGCACCCGGCGGCTGGCCGTAGATGCCGGCGATAAAGGTTCTTTTTGGTACAGGAGTCGGTGTTGGGGCTGGAGTACCTGTCGGTTCTGGCGTTGGACTGGTTCCGCAAGGCCGGGAGTAGAAAAGATCACGTTCGTTGCCGATACGAATGGTGCCCGACTCGCCAGCTTCACCAAAGACCTCGTTGCCAATAACGATGTTGTCATTGCCGGTAGTGAGGCTCCCGCCGGCCTGATGGCCCACGGCGATATTGCCGTTGCCGGTCGTGTTTTGATTGAGTGCATTAACGCCAACGGCCGTGTTGAAGGTGCCGGTGGTGTTACTCCCGAGCGCTGCAGGGGCAAGGCCCGGGTACGTCGCGCCAACGGCCGTGTTGCCGTAGCCGCAGGTGTTACTCCCGAGCGCTGCAGGGGCATATCCGTCTTCGAGTTGTCCCGGCCCCGCGCCAACGGCCGTATTACCGGAGCCGGTGGTGTTCGCAGTGAGCGTATTAAGGCCAACGGCCGTGTTGAGAGACGACTTGGTCCTGTCTCCGCCGGGGTCGGCGTTGCTCTGGAGCGCCTGTGCGCCAACGGCCGTGTTACCCGCGCCCTCGGTGTTGAAACTGAGCGCCGACGCGCCGACGGCCGTGTTGCCGTCGCCGTTGGTGTTGTACAAAAGGGCAAACGCTCCGTTGGCCGTGTTGCCGAAGCCCTCGGTGTTAAGTAACAGCGCTCCAGCGCCAACGGCCGTATTTAGCACTCCCTTTACATCATTCAGGTTGCTGAGGTCTCCGATGTTACTTGCGAGCGTCCCGGCACCGACACCGGTGTTCAAGTAGCCGGTGGTGTTCGCAAAGAGCGAATGCCAACCGACTGCCGTATTGAAAGCGCCGTCGGTGAGGCTAAGAAGGGCGCCCTGCCCCTCCGCGGTGTTGCCTCCTGGATAGCCTCCATCCGGTGGCGGACTCACGGCTTGCGCCATTGGCGATAGCGCGAAGCAGGCGAACGCGAGCGGGATGAGAAAGAGAGCAAGCCGCGAAGACGATCTGCCGATTGATTCGGTCAAGGGTGGGGTTGTCATATTATTTAGTTTCATTTTTTTGAGGATGGATTGTTGAACTGCATTTACCTGCAATCCAGTTCCGCGCAGAACCGGGAAACCATCCTCACGAGGCGCTTTGAAGAAGCGGCCTCGCTTCGGTTGACTCGGGGCTCCAGTTGGATCTGGGGGGATCGCGCTAAAAGTTGTCTCAGCGAAGATCCAGCCCCTGCGGCTTATTCAGCCGTGCCGAAGATAAGGTGAAACTGTCGGATGACGTAATCGAGGAGGCTTGTACTTGATCCGCGACAGTTTGTCGAACTATCTCTTTGCTGCGCTCACTGACATTCTAGACCACGGACAGCGTATCGGGCCGATACAGAAGTGTAAGTAAATTCGACACAGCTAAGCCGACACACATCGGTGCTTGCTAGGGCGAACTGGCTGGCATCGGTAATGCTCACTCTTTTTGTGAAGTGGGGTTGGTCTCCTTGGGCGACCGGGGCGTGGCTTGGGGAGTCCACACGTTTTTTTACAAACGAATCGAAGTTTTTGATGATTGTTCTGGGGGGAACAGCCGCCTCTCACGCCTCTCTGGCGTGGGGGGCGGCAATTTTTTGATTGAGTCCGACGCTGGGGAAGCAAGACAAAGTCCGGTTGGGGGAGCGTAATCCCTCTTTCACCGCCATGGCATTGCCCATTTCCGATCTTCGATTTTAGATTTGTTACTCTTTGATTACTTATTCGCGATCGTGCTCGTAATCGGTGAACATTAGCAAAATCTTAAAATTTTATCGGCGCCGAATTTGTCGAGACACAGCAATTATGAACTGGGAGATGATCAGCGCGGTCGGCCAAATGCTCGGCGCTATCGGCGTGATTATTTCAATCGTTTATCTGGCTGCTCAAATCCGGAACCAAAACAAGGAAAGCCAGCGCCAGGCGATGAACGTTTTGACCACGCACTGGAGTGATTTGAATCGAACGCTTGTGGAGAATCCTGAAATGGCCGTGCTCTGGCTTCGTGCTCTGCGATCTTTCGACGACCTGGACGCCAAGTCGAAGCTAAGGTTCGGCGCGCATCTGGGGCGTTTCCTGCGGTTTGCCGACAGCCTCTATCTTAGTTTCCTGGATGGAACGCTCGACAAGCGTTTGTGGCGGGGATATGAGCGCACCATCGCCGACACGGTGGCGTATCCGGGCTTTCAAACATGGTGGGCGACACGAAAACACTGGCACACGGATGAGTTCTGCGCGCTAATCGACCGACACATTCAAACCGCCAAACCGACGATTTACGAGGGCTACACCTAAGTCCCCTCACAACTGCTTCACGCCAACAGCCCAAACCAACCTGTTGACGTTTACTTCCAGATTACGGGTGCGTCGGCCTGAAAGCGTGATCGAATACGTAATCGCCTACCCGACGACCCTGGGCGATGCCTTCGGTCTTATCGAAGGACCAATGAATGCCGAGATAAATCCGGCTCTGGCCATTCTCTTCCTCAGCCTGTGATAAATTGGAAAAGCTGCGCGGCCGAAGGGGCCGGATATTTCCGTTGTTGTCGCGGGTTTGCCCGTTGAACTCATCGGACACGAAAGTGAACGCGATATTATCGGTGCCGTAGAAGCGGCGCATGACTTGGAAGAGTGCCCCTCCAAATCCGGCATGACCCGACGGGTATGCGGGGAACGGCGGCGTAAAGTTCGGGCCAGTGAGATTGCTGGCAGGCGCGCCTAACGGGCTAAAATTCACATCGCCAACCGTGTCAGGATTGCCATCGCCAAGCCCGGTGGGACCAGTACCCGGATCCGATTCACGAATGCCCAGAACAGGGCGCCAGAAATCATAATGGTATTTCGATTCCCAAATCGTCATTCCGGCGTCGGCCATGGCGACGTTTACCAATGCCAGCAGGCGCGCGAATTGAATGGCGTTCAACCTCCTCTCGTCGGCAATTTGCACGGTGATCTGATTGTACAGTCTCGGAGGCGCGCACAGGCTTGGGGTGCCATCATACGCCCAGAAAATGCCGATGAACGTTTGCTCTTCCGTGCGCTGCATCGACGTAGCGCCGCCCAGGCTTTTCACTTCGTTGTATGCAGCGGTGTAATCAGAGCTTGTCATATCAGGCGGAGGCGGCGCGCGGAATTGACTCTGCGACGTCACTACGAATGGGATGCACTCGCCCCAGTGGGCGCCCAACGCGAGCGGAATCAAACTGATCGGATCCTGGCGCCAATGTCCGGGCAGATCGCTTGGAAAGTAATCGATGCCGACACGTGGCTCGGGGATTTGCGAACCATCATTGAGACGCATCGCCAGGATGGCTGCAGCCGTACGGTGCCCCAGGTCGATCCCGTTTGCTCTTTGCTGCGCGTTGGGGACGGCAGCTAAATCTTCTGCGAGGTACGCATCAAAAGTCGCCGTTTGCGATGGAAACATGGCCGCCAGAGTGTCGCGCGCGGCCTGGCTGATCGCGGCGTCAACGGACATTGGGCCGTGCGGAGCCTGTGTTCCGGTGTAACTCGTGTAACCGCCGACGACCGCATCAAGCGCGTCGAACATGGCGATGTGGACAATCGCCATTGCCCGGCTCGAACGCCCGGGTCCAAGCTGTTCACCAAAAACGCGGTTCTCCCCTGGTGCGACCGGAGTATGATCGAGACCGCTGGCATTCATTGCGATGACGTTCCAACGGTGAAGCGAATCGAGCCCCCGCCTTGGACCTCCGGGATGTGGGACGCCGGGCGCCGGGTGAAACAACGGACCGAACACGTCGTTGAATCCATGATTCGTCCCGAAGGCGACGGTCAGAACAGACAGAACGAGGCCAGCGAGCAACAGAGAGAATTTTTTCATACGATTGTTTTCCAGAAAGAATTTTTATATGAGCGTCATATCCCTGACGAGAACAACTTTTCCTCGTTGAACGTTTGATGTTGACGACGAAGGTTTACGCTTCGTTCCACCATGCGCGCCGAGCCGTCGCGTCTTTTGTCATTCCGAGCGAAGTCGAGGAATCTCTCGATATTTCAAGTTTTCCGCGGTCTTCGTTGAGCGAATAACGCTGCGCGCTTACAATCTCGAAGCAGTGCGTACGGAACCAGCTCAAATTAAAAATTTTATTGACGGCCACTTCGTCGAACCGATCAGTGGTCGATATCTCGACAACGTCGAACCGGCCACAGGTAAGCCCTATTCGCAGGTGGCCGACAGCGAAGCACACGACGTTGATCTTGCGGTGGCTGCCGCCGAGAAAGCCTTTTGCGATTGGTCAAAAAGAACGGCGGCCGAACGGTCGAACTTTCTGCTGCGAATTGCCGAATTGATCGAGCGCGACCTGGAGAAATTCGCGCGCGCTGAGTCGATCGATACCGGCAAGCCGATTTCGCTCGCGCGTTCGATGGATATTCCGCGCGCAGTCGCAAATTTCCGATTCTTTGCCACGGCGATTTTGCACACCGAATCTGAAGCGCACATCACCGACAACGTCGCGTTCAACTACACACTGCGTCAGCCGCGCGGCATCGCCGGACTGATTTCGCCGTGGAATCTCCCGCTTTATTTATTGAGTTGGAAAATCGCGCCGGCCATCGCTGTCGGAAACACAGCCATCGCAAAGCCAAGCGAGTTAACGCCGATGACGGCTTACATGCTGTGCGAAATCGCGCGTGAAGCCGGTCTGCCCAATGGAGTTCTCAACGTTGTCCACGGCACGGGGCCGAATGTCGGCTCGGCGATTACGGCTCATCCGAAGATCAACACCATCTCGTTTACCGGCGGCACCGCCACAGGGCGCAAAGTCGCCGAAGCGTCCGCGCCGTTGTTCAAAAAGGTGTCGCTCGAGCTTGGCGGCAAAAATCCAAACATCATTTTCGCCGATGCCGAACTCGACGCCGCGATCGCCGGCAGCGTGCGGTCGTCATTCGCAAATCAGGGACAGGTCTGCTTGTGCGGGTCGCGCCTGTTTGTCGAGCGATCCGCTTACAAGAATTTCGTCGAACGTTTCATCGAAGAAGCGTCACGGCTGAGAATGGGGGATCCGCTGGATGAGAATACCGAGCAGGGGGCGATCGTGAACAAGACGCAGCTCGAGAAAGTTAAGTTCTATGTTGATCTCGCCCAGAAAGAAGGCGGTAAAATCGCGCTCGGCGGTTCTGCGCCGGAAGCGCCTAACGAACGTTGCCGGGAAGGTTATTTTTTCCAGCCGACGGTCATTACCGGCCTGTCGGTTTCATGCCGCACAAATCGCGAAGAAATTTTCGGCCCCGTCGTAACAATCACGCCGTTCGACAGCGAAGAAGAAGTGATCAATCACGCCAATGACGTCGAATACGGCCTGTCGTCGAGCGTCTGGACGCAAAACCTGAGCCGAGCCCATCGCGTCGCCGAACGAATCAACACCGGCACGGTCTGGGTAAATTGCTGGCTCGTTCGCGATCTGCGCGTTCCGTTCGGTGGCATGAAACAGAGCGGCGTCGGCCGCGAAGGCGGCGAAGAAGCGCTGCGTTTCTTCACCGAGGCTAAAAACGTTTGCATCGCGAGATAATCGAACATTGCGAGGTAATTGTTGAGAGTCAGAGCACTGGCATTCCTGTTTGCGCCACTGTTGGTGGCACTCGCCCTTGGCCAGCCAGCGTCCATTATTCCTGAAACCGTTGTTGTTCCCAGCGGGAATTTACGTCTTAAAGCTTTCTTCTGGAAGCCAGACGGGTCGGGTCCTTTTCCGACCGTTTTATTTAATCACGGCTCGGGCGGTGCCGATGCGGATCATACGGCTGGCTTGCCCACGACGGAAGCTGCCGAAAAGCTCGCGCCCCTGTTTCTGAAACATGGCTACGCGTTTTTCTATTTATGCCGCCGCGGACAAGGCCTTTCAGCAGATCAAGGGCCGTTCATCCAAGACCTCTTGCAGCAAGAAGAAGCAGCGAAAGGCAAAGAAGCCAGGCAGCATTTGCAGTTCCTGCTAGCTACCACGGATCACCTGGATGACCTAATGGCTGCTCTGTCATTCCTTAAAACCGCACCTGCAATTGACGCAAAACGCATTGCGATTATAGGCAACTCGTTCGGCGGTCAAATAACGTTGCTCGCCATCGAGCGCGACTACTCCGTTCGTGCCGCAGTGACATTCGCGGCTGCTGCCGGTTCATGGCAACGCTCGGCCGAATTGCGGGACCGGCTTCGAGCTGCGGCAGGAAAAACAACAGTTCCGATCATGCTGATTCAGGCGGCAAACGATTACAACACAGCACCTAGTAAAGAGTTAGCCGATGAACTTCGGCGTCTGCACAAACCATGTGTGATAAAAATTTATCCGCCCGTCGGTCAAACATCAGACGACGGGCACAATTTCCTCTATCTTGGAATTCCTCAATGGGAGCACGATGTGTTCGAATTCCTTGAGCAACACGTAAAACGTTGATCGCATTTCTGCATGCGAAGCGCATGGGCAGAGTTGTTGAGAAGTTGTGGGGTTAAGAGTTGAGTCATTCATGAGCAAGATCATTCGCGGGAGTTGTCTGTGCGGCGGCGTGCGGTTTGAAGTTGATCCACCATTCATTCAGGCGAGCCACTGTCATTGCGAACGTTGCCGCAAGCATTCCGGAACGGCGGTTTGCAGTCAGGCACGTGTGTTGGGCGAGCAGTTTCGTCTGCTTCAGGGCGAGGAATTAATTAAGGTCTATGGAAAGGGCGAAGGCGCGGTGAAGGCGTTTTGTTCAAATTGCGGGTCAAGCTTATTCGGCGGCGACTGGCCGGACGGCCCGCAGGTATCGATTCGGATGGGCGCGTTCGATGATGATCCCGGAATTCGGCCGCAATTTCATACTTTCGTCGCCGATCGCGCGCCGTGGGATGCGATCACTGATGATCTTCCACAGTATCCGGAACGACGGACATGAACAAAGTCAAAACAGTTGAGGGTTGAGAGCTGAGGGTTGAGTGTCAGACATGTGTCGAGCCATCAAGACCCTGCATAATTTCTCACCGCCAGCGACGAATGACGAGATTCGCGCGTCGTCGCTCCAATTTGTTCGGAAGCTTTCCGGATTTACAAAGCCATCGCGCGCAAACGAAGAAGCATTCAACCGCGCGGTCGATGACGTCGCCCATGCCGCTCATCATCTCCTTGAATCCCTAGTCGCCAATGCGCCGCCGCGGAATCGCGACACGGAAGCGTTGAAGGCGAAAGCGCGATCGGCGAAGCGATACGGGACAGCCGAGACCATCGCGGCCTGACGGATTGCCACGCGTTTGGAGTTACAAAATGAAAACGATTACCGGTGGCTGCGCCTGCGGCGCGATTCGTTATGAAGTTAACGCGGAACCAATTGTGACGTTCAATTGTCACTGTCGCGATTGCCAGAAAACAACCGGTGGAGCATACACTCCTGTTTTCTATGTCCCGGCGAACGCGTTTAAGATTACCAAGGGCACGCCGAAATACTTCGGCACAACCAGCGAAATGATGGGCGACAATGTGCGCGGTTTTTGTCCGGAATGCGGTTCGCGATTGTTTGGAGGCAAAAGCGATTTCGGACAAGGTATCACCGCTGGGACTTTGGATGATCCGAGTTTGTACAAACCGCAGCACGAAATTTGGACGTCCGACGCGCAACCATGGGACGCGATGGACCCCAAACTGCCGAAGTTCGAGAAATACGCGCCGCGGGAATGAGCAAACGGGCGCCCTGAACTGTTTGGAGCGATTCCGCCGGGTGAGTTGTTTTCTCGGGCCGCTGCTGCAACTGGCTTGACCGACGGTTGAAGGAAACGGTGTAATCAGGCTAATCTGCGATTAGCCTGATAAGCGACATCGGAGCCGACCCATGGAACCATCAACCATAAGCGGCACGAACTTGCGCACGGCGTTTGTCTTGTTGCTCGTGGTGGCGGTTACAGGGTTGTTCCTCGCGGTCACGTGGCCGTTCTTCAAACCGCTTCTTCTCGGCGCGTTACTCGCTGGATTGTTTCACCCACTCTACCGCTGGATAACTCGACTGCTGGGCGGCCGCGCATCGCTTGGCGCAGCAGTTACGTTGTTGGTGTTGCTCGTTCTCGGCCTTGGTCCAGTGAGCGCATTTTTGGGGATCGTTCTGCAACAGGCGCTGACGATGAGTGACCAGGCCATCCCGTGGTTGAATCAACACCTTGGCGCCGCTACCACCTTCAACGTGCAGGAGTGGGTGGTGAAAAAATTTCCCGGTCTGGCTAAATACATGCCAAGCCAGGAGCAACTGCTGGAACAGGTCGGCAACGCTGCCAAGACGGCTGGTACGTTTCTTGTCGGTTTCGCCTCGCGCATGACCGCCACCACCGCCGCGTTCCTCCTCAATTTGTTTGTGATGCTTTACGCAATGTTTTTCTTTTTCAGAGACGGCGACAAAATTCTGGAACGGATTTTTTATTATACTCCGTTAAGCGATGAGGATGAGACACGAATGCTCACCCAGTTCGCCTCGATCACGCGAGCGACTGTCAAAGGGACGCTGGTAATTGGCATCATTCAAGGCGCGTTGGCCGGCATCGCTTTTTGGGTGGCGGGAATCGAAGGAGCGGCTCTGTGGGGAACGATCATGATGATTCTTTCGATCATCCCCGGGATCGGTGCCGCCCTGGTGTGGGTGCCAGTAGTTATCATTCTATTTGTCACCGGGCAGTATCTAACGGCAACCTTGCTGGCGGCTTGGTGCGCCGCTGTGGTCGGCACCGTCGATAATTTCTTGCGGCCGGTGCTTGTCGGCAGAGACGCGAAAATGCCGGACCTTCTCATTCTGATTGGCACCCTTGGCGGACTGTTCCTCTTCGGTCCGATGGGATTCATCGTCGGACCGATCGTTTGTGGACTCTTTCTTACTGTTTGGGACATCTACGGCACCACTTTCAGAGAAGTCCTGCCGCCGGTAACAAGCTTCCGTTCATCGGACAAGGAAACCTCGGCAATCGCCCCGCGAGAACGTTCGGATCAGTAAGTTGCGCTTGTTGTTAACTGAAAATCTGCGTTGCCTTGATCGATGTAATTGGGAGTAAATAGGTCATGAGCGAAACCTTCAAAAGCGAACGAGCGCCTGAACCCGTAGGGGCCTTTCCGCACGCGAAGCGAGTGGGCGAATTGTTGTTTCTGTCGGGGATCGGACCGCGTGTGCGCGACAGCAAAGAAATTCCCGGCGTGACTCTCGATTCCTCTGGCAACGTCGTGAGTTACGACATCGAAACGCAATGCCATGCCGTATTCGAGAATGTGCGGCTCGTGCTCGAAGACGCTGGCGCGACCTGGCAGGACATCGTCGACGTCACGGTCTTTCTCACTGACATGAAAAAGGATTTTCCCGTCTACAACCGCATTTACGCCGAGTATTTCGCAGGTCCCGCCAAACCAAATCCGACTCGGACAACGATCGAGGTCACCGCATTGCCTACACCGATCGCGATCGAGCTGAAAGTAATCGCCGCAGTGGGATAACGAGATTGGCGTCAAGTCGATCCCAAAACACGCTAATGGTGAGCGGAATCGATGTTAGCCATTAACCGGCAGGGCAACGCGGACTCCGCCAGGACATGATCAAAGCGGGGATCGTTCCGAAGATCATCCCACATGGGATTCAATTTCAAATCGCTCTGGTTCACACCGAACGGCAGCCTTACCAGTCTGCCTAATTCGTCGAAAGCACCATCACGATCTCCCGTCATAACCAGCACTTGCGCGAGGCGCATTGCACAGCTGGGACCCAGAACTGCATCCACGCTCGGCGGCAGCATTTCGGCGGCCTGGCGCGCATAACGGAGTGCCTCTTCGTTCTGACCGAGCCCAGCCGCGGCGATCGATAGTTGACCAATGAGGTTCGGATCGTTTGGCCGCGGCCCGAGCGCAACTAGTGCCAAGCGCTTTCCCTCCTCGTTAGCCTGATGCTCCTCATCTACCTTACCTGCCACGTGAGCAACTGCTGCGAGCGTGAGCCAGAAATCCGGCATTTTCTTTGCCTCGTCCGTCGCGGTCGCGACGAAGGCTTTGGCTCCACTGTAATCTCTTTCTATGAAGTACAGCCAGAGTCGCGCACCCTGGTAATCCATATCGTTCTTATCCTGGACTGAGTCGAGCGCCGCGCGCGCTTCTTCTACATTCCCCATCCCGAGTGCCGCTTCGTTCTTCACCACCAAAAGTCGCGGTTGTGGTCCACGCAGGCGCGCGATCGCAGCGTTCGCAACGCGCTTGGAATCACCGAATCGTCTCAACCCCGTATACGTTTGCGCGAGACTGATAGCGAGCGACACATTCTGAGGGTCAAGCTCAACCGCTTTTTCGCCATTGCGAATCGACGCCTCAAATTGCCCCAAACGGCGTTCGACCAACGAAGCCAGGGTAAAGAACTCGACTTCGTGAGGCGCGGAAGATGGAATACTCGATAATTCCTGCTCCGTCCGGCGGTAGTCGCGCAACCCGTGATAATAGTATCGAGCAAGAGCCAGGCGCGCTTCTTCGCTTTTTGGCTCGAGCCGCAGCGCAGTCTCCGCTGCATCTTTCGCGGCAGCGAGCTGCTGCGGCGAATGATCTTCTCCAAACCGGTAATATAAGACGTAGACCTCGTTGAGCAGGCAATAGGCGAGAGTGAACTTTGGGTCGCGAGCGATCGCCCTGTTGAGTAAACTAACGGCTGCGTCCCAATTCTCGCGTGGCATGTTTGGACCTCCAACGCGGAAGGTGGCGCGGGCGCGAAGATAAAGATCGTAGGCTTGCAAATCCTGCGTGGGTTGCCTCCAAATCTCAGCCTTTTCGTCGGTAGAGAGGGTGGCTTTGAGTTGCGCTGCGATAGTTTGCGCCAGCTCACTCTGGAGCGAGAAGATGTCCTCCAATTTGCGATCGTATTGCTCCGCCCAAATCTGTGCATCGGTATTGGTGTCGATGAGCTGAGCGTTAATCCGCACGCGATCGCCTGAAATCTGCACGCTTCCCTCCAGCACGTTCGCAACGCCCAGGTCGTGTCCGATCTGCTTCATGTTTCTCTTCTTTCCCCGGTAGGGTGCGACACCACTTCGGCTGATGACCTTGAGATCTCCCACCTTCCCGAGATCAGTCAGAATATTGTCCTGAACACCATCGGCAAAATATGACGGAGAGTTGTTATCCCCCAGGTTTTCGAACGGCAGGACTGCAATACTCTTCCGAAGATCCGAGGCTGGTGCACTGACTCCCGTGGGCTGACGGGCATTTTGTTGAGACCGAGCCCAAAACGCGAACAGAACTCCGGCCAACACAATCACGACAGCCGCGCCCGCCAGGAGACGTGATCCATTTCGCTTGACCAGACATTTCGCGCGATAACCAAGAGTAGGATGACGCGCGACCACCGGCTCGCGCGCGAGATGGCGGCGAATATCAGCCGCGAGATCGGCCACTGCAGCATAACGCATCCCGGGGTCCTTGCGCATCGCGAACTGGACGATTGCGTCGAGATCGCCGCGCAACAG
>Ga0070684_100003032_pt1 | contig 12525 bp, 10 predicted proteins | sample KBSC723LmetaG_FD_65653 | JGI IMG/M metagenome (GOLD analysis project Ga0070684, IMG submission 65653) | Corn rhizosphere microbial communities from Kellogg Biological Station, Michigan, USA - KBS C7.2-3L metaG | ecosystem: Host-associated > Plants > Roots > Rhizosphere ...
GATGACGCTGAATCGCTACATCGTGAGCGGGTTGCTGAGCGGCAGCGTCAAGTAGCGCCATCGTGGACGCGCGAGGGGGCCGGCCCACGCGGACCGGCCCCTCAGAACGCCTTAGGCGGTCTTGATCGCCGAGACCTCGAACTCGAGGACGACCTTGTCACTGACCAGGAAACCACCCGTCTCCAGGGCAGCGTTCCAGGTCACGCCGTAGTCCTTGCGGTTGATCGCGACCGAGCCGGCGAAGCCCAGCCGGACGTTGCCGAACGGGTCGGTCGCCGCACCCTCGAACGTGAACGGGATCGCGACCGCGTTCGTGACGCCGCGGATGGTCAGGTTGCCGGTGAGCTCGAAGGTGTCCTCGCCGGTGACCTGCAGGCCGGTGGAGACGAACGAGATCGCCGGGTACTCGTCGACCGCCAGGAAGTCGTTGTTGCGCAGGTGCTCGTCCCGCTGCTGGTTGCGGGTGTTGATGCTGCCCGACCGGATGTTCACGGTCACCGCGGCGGCCGCCGGCGCACTGGCGTCGAAGTGGGCCGTGCCGTCGAAGTCGTCGAACGTGCCCCGGACCTTGGTCACCATGGCGTGCCGGGCGACGAAGCCGATCTGGCTGTGCGCGGGGTCGATCGTATAGGTGCCGGTGAACTGGGACAGGTCGGTCAGGCCGGCGATTGCGATGGTCACGGAAGGACTCCAATCAAAGATGACGTGTCATGTACCAGGCGTAACGTGGATGACGCGTCATGTATTCCGGTACGCTGGAAAATATGACAAGGTGGCTCGACGACGACGAGCAGCGCACCTGGAGAGCCTTCGTCCGCCTGCAGAAACGGCTGGCGGCCGAGCTCAACCGGCAGCTCCAGGCGACCGCGAATCTCTCCCTGGCCGACTACGAGGTCCTGGTCCAGCTCACCGAGGCACCCGAGGGGCGGCTGCGCCCGTACCAGTTGCAAAAAACGCTCGATTGGGAGCAGAGCCGCCTCTCCCACCACCTCGGTCGCATGCAGCGGCGGGACCTCGTCCGCCGGGAGGAGTGCGCCAGCGACGGCCGCGGCGCCTACGTCGTGCTGACCGACTCCGGCCGGCAGGCGATCACCGACGCCGCCCCGGATCATGTCGAAACCGTACGGCGTTTGTTTTTCGACGCGCTAAAACCATCGCAGGTCAGCGCGCTGCGGCGGCTCTCAACCCAAGTGCTCGAGCGCCTCGACGCCGAAAGTTTCATCCGCAGTCCCTGAGCATCAGCGGTTTCGACAGCGATCAATACCGCTCGACCGACCTCCTCCACTACCGTCGTGGCACTCACTTGGAGGTAGGTCTTGAAGCGACAACTCATCGCGTTCGCCGCCGCCATGATCGCCGTGGTCGGCACGATCCTCGTGTACACGCAGCCGGCGTCGGCCGCCGTCGGGCTGCACATCAGTGGCCGCAACATCGTCGAGGCCAATGGCCAGACGTTCGTCATGCGCGGGGTCAGCCACGAGCACACCTGGTTCGCCAACCAGACCGGCTCGTTCGCCAACATCAAGCGGCTCGGCGCCAACACCGTAAGGGTCGTGCTGAGCGGCGGGCGCTGGACCGCGAACAGCGTGACCGACGTCGCCAACGTCGTCTCGCTGTGCAAGCAGAACCGGCTGATCTGCGTCCTCGAGGACCATGACACCACCGGCTTTGGCGAGGACGGGGCCGCATACTCCCTCGACCAGGCGGTCAACTACTGGATCAGCGTGAAGAGCGCGCTGGTCGGCCAGGAGAACTGGATCGTCATCAACATCGGCAACGAGCCGATCGGCAACAACAACCCCGGCCAGTGGACGAGCGCCACCGCCGCGGCGATCCAGAAGATGCGCACCAACGGCTTCCAGCACCTGCTCATGGTCGACGCGCCGAACTGGGGCCAGGACTGGAACTTCGTCATGCGCGACACCGCGCAGACCGTGCTGAACGCCGACAACCAGCACAACACCGTGTTGTCGATCCACATGTACGACGTGTTCAACACCGCCTCGACGATCACCAGCTACCTCGACGCGATCCAGTCCAAGGGCTGGCCGCTGGTCATCGGCGAGTTCGGGTGGCAGCGCTCCTCGAACAACGTCGACCACGAGACGGTCATGGCGCAGGCGGTCGCCCGCAACCTCGGCTACCTCGGCTGGTCCTGGGCCGGCAACAACGACCCCTATCTGGACATGACCGTGAACTTCGACGTCAACCAGCTCACCTCGTGGGGGCAGCGGATCTTCAACGGCACCAACGGCATCAAGGCAACCGCCAAAGAAGCCACGATGTACGGCTCGAGCACGCCGCCGGTGACGATCAGTGACACCCCACCGATCTCGCCATCGCCGTCACGGTCCACCTCTCCCTCGCCGAGCGGCCGCGGCTGCACCGCCTCGTATTCGATCGTCGGCCAGTGGCCGGGCGCCTTCCAGGGCGAGGTCAAGGTGACGGCCGGGAGCTCGGCGATCACCGGCTGGACGGCCACCTGGACGTTCGCCAACGGCCAGACCGTGAGCCAGGCCTGGAGCGCGACGGTCACCAGCAGCGGCGCCAACGTGACCGCCAAGAACATGAGCTACAACGGCGGCCTGGGGGCCGGGGCCAGTACGTCGTTCGGGTTCATCGCGAGCTGGACCGGCACGAACAGCGTCCCGGCGGTGTCCTGCCAGGCGACCTGAGGTTCATTGGCTCAGGCTTCGGTGGCCAGCCGCGCCCGCGAGTTCGCGGGCGCGGCTGGCCACGGCGACGCACGCGGAAAACGCCTCGGGCCCGCGAGTGCCGCTCCTGCTGAAAGCCGGGCAGCCACCGAGATCAGCCGGGCCGTCCTCCCCCGCGGTCAACCCGACGGTTGTCGAACGTGAACGTGCGCACGTGCGCCTCGGGCAGCGCCCGGAGATAGGCCAGGCTCGGCGCCTCCGCGCTCAGCCCGGCTCGGGCGAGGGACGCCGTCAGGCCCATTCCGAAGATCGTAGGCTGCGACTGTCGATTTCCGGGCTCGCCGTTCGTCTTACTGCGCGACCATCGGGTACTGACGAGGAGGAAGCGATGAAGTACGTCATGCTGATCTATCAAGGCACCGCGCTCGAGCGGCAGGCCGCGCTGCCCGAGGACGAGCAGAAGCAGGTCTACGCCGACTATCAGGGGATCAATCAGACGCCGGGCGTCACCCCGGCGCCGCCGATGGGCCTGCCCGAAAACGCGACCACCGTGCGGGTCGAAGGCGGCAAGACCCTGACCACGGACGGCCCGTTCGTCGGGATGAAGGAGGCCGTCGGCGGCTTGTTCATCCTCGAGGCGGACGACCTCGACGCGGCCATCGAGGTGGCCGCCCGCGTCCCGGCCGCCCGCTATGGTGGCGCCGTCGAGATCCGTCCCTCGGAGGTGTATTGGTAACCACGGGGTGAGCACACTCGAACAGGTCTTCCGCGAGGAGTGGGGCCGCGTTCTGGCTACCCTGATCGGCTTCCTCGGCGACTTCGACCTCGCCGAGGAAGCCGTGCAGGAGGCGTTCGCGCTGGCCGCCGACCGGTGGCCACGCGACGGCGTCCCCAGCAACCCGCGCGCCTGGTTGACCACGACGGCCCGGAACCGGGCGACCGATCGCATCCGCCGCGACCGAGCCCTCAGGACCAAGTTCGGCCTGCTCGTTGGGGGCACTGTGAACAAGGCGACGGCTTTTCCCGACGAACGCCTGGAGCTCATCTTCACCTGCTGCCACCCGGCGCTCGCGATCGAGGCGCAGGTTGCGCTCACGCTGCGTACGCTCGGCGGGCTCACCACCGACGAGATCGCCCGGGCCTTCCTGGTGCCGGAGCCGACGATGGCGCAGCGGCTGGTGCGGGCCAAGCGCAAGATCAAAGCCGCCGGCATCCCGTTCCGGGTGCCCCCGGAGCACCTGCTCCGCGACCGTCTCGACGCCGTTCTCGCCGTCGTGTACCTGATCTTCAACGAGGGCTACGGCGGTCGCGACGAGTTGGCGGCGGAGGCGATCTGGCTGGGGCGCGCGCTGGCCGAACTGCTGCCGGACGAGCCCGAGGTTCGCGGATTGCTGGCGATGATGTTCTTGCACGACTCCCGCCGCGAGACGCGGTTTCGCGACGGCGAGCTCGTGTTGCTCGACGATCAGGACCGGTCGCGGTGGAACACCGCGCAGATCGCCGCCGGCCGCGCGGAGCTCGACCGGGCGCTCGCCCGGGGCGGCCGCGGGCCCTACGTGCTGCAGGCCGCCATCGCGTCGCTGCACGCCGAGGTGCCCTGCGACTGGGTGCAGATCGCCGCGCTGTACGGCGAGCTCGGCCGCCTGACCGGCTCGCCCGTCGTGGAGCTCAACCGCGCCATCGCCGTCGCCGAGACCGAAGGTCCCGGAGCCGGCCTGCGCATTGTCGACCAGCTCGGCCTCGAGGACTTCCGCTACCTGCACTCGACCCGGGCCGAACTCTTGCGGCGTCTCGGGCGCACCGACGAGGCGCGCGACGCCTATCAACGGGCGCGAGCCCTCACCGACGACGGCGCGGAACGGCGCTTCCTCGAACGCCGGCTCACCGAACTGGCCGGCCAATGACCGACGCGTTGGCGACCCGCCGCATCCCCGTCGACCGCACCGACTATTTCGTGCGGGTCGGCGGGGCCGGACCGCCCGTCCTGTTCCTGCACGGCTTCCCGCAGACGCACCGGTGCTGGGACCAGCTCGCCCCGCATTTCTTGGCAACCCACACCGTGGTACTGGCGGATCTGCGCGGATACGGCGCCAGCGCCGCCCCGCCGGGTGGGCCGCTCGGCGAGGGCTACACCAAACGCGAGATGGCGGCCGAGCTCGTCGCGGTCATGGCGGCGCTCGGGCATGACCGGTTCGCCGTCGTCGGCCACGACCGCGGCGCGCGGGTGGCCTACCGGATGGCCCTCGACCGCCCGCAAACGGTCACCCGGCTGGCCGTCCTGAACGTCATCCCGACCCTCGACCAGTTCGCCCAGATGAGCAGCGGGACGTCGCTCGGCTACTGGCCGTGGTTCCTGCTGGCCCAGCCGGCCCCACTGCCCGAGCGGCTGCTGATCGCCGACCCGGACGCGATCCTGGACCACGTGTTCGACACCTGGCCGGCCGACCCGGCGGCGATCAGCGCCGAGCACCGGGCCGCCTACCGCGCGGCGTTGACCCCGGCCGTCGCGGCGGCGATGTGCGGCGACTACCGGGCCAGCTTCCACCTCGACCGGCAGCACGACGCGGCCGACCTCGCCGCCGGTACCCGCGTCCAGGCCCCGACCCTCGTGGTCACCGGGGCCGAGGAGACCCAGCTCGCGGATGCGCCGTCCGTATGGTCGCGCTGGGCGACGCAGGTGACGGCCGCGACGGTGCCGGGCGGGCACTTCGTGCCCGAAGAGTCACCCGAGGATCTGCGGCGCCTGCTCGGCCGGTTTCTCACTGCGTAGGCCAGCCGAGGGCCCGTGCGCCGAGCACGGCGGCCTGCAGGACGAACCGGTCGTGGGCGACCGCCGGGTCGTGGCCGGTGAGGTCCCGGATGCGCCGCAGCCGGTAGGTGACCGCCCGCGCCGACAGGTGCAGGCGGGCGGCGGTGGCCGTGGTGTTGCCGCCGGTCGCCGTGTAGGCGTCGATCGTGTCGAGCAGCGGCCGCACGCCGCCCCGGGCCGAATCGAGCGGCACGAGGACCACTTGGATGAGGTCGTCCATCGCCTCCCGGTCGCGCAGCAGGACCCGGTAAATGAGCAGGTGGTCGGCGTACACGACGGGATCGGGCAGGTTGAGCCGCCCGGCCAGGTCCAGGGCGTCGAGCGCGTCGTTGTACGACAGCGCGGCGCCGGACACACCTCGGTGGGTGCGGCCCACCCCGACCTGCTCGCCGGCGACCCGCGGCAACGCCTCGACGAGGGCGGCGGCCGGCAGCACGGCGACCATCTGGTCGTGCCGTGTGGTGACCAGGAAGTCGCCGGCACCCGTGGCCGCGAGTGCCGATGACGCCTGGGAGAGGCGTGGGCTGGTGTGAGGACGGGTTCGCGCCGAAGGCGCGAGTCGGGAGGGCAGAGGATCGGTCAAGGGCCGCGGGCCACGGACCACGGCGACCGCATGCGGCCCGGTCAGATCGAGGCCGAAGCGCTCGGCCCGCGCGAGCATCTCGGCCGGGTCGCCGGTCCCGCCGAGCAGGTCGTCGACGAACTCGCGCCGGATCGACTCCTCGAGTTGCAGCGACGCGCGGCGGGCCGCCTCGTAGCCGTCGGCGACCACCGCGACCGCGTCGTCGGCCGCGTGCAGCACAATCTCCCCGGCCAGCCGCACGGCTTCCGCGTCGTCGCCGCTCACCGACGGCAGGTGCCGCCAGGCGCGCCAGGCGGCCGAGAGGTAGAGGTCGATCAGCGCCCGCAGCGGCACACCCTCGTCGGCTGCGCGGGCGCCGAGGGCGCGGAAGCCGGCCAGCGCCCGGCGGTCAAGCCGGTTGCCGGTCGTGCACGCGCGCGCCAGCGCGGGAAGGAAGTTGCCGAGCAGCTCCGGGCCGGCCCGACGCTGGGTGTCGTCCGCCGCCGCCGCGGCGAGGTCCGTCCAGTCGCGCACGCATCAAGATTACATTGCCGAAATTCGGCAATGTAGGCGTTCATTCTTGGCTGCCTGCTGCGGCGATCTTGCCGAGGTTGCCACGCACTCTGGATACATGACAGTCCCGTTCTGGGTGTGGCTGGCCACCGTCGCCGGCATCGGTGTGCTCGTCGCGATCGACATCTGGCAGGCCCGCCGGCCACACGAGGTCGGTTTCCGGGAGGCGGCCGTCTGGTCGACCGTCTACGTCGCGGCCGCGCTGATCTTCGGTGCCGGCGTACTGCTGGTCGCCGGCACGGGCCCGGGGCTGCAGTTCTTCACCGGGTATGTGGTCGAGAAGAGCCTGTCGGTCGACAACCTCTTCATCTTTGCGGTCATCCTGGGCCAGTTCGCTGTGCCCGCCCGTCATCAGGCGCGCGTTTTGATGATTGGTGTACTGGGGGCGCTGGCGCTGCGCGCCGTGTTCATCATCCTCGGTGCGGCGGCTGTCCAGCGGTACACGATCACGTTCTTGTTCTTTGGCGCATTCCTGATCTTCACCGGCGTGAAGCTGGTCCGCTCGCACGGCGCCCCACCCGACCTCAAGCGCAGCCGGGCGGTGCGGCTGGTGCGGCGGGTGGTCCCGATGACCGACGATCTGGCCGGCGGCCGGCTCTTCACGCGGGTCAACCGCCGGACGGTGGCCACGCCACTGCTGCTGGTGGCCGTCGCGATCCTGGCCGTGGACATCGTGTTCGCGCTCGACTCGATCCCGGCGATCTTCGGCATCACCGACAGCGCCTACCTGGTCTTCACGACCAACGCGTTCGCGCTGCTCGGCCTGCGGGCACTGTACTTCCTGCTGACCGGCCTGCTGGACCGGCTCGTGCACCTGCACTACGGGCTGGCGTTCCTGCTCGTCTTCATCGGGGTCAAGCTGGTGCTGCACTACCTGCACGGCGTGTGGCCGGTCCTGCCGGAGATCCCGCTGCCGCTGTCGCTGGCCGTGATCGTCGGCGTGCTGACCACCACGACGATCACCAGCCTGCGGGCGACCCGGTCCCGCTCCCCCGTTGTCACTACTGCTCGGAAGTAGTGGTCTCCGGGCAGGTTTGCCAGTACTTGGTTGACGAGGCCGAACCGGTGGTGCGTGTCGGTTGTGGGCTCCTGCCTCGTCGGATGCCGGGGTCAGCTGGCCGATACCCGTCGGGTCTTCCTGAGACGGTGGTCGATCTGCCTCCGAACCTGTCTGACGGTGGTCGATCCGCCCCCGGATCTGCTCGACGGTGGTCGATCCGCCCCGGGATCTGCTCGACGGTGGTCGATTCGCCTCCGAGCCTGCCTGACGGTGGTCGATTCGCCTCCGAGCCTGCCTGACGGTGGTCGATCTGCCGACATTGCCACGGCGTGTCGTGGGGGCGGAGCGGCCACCGTCTGGCTGGTCGTGTCGACGGTGGCCGCTGCGCCCCTGCCGGGGGGCCGACGATGCGGAGCGGATCGACCACCGTCCACGTGAATGCCCAGACGGTGGTCGATCCGCCGACCCGACACGCCGGCGAAATGTCGGCAGATCGACCACCGTCAGGCAGGTTCGGGGGCAGATCGACCACCGTCGAGCAGATCCCGGGGCGGATCGACCACCGTCGAGCAGATCCCGGGGCGGATCGACCACCGTCAGCGCGGCCCGGGACGGATCCACAGCAGTGCGCCGACACACACGGCGACACATGCCCAGCTTGCCGCTACTTAGCGGAAGGAGCGGCGACGATCAGCGGCGCGCCGCCGCCGGTGCCGATGTAGTCCAGCGCCGGGTTGCCGCTGGCGATCGCGCGTCGCGCAAGGTCCAGCGCCTCCCGGCGGCGGGCCGCGTCGTGGCCGGTCAGCCACAGCAGCCGGAGCAGGAGGACGGGCAGCAACCGCGGCGAGGCGACCAGTTCGTCGACCGTGCCGAACACCGCCTGCGCGGCGAGGTGACCCAGGCGGCGGACGCGGCCGGGTCCTTCGAGCAGGTACTTCCCGATCGGCACCCAGTGCGCCGAGCGGGTCACCCGGGGCGGCAGCGGCTCCAGAGCGTGGGAGGCGGCCTGCAGCAGCGACCCGACCAGCGCGACCAGGACCCAGGTCACCCGCGACCACGGGACCAGCGACGCGACGGCCGAAAGGCCACCGGCCAGGGCCAGCGAGCACCGCCCCCACCGGCCGTCCCGCCAGGTCAGGGCCCAGTACGCCCACCACACGGCGAGCACCCCGCCACCGATGAGCGGGGAGGTGGCGCCCAGCAGGGCGGTCACGATGATCGGCATGCACACGGCGTGCCCGACACGGGCCAGCCAGGTGCGGTGGAAGATCGCGTCCAGGTAGGCCTGATAGGGCAGGTTGAGGCCGGTCACGTTGGTGCTCGGGGTGACCGTGGCGATCGCCCACCAGCGGATGAACCCGCTCTGGTCGGGGCCCGGAGCGAAGAGGCTCGGCGCATGGCGCAGCCAGAACCGTTGGCCGCGGCTCGGCGCCACCCAAACTTCCACGCCGCACAGCATAGGGGCGCTTGACTCGTATCGAAGCGCGCCACTACGTTCGGAGACGGCCGCGTAGCCCGGAGGAGTCCCTTATGACCTCGAAGAACGCAACTCGCCGTCAGATTCTGGCAGTCGCCTCGGGAGCGGCCGTCGCCGCCGTCGCCGGCGCCCAACCGGCGGAGGCCGGTCGGTCCCCCGGTCACGCCGGCGACTGGGTCGGCACCTGGGCCGCCGTCCCGACAGCGATCCCGCCGGTCGGCATGACCGTGCTGGAGAACCAGACCGTCCGCATGGTCATCCACCCGAGCATCGGCGGCGACGTGCTGCGCGTCCGGCTGACCAACGAGTTCGGCGAGCAGCCGCTGGCCATCGCCGAGGCGCACATCGCTCACCGCAGCGGCACCGGGGCCAGCACCGACACCGTGCCCGGCACCGACCGGCGACTCACCTTCGGTGGCCGTCAGGAAGCGTTGCTTCCCGCCGGTACACCTATCATCAGCGACGCGGTGCGACTGCGCGTGTCGGCCGGCACGTCGCTCGTCGTGAGCCTGTACCTGCGGCAGCGCACGACCGTTACCACGCTCGCCGCGTTTTCGTTCCAGGACACCGTGATCGCGGCCGGCAACGGCACCGCGGCTCATCACGTCACCGCGACCACGACGCTGCAGCAGTGGTTCTTCCTGTCCGGGGTCAGCGTGGCGGCCGACGACGACGCGGCCGCGATCGTCACGCTCGGCGACTCGATCACCAACGGCGCCAACACCCAGAACAACGCCAACCACCGTTGGCCGGACCTGCTCGCCCAGCGCCTGCGCGACGCCGGACAGCGCAACCGCGGCGTGGTCAACCTCGGCGTGTCCGGCAACCGCCTGTTGCACGACCCGAACCCGCCGGCCGGCAGCGCGGCCGTCGCCTTCGCCGCGTACTTCGGGCAGAGCGCGCTGCGCCGCTTCGACCGCGATGTGCTGGCTCAGCCCGGCCGCCGCTACGTCATCGTCCTGCTCGGCGTGAATGACCTCGGCCATCCCGGCACGGTGGCGCCGCCGTCGGAGGTCGTGTCGGCCGCGGACATCATCGGCGGCCATCGCCAGCTGATCGTCCGGGCCCACCAGGCCGGGATGCGCATCTTCGGCGGCACCATCCTGCCGTTCAAGGACGACACGCTCGGGTTCTACAGCGTCGAGAACGAACAGAAGCGCGAGACGGTGAACCGGTGGATCCGCACGTCGGGCGAGTACGACGGGGTCGTCGACTTCGACCGGGCAATGCGCGATCCGGCCGATCCGCTGCGGCTGAACCCGCGGTACGACAGCGGCGATCATCTACACCCGAACGACGTCGGCATGGTCGCGATGGCGGCCGCCGTGCCACTGCGGTTCTTTAGGTAGGCGTCGACCAGCTGAGCACCACGACCTGTCTTCGACCGGCAACCGGGGTGGCCGGGTCGGCGTCGACGAACGCCACCTTCGCCCGCAGCCGCGGTGTCCCCGTCACCGGGCAGGTCGCCGCGGGGACGTATGGGCAGGTGTACACGGCGAGGTAGACGCTGAACACGAAGCCCGGCGAGTCGTCGGGTACTTCGATGACCACGCCCGTGTAGGAGAAGCTGCCGGTCAGCTTGGCCCACAGCGACCGGGCCACGACTCCGAAGCGGAAGACCTGCTCGGCCGCGTTGTTCAGGGTGATGTCGACGGCCGCCCCGGGCGCATATGTGGTGCCCTGGACGTAGAACAGGTTGCCGGCGTTGTTCACGGTGGTGATGAGCGCGCAGGACGCGCCGGGCGAGCCGGTGTAGGGCGTCGCGGTGACACAGCCGTTCCCGGCCCGCCAGGCCGGCGCCACGTACGTGAGGTCGAGCTGGATGGCGTTGACGTCCTCGGTGTCGTTGTTCGCGGACAGGTTGACCGTGGTGGCGACCCGGGCACCGGTGAAGGTGCCGTCGTAGATCGCCTTGGCCAGGCCACCGGTGGCCGCCGCGTCGAGCGGGACGCTGTCGGTCAGATATGTGGGACCGCCCCCGTGACCGGCGACCGAACCGGTGACGGCCGGGCCGCCGGACGGGGTGAGCGTCACGCTGAGGTTGTCGGAGCTGCCGGTGTCGCTGTGCCGGTGGGTCACCTTGAGCGTCGCCGACTTGAGCACCGAGCCGGCCGGGATCGCCGAGGGCGGCGCGAAGCCGTCGACGGTGACCGTCGCGCTGTCGTTCTTCTTGGTGCTCTTCCAGCTCGCGCTGGCCGTGTCCACGTTGGCCAGGTTGGCCGCCGTCGCGCTGGCCCCGAACGATCCGGCCGCGGTGACCGTGGTGAGCGTGAGCCCGGTCAGCGCGGTCGTGGTGGCGCTGCCCGTGGTGAGCCCGTAGACCGCGACCGGCGGCCGGCTCGCGCTGTACGTGCCGCAGATCTCGACCTGGCCGGACTTCACGTTGAGCTGGCTGTCCCCGCCGAAGATGAACTGGACGCCGTTGGCCGTGGCGTCCTTGATCGGGTTGACGCAGGCACCGGGGATGGCGGCCGGCAACCCGTTCTTCGGGGTACCGGCGACCAGATACCCGTCGTCAACCGTCCAGACGTCGTTGCCGCCGCCGAGCAGCGGGTTGGGGTCGGTGCCGCCGTTGTGGAAGTCGAAGTAGTAGACACCCGGCTTGAACCACCACGTGCTGTGCTTGCACGCGCTGTTGCCGGCCATCATGGCGGTCAGCTTGGCCGCGTCGTCGTAGTAGCCAGGCTCGAACGTGACGACCGAGTTGGGAGTTGTGCACGCCGGCATCGAGCGGTACGCGGGAAGCGTGGTCGTGGCCGGCGGATAGTTCGGGTCGTCGCCGAGGACGTTGGCGGTCGTGCCGTAGTTGCAGGCGACCGGCGGCGTGCTCGTCACGGTCCCCGTGCAGGCCCCGCGGGCGTAGGCGGCGGCGTTGGTGGTCAGGCTGCCGTTGGCGACGTTGATTGTGGAGTTGGAGAACACCACCCCGTGCACCTTGAACTCCGACCCGTTCGGCTGCTGCACGTTGAGGCCCGGCTCGCCGGCGACGTTCCCGAGGGTGAGGATCGCACTGCCCGGCCGGTTGCACTGGCTCAGCGACGGGCATTGGATGAGAACCTTCGCCGGATCGGCCGCACACGTGACGGTGGCCGACTGGGTACTGGTGAAGCCGGTCAGCGGCAGGTTGTCGGTGCCGTTGCTGAAGCAGTGCTGGCCGGTCGCGCCGTTGAACGCGTGGGTGCGGATGTCGTGGACGGCCGCCTGGGCGGCGCCATCCGCGCTGTACGTGGCCGCCGCCAGATCACGCTCGCCAACGGTCGTCCGCAGGCTGGTGTCCACAAGCGACAGCAGCGCGCCGAGCACGACTGCGATCACCGTGACCAGGATGAGAATGAAGATCATCGACGAGCCCGTGTCGTCGGTGATCGCCGGGCGCTCGTCCCATGCAGCCTGTCGGAATGGGACCGGGCGAGCGTATTCGTCCCATGCAGCCTGTCGGAATGGGACCGG
>Ga0070684_100003034_pt1 | contig 12523 bp, 13 predicted proteins | sample KBSC723LmetaG_FD_65653 | JGI IMG/M metagenome (GOLD analysis project Ga0070684, IMG submission 65653) | Corn rhizosphere microbial communities from Kellogg Biological Station, Michigan, USA - KBS C7.2-3L metaG | ecosystem: Host-associated > Plants > Roots > Rhizosphere ...
GGTCGCGAGCACATTGATGGAGTCGATTTCTACAATGTCTCGTACCTTAACGAACGGTATAACTCCAACAACCCTAACGGCTCAACCCTGTTTTTTACTGGCTCTGACCTTACTGGTTAGTATGTTTTAAAGCGAAGCAATAGGTTAATTAGTATGATTCTTAATGTCTCTCAAACAACAAAAACTATTACGTTTAGTTGAACAGCAATTCCTAATGCCGAGTGATACATTTTCTATGCAAATAATGTAAGGGTGTCGAATGCTGCACCGATTGATAAAAACGGAAGACCTAAAACTAGTATTACCTTCGATAAGACACGATCACCTTTTGAAATAGTATGTATAACAAGAACTTCTGGACAAATGGCTTTGGACATAGGTCGATATCCTGTTCCAGTCAATGAGCCTGGGGAAACTCAAGTTGGCGGCTTACGTAGTATCTCCCAACCTGATAAATAATTGCAATACACCGTAATAGGTGATATAATAGATGTATGGCCAGAGGAAGCGTAGACGTGAGACGACCAAAAGGTCAAGGCTCAAAGTATTATCGCCAGATCATCATGGATGATCCATGTGTGTGGTGTGGCGATGAGTCTAAATCCACTGACCATATTCACCCTACAACACACGGTGGATATAACCATTGGACAAACTTCGCTCCTACTTGTTTTCAGTGCAACCATAACAAAGGTCATCTTTCTTTGCTTGAGTTCATGCTCTGGCGGGCAGGCGACCGGAAGGCAAGACTAAAGGTGCGTAGACCAATAAAGATGAACGAAGAATACTACGAAGTGGATGGCAAGTGGTTTGATCCGCTTGGTATCCGTGGAGAATATAAGGGAAATGACTACGCGACTCTACGAGTATAAATGGGAGGAGCACCCTGGTCTAAGTCAAGGTGCTCCCCATTGTCGTAACAAAACTTGTCAGAAGGCTCATTACAAGTATGGTGAGCCTAAGCGCAAAATGGTTGCGCTTATCGTTGTTCCAGATCGGAAGAAGTATTTCAACTGGATATGGTTCTGTGACCATTGTAAGTCAATCAAGCTAATGCCGAATAATGGCTAAGTACAAATACCCACGCACGCCTCATCTTCCAAATTCTCAGCATATCACTGAGGACGATATCGTTGCGTCTTCAATGTGGTTGGATGATGAGATTGTTGTGGTCACCACAAAGATGGATGGAGAGAATACCACTATCGGCCAGAACTATGTTCACGCTCGTTCTACTGATTCAGCCTATCATCCCTCTCGTGGATGGGTCAAGAACTTTGCGGCAGAGTGGCAATACAAGCTGAAGTCAGATGAACGAATCTGCGGCGAGAATCTCTATGCTAAGCACAGCATCCACTACAACGGGCTAAAGTCCTATTTCCTTGGGTTCTCATATTGGACAGAAGACTGGTGCCATTCTTGGGATGAAACCCTAGAGAAGTTTGAAGAGCTTGGAATTAAAAGTGTTCCTAAGATAGGAGTTCTTAAATTTGGTACTCTGGATATCGAACAAGAGATTAGGGTGGCGCTGGATAGTGGAGACGAGGGTTTCGTTATTCGCACATTCGATGGCTTTCCTTACTCAGCTTTCCACCTAAACGTCGCAAAATGGGTAAGGCCAGAGCATGTGGCTGATGAGGATGGCCACTGGATGGGTCGCACCGATTTCCCCACAAACAAGCTGGCACCACCGGGATTCTGATCCCCTGGAATACCCAAGTTTATGCTTGACTTGTACGACGATTAGTGATATACTACCTATATGATCAAGAAAAGGACAGACATTCATCGCCCCTCCGCTATTAATCCTGGCGATTACGGGCTGACTGGAAATGTGTTCGATCTTAAGTACGACGACCTTGAGACGATGGAAGTGGGCACCAAGCCTTACGGACATTGCAACCACTGTGGCAAGGCCATCCGTTGGGCAGTCGAGTTTCGTCACTTCCCCACCGGTACGGTTGTTGTCTTCGGTGAGATTTGCGCCAACATTCTCGGCCTCTCGGATGACCGCACCAAGCACGAGCTTGTCCTTCTCAAGCGTCGCGTTGCTAACCTTGAGAAGAAGATGCGTCACAAGGAAGAGCGCGACAAGAACTATCGTTTCTTCAAGCTGAATCAGCCTGAGGTTGTCGAGTATCTTGAGAATCTGTATGACGCTGACAACAACTATTTCCTCAAGTCCCTGAAGTGGAATCTTGAGAAGTATGGAATGCTGACCACCGCACAGGTCGAGGCTTTCGGCCGGGTTATGGAACAGCGCGAAGAGGCTGCTGAGGCTAAGCGTAACGAAGTTGTTCCTACCACTCCCGTCACCGAAGGGCGGCAGGAGATTGAGGGCGAGGTCTTCACCGTTAAGTGGCAGGACAGCTTCTATGGTACGACTCAGAAGATGGGCGTGAAACTCGCTGATGGGAACAAGGTTTATGGTACGGTTCCTGCTTGCATCGATGAGGTTAAGCGTGGCGATAAGGTTCGCTTCACCGCCACTGTCGAGAAGAGTGACAAGGACGAGCATTTCGGATACTACAAGAAGCCTACCAAGGCAAGCATCGCACAGTAACATGGAAACATACAACGACCCGCTATCGGATTCGATCATCGGCTGGATTGCTGAGAGGCATCCAGCCGATGCTATTTGGTCTCTTAGACAAGTCATTGAGCTTATTAAAGAGACACGCGCTATTAATCCATATATGCCGATTCAAATCTATCACATCGAGCAGAAGAAATTCATCGATAAGTATTTTGATAAGCGTGTCTATTTTCATTTAAAGCCGGAAGTACAAATTCGTGTTTTAGCTCGTCAAGACCCTGATCCGATTTGGATAGAACACCTATTACTCACTGAGGATATCAAGGGGAACTTGTACTCTACGCCATTTATGATAAAATGTGATGATAAAGATTTTTTGATTGGAGCACTTGAGGCTGCCTTGGCTGAAGTTAAGGAGCCAAACTGGTTCGATTGGTATGTTGAATTAATCCTAGAAGGGGATGATGAAGGCGATTACTACGAAATTAAACGTTTTGAGGAAGAAAGTTAAGTTACCTTTCGTTCCTGTTATGTGGATAGGATTTATCCTCTGGATTATCCTGCTTGGTGCGCTTGTCTTAGATTTACCTGCTATCGTGATCTATATCACTCTCGGGTTGTTGTTCGCTGACAAGCTGATGATGCTAACACAGTTCTACGCAGCACTGGCCACAGCAAAGGCATATAATTATACGCTACAGGCGGTCATTCAGACGCAGATGCTTGTGGAGGAAAAGGATAGGCTAGAGCAGCACAGGAAAACTCCTAAACCCGAAGAGGAATAAGAAATGTACACTTTATTAATCATCTTGGCATTAGCGACGGTTGGTTATATGATTACAATCGTGGCTTGGAATGCCTTCCTAAAACATGTTTTGGAACGATGGGAGGATACTATCCAGGCACAGATTCCTCCTGTTCCTTCTAAGGTCAAGTTCCTTGGTGGGCCATATGATGGCCGAGTAGACCTTATCCACGAGGACAAGAAGAAACCATTCTTCATCGCTCCTTATGTTCCTAACGAGGAGGAAGACCGAGGCGAAGTGTTTGGGGTTATTAATGGTATTCCCATGCACAAGCCTAATCTCGCTTACTATCGAGAGGTAACGGACGAAGAATATTTCTACGTTCGGGATATCACTCACGAAGAATACGGCTTCCTAGTCGAGACTGGACAACCTCCCGCAGTTTAGGAATCCATCACTTCTGCATTGTAATTAGTGAAACTTCTCACAGAGAGGGCCACTAATGAAACATGTGGTTGTAGAGTTGGAGAACGGTGAACAATCCTTCTTCGATTACGTATATGACGGATTTAAATTTGCGAAAGAACAAGAAGAGAAACGACGCAATAGCGTTGACTATGTAGCAATAGGAGACTTCTGAGACGAAGACGGCGAGGTTTATAGAGGACAGCGGCTACGAAATACCCTGCGAATCCTTGATGACATTCAACAGTGATTTAAGGCACAGATAGATGACGAAGAAGACGTTTATGATATGGATTCCGGGGAAGATAGTGGGGATTTGAGATAGTTCCGACGAAGCTCTCAAAGGATTCTGTGATTACGTAAAACAGAATGAGGCGAGCCTTAAATCAATCCGGTTGACCGTGTATGAAAATACCTATAAGTGCGGCAAGGAGATTGAAACTAGCCTAACTGGTGAGGAACTAATGGAGATTGTTAATGAAGAAGATCGCTGTTAGCCTTCCTGCAAACTATACTGAAGACGATCCTCTAGACTTAGCGGGTAAGCAGCCTCTCTTTGAGGCGATGGATACTCAATGGTGAACGTTACCGGATGATCAGCAGAGACAAGCAATTGTCAATGCGTTCCGTGCTACTATGCTTTCACCACGCATGAATCTAAAGAGCAATGCTATCTTGTATCAGTCCATCATGCATATCCCGGCTAATGAGTCGAATCCTGATGTGTTTGAGAACACTGTACGCGAGCTTAAGAAGCGTTGGGATGCTCAAGGTCAGATGGGCTTAGAACAGCAGCCTGAGGACGTTATGGCGGTAGATGAGATTCTACCGGGTAAGTTCCTTCCTGGTTTCTGAGGCAACCTAAGACGCCTTGCTAATCTTGGCCCATATGCTGACGAATTAACACGTCTAGCTAATGAAGATATTCAGAATGGTGGCACTGGTCAATTGTTCCGTGCTGGTGTGTTACAATTGGCAATCCCTGGTGTCGGCCCCAAGGTCGCATCATTTGCTTGGCTAGCACTTGCGCCTACAACATCAGAGCTAGCAACCATTGACGTACACATGATGCGTTACCTAGGCGAAGGCGATGACTCACCTAAGAGTGATGCTGAGTATCTAAAGCTTGAGGATCGATTGAGACAAGAGCGCGATCAGGTCTATCCTGATGTGCCGCTCACTCAATATCAGTGGGGAGTTTGGGATAAGCAGAGAACGCCAGGATTCCATCAGGATCATACACCATTGCGTGCGTATGATCCTATTCCATATCGTGATGTAAACTGAGAGACGCCTGCACGTCCTCCACGCCCTAAACAGCCTGTACAGTATGCTCCTGGTCAATTGTCATTCGGCAAGGTGGCAATGACAGCTATTCCTATAACTAAGCTATCTAAAACCGCAGGCAATCTAACTAACTCATTTGTCTACTACAATGGCAAGCTCGTGGTTGAGAATAAGCCGCATCCGATTATCATCCGCAATCACTTCCCCGAGATTACCAACCAGCACTCTAATCCGAGTGTATTTAATTCATTCCCTCAAGAGGATCTACAGGCTGGCCTCATATTCGAAGAGAACGGCCAAATCTATCCTGTCTTCCATTCATATACAGTTACCTCACAGGAACGCAAGAGAGAGGCTCTTGCGGCCTTAGAGACATATTATCACAGACCTATCGGAGAAGAGCTTGACTACGATGAAGCGATGAATCGATTGAGTAAGGTTGCCAAAGTTGAACTTGTCGATCATTCTTACGATGATAGGTGGGGAGCGAATGATTATGGAACATGGGCGGTTATCTACGATCCTGATACCAACACAGCATACATTGGACAGAATGGCTCATCCCATGGTGCGCTAATGCAGGCTGTACCCAATCTTTATAACGAGCTAAGACGATATGACAGTGATAGCTTTGAGAATGGGAAGATGGGCTATTACCACTACTATACTTCCGCACCCGATTGGGCTGGTGGTGGAGAGGGTCAAGTCTATCACCTAACTGGTTCAATGATGCCGATTGGCCTTGCAGACGACATTAAAGATACGATGAAACGGGTCGAGAAGACAAGTGCCTTCGATCCTGAAAATGATCCCAACCTTGACGGGTTTCGCTCATGGATCTTTATGGATGGTTATCTCTATATGGCTAAAAGCAATAACGAGAATCATGCAGAGCTTGCTGACCAGTATCAAATTGACCCAGATGATTGAGCCAATAAACCTTTTGTGGTTGGTGTTATCTGGCCCGAGAGGGATTATACCCAAGAGGGCAATCCAGCAATAGATGCGGATATCAATCTCTACTCAGATTATCTACAAGGGTTGAGCGAGGATAGTTCGGAAGACGAAGGTGAAGATTTGAACGAGCGCAACCGCACTGAGGGGCAGATGTTGACACGCGCTCTTACAGCCGTATATGATTGGTGGACAGATAACTTTCCCACGATCCCTTTAACTGTTAATGGTGCATCTATCGAGGATTATCTACCTTCTAGCGTAGTTAGAGAGGGAGCAGTTAAGCAGGCAATGACAACAACTTATGTTCCTGCTGGTTTTGACCCCTGGCCTCCTGGCGATGGCGTGAGTTATGCATACGATATCGTTAACGATGCTCTTTACTGGACTGATGGCCATCACCCTGATATTTATGCATATGTTAATGAGGATAAGCCTTTTGGCAGATATACTCCATTGGAAGGATTTATCTGAGGCTTTCATAATCTCCAAGATAATGTGGATGACTTCTATGACTTCCAAAGCTCAGGCAATGTGGACTTTGATAAGGTGCGCCTCCCTGACGAAAAGGTTATCGAGATTCAGAATAAGCTCAATGAGATAATCAATAGTGGTTATCAAGTAACATCAGCAGCAGGATTACCGAAAATACAATGAGTTAGTTACGATTACGATCCTGACATAGAAGATGAAGGCCCAGATATTCATGGTGGTGGTTTACCATTCGCATACTTCCCACAGGCAGATACGATTGTTATCGCTGATGAAGAAGTCTTTCATATGGAAATGTTTGATTGAATGGCACGAGCCGAGCTAAACTTGCGTGGCCCATCATTAAGTGAATACAAGATGATGATTGGTGACATGATCCCCGGACGTGTAGATAAGAATGGTGATGTGGGATTTTATAAAGATCCAGGTGAGAATAAGGAGCGAATTGGGGATGCGTTGGCTAAAGAGTGGCCTACCATTTCTAGTTATCTTACATATAGTGAAGAGGATGGTGGATTATGAAGACCGGGCGAGAGCGCAGAAACGTGGCTACAATATGATCAAAGCGAAGATCCAAATTATATCGTGAACATCGCGGCAAATGAACAGTTTTCATCACCGCCAGAGGAATCAGGTGATACAAAGATTATTGTGGTACCCACACCCGAGGAAAGCCATGGTTCAGGAAGTGGTTACCCGTTCTTTTATAACATCGCAGCGGATACGCTTTATATTGCCGATAATGAATCATTGCACATGGAGCTTATTTGGGCCGCAGGGATTAATCTAACCGAACAGGATTATCTCTATGGTGAGGGTGGTGATGCTGGTTGGGCTGCCGGGTTCCTTTCTGGTCGTGCCGGTAGTGAATGAGATAATAAGCCATTCATGTTGTTTGAAGGTGACGCAAGTATGCTTTCACCTAAAGCTTTAGCCTACCTTAGGCAAGTGGGCGAGACTCACAAGGTAGCTGGTGTTCCTTCAATCGAAGAACTTAGTCCACATAGATATGATATGGAATGTTACGAGGTTGCGAATGCTATTTCTAAACAATATCCAGAGCTAAAACAAGATGCAGGCTATTATATTCATCCCGAACGTGGCCCTGGCGATCATAGTTGAAATATTGCTCCTGACGGTACGATAGTAGATATGACCGCAAAGCAACATGATTACATGGGGCCAGAAGACGAGGGTTCCTGGGATGAAGTCTCCGCACCGGATCATCCTGAGATTATTCCGCCTGATCATCCATTTTACAATCGTTACGTTTCTTGAGAACGACATGAAGATTTAGCTCAGCAAATTGCTAGAGACCTAGGTCATCATTCTAAGGTTGCTGATGCAGGAGATTGACAGGTTGTAAAAGTTCCTGATGAAGGAGAACATTTTGCATGGCGTGCATGGGTTGCTGACCTGGCAACAAGAACGATTTATGCTTCTGAGTATCACTACACAATCTTCTATAAATTGGGTTTCAAGAATTTATTGGATGCAGATTCACAAGCGGCAGAAAAGATTCATTCACCTATGGGTATCTTCATACCACCATGGACTTTCCAGGTGTGATATGGTGAAGAATATCTACGTGGTAATGATGAAACTGATATTGATAAGGCATTACAAGTAGCAGCCGGTGAAGGTGAAGAAGATGATGAGCATATTAGTAAGGTTGTTGAGTGAAATGAAGATCACAGTATGGGAACCTATCGTGGCACATTGTTCGTCTATGATCCAAAGTCAGATACTCTTTATTTAGATTATACCGCTGATTACCATGTACGTATTCTTGAGCGCATTATGGAGAAAGAAAAAATGTCGCCTCATGATAGGTTTATCTACAATACAGATTTTATTTTTGGTGCGGTTAGAAGTGATGGTCTAGTAACTTTCTACACAGGATTGGATAATCCTGAGGCACAAAAGCGAATTAATGAATTACTTGAAAGTACACAGAAAGAAGGTGCTGTTCCTGAATTAGTATGAATGCCATGTGATAACAAACACGAATATGGCTTGCCAATTCTTTATATTAATGGCACGGCTTTCATTGGTGAGCTAGAAGGTTATCACACGAATCTATTTGAAGAGATTATGAAGGCTGGATATGTATCATCCGATAACTTACCTTCACACGTTGTGGCTGGTCGTATTGATAGAGTAGGAGATTTTATTAAGTATGATTTCGATACTGATGCAGACTCAGAGGACGTTGCTGATCTTAATGGTAAATCGCAAGAGCTAATTGCCATCCTCACGAATCACTGACCTGAAATTTCTGAACAGATGATTGGGTTAGGTATAGATGTAATCAAGGATCTTCCCATCTTCACAACTAATTTGATCGAAGATGTTAATTGACCATTGGTTATTAATATCAAGAAGCTATATGAAGATCATCAGACTCAATTAGCTGGTGATCCTTCAATGCAGAATCTAGCAGCAAATCAGGATATCACCGTGCGCGATGTAGATACAGGCACGAACCATGAGTTACAGTATAGTGATCGCCGACCATTTATCTATGCTGGCGGTACAGTATATCTAGCCAATCATGGCGCATGGCACAGTGATTTGATTAGAAAGCTAACTGAGAATCAAATAGAGTTGGATTGGTATGCCTTGCCAATGGGTCTAATTCGTGATGATGGTACAATTAGATGGTACACAAATCCTCCCGATGATGAGCGACCGACAATTGAGAATCTGATTCGCCAATCTAAGCTTATCGTAAAGAAAGCTGAAGCAGACATGCAAGGGGCTATGTTCGGGCTAGCTCTTCCGATTAATATAGCGAACGCTATTAAAATCGAGGGTGGAGAGCCTCCTGACCTGATGCATATAACGCTGGCGTACTTCAAGGATGCAGCAGCCGACCGAGACGATTGGGATCAGGCCGTCCAGATCGGCAAGCAGTTCAATTTCAACCTCTCTGGTGAGATTACCGGCTATGGTACATTCGACAACGATGAGGTAGTCTTGTGGGCTAAGCCTGAGGTTCCCGGCCTAGCAGAAGAGCGCGAGAAGTTGGTCGCAGCACTCAATGAGGCTGGATTCCCTGTTGATGATCGATTCCCTGACTTCAAGCCTCATATCACACTCGCATATGATTGGGTAGGCAATGTGCCTGAGCTTACGCAGCCTATTCCTGTCACCTTCGATGGACTCTATTTCTATCGTGGTGAACGAGTGGAGAAGGTAGCAGCTACTCCATGACCTGAAGAGTGGAAAGGTCTTTACGATATTAAGAATGATAAGCTATATCTGGCCGAGGATATCGCTCTTCATCATATGGATTTACTTGAGACGCTACTGCCGAAAGGTACATGGGCAGATTGGGCAGGAACATACGATACTAACGCGGGTGATGATTATGTCTTCTTGGCTGGATTCGATGATAGTATTGATTGGTGAACGCCTGAGATTGACAATCAATTAATAAATCACATTAAAGAAAAACTACATTTCGTTGATTTTACTCTTGTAACTGAAAAGCGACCTGATCGCGTTGTCCCTCAACCACAGAAGGTAGCCACTAGACTAAATAAGGGTCAAGCTCTAACTGATCCAAACACAATGAGCCATGTTGGGCCAGAAGAATATATCGCTCAGCTTGTGCAGAAAGAGCTAGATCAAAAACTCATGCGAACGTCCATGCTCATCGCTCAACACATCGATGAAGTGTATCCATTAGAAGGACAGAACTACATCTTCCTCTACAATCCAGAAGATGATATGATGTACATCGCACCAACGGCTAAATTCCACATTGATCTAATCAATTATGTGATCGGTCAGGCAAAGCATACTAATCCAGATGATTCATTTGCGATGGTTGACAAATACGTTCTTGGTGTTATGTATCATATCGATGGGGAACCTTCGCCTGAGTTCCACAGCGGCGTCAATACTCAGTATAAGGGACACATTATAGAGCTTGATCGTGAAGTCCAGCAGATCATGGGCAACTATTAGTTCTTGACAATCATCCTGAAGGGTGATATAGTAGTATATAATGGAACGTATGATTAGCCTCGGTTTGATTGGCGCACTTCTTGTCATTGCCGGTTGGTCTTATATGGATCGACCTGAGCAGACTAAGCCTGTAGTGCATAAAATCGGCAAGGTCACAGCAAAGAGCACAGTCAACAAGGTTGAGTCTTTGCTTGGCCCTAGAATCAGCGGCGATAGACCACGAACAATCGTCTGGGCTATTCCGAATAGTGACATTGTTCTCTCTGAGACCTTCATCTTCCAGTCTCAAAAGGTGCCGCTCAAGTTCCAAGACAGAGCACGCGGCGCATTAGCCAAAGCGGGCTACGTTCGCATGGAAGAACATTGCAAAGGAATAAACAACAAGGCAAAACGAACCGGTTATTTCACAGCGGGTTATTGTACGTATACACCAATAGCGATACACACGGTAAAGGACTAATATGATTCTCTTTTGGATTGCACTAATAATGATACTCATCGCACTCACCATGAGCATTGTAGTGGAGTTTGTTCACGAGCACCGAAAGCATAAGCAGCGGCTATATAATCAGCGCATAGATCAGGAGGCATACGATAACTGGCTCAATAGTGTCGAAGAGCGAGTGTCCAACCTCGACGTTCAGCACAGAATCCAGAACTATTCGGCGGAAAAGCCCCTGTAACTTGTCCTCAATTGGACACTAAACACCCAATACTGACCGCAAACAGATACATAAGTGACCAAAACACCCTCGCCACGATAACTTCGGACATGCTCTTTCAGTAGTACAACTGTCCAGAAACACAGGGTACCCAAAGCGGCGGGACAACTAATATTATGAAGAAAGATATAGACATAGAAGGACTCAAGAAGATGATCAGAGAGACGGAGAAATACCTCGGAACCCTGAATTCATCAGGGATTCCGTACTCTCAAAGTCGGCCTACGTTCACTAGCATTCCCAAGTGGCATGTATTGGCCAATGAGATAAATGAGATAGAACGACAGGAGAAGAAGAGTCGCAAGGTGTATAGCTTGACACAGAGCTATATCACTCAGAACGCTCGCAACCCCCGTCTTCCTGTCCCCCAAACATTCAGTACGACACCTGAGATTAGTCACCTATTTTATGCCGCCCCTAAGGGCCTGCCCAAACTTCAGCCCTTCCCTGAGGTTATTTACCCTTATAGATGTTGGGTAGTGTACGGTTATATATCCGCGCTGGAAACCCTGCGGTCTGAGTATTCAGACGTAAGCCACTTCATTTATGACGTGAAGGTATTGGGCCAACTGAAGGGCTTCGGTTTACAGGAGTACAACCCTGATGTATCCCTGAGTTATATGTGGGGCAACCAAGCGTACCCAACCATAAGCATAGGGCGGCTCTCTAACTTACTAGCACCAGACCAAGCGGAGTACGAACAAGGGGTGAACGACTACTACCATATAATCATGGAGATAAACCAGGACATGGAACCCTGATACCCAGGATAAAGGGGTACCCCCACCAAGTATCGGGTACCTGGATGGTACCTTGGGCATAGGCGAGAGTAGCCTTCCATTTCTGCGACTATTTTTAAACAATGGGTTTCAGATTCACCCAGAAGGGGCATGAGTCCTAGTTTCATTTAAACACTCTCCGGGATCTGCCTGTGATTTGACCTGTGATTAGCCTAACAATCCCCTAAGTCGAAGACTAGTGCAGCTAAGCCGCACATGGAGCCTCATTTTTGCTACAATGACGACAACTATGTTTAGACTAGAGTATAGGAACAATAAGTAGATGCCTGTACCTATGGATGCTAAAGGCGCATATATGTTTGGGTACCGATCATCCAAGATGGATATACGCGACCAGAAGGAGACGATTAATGGATGATAGAAGAAATAGGGATTACGAAGCCGGATACCATTGGGGGATCAAGGGAAAGGCTTTACGTCAAGAGCAGGCCATGCTCGACCAGGAGTGGTACGTGGGGTACGAGGATGGAAAGGGTGATTACGAGAGGATTCGGGACGAAGGCACTTTGGAAGAGCAACTAGAAGCTAGTCTAAAGTGATTTGCTG
>Ga0070684_100003035_pt1 | contig 12522 bp, 10 predicted proteins | sample KBSC723LmetaG_FD_65653 | JGI IMG/M metagenome (GOLD analysis project Ga0070684, IMG submission 65653) | Corn rhizosphere microbial communities from Kellogg Biological Station, Michigan, USA - KBS C7.2-3L metaG | ecosystem: Host-associated > Plants > Roots > Rhizosphere ...
GAGCCGCTCATGCGGCCCGACATCTTCGAGCTCATCGCCTACGCACGCTCGCTCGGATTGCGTGTGACCCTGTCGACGAACGGCACGCTCATCACCGCGGAGATCGCCGATCGCCTGCGCGCGCTCGACGTGAGCTACGTCGGGATCTCCCTCGATGGCATCGGCGTCACCAACGACAAGTTCCGCGGTCACAAGGGCGCCTTCGACAAGGCGATGGCCGGCTTCCGCTACTGCAAGGCGGTGGACCAGCGCGTCGGGCTCCGCATGACGCTCACGAAGCGCAACTGCCAGGACCTGGACCGGATCTTCGACTTCATCGAGGCCGAGGGGATCGATCGCGCCTGCTTCTATCACCTCGTCTACAGCGGTCGCGGGAGCAGCGCCGACGAGCTGACCCCGGACGTCGCGCGGGCCGCCGTGGACACGATCCTCCGGCGCACGCGCGACTTCGCCGAGCGTGGCCTGCGCAAGGAGATCTTCACCGTCGACAACCACGCCGACGGCCCGTACCTCTACCTCAAGCTCCTCGAGGAGGATCCGGCACGCGCCGCCGAGGTGCTCGAGCTGCTCCGCTGGAACGGCGGCGGGCTGCACAGCTCCGGCGTCGGCATCGCCGACATCGACTTCCTCGGCAATGTCCATCCCGATCAGTTCTGGATGCAGCACACGCTCGGCAACGTGAAGGAGCGACCCTTCAGCGCGATCTGGCAGGATCTCTCCGATCCGATCCTCGCCGGCCTGCGCGATCGCGCTCCACTGCTCACGGGGCGGTGCGGCAGCTGTCGCTGGAAGGACGTCTGCGGCGGCAGCTTCCGCGTCCGCGCGCTGCAGGTGCACGGCGATCCGTGGGCGGAAGATCCCGGCTGCTACCTCACCGACGAGGAATGCGGACTGCCCTCGGTGTCATCCGGAGCGAGCGAAGAGAATGCCGTCGTCCCGAGCGAGCACAGCGAGTCGAGGGACCTTCACCTCGCTCCAGTGAGCAGGTGCTGACGGACCTCTCTCCGCCCGCCTATGTGTGGCTGTACCGTGCCGCGGTGTTCGGTCACATCGCCGCCGTCGTGGTGTGGTTCGGCGCCGTCGCGTACTACCTGCTCATTCTCCGCCCCGCGCTGCGCCGATCGGGGGTCGAGCGAAAGGCGCAGTACGCGATCCTCGCCGAGATCCGTGCCCGCCTCCAGCGCGTCGTCGGCGCCGCCGTCGTCGTGCTCGTCGCGAGTGGCCTGACGCTCGCGCGGCTGCGCGGCTTCCTTGGCGGCGACGTCCCCGTCGATCCCCTTCGCGCCCGGCTCTTCCACATCAAGCTCGGCATCGCGACGCTGCTCGTCCTCGTCTTTCTCACCGCGCTCCCTCTGCTGCGCCGCGTGAAGGCACCGCGGATGCGTGGCCGCCTGTTCGTCGCGACGCACGTCGCCGTGCTCGCGCTCGGCGCGATCGCCGCCGGGCTGGGGGTGATGCTTTCGCGGTAGGCCGCCGATCGGCGAGTCGGTGAACCGATGAGCGCGCGAGCTGGTTGGTGAGTCGGTGCCTCGAACTGCCTCGCCACTCGACCGCCGGCTCACCGCCTTGCGCCCGATGGCCTGCCTAGGGATCATCCGTCCGTGACCCAACCCATTCCCGACGACCGCGACAAGAACGCCCCGATGTACGTGTCGCGCACGTCCATCCGGAATTACACCGATCTCGGCTTCGGCCGCGTCGTCGCGCAATCCGTGCGCGGGCGCTTCCTCACCCACGAAGGCGAGCCGACGAGCCGGAAGTACGGGCTCGGCGGTCAACGCATCGAGCGCTTCTACCTGCGTGCGCTCGCCGCGCCTCTTCCCGTCTTCCTCGCGTGGAGCCTCGGCGCGCTCCTCCTCCTCAACGGCTTCTTCACTCTCGCCTACCTCGCCCTCGGCGACGGCACCCTCCGCGGGGGTGAGGCGATCGGCGTCAGCGATCCCTTCCTGCGCGCCTTCGACTTCAGCGTCGGCACGTTCACGACGACCAGCACCGCGCCGATGTACGCCTACGGCAGCACGGCGCACTGGCTCGTCGTCTTCGAGTCCTTCTTCGGTCCGTTCGTGCTCGTCGTCGTGGCCGGCCTGCTCATCGCGCGGCTCACGCGCCCGCGCATGCGACTCCGGTTCAGTGAGTCCGCCGTCGTCGCGCCATACGAGGAGGGCCGCGGGCTCATGTTCCGCATCGTCAACACGCAGGCCTCGGAGCTGAGCGACGTGCAGGTCCGCGTGAGCGTCACGCTGTTCGAGGAGACCGACGGCCGCCGCGAGCGGAACTTCTATCCCCTCGCCCTCGAGCGCAGCTCGGTCGATCTGTTCACGCTGCACTGGACGATCGTCCATCCGATCACCGCCGACAGCCCGCTCCACGGCGCGACCCCCGACAGCCTGCGCGAGGCCCAGGCCGAGCTGCTCATCCTCGTGAACGCGCACGAGGAGACGTTCTCCACGCGCGTCACGGCGCGCGCCTCCTACTGGTGGGACGAGATCCGCTGGGACGCGAAGTTCGCCAGCATCTTCGCCAGCTCCGCCGAGGACGTCCTCGCGATCGACGTCGAGCGCCTCGACCGACTGGAGCGCCTCGAGCCCGGCACGACGAGCGTCCCCGCCCCACAGGAAGGCGCCGCACCAATGATGGCCGCCGCGCGCGATCAGAAGCTCCCTGGCTGACCTCGGCTGTCGTCCCGGGCGAGCGCAGCTCTCCACTCGCCGAGCGGCGAGCTTGGAGCGGCGAGTAGTCAACAGGAGCGGCGAGCGGACAGCGGCGAGCGGGCCGCGGTCAGCTCGAGGGCGTGGTCACGTCGTGGGAACTCGGCACCGAGTTCGACGCTGTTCCAGACGCGCCTACGGAATCATCCCGTCCGAGAACCGGTAACGGTCAACGTTGTTTGACCGAAGAATGGGGGGTGAGGGCGCATTCTCTCCAGAGCGAGGGCGGCGGCGATTGACGGCGTGCGCGCGTCACTCGCGGAGCGGTGCGGCGACCGCCCGTACACGGAACCCAACGCACAGCGAGACAAGACGCAGATCCCGCAACGAGCCGTGCTCGGGATGAAAAACAGCCCTAGCGCTCCTCCCCCGCACCAACCCGCACCGACTCCAGATCGAGCTCCTGCTCGAGCTCGCGCAGCACGTCGTCCGAGATCGCCCCTTCATTCCGCAGGCGGACGAGCATCCGCCGCTCGGCGCGCAGCATCTCGCTCCGCAGACGACGGCGCCCCTCCGGCTCGCCCGCGTGAGACTCGAGCAGCCGGATCCGATCGCGCAGCTCGTTCCGCAGCCACTCCACGTCGCGCGCGTCCACCCACTGCTCGCGGGAGAGGTCGTCGAGCACCTCCGCGCCGCGGCGCGTCGCCTCGAGCCGCGCGATCCGCGCCTCGTTGTGGTGCGTCGCCTCGGGCTGGAAGTGGAACGCGCGGATGATCGGCGCGAGCGTCAGCCCCTGCACCACCAGCGTCACGCCGATCACGCAGATCGTGATCACCAGGATCTCGCTGCGAAACGGGAAGGGTGCGCCGCCGGCGATCGTGTGCGGCAGCGCGAGGGCCGTCGCCAGCGACACGATCCCGCGCATGCTCGTCCACGCGACGAGGAAGATTCCCTTGTGCGTCGGCGGCGGCTCGTGGCGTCGCACCCGTCGGCTGACGATCCGCGGCAGATACCCCGCGATCGGTACCCAGACCATCCGGAGCAGGATCGCCACCGCGCTGACGATCAGACCGTCGCGCACGAGCATCGGCGTGGCGCCCGCCGGCAGCGACGCGAGCAGCGAGCGCGATTGGATGCCGAGCAGGAGGAAGATCGCCGCGTTCAGCACGAACACGACGAGATCCCAGACGTTCCGGTTCTGCAGCCGCGAGAGCGGCGTGACCGCGTTCGAGAAGCTGCGGCGGAGGAAGATCCCCCCCGCCACGCACGACAGCACGGCCGATACGTGGATCGCCTCGGCGGCGAGCCACGCCACGTACGGTGCCGCCAGCGTGAGCAGCGTCTCCGCCAGCGCGTCCTTCGACCAGCGCATGACGCGCAGCACCACCCACCCCACGAGCACGCCCACCAGCACGCCGACGCCGGCGTCGACGAAGAAGCGAACGATCGACTCCCCCCAGCTGAATACGCTCGTCACCGCCGCGGCGACGGCGGAGCGGTAGAGGATCAGCGCCGACGCGTCGTTCACGAGGCTCTCCCCCTCGAGGATCACGATCACGCGGCGCGGCACCGGGAGTCGCGACACGATCGCCGCGGCCGCCACCGCATCCGGCGGTGAGACGATCGCGCCGAGCGCCACCGCCACCGCCCACGGCATGGCGGGAAAGAGCGCGCGTGCGGTCATCGCGACCGCCGCCGTCGTCGCCAGCACCAGCCCGATCGCCAGCAGGCCGATCGGTCGACGGTTCGCGCTGAAGTCCCGCAGCGACGTGAAGAACGCCGCCGCCCAGATCACCGGCGGGAGGAAGACGAAGAAGACGAGATCCGGGTCCAGCTCCGGGATCGCCACACCGGGGATCAGCCCGATGAGGAATCCGGCCGCCACCTGCAGGATCGGCGGCGGCACGGGGAGCCGTCGCGCGATCGCCGTGACGGCGACGACGACCGCCGCGAACGCGACGGCGAGGACGATCGGTGGGAATTCCCTCATTCAGCCGCGCAATCTGCGACGCGTCGCGCGTCAGCGCACGATCTTCACGTTGAACATCGGCGACCCGAGCGCCCCCCACGTGCGCAGCCAGAGCGGCAGATACATCTCCATCCCGCGCGCCGCCGTGATGTCGCCGAGATCGACGATGTCCTGCCAACCGAACCACTCGTCGAGCCAGCGCTTCACCGTCGCCTTGGCATCGGTGTCGTTGCCGCAGAGGAACAGCGTGTGATCGCCGCCGTTCACCGCGCCCGGGTTCACCATCAGCGCGGCGGTGATCGTGTTCAGCGCCTTCACGAGCCGCACGCGCGGGAAGGCGCGCTGCAGCTGCTCGCCGAGCGAGTCGGTGTTGCACACCGTGAGCGTCGGCGGCATCCCCTTCGAGAAGTCGAGCGGATTGGTCGCGTCGATCAGGATCTTCTCCCCGAGCGCGTCGGCCCCCGCGTCCTCCAGCGCCGACATCGCCCCCACGCCCGACGTCGCATTGATCACGACGTTCGCCGACCGCACCGCGTCGGCGAACGTCGCCAGCTTCACCCCCGGATTCGCCTGCTGCCACTCCCTGAACGAGACCTTCGCCGGCGGCTTCGCCGCCGCTCGCGCCATCGTCTCCGCGGGATCACGCGTGCCGATGGTGACCGCATGTCCCTTCTCCGCCAGCGCCGCCGCCAGCGTCTGCCCAGCGACGCCGGTCCCAAGAATGCCGATCTGCATTGGTCTCTCCGCTGTGGATGACGAGGCGTGAATCGCCTCGAGCCGCAAACGGTTCGTTCAAGGGGTCAGATTCCTTGAAAAAGGCTTCCGAGCGGTAGCGTTTTTCAAGGAATCTGACCCCCTTGATCTACGAGAAGCAGTTGCCTCCCGAAGCCTTTCGTTCTTGCTGACCGCTGAACGGCTCGCCGCTGACCGCTCGCCGCTCTCGATCTCATTGCTCACCGCTCGCCGCCGGGTTTACCGCGGCAGATCGTAGATCTCCACGTGATTCAACGCCACCACAGGCACCGCGACCCGATTCCGCTTCGTGTCCACCGCGATGTCCGCCGGCCCGCCCTGCGTGTGGATGATCGCGCGCCCCGTCGCGCCGTCGAAGACGTGAATGCTCGAATCTGCCTGGCTCGACGCGAGGATCCTTCCTCCGGACAGCACTTCGACGCCGTCCCACTTCGCGCCCGTGCTCGTCGTGATGTCGGTCAGCGTCGTCGTCCCGGGCACCCACGCACGCAGTGAGTGCGCGCCGCCGAACGGCACGATGATGAACCGCCGGTTCGCCGCGTCCCACGTGATCCCGTTCGGCGCGCCGAGGGCGCTGTCGGCGAGGACGAGCGTCGGCCCGCCCTGCACCTTGTACAGCTTGTTCTTCCCCGTGTCCGTCACGTACACCGTGCCGGTCGCATCCGCCGCCACGTCGTTCAGGAAGCCGCGGTCGAGCGCCGAGAAATCCACGTTCGCCAGCTTCGCCCCCGTCTTCCGGTCGAAGCCGCGCACGGCATCGGCATCCGCCACCCACAGCGTGTCACCGACGATGTACATCCCGCGCGGCGCATGCAGCACGACGCCGTTCGTCCCGCCGGCGATGAACTTCATCGTCTCGATCTGCCCGTCGGGCTTCATCCGGCTGATGTAGCCGTTGTTGTCCGTCGCGCTCGCGGCGCCCGGCCCCCAGTTGCCGACGAAGTAGACGTCCTGCTCGGGATCGTAGCGCACCGCCTCCGGCGCGACGAACCCGTCGCGCACGAAGAACGGCTTCACGTTCGTCGTCGCCGCGGCCCCGGTCTGCGTGACCGTACCGCGGCTCGTGGTCGCCCCACTGGCGCACGCGGCCAACACCGCGACCGCCGCCGCTGCGACGATGGATCCGTACCGGGAGATGCGCGCTGTCATGGCCTCATCCTCCATGTTGAACGTCGACCCACCCCTGCTTCTGGTTGCTTGCCAGCACTGCCTCGACGATGCGGACTTCCGCGTCGCCATCCTCGAACGTCGGGAAATCCGCCGCGTCCTTCCCCGGCTTCTTCCCCGCCGCGATGTACCGGTAGAGGTTGCGGAACAGGTTGCGCGGACCGTCGGGATAGCCCTCCGGATGGCCGCCCGGATAGTGCGCGAAGGTGCGTGCCACGGGATCCATCAGCGAGGGATCCTTGATCAGGATCTCGTTCGGCTTGTCGCGATGCCCGATCCACAGATGGTTCGGGTTCTCCTGGTCCCACGACAGCGCGTTCCGGCTTCCGTCCACCTCGATCCACTGCCGGTTCTTGCGCCCCGAGCTCACCTGCGAGACGACGAGCGAGCCGCGCAGCCCGCCCTCCATCTCGACGAGCACGAAGCCGCCGTCCTCGGTGTCGATCGACACCTCATCGTACTCCTGCGGCGCGCCCAGCTCCTTCCCCTTGTACGTCTCCACTTCCTGCTTCGGCTTCTTGCGCGTCTCGTGCGCGCGGAACAGATGCGCGTTCACGCGCACGATCTTCCGCCCCGTCACGAACTGCACGAGGTCGAACCAGTGCGAGCCGATGTCGGCGATCGCGCGCGACGCGCCGCTCACCTTCGACTCGAGCCGCCAGTTGTAATCCGTGTCGTGCAGCAGCCAGTCCTGCAGGTAGTGGCCGTGCACGAGGAACAGGTCGCCCAGCTCGCCACGCGCCACCATGCCGCGCGCCTGCTGGATCAGCGGGTAGCCGCGGTAGTTGAAGTTGATCGCCGTCACGACCCCCTTCGCCCGCGCCAGCCGCACGAGCTCCGCCGACTCCTGCGACGTCATCGTCAGCGGCTTCTCCGACAGCACGTGCTTCCCCGCCTCGATGAACGCCTTGTTCACCTCGAAGTGGAGGTTGTTCGGGGTGCAGTTGTGCACGGCGTGCACGTCGGCGCGGCCGAGCAGCGCCTTCCAGTCGTCGAACACGTTGGTGATCCCGAACTGAGCGGCGAGCTCCTGGGCTCGCGGATAATCGATCGACGCGATGGCGACGACGTTGACGCCCGGTACTCGGCGCAGGGCGTCCACGTGGGCCGCGCCCATGAATCCCGAGCCGATGACGGCGACGTTGACTGGGGGCATTTGTACTCGACGGAGGAATAGAAGAGTCTGGCCTGCGGCACTCCGACCGGAGGGGCGAAGCGCCGCAGAGATGATTGAAATACATAACTCCGACCGCAGGCGCGAAGCGCCGGAGGGAGGAGCGATAAACTGGCGCCTGAATCGAGACCAGTAGAGCGAAGCGCCGCAGGGAGGAACCAACCTCGGCGCGCCGCGCGAGCAGCGAACGGAACGTAAGCGGCGCCGGCCCACGTGCCCAGCCTCGTGGGCTCGCACGGGTCTTGAACGGACTTGCGCTCACACCCCGACCGTCGCACGTTGCCGTGAATATGCCCCGACAGGATCAGACGTGGGCGACCGCCTGGTCGCTCGAGTACCGTTTGCCTATCCTGATCTCCCTGCTGCTCGCCTGCGCCGTGGGTGGGCTCAGCGTCGCAGCCTACCGGCAGGTCCGGGCGACGACCATCGACCGCGCGACGGACGTGCTCGAGCGGGTCCAGCACGAGCTCGTCCCGGGGGCAGCGCGCTACAACATCGGGCGCATCGAGGCCCTGCGCGCGGTCGCCGATGACAGCCTGATCGTCCACGCCCTTACTGCCGGCGCCACCCCGGCCGCGGTCGAGCGGCGCTACGCCGCCACGCGGACGTTGCAGGACACGACCCTCGTCGCGTGGCAGCTCGCCAGCGTCGACGGCAAGCGAGTCTATGGCAGCGCCGAAGGATGGACCGCAACCGATTCCGCCGCGCTGACGACGACGCTTGCCGGCGTGCTGGCGAAGGAGTCCGACCAGCGCTCCCCGCTCTACGCCGATGCCGAGCGCGTCCATGCATGGCTCGCCGTCCCCGTCATCGCCGACGGCCGGGTGATCGGCACGATCGCCGAGCTGGGCCGCGTGGGGGACAACTACACCGCCGACCAGGTCATCCGCGCGCTCGTCGACGACGACGCGCACATGCTCTTCACCTCCCGCGGCTCCCCGCAGTGGGTGACTCCGCGTGGACGTCCCGTCGCCGCGCCCTTCACCCTCCCCAAGGTCGTCGACCGCGCCCAACGCGTCGACGTGCCGGGCCACGGCGCCGTGTACGCCGTGCAGTCCGTGATCCCGAGCACGCCCTGGCTGATCGTGCTCTATCAGTCGGAGCGCTCGATCCTCCAGAAGCCGCACGACTTCCTGCGCGGGCTCCTCCTCGCCGGCCTGTTCGTCCTCGCGCTCGCGACGGTCGCCGCCTGGTTCCTCGGCCGGCTCGTCACGCGGCCGCTCCGCGAGGTGACGAGCGCCGCGTCGGATCTCGCGCAGGGCGACTACACGCGACGCGTCGACGTACACGGCGGCGGCCGAGAGGTGGCGCAGCTCGCCGCGATGTTCAACGCGATGGCCGCCGCCACCGGCGACGCGCACGCCGTGCTCGCCGAGCGAAATGCGGAGCTCCAGCGCGCCAATGCCGCGAAGGCGCAGTTCCTCGCCATGATGAGCCACGAGCTGCGCACCCCGCTCAATGCGATTGGCGGCTTCACCGAGCTGATGGAGCTCGGGCTGCGCGGCCCCGTCACGCCGGAGCAGGTCGAGGACCTCGGCCGCATCCGGCGCAACAAGGATCTCCTCGTCTCCATCATCACCGACATCCTCGACTTCTCACGGACCGACGCCGGGGCCCTCACCATCGAGATGGAGCCCGTCGCGATCGCGCCGCTCATCACCGACGTCGTCGACGCCGTCCGCACGCAGATGGCGGCGAAGGGCGTCGAGCTCGAGGCCGACGACGTGCCGCCCGACGCGGTCGTGCGGGGCGACCGGAAGAAGATCCTCCAGGTGCTGCTCAACCTGCTGTCGAACGCGATGAAGTTCACCGAGCCTGGAGGCGAGGTCGGCATCGACACCGTCGTCGACGAGGGCACCGTGCGCATCGACGTGCGGGACACCGGCTCCGGTATCAGCGCCGCCCAGCTCGAGACCATCTTCGAGCCGTTCGTGCAGGTGGATGCCTCGCTCACACGTCGCACTGGCGGAACCGGCCTCGGGCTCGCCATCGCGCGTCAGCTCACCCGCGCGATGGGCGGCACCGTCACCGTACGCAGCCAGCTCGGCGCAGGCTCGACCTTCAGCCTCACCCTCCCGCGCGCCGAGCTTCCGGTCGTCCCGCGTCCCGACGATCGCCACACGCCGCGCGAGACCAGCCAGGTGGTCTGACCGGCCGAGGTCAGCCCCCGAGGGCGGATGCTGGGGTCAGACCCCGAGGGCGGATGCTGGGGTCAGACCCCGAGGGCAAAGCCCGAGGGCTCTGACCCCTTGGCGCATTGGGGCTCTCACCCCTTGGCGCATTGGGGCTCTCACCCCTTGGCGCATCGGGGCCTGGCCTTTGGCAGTAGAAATCCGCCGCGCACGCTGCCGTCGTATGGATAGTGCGGTTCACAACCGCACCATTGCAGGCGATTCTTCGATCGAAGCGAGAGAGAGGGGACGATATGAGCGAACGAGAGAGCACGAGTGGCGCAGCCGTCGCCGGCGCGCGGCAGACCGAGGTCGCGGTGCTGGCCGGCGGCTGCTTCTGGGGCGTCGAGGACATCCTGCGCGACGTGCCCGGCGTGATCGAGACCGACGTCGGCTATACCGGTGGCTGGCTCGAGAACCCGACCTATCACGACACGCACGACAGCAAGTCGGGCCACGCCGAAGCCGTGCGTATCACCTTCGACCCCACGGTGCTGAGCTACGAGGATCTGCTGGAGAAGTGGTTCTTCCGTCTTCACGATCCCACGACGCTCAACCGCCAGGGGAACGACATCGGCACGCAGTATCGCTCGGCGATCTTCCCGCAGTCGGACGAACAGCGCGCCACCGCCGAGCGCGTCATCGCGCGCGTCAACGCCTCCGGCAAGTGGCGTCGCCCCATCACCACTTCCATCGAACCCGCCGGTACCTGGTACAGCGCCGAGGCGTACCATCAGGACTATCTGCGCAAGAACCCCGGCGGATATACCTGCCATTTCATGAGGGAATGAGGGAACGGGGGAGTGAGGAGAGGAGGAACGACACGGCCTCGGACGCTTCGGCGCTCCGGGGCCGTCGTCATTCCGAGCGACCGCAGATCCGGAGCGACGGAAGCGACCGTGTCATCCCGAGCGAGCGCAGCGCGTCGAGGGATCTGTACTTACTGGGCCTTCTTCAACGGCAGGAACGCGGATTGTCCCGGATGCACCGGACACGGCCGGATCTGCTCCGTGTGGACGGAGGGATCTCTCCACCGCACCGTCAAAGGTTTTGAAGTCGTGGATCGACATGGCGTGTGCGCCGGTGCGAGCCGCTCGCCGCGGAGAGGAACAGATCCGGCATGTTCCGCTGCATCCGGCCGTGTCCGGGGCCCTGCCGTTCACAAAGCCGAGAGGAATATCCGGCCCTTTCTGCGGCGATCGCGGTTCAAGATCCGCCTTCCGTCGTTGCAAAGGCAAACGGCCCCGGGACGCCGAAGCGTCCCGAGGCCGTTCTCACTTCACCCACCGACCACCAGCCGCAGCTCACGCCACGCGCCGCGCCTTCTGCTGCGCGACTTCCGGCTGTGTCGCGCTACGAGCATCCAGCCGCTTGCCGATCACCGCGTCGAGCGAGAAGTCCCCGGCGCCAGTGATGATCAGCGCGATCGCCGAGCCGAGGAGCGACAGTGGGAACTCGACACCGGTCGGCGCGAAGAAGCCGTTCTTGAGGTGCACGGTCAGGATCGCCACCACCATCGTCGCGGCGATGCCGAGCGCGGCGAGCCGCGTCAGCAGACCGAGCAGGATCGCGATGCCACCGAAGAACTCGACGAACGCCACGAACGGTCCGAGCACGCCCGGCGCCGGGATCCCCATCTGGGCGAAGGCGCCGCTCACTCCGGCGAAGCCGAACACGAACAGCTTCTGTCCGCCGTGCAGGATGAAGGTGATGCCGAGCACGACACGGAGCACGGCGAGCGCGGTGTCGATCTGTCGGCGGGAGGGGGAGTCGAAGAGCAGCATGGTCGTAAGCCTCGGTGATCGGTGTGTCGAAGTGGAGTACAGTGTTTTACCGCTCAGTGTGATAACACTCATTAAGCGCAAGAAGCTCACCCGCCATCGCGAACCAGTGTCAACAGATCGGACAGCGAGCGGAGCTGCGCGTCGGTCAGTCCTGCCATCTGCTTCCGGTGCAGCGCCATCACGGGCGCGTCGAGCTCGTCGAGCAGGCGGCGTCCCTTCTCGGTGATGCGCGTCATGACCATCCGCCGGTCGTCCCCCTCGCGGGCCCGCACGACGAGCCCGGCATCCTCCATCCGGTCGAGCAGCCGCGTCATGTCCGGCATCCGCGTCAGCATCCGGTCCCGCAGCTCGTTGCGGCAGAGTCCCTCCGCACCCGAGCCGCGCAGGATGCGCAGCACGTTGTACTGAGTCGCGCTGATCCCCCGCGCCTTCACCAGATCCTCCATCGCGTCCGTCAACGACGTCGACGTGCGCACGACGGACAGATACGCCTCCTGCTGCAGACTCCGGAACGGCTTCTTCTGCTTGAGATCCTGTTGAAGGGTGGGGCTCATGGCAGGGAATATAGGTGTTATAACACTGGGTGTCAAGACAGCGGGGCGCCCGTGCGCCGATCGGGGCTGTCTTCAGTTGATCGTTGTCGACGGGTCGAGCTCCGGAGCTTCCCAGCCCGCCTCCGACTCACCGGCCCACCAACTCACTGCACGCCCCGCCCCTCCCGCGACGTCCGGCTCAGCACCGCCTCCAGCTCCCGCGTCTGCATCGCCGCGAACGTCTCCGTCGGCTGCGTCGCGCGGCCACGCAGCGAGTCGATCAGCACGTCCGCCTCGTCGTCCGTGCGGCCGACGGCGAGCAG
>Ga0070684_100003042_pt1 | contig 12509 bp, 9 predicted proteins | sample KBSC723LmetaG_FD_65653 | JGI IMG/M metagenome (GOLD analysis project Ga0070684, IMG submission 65653) | Corn rhizosphere microbial communities from Kellogg Biological Station, Michigan, USA - KBS C7.2-3L metaG | ecosystem: Host-associated > Plants > Roots > Rhizosphere ...
GAAGGACATCGACAACTTCAAGCGGTTCATGACCAACCTCGCGCCGCCGCCGCGCGATCTGTCGAACACGGGCGCGATCGCGCGCGGCACGCCGCTTTACGATCAGATCGGCTGCGCGAACTGCCACACGCGGCGCGTGTTCACGACGCCCAGCCCCGCGCCCAACGGCGTTCCGAGCAACACGCAGTTCCAGCCGTTCTCTGACTTCCTCGTGCACGACATGGGGACGCTGGGCGACATGATCGGCAACGCGGGCGACACGATCGCGGTAACCCGCCGGATGCGCACCGCGCCGCTGTGGGGGATCCGCTTCCGCCCGCTGCTCCTGCACGACGGGCGCTGCGGAGACGTCGCGTGCGCGATCGGCGCGCACGACGGCCAGGGCGCCACCGCGCGCAACGCGTTCAACGCGTTGACCGCGGCGCAACGGACCGACGTCGTCAACTTCGTGCGGTCGATGTAACGGAAGGCCCCATGCCGGCCGGACCGCGCCCGACCGGCGCTCGGGGCAATTGGGGACAGCGGATCCGGCACGGGGGGAGACTCCTCTCTCTCCCCGTGCCGGCCGCACTCCTTCCCGAATCAGCGCGGCTTGGTCCCGGTCCTCGCGGGCCCGCTGCTCTCCCGCACGATCAGCTCGGCCGGCAGATCGACGCGCACCGGACTGGCAGCTTCAGGGCTGTCGATCATCTGCATCAGCGCCCGGCACGCGGCCATGCCCATCGCCTGCGACGGCTGCTTGGCCGTTGTCAGCCCCGGCCAGTACAGCGCGCCCTCGGGGACGCCGTCGAAGCCGACGACGGAAAGCTCGTCGGGCACGCGCACGCCGTGCTGGAGGATCGCGCGCAGGAACTCCATCGCCAGCGTGTCGTTGCCGGCCATCACCGCCGTCGGCGCCGAGGCGCGCGGCATCGCCTGCCACTGCTGTGCGTAGGCGACCGCGCCGCCCTGGGGGAAGCTGTCGCCGAACTGCACATGCTCGTCCTTCAGTTCGAGGTCGTGCTCGGTCAGCGAGTCGCGCAGACCGTTCAGCCGTTCCACCGAATCGGCCGACTTGTCGGGGCCGCCCAGGAATGCGAACCGGTGGTGACCCAGATTGATCAGGTGATCGGTCAGCGAGCGCGCCGCCTCGCGGTTGCGCGCGACGAAGACCGGACCGGACGCGAAGTTCTCGTCGGGCGCGACGAACACCATCGGAATCTGCGCCTCGCGCGCCTGCGCCACCAGGCCCTCCTCGCGGCGCGTGCAGCGCGCGAAGATCAGCCCGTCGACGCGACGGTCCGCGATCCAGCGTTCGATCGTCGTTGCGTCGTAGCTGCCGCGCAGGTTCAGGCTGCCCAGCAGCGCGCTGATCGTCTTGTCCGCCAGCGCCTCCTCGATCCCACCCAGCACCTGCGTGAACCAGGAACACTGGCTCGACTCGACGACGACGCCGATGCAGCCCTGGCGTCCCGTCTTCAGGTTGCGCGCGATCGGCGACGGCGAGTAATTCAGCTCGCGTGCCGCCTGCTCGACGCGCGAGCGAACCTCCTGGCTCGCGTACCCGCCGTTCAACACACGCGATACGGTGCTGAACGCGACATTCGCCTTGGCGGCGACCTCGATGATCGTGGACCTACGTCTCGCCACTTGCACGACATCATGGAGTGTCCCACAGGAGCCTTCGGGGCTCACTTATCTTGCGTGCATGGAAACGATTGCCTAGCTGCTAAAAACAGCCGAGGTAAGGAAGCTAACTAATTCCCACCGACGGGCGGCCCCGCGCGGGCTTGCGATACACTCGCCGCATGGCATCCACGGTCGATCGGGCGCCGGAACGGGCGAAGGCCCCGGCCGGACGAGCTGAACCCGAGACGCACCTCTTCGCCGACGACGGCGTGTTCCCGAACAGCCGCCTGCCCGTCCTCATCTACCGCGGGGTGCTCGCGAAGCCCGAGGCCGCCGCGTTCGAGCAGCTGTTCGACGCGAACGGCTGGTCGTCAGCGTGGCGGAACGGCCTCTTCTCGGTGCACCACTATCACAGCACTGCGCACGAGGTGCTCGGCATCTACGAGGGCCGCGTGACCGCGCGGCTGGGCGGCGGCGGCAGCGGCGGCAAGACGGTCACGCTCGTCGCCGGCGACGTCGCCGTCATTCCCGCGGGCGTCGCGCACAAGAACGACGGCGCCAGCCCCGACTTTCGCGTCGTCGGCGCCTACCCGGTCGGCACGTCGCCCGACATGCAGTACGGCAAGCCGGGCGAACGCCCGGGCACGGACCGCAACATCGCGCGCGTCGGCGTCCCGGCCGGCGATCCCGTGCGCGGCCGCGGCGTCATCGCGGCGCTGTGGAAGTCGAAGTAGCGACTAGCTGAAGTCGCTGGGCAGCGCCAGCGCGTAGCGGATCGCCGGCTCGATCGTCTCGGGCGCGATGCCGCGCCAGAAGATGTGCCACTCGGGCGTGCGCGCGAATCCGTCGCACTGCTTCGCGTACCAGGTGTTGATCTGATTCGTCGCCCGCGACCGCCAGAAGAAGCGCGGAAAGTCGCGGGCGAGCATCGACCACAGCTCGCCGCCGATGCCTTCGCCCTGGGCCGCCCGCTCGACAGCGAACTTGGTCAGGTAAGGCGCGACGGGGCTGTCCTGAACGACCGCCACGCCCGAATAGTTCTCCTCGATGAAGATGCGCGCGAGCGGCTGCGCGAAGAAGTCGTCGCGAACCTGACGATCGAACGCCGACGCGAACAGCGTCGCGATGCGGACGCGATCGATGCCGTTCCAGCTGCTGTGCGTGTCGATCCGCGACCCGCGCCGGATCAGCGTGCCCGCGCCGTTGACGGTGAAGAGCTCGCGCAGCAGCTGCAGCGGGTTGACGACCGTGACGCTCAGCCGCTGCGGGACCGACTCGACGAGCAGCTTCGCTTGCTTCAGCAGCATGGCTTGTCCACGCGGCAGCACACCGGGCGCCAGCAGGCGCTGCGCGTCGGTCGCGAGGCTGACGACCGGCGGGATCGGTCCGCCGCTCGGCACCAGGCCGGGCCGCCGGCTCAGAAACAAGACCTTACGCGTCTCGACGGCGGCCGCCAGCGACGCGAGCATCCCGAAGCGCGCCTCGGTGGTCAGCTGACTCGTCGCTTGCAGCGACACCAGCGGGATCGCGCCGCGCGCGACGATGGCGCGGATCGCGGCGACGGTGTCCGCGGCGACGACGGCGTCCGCGGTCGCGCGCACGATTTCACACGGCACGGTGTCCTCGACCAGCCAGTCCAGGACGCGCGTGGCCTGCGTGTCGGCGTCCTTCGGCTCGAGCATGCCCAGGACCACCACCGGCAGCAGGCCCAGGCCCGCCAGGATGCGCAGGTCGAAGTGCAGCGGATCCAGCGCGCTCTTCACGATCTGCGCGTTGGGCGCCAGCATCGCGAAGCTCTCCTTCCGCTGCGCGCGGTGCAGGCGCAGGTACAGATCGATGTCGGCCTTGGCCCCGACGCTCTCGAGGAAGCGCTGGATGATGTCGGTTTCCATCAGCGAAGCACGTGCGCGAATGCATCGCGGGCCGTCTCCAGCTCGGCGATCTCGACGAACTCGTCGGCGGCGTGGGCCTGCGCGATGTCACCCGGGCCGAACACGACGGCGTCGATCCCGCGCTCGGACAGGCGCGAGGCCTCCGTCCAGTAGGCGAGATCGACGGTGTCGGCGACGCGCGCGCCCAGCAGCGGCTGGAACCCCGCGATGTCCCGCGGCTGCAGCGACGGGCTGGCGATCGTCACCGTCCAGCCGATCGTGTGGGGCGCGGTCGCGGCGCGCGCGCGGCGCTCCGCCTCGGCGAGCAGATCCTCGACGCGATCGCCCGGCGCCTGGCGCAGCGAGAACGTCAGCGACGCGCGCGTCGGGATGACGTTGAAGGCGATGCCGCCGTCCAGCGCCGCGACGTTCAGGTTGACGCCCTTGAAGTTGGCCGGCCCTTTCGACCGGTATTCGATCCCCATCTCATCCAGCGCGACGGCCGCCCGCGCGAGCACGGCGATCGGGTTCACCATCTCGTCGACGCGTGACGAGTGTCCGCCCGTCGCCTCCAGCGTGGCGATCGCGGCGCCGATCCCGCGGTGGCGCACGCCCACGCGGCAGCTCGTCGGCTCGCAGACGATCGCGCGTTCCAGCCCCCGCGCGGAGTCGCTGTCCAGGAACGCGCGGATGCAGCCGCCGCCGTGCTCCTCGTCGCCCGAGAACAGCACACCGACCGGCCGCGTGACCGGCCCGGCCGCCAGCGCTTCCAAGATCGCCGCGATCGCCCCCTTGATGTCGGCGGTACCGAGGCCGTAGAGGCGACTGTCCCGCCGCACCAGTAGGTGGGGCGGCGACGTGTAGCCGTCGTTGGCGGGCACCGTGTCGACGTGGGCGTTCAGGAGGACGCGCGGGCTGTCGCCGCCGAAGCGCGCGTAGACGTAGGCGTGATCGCCGACGGCCACCTCGTCGACGGATCCGGCGCCCAGCGCGCGCAGCTCCTCCGCCAGGCGGCGCACGATCGGCCGCTCGTCGCCGTCGGGATTGCGGGTATCGAACGACACCAGCTCAGCGAGCCGTTCGACGAGGCGATCTGCGGTTGGCATCGGCGCGGTTATACAATGTTCGCGGTCCGTGTCGCCTGCCGCCGCCGTCCTCGCCGTCGTGTTCGCCCAGGCACGACCGGTCTTCCCGGAAGCCCTGCCGCCGCGACCGCACGTCACCGCGACCCGCACGCCGCAGCCGCCCATCATCGACGGCCGCCTCGACGACCCGGCGTGGGCGACCGCCCCGCCGTCGGACTCGTTCGTGCAGCACTACCCCGACGAGGGCGCGCCGGCGACCGAGCGCACGACCATCCGCGTCCTCTATGACGACAAGAACGTGTACATCGGCATCGACGCCGAACAGGTGAACGCGCCGGTCGTGAAGCGCCTCGCCCGCCGCGACTCGCAGATCCCGTCCGACGGCGTCTGGCTGGACATCGACAGCCGGCGCACCGGTGTCGGCGCGTTTCACTTCGGCGTCAACGCGGCCGGCATGCTGTCCGACGGCATTCACTTCGACGACACCAACTACTCCAGCGACTGGGACGCCGTGTGGGAAGCGAAGGTCGCCGACACCGATCGCGGCTACACCGTCGAGTTCCGCATCCCGCTGGCGGTGCTGCGCTTCGAGGCGTCGCCCGTGCAGGACTGGGGCTTCCAGGTGCGTCGCTTCATCGACGCACGCCAGGAGACCGACGACTGGGCCTTCTACCCGCGCAGCGCCGCGACCTACGTGCCGCTGTTCGGGCGGATGGACAACCTGCGCGACCTGCAGCCGCGCCATCCGATCGAGCTGCGGCCGTTCGCGCTCGGACGGCTCGAGTACCAGACCGCCGACGCCGGCACCACGCTGAAGCACGGCTGGTCGGCGGGCGGTTCGGCCGGGTTGGACGCGCGCGCCCACGTCACCAACGAGCTGACGCTGGACCTGGCGCTTAACCCCGACTTCGGCCAGGTCGAGGCGGACACCGTCGTCCTGAACCTGTCGACGTACGAGACGTTCTTCCCCGAGAAGCGCCCGTTCTTCCTCGAGGGCATCGATGTGTTCTCGACGGTGCGCCCGCTGGTGTACACGCGGCGCATCGGGAAGCAGCCGGCGACGCCGAACCTGATGCAGCAGGAACGGCTGGTCGCGCCGCCCCAGCCGGTGCCCCTCTACGGCGCGGCGAAGCTGGTCGGAACGATCGGCGCGCGCACGACCGTCGGCCTGATCTCGGCGCTCACGGGCCCCGCCGACGTCGAGATCGACACCAACGGCGTCCGCACGGAACGGCGCCTGGAACCGTGGACGACGTTCAACATCCTGCGCCTCAAGCGCAAGCTGGCGGCGAACGCCGAGGTGGGCGTGCTCGCTTCTGCCGCGAACCGCTTCGAGACGCCGATGCCGACCGGCACGATCTGCCCGGTGTCAGGCGTGCCGACGCCGGACGGACGTTGCTTCAACGACGCGTACGTCTTCAGCACCGACGGGCGCTGGCGATCACCGCAAGGCAACTACGCGGTGGTGTGGCAGGCGCTGACGTCGACGATCCAGAGCGGGCCCGAGCGCACGCAGCCCGACGGCAAGCCGATCACGCCGGGTGCGTTCGCGCCGGGCGCGTCGCTGTACATCGGCAAGGAAGGGGGCGCGCACTGGCTGGTGAGCGCCTGGCAGCACCTCGCGGGCCGACAGCTCGAGTTCAACGACATCGGCTACCTCGAACGAAAGAACGACTACCAGGCGTCGCTGGGGCTGACGTACCGGAGCCTGGAGCCGTGGCGGATCACGCGCGACACGTCGACGGCGCTGCAGGTCAACGTGCGCCGCAGCCTGGACGGTCTGACGCTGTGGAACGAGCTGAAGCTCGTCATGCAGGCCAGCATCACCAGCTTCTGGTCGTTCTACCTGGACCTGCACGGGCGCGGGCGCTACTTCGACGACCGCGAGACCGGTGACGGCACGGCGCTGGAGCGCGCCGGGGGCGCCGGCATCACGGCGAACGCGGGCTCCGACCCGCGACAGCCGCTGACCGGGAACCTGACCGCGACGCTGGACGCGCGGCAGGGCGGCGGCACCATCTTCGGCGTCTACGGCGACGTCTCGCTGCGCGCGCTGGGGCGGCTGGAGCTCGCGCTGCTGCCGACCGCCGCCTACGAGAGCGGCGCACCCCGCTATTACGCGAAGAACGCGGTGCCGCTGGCAACCGATCCCGTGACCTACCAGTTCGGCACGCAGACCGCGGCGAGTGTGGGCGCGACGCTGCGCGCGGCCTACACATTCACCCCCGAGCTGTCGCTGCAGGTGTACACGCAGCTCTTCCTCGCGTTCGTTCACTACGATCCGCTGTTCACGATCACCCAGCCGGCGGGCGGCATCGTGTACCTCACCGACCTGATGCCAATGAATCTTTCCCCCCCGGGGGTACCGCCGCCGCAGCCCGACTCGACGACCGCGACGTTGAACGTCAACGTCGTGCTCCGCTGGGAGTACCGCCTGGGCTCGACGTTCTTCCTCGTTTACACGCGCGCGCAGAATCCGGCGCTGACGCCATCGCCCAACGGCACCGGCTTCGAGTGGCGACCGCTTCTGCACGGGCAGGCGGCGGACAACGTCCTCATGGCCAAGCTGGCCTACTGGTTCGGCTAGCACGCGCGCCACATCCGCGGCTGGCGCGGAATTGTGTGGGCGCCACAGCGAAACCGCCCCACGCGACGCGACCAGCCGCGAAAATCCGCGGCAGGTCCGCGGATTCGCGATGCAGCGTGCGCTGGCACTCCGGCTGCAATCCCTCCTTGCGTCGCATTCGCGACCACAACCGAAAAAACCGGAGGATTCACATGATTCGCAACACGATGATCGGAATGTCGCTCTTCGCCCTCATGACCGGCTCGGCCCTGGCGGCGACGCCGGTCAGCAAGCACGTCAGCAAGCCGCGCACGGTCGCGGCGGCCCCGGCGGGCGACACGGCGAAAGAGGGCGCGAAGGCCGACGCGCCGAAGACCGACGCGCCGAAGAAGGAGAAGAAGGCCAAGAAGGACAAGGCCGCGAAGGGCGACACGGCGAAGCCCGAGGGCGCGAAGGAGATGAAGGCTCCGGCGCCGGCTCCCGAGACCAAGTAACTCGGTCGCACTTCGAACCCCAAAACGGACGAGGCCGGCATCACCGCCGGCCTCGTCTATTTTTCGTGCGCGAACCGTCGATCGCGTCGAGCGTAGCGCGGCTTTGCCGCGCGGAGCTCATCGCGGGGGCTCGGGACCCCCCAGGGTCCCGAGGTCAATGCAGCGCGGGCATCGTCGCCAGGTGATCCTTCAGACCCTGGCCGAACGCAGTCGGCGTCCCGTCGGTGGCGGTGATCAGCGCGGGGAACGAGTTGCAGTTCTGAACGTTCCACGCCCAGCCGAGGTAGCTGATCCCCTTGCTGTCGGCCCAGCTCATGTAGCCGTCGATGAAGCCGTGGGCGCAGTCCTGCTCGCCCATCTCGCCGGTCAGCACCGGCACGTTCTCCGCCACCGCCGCGAGCGCGCTGTTCCAGCAGCCCGTGTCCGAGCAGTTCGACAGCGGCGGCTGGTAGACGTGGAAGGCGGCCATCAGGTTGCCCATCGGATCCGACGGCTTGTGCTGCAGCCACTGGTCCATCTTGTGCGCCCAGTCGATGCCGCCCGCGACCACGACCTGCGTGGCGCCGGTGCCGCGCACGGCGTCCAGCATCTGCTGCATGCCCGCGACGCGCCCCTTCGAAACGCTGCAGCCGTTCAGCCAGCACCCCCAGGGATCGCCGACCGCGCTGTTTCCGAAACGATCGTTCGCGTCCAGGATCGGCTCGTTGAACAGGTCGAAGACCACCATCGGATCGGTCTTGAAGGTGGTCGCGACCGACGTCCAGAAGTCCATCGCGTGATCGGCGAACGCCATCGTCACCAGCTGGTTGCCGCTGCTGCCGCCCATGATCGTCGTCGAACTGGGCGCCGACCAGTGCAGGTCGAGGACAACGTAGAGGCCCTTCTGATGCAAGCGCACGGCGTAGTCGATGATCGACGATCGGTACTCGTCGGCGCTGATCAGCGTGTTGTTGATCCCCAGCCAGCAGTGCTCGTTCAGCGGCAGGCGAACAGTGTTGATGTTCCACGTCAGCATCGCGGTGATGCTGCTGGGGCCCGTCGACCCGTCGAACGTGGTTCCGCCCTGCGTCGGCGGCGAGCACATGTACTCGGAGCCCGCGCGGTTGATGCCGAGCAAGCGAACGGTGTTGCCGTTCGCGTCCTTGAGCTGGTTTCCCTGGACGTGCAGGGCCTTCGCGGCGGGCAGTCCCGCAAACGGATCGTCGATGCTGCCGCCCGTGCCGCCGGTGCCGGTCGTTCCCGATGATCCGGCCGTCCCGGTGCCGCCCGTTCCCGACGCATCGTTTCCTTTCGCGCATCCCAGAACCGGCGCGAGCAAGGCAAACGAAATTAAGAAAATTGCGCGGCGAACGTGACGCATGCGGGACTCCTTAGAAGCGAGGTGAGAAAAAACGGAAAGGACAACAATACCGGAGCGCGCTTCGCGGGCAAAGGAGAGGTTTTGCGAAGTCGTGCAGAGATCTGCGAAGTCTTTCGTGGTTTTCGCGTGTTAGCGTCCGGGCCATGCGACACGCCCGACTGATCGCGCTGAGCTTCCTGCTGATCTCCTGCGGCACCTCCGGAGACGACACCGGCACCGGCGGATCCGGCGGCGCGTCGGGCGTCGCGGGCACGAACGGAAGCGGCGGCCGCGGCGGCAGCGCCGGAACCAGTGGCGGCGCTGGCACCAGCGGCGGCGCTGGAACCAGTGGCGGCGCTGGAACCAGTGGCGGCGCTGGAACCAGCGGCAGCACTGGCACCGGCGGCGCCGGCACCGGCGGCCGCGGCGGCACGAGCGGCAGCGGCGGAACCGGCGGCATCGCGGGCAGCGCCGGCGGTGCGGGCAGCGGCGGCGGTGCGGGCGCGCGCGGCGGCGCGGGCGGTACATCTGGCACCGGCGGCGGCGGCGCGAGTGGCGGGCGCGGGGGTGCATCCGGAACCGGCGGCGCGAGCGGCGGCCGTGGCGGCACGTCCGGCGGCAGTGGCGGCAACGCTGGCAGCGGCGGTCGCGGCGGCTCCGCGGGCGCGGGTGGCGCAGCCGGCGCATCCGGCCAGGGCGGCGGGACCGCCGGCGCGGGCGGTCGCGGCGGCTCCGCGGGTTCCGTGGACGGCGGCAGCGACGGCGGCGGCGCGTTCAACCCCTGCCCCACTTCGGGCGCGTGCATCATCATGCCGCTCGGCGATTCGATCACCGACGGTGTCGGCTCATCCGGCGGCGGCTACCGCGTCCCGCTCTTCTCGACGACCGTCACCAACAACGAGACGATCACGTTCGTCGGCCGCAACGTCAACGGCCCAACGACCGTCGCCGGCCGCACGTTCCCGCGCAACCACGAGGGCTACTCCGGCTATACGATCGATCCGGGCGGCGGGCGCTCGGGGATCTCGCCGCTGGTCGACGGCGCGATCAGCATGTTCCACCCGCACATCGTCACGCTGATGATCGGCACCAACGACGTGAACATCAGCCTGGACCTCGCCAACGCGCCGACGCGCCTGGGCGCGCTGCTCGATCGCATCACCAACGACGCCCCCAACGCGCTGCTCGTCGTCGCGCAGCTCACGCCGACCACCAACGACACGACCAACGGCCGCGTGCGCACGTACAACAACGCGATTCCGGGCCTCGTGCAGTCGCGCGCCGCGGCCGGCAAGCACATCGTGCTGGTCGACATGTACAGCGCGTTCACCGCCAACACGAGCTACAAGACGGCGCTGATGAACGACGAGCTGCACCCGAACGACGCCGGCTACATGGTGATGGCGAAGACCTGGTACGCCGCGATCAGCGGCTACGTGCGCTGATCGACGTCCGCGTCCGGCGGCGCGGGCGCCCCGACCGGCGCCTGCCGGCGGCGCATGCCCCGGAAGAACGCCGTCAGCTCGGGCCACGCCCGCCGCACCTTCGCCGCCAGCACGACCAGCGCCAGCGCCCACGCGATCCAGATCAGGATCTGCGGATTCGGAAACTGGAGGTGCCGCGTGCTGTCCGGCGTCAGCAGACTGGGCAGGCCGTGCCGCCGATCCAGCGCGAGGACATCCATCAGCACGGCGACCGTCGCGTGAACGAGGAAGCCGGCGTAGATGCTGCGGGTCTTCATCGCCAGCGAGCCCAGCACGACGCCCGCGATCACCGCCACCGACGCCTCCAGGTACGGCTTGCCGTAGTGGATCATGCAGTACGGCACCGCCATCGCGAAGATCGCGCCCGCCCCGAAGCTGCGCAGCGCGCGCAGGATGAAGCCGCGGAAGAACAGCTCGAGCGTGAAGAACTGGGCGAGGTACACGACCTCCCAGATCGCGAAGTCGAGCCACGACCGCCCCGCCTGCTTGTACATCGGGTAGTAGTCGGCGAAGTCCGGCTGCGAGCTGACGATCAGCAACACCGGGATCATCACGACCACGCACAGCGCGTAGATCCACGCGTGGGCCCGGAAGCCGCGCCCGCGCAGCCCGAAGTCGAGCAGGCTGTCGCGGCGGAAGAACAGCGGCCACACCGCTAGGGGCAGCAAATATCCGGCGACGCGCGTGATGCCCCACCACGACCGCATGTACAGCTCGTCGTAGCGCTGCAAGTTCCAGATCGATCCAGGGTGCGCGCGCACGTGCTCGTCGATGAGGCCGTGGATCGAGCGGACGTAGAAATCCGGGCGCCCGTAGTATTCGTGGAACGTCAGGATGAAGGTGACCAGCGTCAGCGCCACCATCGGGCGGTAGTCGATCTCGCCGCGCGCCGCGAGGTCCCGCCGGATCGTGATCGCGTCCGCGTCCAGCTCGCGCCAGGTTCCTCGAAAGAACCACCACACGACCGGCGCGATGACGAACAGCACCGGGATCGGCAGGATCCACTTGACGGCCGGAAGCTCGAGCCAGTTCATCGTCCGTCAGTGTCCTGTCCCACGCGCCGCGAACGATAATATATTCCCCGCGTGGCAGACGAATCCGACAAGGGCGCGGGCGCGACCGGGGGCGAATCCAAGAAGAAGAGCAAGCTCGCCAAGTTCCTGCAGGAGTACCACGGGCCCCTTTCCACGCTCTTCCTCGGGCTCGCCGGGCTGGTCGCGACGTCGATCTGGCAGTACCGCCAGTCCGTGACATCAGCGCAGCAAGCGAAGTCCGAGCAGGCGATCGCGCGCACCAAGGCAGACAATGACTGGCGCATCGCGCGCGCCGAGATCCTGTCGAAGAACCTCAACATCCTTTCGACGCAGGGGCCGCAGACGGCGGACCAGCGGTTCGGCGTGCTGCTGTCGCTGACCCGCGGCGCGATCCTGGATCCGGAGCTGGCGGTCTCGTATGCGCTGGAGCTGGGCAAGGACAACCCCAGCTACATGCGCGCGGTGCTGGAAGCGACGGCCGAGAAGAACTACAGCCAGCTCGCACAGGCGTTCAAGTTGACGTGCATCCAGCGGTTTGGCGTCGAGAAGGCTGCCGAGATCTGCAAGGACGACGCGCTGGCCGAACGGTCGGACGCGATCACGCAGGTGTTTCAGGACGAGCTCGAGGCGGTGACGGCAGCGAACCAGCCGCCCGAGCACGGGCCGATGTCGATCCTGAAGAACGAGCGCGAGGTTCAAGCCTTTCCCGGCCGGATGGCGTGGCTGTTCGAGCCGTACCTGCAGGATCTCTACGAGCGGCGCCAGTGGCAGGAGATCGAGCGCTTCGAGAAGTTCTCGCCGGGCGCGCGGCTGGTCGCGGCGCTGGTGCTCGCGACGGCCCGCACCGGCGAGCTGGTCAGCGCCAGCGAGAGCGCCGAGCTGGACAAGTTTCACGCCGAGCGGCGCAAGTGGCTGGTCGACTACCTCCTCGGCCGCAGCTGCGACGCCGACTGCCGCGGCAAGCTGGTCGACGTGATGCTGTCGTCGTACGGCGAGGCGGAGGGCGACTACGACGAGGCGCTGAAGCG
>Ga0070684_100003044_pt1 | contig 12507 bp, 10 predicted proteins | sample KBSC723LmetaG_FD_65653 | JGI IMG/M metagenome (GOLD analysis project Ga0070684, IMG submission 65653) | Corn rhizosphere microbial communities from Kellogg Biological Station, Michigan, USA - KBS C7.2-3L metaG | ecosystem: Host-associated > Plants > Roots > Rhizosphere ...
TCCCGCCGGAAACTGGATATCGGATGCAGGCTTTATTCTGAGCTGGACCCTGTCGTAAATACCTGATTCTATCGGTGAAATAGTGAACGAATTTCCATAATTTCTCCAGCTTTGCGTTCCTGTGTTTTTGGGAATGGTAAATTCGCTGATGATTCTTTCCTGGCCGGTGCTGTTTTTTATTAAAACGACCTGAAGCATGTTTCTGTTATTCGGAACCTGATAGGGCAGGTTAGGAAAGCCCACCGCAGCAAGGCATATTTTATACGTACCACCCTTGATGGTCCCGGTGGTCAACTGGCCAATTGCTCTGCTGTCATGGATATCCCATACGTGTTCCAGATTGATGTATATGGCCCGGGCACCGTTATTCGCACTGAGTCCTGCAGGTAACTGAGAATAGAAACAGGTAGGTCCGTTTTGTCTTATATTGCCTGTGTTGACAGGATGGTTACCCGGTTCGGCAGGATTAATGCCTGTCCAGTAATCTGCATAATTCTGGGCAAGATAAAATGGACCGTTTCCATTAGGGTCGTTGGGATTGCATAGAGCCGGGCCGGATTCAAAGCTTGGATTCCTTACGATATTTTGTCCGTAAGATACTCCCGTCATCGCAGATATCAGCAAAGGGAGAATAAAATTGTGTCTCATGGTAAAAGTTTTATGATTATCATGCAAGTCTAATGATAACCTTCACTGTAGTCAATGACCGGTATCTATGTGTAACAATCTTTTGATTAAGTGTAATGTTATCCTGTATAAAGGTGGTCCTGATTTCCTGTAATCCAACACCATAAAATGTTTCTGGTCATCTGCGTAGGATAATGATTCAACCGGGCCCACACAAAAATAAAAAGCTATCCCGGAGCGGAATAGCTTGATTATACTAAAGTTACAATGATATGCCTAGTCCCTCATCAGCATTTTTTTGCTGTCGATACTTTGCCCGTTAATACTCATCTGGTATACATAAGATCCCCCCTGAAGGCCTGTAATGGTAAGGCTGCCACGGCCTTTTTCTTTAAGAGCGATCGTTTTTACCAGCTGGCCGGAAATGCTGTAGATAGAAATGGCTGCCTCTCCCGATCCCTCCGGCAGATAGTAAGGAATAGTGGTTTCACTTTTGCCTGGATTGGGAACGTTCTGGAAAAGCTTCGGCTCACGGGTACTGACAGCGCTGACGTCTACATTGGTCTTGCTCAGTTTTAACAATTCTTTTAATTCCTGAACCTCTTTTTTAAGCTCATCAATCTGGCCTTGCAGGTCGGTGTCCTGTTGGTTGGACTGCTTATACAGCACGGTGTTGGCCATCATCACATTTCCGTCATTGTCAACCACCAGGGCTCTGCCTGCTCCGTTGGGCAAACCCTGCAGCCTTACCGTTCCTACAGTGTGAAAGTTGGCGGTAGGCGTCGTCGTCCTGATACCCACCTGCTGATCTTTGATGAGCATCGTGGATACATTGGACATGCCCAGCATGATGGAATAGGGAATCGTATTCGTTAATTTGGTTGAAGCATGGGATCCCGATCCAATGACGAATGAGCGATTTCCTGTAGCGATAAGATCGACTCCGAACCCTCCTGAGTATTCAGTTTTCAGGTCTACGCCCACACCTATCGCAAATTGGTTGGCATTTCTTACAATATTATTCCAGCCCAGGGCAACCGATTTTCCGGCCTGGTTCACCAACCGGTTAGACTGACCTGCAACAAGATTGGCTCCTCCGGCATCTGATAAATCATTGCCCCATCCGCCAACTAAGGAGCTGTTGGCGTTCTGTCCTAAAACATTGTCTGAGCCTGCAACAAAACTTCCTTTTGCTTTCGCTATATTGGAATTGTTTACACTTTCAGTTAAGAATGATCCTGTTTCACTCAGTATGGCCTGTCCGGGATTCGGATCCTGTCCGTTCACTCTGAAATACAGGGGTGCAGGATCGATTGTTCCCACGTAATTACTGCTGTTCGTACCCCAGTTCCCGTTAACATACCAGACCTGTGCCTGGATCTCTGCTGAAAGGATAAGTGCGGCTGCCACCAGGGCTTTAATAGAAAATACATGTGCTTTCATAGTAATAGTTTTTGGTTGTTGTCTGTTAAAAGTAAACTTCTTCCGGTAACTGTACCAGGCCCGGTGATTAAGTGCCCGCTGCTATCTGAGCAAGTGTAACGTTTATGCAGATAACTGTATTTCCGACGTTTATAAGCACCTCTGTAGGAAATCATATTTTTTGCGTACCGAAACATCCAGCACTGAGTTGTCTGTCATAACCACCTGTCCGCCTTTGCCTTTAATGTACTCTTTCATATGCTCGAGATTGATGAGGTGTTTGTGATGGATCCTGAAAAAGCTGTGTTCAGAAAATGATTTTTCAAAATCGCATAATGTCCGGCAGACCACAACTCTGGATCGGTCTGCGAGATAGATGAATGTATAATTGGAATCTGCCTCGCAGCGGATGATTTCATCTACAGATACCCGTTTAAATCCCTGCAGGGTAGGAAGGTTGACCTTATTGCAGGGTGAAACATGCGGTAAGGTACGGGTGGTGCGGATGCTGTCCAGGACTTTATTAACACTGATAACGAATTCGAGATCTCTGACCGGTTTCATCAGGCAGCTGCCGACGCCCGTTTTAACCGCCTTAATGGCTGATTTTTCGGAATCTGTAATGAAAATGATATGGGACAGATGTTCCCCGAAATACCTGAAAAGGTCTGAAGGATCATTGATCAGTTGGGTCTCCAGAAAAAAGAGGTCGGGAAAGCTGTTTGGGGAATAATCTGAAACGCATTGGATATTGCTGCTCCGGAAAGCAATTTCAAATTCGGGAAACTCACTGCTGAGCAAACGGGCAATGGCCTCGCCGCCGTCCTGTTCGCTGATAATGCAGGCCTGTAGTTTTGTTTTCATAAAAATTGAGTTTTGGTGATTAGTTTTATAATGACGGTTCTGTATTATGTTTTCATGATTTTCTTAATATGATGGTTGAATTAAAATTATAAGGTTTGATTTGGGATTATTAATGTAATAAAATTAATAATTACCTGTGTATAAATGAATAATGTAAATGTAATATTCATCCGGGAGATATGCAATAAAAAATAACTAAAAATTATCGAAAACACAATGGAAAACTGGGATATTTTTCTTTAATTTCGTATCTTTGTGTGTTCTCTAAATTACATATGTCACAACAAACAAATCCTATTTATTCCGAAGATAATATCAGAACCCTGGACTGGCAGGAACACATCCGCCTGCGTCCCGGGATGTACATCGGTAAGCTGGGCGACGGGTCTTCGGCAGACGATGGTATATACATCCTCCTGAAAGAAATTCTGGACAACTCTATCGATGAGTTCAGGATGAGAGCAGGGAAAAGAATTGAAATAAAAGTGGATGACGGAAAAGTAAGCATCCGCGACTTTGGCCGGGGAATTCCTTTGGGTAAAGTAGTAGATGCCGTTTCCAAAATGAATACCGGTGGAAAGTATGACAGTAAAGCCTTCAAGAAATCCGTTGGACTGAACGGGGTGGGTACGAAAGCTGTGAATGCCCTTTCCGAGTATTTCCGTGTACGGTCATTCCGGGACGGCAGGATGAAAGCTGCTGAGTTCTCCAGAGGGATGATTGTAGAAAACCACGAAGAAAAAGATACTTCTGACCGTAACGGAACAGAAATCTCTTTCGTTCCGGATTCGGGGATCTTCCTTCATTTCAAATTCCGGAAAGAATACATCGAGAGGATGCTGCGCAATTATGCATACCTGAATCCGGGACTGAAAATTATTTTCAACGGGGAAACCTATTTTTCCGAAAACGGACTGAAAGACCTGCTGGAAGAAGAGCTGGAAAGTGATATCCTTTATCCTATCGTTCACCTGAAGGATGAAGATATCGAGCTGGCCATCACCCATTCAGATAAATCCCAGACCGAAACCTATTTTTCTTTTGTCAACGGACAGAATACCACCCAGGGAGGTACGCATCTGAATGCCTTCCGGGAAGCATACGTGAAGACCATCCGGGAATTTTTCAACAAGAATTTCGATGCTTCGGATATCCGTAAATCCATTATTGCTGCCATTTCCATCAATGTGGAAGAACCGGTGTTCGAGTCCCAGACCAAAACAAAGCTCGGATCTAATGATATGGGCCCAAACGGCCCTACCGTAAGGACATTTGTTATCGATTTCCTGAAAAGCAAACTGGATAATTTTCTGCACAGGAACCCCGAGGTCGCCGAAGCCATCCAGCGAAAAATCCTCATCTCCGAAAGAGAGCGGAAGGAACTCTCCGGAATCCAGAAACTGGCCCGGGAAAGAGCTAAAAAAGTTTCGCTTCATAACAAGAAGCTCCGTGACTGCAGGCAGCATTACAATGATCAGAAGGCTGAAAGAAAAGGGGATACCCAGATTTTTATTACTGAGGGAGATTCTGCTTCAGGATCTATTACCAAGTCCAGGGATGTAGAAACCCAGGCGGTTTTTTCACTGAAAGGGAAACCGCTCAACTGCTACGGGCTGACCAAAAAGGTCGTATACGAAAATGAAGAATTCAACCTGCTTCAGGCTGCACTCAATATTGAGGAAAGCCTGGAAGACCTGAGGTACAACCATGTCATCATAGCTACCGATGCCGATGTGGACGGGATGCACATCCGCCTCCTGATGATCACATTTTTCCTTCAGTTCTTTCCGGACCTGATTAAGAACGGCCATCTGTACATTTTACAGACACCGCTGTTCCGGGTAAGGAATAAAAAGGAAACGCGGTATTGCTACAGTGAGGCAGAACGGATCAAAGCACTTAATGAACTGGGCAAGAATCCTGAGATTACCCGATTCAAAGGATTAGGGGAAATTTCACCGGATGAATTCAAGCACTTTATCGGAAAAGATATCCGGCTGGAACCGGTCGTTCTGGGTAAAGACCAGACCATCGATCAGCTGCTGGAATTTTATATGGGCAAAAATACCCCTGACCGGCAGACCTTCATCCTTGAAAACCTTGTCGTTGAAGACCCGGACATAGATAAGAAAGAAATTTTGCAGGATGTTCAGAATGAATAAATTCCGGTTCCTGTAAAAGCAAACCACCAAATCGACTAATACCAAATATGAGACTAAGTAACCGTAATAAGGCGTCAGCCTATAATTTTATCAGCACCTTACTGCTGATCATTGCAGCGATGGGTTTCGCAGCCTTTTTTTTAGAAGAATATAAATTCGACATCATGGGCTGGGAGAGTGCATTGTTCATCATCATACCGCTTTTTCTGCTGTTGTCGTTTTATTTCAGCGGAAGACAGATTTTTGAGTATGACAGTGACGGGGAAGCCCTCCATTTCCGGAACAGGAATGTTATCCCTTTCCTGGGAAAACCCCTGAGCGATGAGTTTCCGAAGTATAAGCTGATCGGTTTTGATGTAGTGAGGATATTTTTTATAAAAAGGCTATATGTACGGGTTACCAGTAAAAACAGCGGGTCAGCTCTTTTGAAATATGAAATTTCATACCTGACCGGAAAAGAAATTAATGATTTGAAAACATCCCTCAATAAAGTAGTGAAAGCTAACAATGAAAAAAAGACTGAAAGAAGATGACAGATGAAAACCCGCATGACAGCGAGAGCCTTAAAAAAGTTTCGGGGCTGTATAAAGACTGGTTTCTTGACTATGCTTCCTATGTGATCCTGGATAGGGCCATCCCATCCGTATATGACGGTTTCAAACCGGTTCAGCGTAGGATCATGCACTCTATGCGTGAACTGGAAGATGGCCGCTACAATAAAGTGGCCAATATCGTGGGAAATACCATGAAATACCACCCGCACGGGGATGCTTCCATTACAGATGCAATGGTGCAGATCGGGCAGAAGGAACTGCTGATTGATACCCAGGGAAACTGGGGAAATATCTATACCGGGGATTCTGCTGCGGCAGCCCGATATATCGAAGCCAGGCTGACCCCTTTTGCGCTTGAGGTAGTATTCAACCCCAAGACCACGGAATGGGCCAAATCCTATGACGGAAGGAATAATGAACCGATCGACCTGCCTGTAAAATTCCCGCTGCTGCTTGCACAGGGCGTGGAGGGGATCGGAGTAGGGCTTTCGACCAAAATTATGCCCCATAATTTCAATGAACTGATCAATGCCTCGATTTCGTATCTCAAAGGCAGGAAATTTGAGCTGTTTCCTGATTTTATTACCGCAGGTTTCCTTGATGTTTCAGAATACAATGACGGGCACAGGGGCGGCAAGATCAGAGCCCGTGCGAGGATTACACAGACGGATAAACATACCCTGGTTATTTCCGAACTGCCATATTCCAAAACGACCAGTGACCTGATCGATTCTATCCTTAAGGCTAATGAAAAAGGGAAAATCAAGATCAAGAAGATCGAGGACAATACTTCAGACAGTGTAGAGATCCTGATCCATCTTCACAATGATGTTTCCCCGGACAAGACTATTGATGCGTTATATGCATTTACAGACTGCCAGGTAACCATTTCACCCAACGCCTGTGTAATCGTTGGCGATAAGCCGATGTTCCTGAATGTCTCCGAAATCCTGAGGATGAATACGGACCATACGGTTTCCTTGCTGAAGAAAGAGCTCGAAATAGAGCTTCATGAACTTCAGGAAACCTGGCATTTCTCCTCTCTGGAAAGGATCTTTATCGAAAACAGGATTTACCATGATATCGAAGAGGTGAAAACCTGGGAAGAAGTCCTTAAAACGATAGATAAAGGCCTGAAGCCTCATACAAAGCATCTGCTGCGTGCCGTAACCGAAGAGGATATTTTGAAGCTTACCGAAATCAGGATCAAAAGGATTTCCAGGTTTGACCTGAATAAATTCAAAGAGAATATTGCAGCCCTCGAAGGAAAGATTGAGCAGGTAAAACACCATCTGGCCAACCTGATCGCTTATGCTGTAAGCTATTACCAGAACATCCAGAAAAAGTATGGCAAAGACAGGCAGAGAAAAACCGAACTGAGAATTTTCGATACCATTGACGCCACTAAAGTAGCCGTAGCCAATGAAAAGTTCTACGCTAATTTTGAGGAAGGGTTCATCGGGACCTCACTGAAGAAAGACCAGTACCTGTTTGACTGTTCGGATATCGATGATATTATAACGTTCAGGAAAGACGGAAGCATGAAAGTGGTGAAGGTGGAACCGAAAACATTCATCGGTAAAGACCTGCTGCATGTAGCCATTTGGAAGAAAAACGATAAAAGAACGGTATACAATACCATTTACCGTGAAGGTAAGGAAGGGCCGTACTATATGAAAAGGTTTTCTGTGACGGCGGTAACCCGGAATACCGACTATCACCTGGCCTCAGATAAAAAAGGCTCGGAATTCCTGTATTTCTCTGCCAATCCGAACGGCGAAGCGGAAAAGGTAACCATTCTCCTTAAGCCTAACCCAAGGATCCGGAAGAATAAAATGGATGTCGATTTTTCTGATCTCGGCATCAAAGGAAGGGATACAAAAGGAAATCTGGTGACCAAGTATGCAGTGAAGAAAGTAGACCTGAAAGAAGAAGGTGTCTCCACCCTGGCTCCGAGAAAAATATGGTTCGATGATACGGTAAGGAGGCTGAATGCCGACGGACGGGGAAGCCTGCTGGGGAACTTCAAAGGGGATGACAGGATTCTGACAGTCAATACCAATGGAGAAGCCAAACTCGTATCATTCGATCTTGGCAACCGTTTTGATGATGATTACCTGATCCTTGAAAAATGGAGGCCAAGGCAGCCGATTACCTGCATTTATTACGATGCCGATAAAGAAATGTATTTCATCAAAAGGTTCTTGCTTGAAAATACGCCTAATGTCCAGACCTTCATGCCGTCTGAACATCCGAAGTCATTCATCGAAAATATAATCGCGGCCAACCATGCAACGGCTGAAATTGTTTTTGCAAAAGACAAAGGGAAGGAACGGGAACCGGAAACGGTGAATATCGATGAGTTTATTGCCGTAAAAGGGATTAAGGCCATCGGAAACCAGTTCACCAAGTTCAAGGTAAAAGCCATCAATATCACCATCCCGGAAACGAATGAAGAAGAAGAACCGGAACCTGAGGAAGAACCTGAAAGCAGCGGAAATATAGATGATGAAGGGGGAATGATCGGGGACCTGTTTGAAAATTAATATTTAGGAAGATTATGAATATTCTTATACTCATCATTATTGTAACGGCCGTTATCAGCTTTATTGCTTTTAACAATACTGCGATTTTTGAACAATACAAGTTTAATGTAGGCGCCATCCGGAACAGGAAAGAATATATCCGACTGATCTCGGCAGGGTTCCTGCATGCGGACATCATGCACCTTGCGTTCAATATGATCACGCTGTATTTTTTCGGTCCGGTGGTCATAGAGGCTTTCGGTAATATAGGATTTCTTATTATTTACCTGGGGTCTATCCTGCTCGGGAACATCTTTTCACTGTTCCTGTACCAGAAACAGCCCTGGTATTCTGCCATCGGTGCTAGTGGAGGAGTATCCGGGATCCTGTTTGCAGCAATTGCCATGTATCCCAACATCGGAATTTACTTTTTCTTTATCCCGATTGCCATTCCTGGATTTGTTTTCGGGCTGGTCTATTTCGGGTATTCTGTATACATGATGCTGAATCCGAAACCGCATGACAACATCGGTCATGCCGCCCATTTGGGGGGTGCTTTTTTCGGTGTAGTCTATGCTGTTTTAACGCAGCCGGCCATGGCGATGAGCAATGCTTTATACATAGGAATCATGGCACTCCCGCTGATTTACCTGAGCTACGAAATCTTTATCAGGAAAAGAATAGGATAGATTTAAATATACAATGAAAGTCAGCACATTCAGCTGACTTTTGTTTTGTGCAGTAATCCGTAATGTGCAATCGCGTTCTGTTTCATCGGATGGGTGCTCCAGTCTTCCCAGGTTCCTGTATAAGGATCATAGCCGCATTTTAACGGTTTTGACGTATCCAGTCCGTTCCGTTCGGTATGGTTTCTTTCCGTAAAGGCCCTGCAGTCTGTACAGATATACCGGAACTCACAGTCTTTGCAGCCGTCAATATGATCTTTGGTAAGGTTCCAGTACTTTTTGAAATCCTGGTGTTTCAATGCTTCTTCCAAAGTTGTGTTTTTAATGTTGCCATAACTTTCAGGCATAGCCGGGCAGTTTTTAATATGGCCATGGACGTCTATCCCTATTTTTTTGTGAAGGCAGGAATTATGGTTGAGGGCTTCCAGGACTTTCGGAAGATTGGTGCTGAAATAATCCAGGTTTACTTTTCCGCACGATGAAATAGTCAGGGCCTGAACGTTAAAGTTAACCGTAAACCTTAAACTGTCATTATCTTTGAACGGCGCTTTTCCACAGCTGTAAAAAACCAGGCTATACACTCTTGCGGTATTCCTGTTGAGCGTATCAATGAAATGTTGGTCTACAGCCTCATGAAACTGCGAGAAAATCTCAATGCCCTCTAAAGGAGCGTGTGAAAACATTCCGTCAATTTGTATCAACTCTTCCAGCAGAAGTGTCCTCCGGCAGTAAATGACCAGATGCCTTATCTCAAGATTTTCTATGGATTGCTTCAGGGATTGAAGAATGGATATGTCATCCAGTTCAACAAAAATATTCGACAGGATATTATAGTCCTGATATTCATAGGAGAGTGGCGGAAAGTTTCTGTCCCAACCGTTTTGGGTTATAAAGCCGAATTCTTTTTCCAGCAAAAAATCAAGGTAATCCTGTACGATCGCTTTAGATTCCTGATCATAATGGTTAAGGACTTCCTCTACAGAGGTGGTTTTCAATTCTTCTATCAGCTCATGCAATTCAAGCGGATACAGTTCCGAAGTGTTCCTTTGAAGATCCGAAACCAGAACCCTGGTGATCCCTTTTGTGACCATGATATTGCTGAATAAATTGAAGTAATTCATAGCGTTCTGATTATAGTTTAAAATAATTTTTATTCACAGGATTTTAATTAATTTTCTATTTTGTCTTTAGCTCAGCCATGAAATCCTGTCTGATTCTGGCACTGTGTTGCATACTGGGAAGCCCTACCGTTTTGCGATTCCTGTTAATTTTCAGGGTATCCAGTTGGGTGGTGCCATCAATATAACATCCGTATAAGATCTCTTCTTTGCTGACATCTAGACGATGCCTGTCTACCATGGTAGCATAATCTCGGGGAAGGCAGTCCCCGGATTTCACGTATTCCAGCAATTTGGTCTTAAAATACGGGTAATATTCTGATCTCGACATATGGCTGAACAGGGTAAGCATAGGCATAAAAACATCATTGTTTCCTACAATTCCTATTTTTTGCAATGACGGATAGCCATAGTTTTCAAAAGTCCATTTGAGAAGCTCAGCGTTCTTGCGGTCGTTTTTATCCGTCAGTTCATTATCAGACCTGCGACCCTCCCGGTCCCTCATGAAAGCTACGCTAAACGAATCTATCAATGTTCTGTTTAAATGATCTCTTCTCCATTTTGCTATTTCATCTTTCAATGTTAAGCTGTCTATGCCGTACTTTCCGTAAAGATCAAGATACTTTTTATACCCTTGACCATAAGGTGCAATCAGCGGAATAAATTTGTATAAGGTCTTTTTCCCTCCGAAATCTTTATGGTATCGATCAGAAAGCATAATGTAGGTCTCGAATTCCTGGATGCGTTCCTGGTTTTTAGGAGGATATTCTTCAAAAAGCTTTTTGTACTGTTTAATCGTTTCTAGAGTATCCTTTTCAAATCTGTATATACTGTCGATTTCATTGACCCTGTTGTAATATGTGATATAATTAAGGGGTTTCTGCGTACAGGAAACAGTTATGAGGAGAACGTATAGGCTTATGAGTGTAACAAGTAAAATCCTGTTTGGAGGAAACTCAATTTTTTTGATAAAAAAATGACTCATAACATTCTGACTAAGTGTTTAAATGGCTTTTCCCTCACATAAAAGGAAGTCTGGTATTTTTCACACGGAACATAATAGGTTATGTTTTTGTTACTCTGTTTTAGCTTATTTTTCTTGATCAGTTCAATATATTTAAATGTAATTGGAAGCTGGTTTTTCTCATTAAATAGATGTTTCATTAGTTTGTGTGTTTAAGTAGAATATATTATTATAGGTAATCTGCTATTTCCTTTTCAAGCATATAATTGCAGTCGAACGAAATGTTTCCGAACTGTCCCACCGGATTCACTTCCAGGAAGTAATAGGTGTCTCCGGTTTTGATAAAGTCTAATGAGCCACAGTTTAGATCCAGGACCTGCATCAGTTTGATCATCTTTTCTTCAATATGATCCGGAAGCTTGTACGGGACATTCCGGTTCGGATTTTCTATATTGTATTTCCTGAAATCTGTCTTGGTCTGTTCATCATTTTGTGAAAAAATGGCCATAGACCATATTCTGCCGTCTAAATAAAAGGAGCGTACTTCAAAATCTTTCTCAATTTTTTCCTGAAAGAAGGATATGAAGAAGTCGTCACTCTCTTTTTCCTCAATCACAGAAGTATACATAATGCCGTCTGACTCAGAATCTATGCATTCCAGGATTACATTACCGGTAATCGATTTGGTAATGGTTTTACCAGGCGTTACATCCTCTGTATTTTTCGCAAGATAAAAGGCAGGAACATCCAATCCGGCATTTTGTGCCTTTTCCAGGACCAGAAGTTTATTGACATGGCTGTTGCGCTGTTTGCTGATGTGCTTTTTAGATTCTAATGTATTCATAACATAATCCTCAAGCCAGTGCTGAGCCTCATTCATATGGATATTGACGGATGGATTGTCATATTGTTTGCGTACGAACTGTATTCCCCCTCTTCTGTACCAGACACTGCTGATGTCATCAATAAAAAATACATTGCGCTGACTTTCCAGATACAGTCTTTTTCCCAGGATCCTGATTTCAAACACTTCATCTTCCTGAATAACAATGTAGGGCTTATCCATCCTGTTGAGCCATTTCATGACTTCCAAGGTACTTATGTCATTTTTTTTAGATATAATCAATATCATCCTGAACTTATTTGAATTCTGCTTTATGATTTAATTCAACAGGATTATTCTTCTCCCGTATTCTCTTCTGAGTCTGTTCTTTCATTACTTTGAAATTGGTTTTCGTGGTGTTGCCACCTTCATCATAACTTATGACATCAGATTTATTAATCATGGCAAAAGAATCATTATAGAAGTTTTGCTGAAGTTTCCGGAATCTTTCCCAGTTGATTTTTCTTTGAAACTTTTCAGGATATAATTCATCCCATCTGAAGTCGGTAATTTGATGTAGTTCAAAATCATAATCTAGTTTTTCATCTGATATTTTTATGATTAGACCGGGTAATCTATGAAAAATATAAGGCCCGTCCTGTATAGAAATAGTAGTAGTAAACCACGCGATCCAATTCCTTCCACCATAACTAACTGCTGCTTTCTGACAGTCGTAATTACCTATTTTCTTTTTTTCGCCTA
>Ga0070684_100003045_pt1 | contig 12505 bp, 15 predicted proteins | sample KBSC723LmetaG_FD_65653 | JGI IMG/M metagenome (GOLD analysis project Ga0070684, IMG submission 65653) | Corn rhizosphere microbial communities from Kellogg Biological Station, Michigan, USA - KBS C7.2-3L metaG | ecosystem: Host-associated > Plants > Roots > Rhizosphere ...
CCCGCCGGCCGGCGGAGCGGGATAGCGCGGCGATCGCCGCCGTCACGATGGTCTTGCCGACGCCGGTCCCAGTCCCGGTGACAAACAGAGTGCCGGTGATCATGGGCCGATCATACGAACAGCGTCACCCGGGCGGTGTCAGACGGGCGGGGTCCTGCGCAGCCTGGTGATGAACTTGTACCGGTCGCCGCGGTACCACGACTGCGCCCATTCCACGGGCTGGCCGGTGGAGTCGATCGCGTGCCGCGACAGCAGCAGCAGCGGGATGCCCGCGTCCACGTCGAGCAGGCGGGCGTCGTGCGGGTCGGCGAGCACGGTCTCGATCGTCTCCTCCGCCTCGGCGAGCTGGATGCCGTACCCGGTGCGCAACGTCTCGTACAGCGACGCGTGCCGTTCAAGCTGCCGCCGCAGGCCGGGGAAGCGGCGGGCGGGCAGGTGGGAGGTGTCGATCGACATCGGCTCCCCGTCGGCAAGCCGCAGCCGGTGAATTCGCAGCAGCCGCCCGCCGGGCCGGACGTCCAGCAGCGTGGCGAGCTCCTCGTCGGCGGTGACGTAGCCGATGTCGAGGATCTTGGTCTGCGGGTGCAGGCCGTGCTGCCGCATCCCCTCGGTGTAGCTGGCGAGTTCAAGGGGCTGGGCGACCTTCGGCTTGGCGACGAAGGTGCCCTTGCCCTGCATGCGCAGCAGCCGGCCCTCGATCACCAGCTCGGCGAGCGCCTGCCTGACCGTGGTCCGGGAGGTGCCGTAGAGGCGCGCGAGTTCCCGCTCGGGCGGGACGGGGCTGCCGGGTGCCATGGCCGCGGTGAAATCGAGCAGCTGCTTTTTTACCTGGTAGTACTTGGGCAGCCGCAGCAGGGCAGGCGGCGCGGCAACGTCCCCGAGCGAACCGGGAACGCCGTCACCGTCTTCGGCCGGCATCGGAAACGCGGTCATGAGTACCTCCCCCGCTTTTGCGGTATTCCGGCCATGATGACAGTTTTCCCCCGGGGGGGCGACCCCCGTACCCCTCGATGTCCGCCCCGGCCGGGCCTGATCGCAAAAACCGCGATTTTATCAGGCCCGGCCGGGGGCGGACAAAGGTCACGGGTGACCTGCAGCTGAGCGGAAAGTAAACTATTCATGGCGCATAATGCCAGGTCCTGCCCGGACAGGGAAAATTTACGCAGGCGGTCCGTGTAATCATGGGAGCGTGCCGACGCTCACCGACCTCGCAAGGAACTTCACCAGCCTGTCCGGGGCAGACCTGGAGTGGCTGCACTCACTCGTGTCGGACTGGCAGCTGCTCGCTGACCTGTCGTTCGCCGACCTCATCTTGTGGGTGCCGTCGCGCGCGCCGGAGGGCGCGCCTAGCTCGGGCTGGGTGGCGGTGGCGCAGATGCGGCCGACGACCGGGCCGACCTCGTTCCCCGACGACGTGGTCGGCTCCCAGGTCGCGCCGGGGGAGCGGCCGGTCCTCGACACGGCGCGCGTTGAGCGGCGCATCCACCGGGAGAGCGACCCGGACTGGACGTCCGGCGTCCCGGTGCGGGCGGAGGCCATCCCGGTCACGCGCGACGGCCGGGCGATCGCGGTCATCGAGCGGTCGACCAACCTGAACGGCGCGCGCACGCCCAGCCGGCTTGAGCTGACCTACCTGGCCGGCGCCGACGACCTGTCGCGGATGATCTCCGAGGGCACGTTCCCGTACCCGGGCCACGACACGACGCTGGTGCGCTCGCCGCGGGTCGGGGACGGCATGCTCCGGCTCGACGCCGCGGGCCGGGTCACCTACGCGAGCCCCAACGCGCAGTCCGCCTACCGCAGGCTCGGGCTCACCGGGGACCTGATGGGCGCCGAGCTCGGCAGCGCGACGGCGCAGCTGGCCGCGACCGGGGCGCCGGTCGACGAGTCGCTGATGCTCGTGACCAGGGGCCGGGCGCCCAGGGAAACGGAGATCGAGGTCAACGGCACGGTGGTGCAGCTCCGCTCCATTCCGCTGGTGGTGGGCGGCCAGCGAACCGGGGCGCTCGTCCTGGTGCGCGACGTCACCGAGCTGCGCCGCCGGGAGCGCGAGCTGCTCACCAAGGAAGCGACGATCAGGGAGATCCACCACCGGGTCAAGAACAACCTGCAGACGGTCGCCGCGCTGCTGCGCCTGCAGGCGCGGCGGCTGTCCGCGCCGGAAGCGCGGGCGGCGCTGCAGGAAGCGGTGCGCCGGGTCGGCTCGATCGCGATCGTGCACGAGACGCTGTCGCACGCGCCCGAGGAGATCGTGGACTTCGATGACATCGCGGACCGGGTCGCGATGATGGCCGGCGAGGTGTCGTCGCCCGAGGTGCGGGTGACGCCGAAGATCACCGGTCAGTTCGGCATGCTCCCGGCGACCGTGGCGACCCCGCTGGCGATGGTGCTGACCGAGCTGCTGCAGAACGCCTTGCAGCACGGCTTCGGGTCAACCACGAAATCGTCGGGCTGGGGCACGGCGGGCGCGGATGCCGGGATCATCGAGGTGGTGGCGGCGCGGGCGCCTGAGCTGCTCACCGTGACGGTGACCGACAGCGGGGCCGGGCTGCCGCCGGGGTTCGACCTGGAAAACACGACGAGCCTCGGCCTGCAGATCGTCAGGACCCTGGTCGAAGGCGAGCTCGGCGGTCAGATTAGCCTGCGGCCGCGGGACGGGGGAGGCACGATCGCCGTTGTCGACCTGCCTGTCCGCTACGAGCCAGAGGCAATGCGGTTAGCACGCATCGTCCGGGGAGCGGCGGCTCCCCGGACGCGAAGGGTTGGCTCGCCGGCTAGACGCCGGCGCGGGCACGAAGGCGCAGCGTCCGGCGCTTGAGCGCCCGCCGCTCGTCCTCGCTCATGCCGCCCCAGACACCGGCGTCCTGACCGCTGTCGATGGCCCAGCGGAGGCACTCGTCGAGTACCTTGCACCGACGGCAGACCTGCTTGGCTTCTTCGATCTGCAGGAGCGCGGGGCCGCTGTTTCCGATCGGGAAGAACAGCTCTGGATCTACCTCGCGACAGGCGGCGATGTGGCGCCAGTCCATGGAGTCCACTCCTTCTCGGCGAAGCAGCTGGTCATCGGTGAGGTCCGCCACTCGCCACTTTGTGCTTGTGAAGTAATTCACGAGCTTTGCGATATATCGGGAATATCGTGATATTCCCGATCTTGGTGGTGCCAGATGGTTGCGACAGGGGGTCGGTAGAGCCCGGCCGCGCCCGGAGGTGGCGTACCCGCGTCAGCCCATGTTCGAACGCGCTGAGTTACGTCGCCCCAGGCACCGGAACTAGCCTCTCAACAGGGCAGAGCCAGCGCAAGAGGGCGCGGCAAACAGGGAAGGTGAAATTAATGTCAGATCTGTCACAAAGCGAGAGGTACGTCACGCTATAACACGGAGTGCGTCGGGCACAAACCGGAACGCGACCGACTCCGTTTCGCCCAGGTACTCGCCGTCGATGTGGAAGGCGATCGGTCGCTCAGCGGAGAAGGCCAGCTCGCTGAGCGCGGACGCGCTGACCACGTCCCGCCCGGTCGGGAGCTCCTCGTTGTTTGAGTGCATCATGTGCCCTAGTGCCGCCAGCGTGGTCAGCGTGCGGAGCCGCCGCAGCGCGAACAGGTCGAGCCCGGAGCTGAAGTCCGCGTGGGCGGGGCGCACCGCGTGGCTCCCCACGTACGTCCACGGCGAGCTGTTGGTGACGACGCCCATGAACAGACCGCTCACCGCCGACTGGCCCGGCACGCGCAGGGTGAGTGCGGGGCGGCTGCGGTCGGTGCGGTAGTACCTGCGCACCGCGGTCCGCAGGTAGGCCGCCACCGAGGCGCGCTGGCCGTGCGCCCGCTGCCGCTCCATGTCCCCGATGACCTCGGCGTCGACGCCGAGGCCGGCGCTGAACGTGAAATAGCGCTCGCCGGCCAGGCCGAGCCCGATCTTGCGCCGCACGCCCGACGCCACCGCGCCGAGAACGCGCTGGGCCGCGCTGCCCGCATCGGGCGGCAGCCCTAGGGTGCGCGCGAACACGTTCGCTCCGCCGCCGGGGATAGGCGCGAGGGCGGGGCGCTCCGTCGGCTCGGCCACCTCCATCAGCCCGTTGACGACCTCGTTCACGGTCCCGTCGCCGCTGAACGTCACGACCAGCTCGTAGCCGTCCGCCGCCGAGGCGGCGGCGAGCTTGCGCGCGTGGCCGCGATATTGTGTTTGCCTGGTATCCAGTTCCAGCCGAGAACCAAGCGCGCGGACCACCAGGCCGGCGTCCCGTCCGGTCATGGAAGTCGCGCGAGGATTGATGATCAGCAGCGCGCGCACGTTGCTCAGGTTAACGGTGCCCGAAAGGATGCGAGACTATGGGTATGCGTTCAGCCGAAGGCGCCCAGGGCACAACCCCGCCAATGCTGCGGGTGGCGGCCGCCGCACAGGCCGTCGAGGCGGTCGGCCTGTGCGTGGCCATCGCGGCTAACGTGATCGACTCGGCGTCGGGCAACGACTCGACGACCTCGAACGCCATCGGGTTCATCGTGCTTGAGGCCATCGTCGCGATCGGCGTGGCCTGGATCGCGTCGGGGCTCGCCCGCGTGCGGCCGTGGAGCCGGACCCCGGCGGTGATGACCCAGATAATCACCGCCGTGATCGGTGTCTGGCTGCTTCAGGCCGGCCGCTTCGAGTGGGGGGTTCCCGCCCTCCTCCTGGCCATCGCCGGACTCGCCGGGCTGTTCACCCCGTCGAGCCTGCGTGCCCTGACGCGCCGCTAACCCCTCAGTTAACGCGCCTCAGTCGTCGACCGTGAGCCCTTCCCGCAGCTGAGCAAGTGTCCTGGCGAGCAACCGGGACACGTGCATCTGCGAGATGCCGAGCTCGGCGGCGATCTGCGACTGGGTCATGTTGCCGAAGAACCGCAGCAGCAGGATCTTCTTCTCCCGCGGCGGGAGCCGCTCGAGCAGCGGCTTCAGCGACTCGCGGTACTCTACGCCCTCGAGGGCGTCGTCGATCATGCCGAGCGAGTCGGCCACCGCGGGCGCGTCCTCGTCGCCCGAGTCCGGCGCGTCCAGGGACACCGTGGAGTAGGCGTTGGCCGATTCGAGGCCCTCGAGCACCTCTTCTTCCGACATCTGCAGGTGCGCGGCGAGTTCGCTCACGGTGGGCGCGCGGCCCTCGCGCTGCGCCAGCTCGCCGATGGCCTTGGTCAGCGAGAGCTTGAGCTCCTGCAGCCGCCGCGGCACGCGGACGGCCCAGCCCTTGTCCCTGAAGTGCCGCTTGATCTCGCCGACGATGGTGGGCGTCGCGTAAGTGGAGAACTCGACGCCGCGCTCTAGGTCGAACCGGTCGATGGACTTGATAAGCCCGATGGTCGCGACCTGGGTGAGGTCGTCGAGCCACTCGCCCCGGTTGCGGAACCGCCGCGCCAGGTACTCGACCAGCGGCAGGTGCAGCTCGACCAGGGTGGCCCTGATCCTGGCGCGCTCGGGGTCGTCGGCAGGCAGCACAGCGAGCCGTTCGAACAGCTCCCTCGCCTGCGTCCGGTCGGGCGAGGAGTGCTCGGACCGCGGCAGCGGCGGCGGTTCCTCGCTGACCGTAATCTCAACCTCGAACTCGTCAGTCACCTGGACCTCGTATTCGCTGCTCAACTTCATCCGCCCCGGCGCTTGGCGAGGACGATCGAGACCCTGTCGTCGGGGCCGAGCCTGGAGTCGACGGAGCCGGCGAGCGCGGACAGCACGGTCCATGCGAACGTGTCGCGCGCGGGCATCCCGGCCTCCGCCGTGGTCACCGACACGGTGATCGTCACCAGGTCGGTGCCAAGCTCGAAGACGCACTCAAGGTCGGTGCCGGGAATGGCCTGGGCGAGCAGCATCGCGCATGCCTCGTCGATCGCGATGCGCAGGTCCTCGATCTCGTCGAGGGTGAAGTCGAGCCGGGCGGCGAGCCCGGCGGCGGCGGTGCGCAGCACGGACAGGTAGGCGCTCTCGGCCGGCATCTTGACCTGCACGTAATCAGCCGTGTCGCGGCCCCCGGGGGGAGCCGTCGCTGCGGCGGTATCTTCGGTCACGTCTCTCCGTCGGTCATTGTCACGGGAGCCGGCGACGCATGCCGGCCACTGATTGCAACTTACCGTCCCCGGAGACAAGAACGCCGCAGCGCGGCCTGGTGAATCCCAAGCCGCGCGGGCTGCCTTCCGGGAAAGGGCCGCCCGTAACCCCCGATGTCGTGACGGGGTGGGCCCAATGGCTAAAACCGCCATTTTATTGGGCCCACCCCGTCACAACGACAGCGTGCCGCAGGTGTTATGCCTGCTTGGTCTCCCAGAAGATCTTGGAAATCTCCTCGATCTTGGCGAGCAGCTGGTCGGCCGTCGCAACGTCGAGCGACGACTTCGTGCCGCCACCGCCGCCGGCCAGCTTGGTGGCTTCGTTGAAGAGCTGGTGCAGCTGGGGGTACTTCTCAAAGTGCGGCGGCTTGAAGTAGTCCGTCCACAGCACCCACAGGTGGTGCTTCACGAGCTCGGAGCGTTGCTCCTTAATGTAGATCGCACGGGCCCGGAATGCCGGGTCCTCGTTGGCGGCGTACTTCTCGAGGATCGCCTTGACGGACTGCGCCTCGATCAGCGCCTGGGCGGGGTCGTAGACGCCGCAGGGCAGGTCGCAGTGAGCGTGGGCGACGGACTTCGGCGCGAGTAGCCGAGTGAGCAGCCTCATCGATTCCCTTCCTCCGAACCAGAACAGTAATGTTTCTCTTCCGACACTACTCTGCCACCTTGGAGTTAAACGTGCCTGCCCGCCCCAAGCGCTGGCCGCTCCTGCGTGTCGCGGTCGCCGAGCAGTCCATGCTCCCCGCCCTGCACCCGGGCGACTGGCTGCTCGCGTGGCGCACCCGGCGGGTCAGGCCAGGCCAGATCGTGCTCGCCTGGCACCCCGAGAGGCCCGGCTTCCTGCTGGTCAAGCGCGCGGCCTGGCGTGAGAACGGGGGGTGGTGGCTGGCATCGGACAACCCGGCGGCCGGCGCGGTGGACAGCGCCCGCTTCGGCCTGGTGCCGGACGAAAGGATCGTGGCGGTGGTGCTGTTCCGGTACTGGCCGGTCTGTCGCCGCCGGTGACTGTCCCGGAGTCATGCCGAACGAGGGCATGGCGAATGCGTCGGGCCCGCCCCCTGGTACCAGGGGGCGGGCCCGACGGCTGAGCGTGCTGTGCGGGATTAGACGATCGGGTCGGGCAGGTCGTGCTCGGCGGCCTGTCGGTTGACGAGCTGTAGCATCTCGTCCTTAGGCAGCTTGGTGTACATGGCCCAGAAGTAGATGGCGAGGCTGAAGACCGCGACTACCGCGATGTCCCACCAGAACGGAATGTTGTTGGTGTTGACCGGGGCGAGAACCGAACCGCCGTCGTACTGGCCCTGCCAGGAGATGATGCCGAGGCCGATGAGCCATACCGGGAGCCAGAGGGCGGACTTCCACTGGATCGGCGGCCGCTGCTGGTCGAACATCATCGCGACGCCAATGATGATGTACCCGATGACCAGGACGATGCCGAGCTTCCACACCACCTCGAAGCCCGACCAGTAGATGAGCAGGTTGGCGATGATGAAGGCGAGCGGGGCGAGCACCGTGGCGGCGGGCAGCCGGTACGGCCGATCCGCCTCGGGCACCTGGCCGCGGAACGCGCCGAGGGACAGCGGCGCACCCGAGTACATGAGGACGCTCGCTCCGGTGATCAGGCCGACGAGCGAGTGCCAGCTCGGGAACGGCAGCAGGAAGATGAGGCCGAAGAGGAAGGCGCCGATGAGGCTGACCCACGGGATGCCGCGCTTGTCAACCTTGCCGAAGACCTGCGGCACGTATCGGTTCCTGGCCAGGCCGTAGCTGACCCGCGACGTGCCTGTCGTGTAGATCAGGCCGGTACCGGCCGGGGAGACGATCGCGTCGAGCCGCAAGACGAAGGCGAGCCAGCCGAGCCCGACCACGCCGGCGAGGCCGGCGAACGGGCCGGCGATGATGTCCTTGTCCGCGAAGTTCAGCCAGCCGTGGCTGATCAGGTTAGCGGGCATCGCGCCGATCAGCGCGACCTCGAGCAGGGTGTAGACGAGCGTGCCGATCACGACGGCGATGATGATCGCGCGGGGGAGGTTGCGGCCCGGGTTCTTGATCTCGCCGGCTAGCTGGTCCGCCTGCTCGAAGCCGGAGTAGGCGAAGATGATGCCTGCGAGGGGGAGCGCCGCGAACAGGCCGTGGACGCCGCCCGGCAGGAAGCCCTCACCCGGCGGGGAGAAGTTGCCGCCGTGGAACTTGAACAGCAGCACGATGATCGCGAGCAGCGGAATGGCGATCTTCCACCAGGTGATCACGTTGTTCACCCGGGCGAAGATCCGCATGGCGAGGAAGTTGACCGCCACGAAGACCGCCATCAGGATGATGGTCATCACGAAGCCGATACCGGTCACGTTGCCGCTATTGGGGTCGTAGATGCTGCGCCACCAGTGGGAGGTGTAGTTCATGACCGCGAAGCACTCGACCGGCGCGATCGTGACCGCCTGCAGGTAGGCGAAGAAGCCGAACCCGATGCCGGCGGCACTGCCGAACGCGAAGTGCGGGAAGCGCGCCGTCCCGCCGGAGACCGGGTACATCGCCCCCAGCTCCGCGTGGCAAAGGGCCAAGATGATGACCACGACGCCAGCGATGACCCAGTCAAGGACGGCGGCGCCGCCCACCAGCGTCGCCGCGGTCAGTGGGGCGAACAGCCAGCCCGAGCCGATGATGGACGTCACCGACGCCCACGCTGAACCGATCAGCCCCAGCTCTCGCTTAAGACCGGTGTCAGCGGGGGTCGTTGTGACCACCGTACTTTCAGTTGCCATGATCGATAGCCCTTTTCTCGTTTCTCGATCGTGCCCTGGGGGGCATGCCCAAGCGCTTTCGCGGATCCCGCGAGAGTGGGTGAGCCTTCAGTGGTGCAGAGTGAAGAACATCGTAGGGATGATGTACGGCGATGAGAAGACTTACACCGGATTCGGTTGTATAACGCAGGTCATCCCCCTGTACACCGTTTGTGGCGAACTAATGCCACACGCGCGGTGTCACGCGCTGATGTCCCCGAATTACCCGACCGGTTCGTCTCTGGCCGGTTCATCCGGCTCGTACGGCGGGCATCGCCAAATGGCAACGCTTGTGAAAGAATTCACGAGCAACCGGATCGTTTACAGTGCCGCGCCATTCGGCATTTCCGGCTAGGCGTCCGGTTCCTCGCCGCGCTTGCGGGCCCGGTAGGCAATGACGTTGGCCCGGCTGGCACACCGGTCCGAGCAGTACCGCCGGGTGCGGTTCACCGACGTGTCGACGAACGCTCCTTGGCACGGCGCCGCCTGGCATACGCCGAACCGCTCGAGGCCGAGCTCGGTCAGCCGCACCGCCAGGCCCATGGCCGCCCCTGCGGCGTACTTGTCGGACATCGAGCCACTCTCGGTGTAGTGCACGTGCCATGGCTGCCCGTCGTGACCGGAAAGCTGCGGGTGCACCGGGTACTGAATGAGCAGCTCGTTCAGCCGCTCGGCCGCGTCGGCGCCGTTTCCCTGCGAGCAAGCCACGAAGAATCCGCGAAACTCGTCCCTGAGCATCCGGAGCGCGTCCAGGTCGGCGCGCGTGATGCCGTGCTTCAGGTGCTCGCGGTCGGCCACCAGGGCGCGGAGCCCATCCATGGACGTGAGCAGGTCACCGCCCTCGTGCCCGAGGCTGGCCGTGTTCACGAGCCGGACGGCGAGTTCAGCATAGGATGACAAGTCCACGCGCGAGTCCCCGCTGTGGTGGTAAGACTTCTGTAATAGGCTGGTGCCGCTCATGAGTATTACAGAATGGCGCTGACAGCGCTAGCAGCAAGTCGCTCATGACACACTGAACCAACGGGCAACCCCCGTCACTGGAGTGATCACCGTCCACGTGGCCGGTCGGCGGCGCTACCCCGCCACCGTGCGTTAGCGGGCGGCATCCCTGTCACCGGCAGTACCGAACCTTGGGGGTTAACCGTGGCCGACGAGGCTACTTTTTCCCGTTCCGCTTCCTCCCTGGACGATGACCCGGTGTTCGCGATGCACCGGGGCGGCAAGATCGACGTCAACCCGAGCGTGGACGTGCCCGACCGGGCGGCGCTCGCCATGGCCTACACGCCGGGCGTGGCCCGGGTCTGCAGCGCGATCGCCGATGAGCCGGAGCTCGCCGGCGATTACACCTGGGTCGGCAACACCGTCGCCGTGGTGAGCGACGGCACCGCCGTGCTCGGCCTCGGCGACATCGGCCCGGCCGCGGCGATGCCGGTCATGGAGGGCAAGGCGCTGCTCTTCAAGAAGTTCGCCGGGATCAACGCGGTCCCGGTCTGCATCGACGTCACCGACGTCGACGACGTGGTCCGCGTGGTCGCCGCGCTCGCGCCGAGCTTCGGCGGCATCAACCTGGAAGACATCTCGGCGCCGCGCTGCTTCGAGATCGAGGACAGACTGCGCGCCATGCTCGACATCCCGGTCATGCACGACGACCAGCACGGAACCGCGATCGTCGCGCTCGCCGCGCTGCGCAGTGCCGCGCGCGTGGTCGGCAAGGACCTGACCGCGATGCGCGCCGTGGTCTGCGGCGCGGGCGCCTCGGGGATCGCGGTGTCGAAGATCCTGCTGGCGGCGGGCATCGGCGAGGTCGGCGTCGCCGACAGCAAGGGCATGATCTACTACGGGCGCGACGGCCTGAATCCGGTCAAGGCCGCGCTCGCGACGCGGACCAACGCCTCCGGGCACGCGGGCTCCGTGGAGTCGGCGCTGCGCGGCGCGGACGTGTTCATCGGGCTGTCAGGGAGCCTTCTGCCGGAGGAGGCTCTGACCCAGATGGCCCCGGGCGCGATCGCGTTCCTGCTGTCGAACCCGGAGCCGGAGGTCCACCCGGACATCGCCCGCAAGCACGTGGCCGTGGTGGCGACGGGCCGCAGCGACTTCCCGAACCAGATCAACAACTCGCTGGCGTTCCCCGGTGTCTTCCGGGCCGCGCTTGACGTCCGGGCGACCACGATCACCGAGAACATGAAACTGGCCGCGGCCGACGCCCTCGCCGCGCTCGTCGGCGACGACGCGACGCCGGACTACGTGATCCCGAGCCAGTTCGACGAGCGGGTGGCCCCGGCCGTCGCCGCCGCGGTCGCCGCCCAGGCCCGCGCGGACGGTGTGGCCCGGCGCTAGTCCGCCCTCCCTAGCGTGGTGGCCGCCTGCCTTTCCAGGTTGGCGGCCATCACGCTAGGGTCGTGATCATGTTTGCCGTCTACGCCGCGCGTATCGATGCAGAAAACCCGCTGAGCGGTCTTGAGACGGGGGAGCGGCCGGATCCCGAGCCGTCGGCCGGCTGGGCCACCGTCACGGTCAAGGCGACGGCGCTGAACCACCACGACGTGTGGTCGCTGCGCGGCGTGGGACTGGCCGCCGACCGGCTGCCGATGATCCTGGGCTGTGACGCCGCCGGGTTCGACGAGGACGGCAACGAGGTCGTCGTGCACGGCGTGATCGGCGACGCCAACGCGGGCGGCGGTGACGAGACGCTCGACCCCCGGCGCTCCCTGCTCTCCGAGCGCTACCAGGGCACGTTCGCCGAGAAGGTCATGGTGCCGAAGGCGAACCTGGTCCCCAAGCCCGCCGCGCTCTCGTTCGAGGAAGCGGCCTGCCTGCCGACCGCCTACCTGACGGCCTACAAGATGCTCTTCGAGAAGTCGGGCGCTCAGCCCGGCTCGACGATCCTCGTCCAGGGCGCGGGCGGCGGTGTCGCCACGGCGCTTATCCTGATCGGCCGCGCGGCGGGGTACCGGATGTGGGTGACCAGCCGCACCGAGGCCAAGCGGGACGCGGCGCTCAAGCTCGGCGCCGACCAGGCCTTCCCGACCGGCGCGCGGCTGCCCGAGCGCGTCGACGTGGTGATGGAGACCGTCGGCCAGGCGACCTGGTCCCACTCGGTCCGCTCGCTCAAGCCCGGCGGGCGGATCGTCATCTCCGGCGCGACCAGCGGCGACGTTCCCCCGGCGGAGCTCACGAGGATCTTCTTCACCCAGCTGTCCGTGGTGGGCTCCACGATGGGCACCCGCGAGCAGCTTGGCCGGCTGCTCCGCTTCTGCGAGCAGACCGGCACCCGGCCGTTGATCGACCGGGTACTCCCGCTCGCCGAGGCGCGCGAGGGCTTCGCGGCGATGATCGACGGCAGTCACACCGGCAAGGTCGTGTTCGTCCCCTAACCCTGGCAGCTGACCGTTTCCCCCTCGGTTTCCTGCATTATTCGCCGTAGGGCCGAGCCATGGGTACGGTCGATGGGGTGACGAGCGAGACCAACGGCCCCAGTTCACCTGACCCGTCGGACTCATCTGATGAGCCGGACATCGCTCAGGGCGGGTCAGCCCCTCCGACGACACCGATGCCGGTGCAAACGGAGACAGAAGGCAGCGAGCATCAGGCCACGCAGGGACTGCCCCTCCTGCCTGCTCCGCCGCCGCCCCCGGCCCCCCCGCCGGCATCGCCGTCGGCGCAGC
>Ga0070684_100003046_pt1 | contig 12504 bp, 11 predicted proteins | sample KBSC723LmetaG_FD_65653 | JGI IMG/M metagenome (GOLD analysis project Ga0070684, IMG submission 65653) | Corn rhizosphere microbial communities from Kellogg Biological Station, Michigan, USA - KBS C7.2-3L metaG | ecosystem: Host-associated > Plants > Roots > Rhizosphere ...
TTCATGTCGGATCCGGGGTTCGTCGTCGAAGCGCGATCGCCAAGGCGATAGACCCCCCGCGCCCGGTCCCCCGGCATGGGCGCAAAGGTCCCGACCAGGTCGCGGGAGCCGCTGTCGAAATCGGGCCGTGCCGTTCGACTATGGGGCGAACCGGCAGTACAATCGATCACCCCACGGGAGACACGACGATGAAATACCTCTGCCTGATCTACGAAGACGAGACGTTCTGGACGCGGACGCCCAAGCCCGAGCTCGACGCGGTCATGGGCGACTACCGGGCATTCGGGACGACGTACATCCAGAGCGGCCACATACTGGGTGGCAACGCGCTCCAACCGACCGCGACGGCCACGACGATCCGCGTGCGCAACGGCAAGATGTCGACGACGGATGGACCGTTCGCCGAGACCCGCGAGCAGCTCGGCGGCTACTATCTGCTCGAGGCGAAGGACCTGAACGAGGCGATCCAGATCGCGGCCAAGATCCCGGGCGCGAAGACGGGGAGCGTCGAGGTGCGTCCGATCATGGAGGTGCCCGAGTCCGTGCTCAACCTGATGTCGGAGTCGTCGGTGAGTGCCTGACCTGGAGGTAGGCGACGCGAGCACATCGGAGGCGCGCGCGGCGGTCGAGCGCGTCTACCGCAGCGAATCGCGGCGCGTGCTCGCGACGCTCATCCGCCTCCTCGGCGATTTCGACCTGGCCGAGGAGGCGCTGCACGACGCGTTCACCGCGGCCGTGCAGCAGTGGCCGGCCAGTGGCGTGCCGGCGAATCCGCGGGCCTGGCTCGTGTCGGCCGGGCGGTTCAAGGCAGTCGATCAGGAGCGGCGGCGCGCAAAGCACGCCGCCGCACGCGACGCGATCGCGGATGGGCTCGCGCTGCGCAACACGCCGCCGCCGGACATCGACGACGAGTCGCTCGACGACGACTGGCTGCGCCTCCTCTTCACCTGCTGTCATCCCGCACTGAGCGACGACGCGCGCATCGCACTCACGTTGCGCGAGGTGTGCGACCTGACGACGGAGCAGGTCGCGCGCGCGTTCCTCTCGACGCCGCCGACGATCGCGCAGCGGATCGTGCGCGCGAAGGCGAAGATCCGCGACGCGGGGATCCCGTACGCGATCCCGACGCGCGCCGACATGCCCGAGCGTCTCGACGCCGTGCTGCACGTCATTTACCTCGTGTTCAACGAGGGCTACTCCGCCACATCGGGGGACGCGGTGGTGCGCAGCGATCTCACGCGCGAAGCGATCCGGCTCGCGCGGCTGCTCCTCGACCTGCTCCCGGGCGAAGGAGAGATCTGCGGGCTGCTCGCGCTGATGCTCCTGCACGATTCGCGGCGCGACACGCGCACGACGGCGGAGGGCGATCTGGTGTTGCTCGCCGACCAGGACCGGACGGCGTGGGACCAGGCCGAGATCGAAGAAGGGCTGGAGCTCGTGCGCCTGGCGCTGCGTGCGCCGCGCTACGGCTCGTACGCCGTGCAGGCGGCGATCGCGGCGCTGCATGCGCAGGCGCCGACGGCGGCGGAGACGGACTGGTCGGAGATCGCCGGCCTGTACGACGTGCTGCTCGGGATCGATGCATCGCCGGTGGTGGAGCTCAACCGGGCCGTGGCGATCGCGATGCGCGACGGCCCGGAAGCGGGGCTCGCGCTCGTGGATGCGATCGTCGCCGGTGGATCGCTCGATCGCTACCATCTGGCGCACGCCGCGCGCGCGGATCTCCTGGCGCGACTCGGGCGGAGCGACGAGGCGGCGACCGCTTACGAGCGGGCGCTGAGGCTGGCGTCGCAGGCGCCGGAGCGGCGCTTCATCGAGCGCAGGATTGCCGAGGTGAGGGGACTCGCCAGTTCCACTCTGTCGTCGTAAGCTTGCGGACGCCGCCACGACAGGTTGGGAGCGGCTCCTCTCAGCAGGCGATGGTCCAGCATGCGCGTCCCGACCCTGCTCGCCCTCGCGTTTCTGTCGTCCCTCGAGACGACGGAGAAGCCTCCCGGATCGCGGGCGCCGGTGGCGCGCGTTGCGATCAACGACAACCGCACCCCGGCCGGAACGCTTCGCGAAGGGGTACTCACGGTCCGCCTCGAGGTGCGAGAGGGCGACTGGCGTCCCGATGCGGAGAGCGCACCGGGCGTGATCGTCCATGCGTTCGCGGAACGCGGGAAGCGCGCGAGCGTTCCCGGACCGATGCTTCGCGTCACGGAGGGGACGGATATCCACGCCTTCGTGACGAACTCGCTGGCGCGCGGCACGCTGGTCGTGCATGGCCTGTCGACGCGTGGCGGATCAGCGGCGAGCGCGGGCGACACCCTGCAGATCGCCGCCGGTGGGACGCGCGAGGTGCGATTTCCCGCCGGCGCCGCCGGCACCTACTACTATTGGGGCGAGGTACGCGGCCTCGGTACGGAGGGCGGCGAGACGCGTGACGCCGAGCTCAGTGGTGCGTTCGTGATCGATCCGCGTCGCACGACGGCGCGGGATCGCGTGTTCGTGATCGCGTTGTGGAGCAAGGCACCGCTCCCCGGCGGGCTCGTGGCGAGGAACGGCCTCCTCCGGTTCACGATCAACGGAAAGGCATGGCCGAATACGGAGCGACTCACGTATACGGTGGGCGACACCGTGCGCTTTCGCGTCGTGAACACGAGCATCGCGCCGCACCCGATGCACCTGCACGGGTTCTACTTCGACGTGAACAGCCGCGGCGACGGCACGATGGACAGCGTGTACACCACGGGCGCGCCACCACCGCGTGTCGTGACGGAGCGTATCGCCCCGGGACGCACGATGTCGATGACGTGGGTGCCGGAGCGCACAGGCAACTGGCTCTTCCACTGTCACGACAACTACCACGTGCTCCGCAATGCCCCGCTCGATGGCACGCCGCTGCCGCCGGAGCAGCTCGTGCATCCGCGGAATCACACGTTGGAGATGATGGGCGGGCTCGTGATGGGGATCGACGTGCGGGGCCACGAAGCGCACCCCGCCGTCGCGGTGCCGGAAGCAGCGCGGCGTCACCTGCGGCTCGTCGTTCGCGAGGACAGCGGCGGCACGGACGCGGAACCGGCGTACGGCTACGTGCTGCAGGAGGGCGGCCGGTCGACACCGACCAGCGGCCCACTGCTTCCCGGACCGACGATCCTGCTCGAGCGTGGCAAACCGGTGAGCATCACGGTGAAGAACGAGCTGCGCGAGGCGACGGCGGTGCACTGGCACGGCATCGAGCTGGAGAGCTACTTCGACGGCGTGGCCGGGTTCAGTGGCATGGGAAAGCACATCGCGCCGGCGATCGCCCCGGGCGACTCGTTCGTGGCGCGCTTCACGCCGCCCCGCGCCGGCACGTTCATGTATCACCCCCACGCCGACGAGACGCGGCAGCAGCAGGCGGGGTTGAGCGGTACGCTGCTCGTCGTGGATTCACTCGCACACTTCGATCGCGAGCACGACCGCGTGGTGCTGCTGACCGTGCCGCGCGCGCGCGTCGACGCGCAGCAGATGGTGCTCGTGAATGGCTCGGCGACCCCCGACACCCTTCGGCTGCGCGCCGGCGAGCGCTATCGCCTGCGAATCGTGGACGTGCACGTCTTCCGTCCCAGCATGGTCGTGCGGCTGCTGCGCGATACCACGCTCGTGACCTGGCGCGCCGTGGCGAAGGATGGGATGGATCTCCCGCCCAACCGTGCGACGCCGCGGCGTGCCATCCAGCAGATGGGAAATGGTGAGACCTACGACTTCGAGCTGACGTCGCGCGAGCCCGCGGACCTGCGACTCACCGTGAGCTCCGGCGCTGGGCAGTTGCTGGCGGCGGTGCCGTTGCAGGTGCGATAGCGGGGCTGGCGAGTGAGGAGCTGCCTCCGACAGTGCCAGGCACCGAGTCCGCCGGTGCCTGACACCGATGCCACTGACGCCAAGGGGTCAGACACCTTCGGTATCTGACCCCGACATCTGCCCCGGAGTCTGACCCGGCATCGCGACTAGACGCTGAACAACCGATTCACTTCGGCAAAGGGAGTCGCGCTGCCGAGGGTGGTGAAGGTGCCGTGCTCGGCGATCTCGCGCGCGGCGGCGAGGAAGCCGGTGAGCGCGCTCCGGGCGAGCGCGCTGCCGACGCTGATGCGGCGTACACCGAGCTCGGCGAGGGCGGCGACCGTGGCGAAGCCGGAGGTGACGAGCACGTTGACCGGCTTCGGCGCGACGGCACGAACGACGGCGCCGATGTCGTCGAGGGACGAGAGGCCGGGGGCGTAGAGCACGTCCGCTCCGGCCTCGGCGTACGCCTCGAGCCGGCGGATCGTCTCGCGCAGGTCGGGGCGGCCGGCGATGAACCCCTCGGAGCGTCCGGTGAGGAGGATGCCCTTGCCGCTGTCGTCGATCGCGCGTCGGGCGGCACGCACACGCGCCACGGCGACATCGAAGTCGAACAGCGGCTGGGCGGCCTCGTGCGTCGAGTCCTCGATGGAGAGGCCGGCGATGCCGGTGTCGCAGGCCCGCGCGACGTTCCGCGCGACGCCATCGGGGTCGGTGGCGAAGCCGCGCTCGAAGTCCGCGTTGATCGGGACTTTCACCGCGCCGGCGATGGCGGCGTAGTGCGCGAGCGCCTCGTCGACGGCGACGGTATAGTCGGGGCGGCCGAGGGTCCAGGCGAAGCCGGAGCTCGTCGTCGCGAGGGCGGGAAAGCCGAGCTGCTCGAGGAGGCGGGCGCTGCCGACGTCCCATGGGTTCGGGATGACGAAGCAGCCGGATTCGTGAAGGCGACGGAAGGTCGCGACGCGGGGCGAAAGGTCGGCCATGCCCGCAAGCTAGCGCGGAAGGGGCTGCAGCGCGCTAGCTTCGCAGGCGCGACCTTCACCCTCCCCAGAGGAGCCTTCATGCGAGCTGCCTTGACCCCATCCGTGCGGCGCGCCGTCCATGCGGGCGCGTTTGCCGCGCTCACCCTCTTCGGCGCGGCACGCCCCGCGGCGGCCCAGACCGCGGGGACGTTCGATGCCGTATCCGTGCGCGCGGCCTACCTCACCGAGCTCGACTCCCTCCAGAGCAAGTTCCTCCAGCTCGCCGAGGCGTTCCCCGCCGACAAGTACTCCTGGCGGCCGGCCGCCGGGGTGCGCTCGGTCGGCGAGGTGTTCATGCACGTGGCCACGGAGTACTACCTGTTCTCGCCGATGTTCTTCGGCGCGCCCACGTCGCCCGTCGTCGGTACGGGACCGCAGGCCTACCGGAAGCTCGAGGCCTCGGCCACGAAGCCGGAAGTTCTCACGCATCTCAAGAACGGGTTCGCCTACACGAAGCAGGCAGTCGCCGGCGTGCCGACCGACTCGCTCGCCATGAAGCGCAAGATGTTCGGGCAGGAGTTCGACGTCGTCGAGAGCTCGCTGGCCATGACGGGCGACCTGCACGAGCACCTCGGGCAGCTCATCGCCTACGCGCGCATCAACGGCATCCGACCGCCCTGGACCCGCGGACCGTGATGACCAGCAGCCTGCGAGAAGGAAGAGGAGTGCGGATGCGGCTCCGACGCGGCGCGCTGCTGGTCGGCCTGCTGCTCGCCGCGCGTACGGCGAGCGCGCAGACGGCGACGCTCGCACTGATCGGCGGGCACGTCGTCACCGTCGACTCGACGAAGCCCGAAGCGGAGGCGATCGCGATCGCCGGCGACCGGATCCTCGCCGTCGGAACGACCGCGGAGATCCGGAAGCTCGTCGGCCCTTCCACGCGTGTGATCGATCTCAAAGGGCGGCTCGCGATCCCGGGGCTCATCGACGGCCACGGGCACTTCATGGAGCTCGGCGAGTCCAAGCGACAGCTCGACCTCACGACGGCGCGCACCTGGGACGAGATCGTCGCCAAGGTCGGCGAGGCGGCGCGCAAGGCGCCTCCGGGCACCTGGATCATCGGGCAGGGCTGGCACCAGGCGAAGTGGGATCGGCCGCCGGTGCCGATGGTCGAAGGCAATCCGGTGCACGCCTCGCTCAGCGCGGCGTCGCCGAACAACCCGGTGATCCTGCAGCACGCGAGCGGGCACGCGGTGTTCGTGAACGCGCGCGCCCTGCAGCTCGCGGGGATCGGGCGCGGGACGCCGAACCCGCCGGGCGGGGAGATCGTGCGCGACGCGACCGGCGACGCGACCGGGCTGCTGCGCGAGGCGGCACAGCTGCTCCCGGAGGCGGCCCGAGCGCGCGCCGATTCGGCACTCCCTCCCGCGCAGCGCGAGGCCGATGCCCGCCGCGCCGTGGAGCTCGCCGGCGCCGACGCGCTGTCCAAGGGAATCACCTCGTTCCACGATGCCGGGAGCAGCTTCGCGACGATCGACCTGTTCCGGCGCGTCGCCGACGAGGGGAAGCTCCCCGTGCGGCTGTACGTCATGGTGCGCTTCGAGTCGAAGGCGCGGATGGACAGCCTGCTCGACCGCTATCGCATGATCGGCCGCGACAGCGGCTTCCTCACCGTCCGCTCCATCAAGCGGCAGATCGACGGGGCGCTCGGCACCAACGGGGCGTGGCTCCTCGCGCCGTACGCCGACCTGCCGCGCAGCACGGGGCTGCCGCTCGAGCAGCCGTCGAGCCTCCAGGAAGTGGCGGACATCGCGATGCGCCACGACTTCCAGCTCGCGACGCACGCGATCGGCGACCGGGCGAACCGCGAGGTGCTCGACGTCTACGAGCGCGCCTTCCGCGCGAACCCGGCGAAGACGGATCGACGGTGGCGCATCGAGCACGCGCAGCACATCGCGGCGCCGGACGTGCCGCGCTTCGCGCAGCTCGGCGTGATCGCGTCGATGCAGGGGATCCACACCATCTCCGATGCGCCATGGATCCCCACGAAGCTCGGGAAGGAGCGCGCCGAGGCGGAGTCGTATCTGTTCCGCTCCCTCTGGGATTCGGGGGCGATCGTGACGAACGGCACCGACACGCCGGTGGAGGACGTGAACCCGATCCCGAGCTTCTACGGAATGGTCGCGCGCGTCGCGAAGGACGGAAAGGTGTTCGTCCCGTCGCAGCGGCTGACGCGCGCCGAGGCGCTGCGGGCGTACACGCTGAACAACGCGTACGCCTCGTTCATGGAGCGCGACCTCGGCTCCCTCACGCCGGGCAAGTACGCCGACGTCACCGTCCTCTCGAAGGACATCATGACGATCCCCGAAGCCGAGATCCCGTCGGCGCGCGCGGACTACACGATCGTGGGCGGGAAGGTGCGGTTCGAGCGCGAGGCAACGCCCTGAGCTCGCTGGCCCTGAAGCTGCTATAGACAAGGGCGGGCCGGTCGACCGGCCCGCCCTTGTCTTGATTGCTCCTCCCTGCGGCGCGTCGCACCCCCGGTCGGAGTGCCGCAGGGCCAGCATTTTGATTGCTCCTCCCTGCGGCGCTTCGCACCTCCGGTCGGAGTGACGCAGGGCCAGCATCCTCAGCGAGTCGTCGATGGAGTTCGTCCTCAAACTGCTGCTGGGCATCGTGCTGCTCGTCGCCGGCTTCCTCGCCGTCGTCGGATGGCAGTCGTTCACGCGGGGCACCACGATCGCGCGGCTGCGCGCGCCGGGCGACGCCGACGGGCCGCCGGGCCCGCGCGATCCGCTGTTCTGCGACACGCTCTCGCTGCTGACGAAGACGGCGATCGTGCCGGGGCACCGCGTCGAGATCTTCGCCTGTGGCGACGAGACCTACCCGCGGCTGTGGGAGGACCTGCGCAACGCGCAGCGGTCGATCACCCTGCAGATGTACTACTGCCAGCCCGGCCGGATGGCGGACGAGTTCAAGGAGATCCTGCTCGAGCGCGCGGCCGCGGGAGTGCGCGTCCTCTTCCTGCGCGACGCGTTCGGCTCGGAGAAACTGAAGAAGGAGTACATCGAGGAGCTGAAGCGCGGTGGCGTGCAGGTGGCGACGTTCCGCCCCACGAAGTGGTACCAGCTGTTCAAGGTCTACCACCGGTCGCACATTCGCGTCGCGGTGATGGACGGCACGGTGGGCTACACCGGCGGCTACGGCATCGACGACAAGTGGTACGGCGACGGGCGACACAAGGATCAGTGGCGCGACACGACGGTGCGGTTCACCGGGCCCGCCGTGCTCCAGCTCCAGGCGACGTTCGCGGCGGGTTGGGCCGAAGCGACCGGCACGCTCCTCGCCGGCGACCTGTTCTTCCCGCCGGAGGGCAGCAACACGCACGACGGTCCGATCTTCGGCGGGCTGCTGCACGCGTCTCCTTCCGTCGGCAGCACGAGCGCGGAGCGCTATTACGCCCTCGCGATCGGCAGCGCGAAGCAGCGGCTGTGCATCTCGAACTCGTACTTCGTGCCGAGCGACAACTTCTGCGAGCTGCTCGTGTCGGCGGCACAGCGCGGGGTGGACGTCCGCGTGCTGACGTGCAACGAGGACGGCGACGTGAAGTCGACGTACTACGCCGGCCGCTCCAAGTACGACGTCCTGCTCTCCAAGGGCGTGCGCATCTGGGAGTACCAACCGGCGATGATGCACGCCAAGTCGATCGTCTCCGACGGCCGGTTCGTCTCGGCGGGGACGGTGAACTTCGACAACCGGTCGATGTCGTTCAACGACGAGACGACGCTGCTCGCGGTGGACGACGACCTCGGCGCGCGGATGGAGCAGCTGTTCGCGAGCGACCTGCGCTACTCGACGGAGATCACGCCGGAGCTGCACGCCGCGCGCGGGTTGAAGCGGAAGGTGCTCGAGCGGTTCTGGTGGACGATGCAGCGAGTGCTGTAACGGCCACACTCAGTAGGTGGTACTCTGAACTACCACTCCCAGTAGGTAGTACTCGGTACCTGGTACCGGGACTGGCATACTGGCTCCCGGAATGCGGGGCATGAAAGCCTCTTCTGCGAGCGTGCTGCTGTCGCTCGGACTCTCGGCTGGTCTGGCTATCGGCTGCGCGCAGACGTCGCGGCAGATCGTCGCGCCGTTGCCGGCGGTGCGGCCCGGGATCGCATCGTACGACGGCATCGTGAAGGTCGCGCCGAATGCCGGCACGATCGACGCGCGGTGGCGCGTCGCGATCTCGGCCGAGGCGCTGCGCGGGGACAGTGCGACCTTCCTCCTGAACGACGGGGTCGTCGTGTCGCGGCTCGGCGGCGCGGACGTAGTCGGCTACTCGCGCCGCGTCGAGGAAGGCACGGCGCACCTGAGCGTGCGCTTCGCGCCCGCCGTCCGGGCGCGCGGGGTGGCGAGGATGGAGATCGCATACGCCGGTCGCCCCACGTTCAGCGAGGACAGCATCAACGGGATTCGGCCGGATTGGGTCGAGCTCGGGCTGGACTCGTACTGGCAGCCGGTCGTCGAAGGGCTCACGCAGTCGATCGTCGCGCGGGTGCGCGTCGTCCTGCCGCCGGCGTGGACACTGGTCGCGAGCGGACGGGGCGCCCGTCGCGGCGACACGCTCGCGCTGTCGAACGACGTGCCGCTCATCGACGTCGCGCTGTCGGCGTCGCCGGCCTTTCGCCGCGACGGCGACGCGCAGGTGGGCGTGCACTCGACGGGCGCCGATGGCGCGCTCGCGCCGAAGGTGCTCGCGACGGCGAAGTCGTGCGCGCGCTATCTCGACGCACGCTACGGCGCGACGACGCCGCTGCCGCCGGTGGAGATCGTGATCGCGCCACGCGGCGGGCCGGGCTACGCGCGCAAGAACTACATCGTCATCACGCGCGTCGCCGACACGGCCACCGTCGCGCTGCAGCGCTTCCTCTGCCACGAGCTCGCTCACTTCTGGAGCTCGGGCGCCATCGCCGCGGGGCCGGAGAACTGGCTGAACGAGGCGTTCGCCGAGTTCGTGTCGGCGCGGTACGTCCGCGAGGCGTCGGGAGAGGCGGCGTACCAGGGCATCGTCGCCAACTGGCGCGAGCGCGCGGGGAACACGCCACCGATCTGGACGGCGGGCGCGACGAAGAGGCCGGGACCGCGGGTCTCCTACGGGAAGGCGCCGCTGCTGCTCCATCGACTGGAGGAGCGCGTCGGCACGCCGACGATGGACCGGATCCTCGTGCGGTTCATGACGGAGCCGATCCGCACTACCGATCGCCTCATCGCCATGGTCGGCGAGGTGGCCGGGGGCGACGCGGCCGGCTGGCTGCGCGACGAGCTCGCGCGCTGACACTCGCGGGATGGACTGGCGTTTGCGACGTTCCATGCGACGTTCCGTCGACGTCGACTCACCCTTCTTCACTTCGCACACGATGCTCACGATCCGCATGCGCGCGCGGGGCGCCCGCGCGCTCGCCGCTTCGACCGGTGTGATCGCCACACTCGCCGCCTGCACCGCGCCCGCCGCGCAGAGCTCGGGCGGGACGCCGAACACGGCGTCGGCGCCGGCACTCCCCGCGAACTGCACCCCGATCGAGACGCGCCCGCCGAACGCGAAGGGCCAGACGCCGGCGTTCCCCGGACAGACGCGCATCTGCTCCGTGAGCTCGAACGTCGCGTTCGACGTCGTCGTGCTCGCGAAGGGACTCGAGCATCCGTGGTCGGTCGAGCCGCTCCCCGACGGACAATTCCTCGTCACGGAGCGGCCGGGCCGACTGCGGCTCATCTCTGCGTCTGGAGAGACGAGTGATCCGATCGCCGGGATCCTTCCCGTCGTGACGGGGAGTCAGGCCGGACTGCTCGACGTCGCGCTCAGCCCGACGTTTGCGACGGATCGCACGATCTTCTGGACGTACAGCGAGCCGCGCGAGGGTGGCAACGGCACCGCCATCGCGCGTGGTGTGCTGTCGCCGGATCGAACGCGCGTCGACGACGTGCGCGTGATCTTCCGCGTGATGCCGACGTACAACGGCAAACAGCACTTCGGCTCGCGCATCGCCTTCGGCCCCGACGGGATGCTCTACGCCTCGTTCGGCGAGCGATCCGACACGCCGATGCGCCCGAACGCGCAGAAGCTCGACGGCCACCTGGGCAAGGTGATTCGCATCCGCCCCGACGGGACGGTCCCGAACGACAACCCGTTCGTCGGGCGAGCGGACGCGAAGCCGGAGATCTGGACGTTGGGACATCGCAACCCGCAGGGGCTCGCCTTCGATCCGCAGGGTCGGCTCTGGCAGGTGGAGCACGGCACGCGCGGCGGTGACGAGCTGAATCTGATCCAGAAGGGGAAGAACTACGGCTGGCCGCTGCAGGCGTACGGCATCGAGTACTCGGGGCAGCAGCCGATCACGAGCGCGCTCGGTCCGTCCGCGCCACAGGTCCCGGGGATGGAGCAGCCGGTGTACTTCTGGGATCCCGTCATCGCGCCGTCGGGGTTGCAGTTCTACACGGGCAACGCGTTCCCGGCCTGGCGCGGCAACGCGTTCATCGGTGGACTGGGCGGCAAGCGGCTCGTGCGGCTCGTGCTCGACGGCACGCGCGTCGTGGGCGAGGAGCATCTGCTGGCCGACCGCAACCAGCGCGTGCGCGACGTGCGGCAGGGCCCGGACGGCCTGCTCTATCTCGTGACGGACGAGCAGGCGGGGGAGCTGTGGAAGCTGGTGCCGAAGGGGAGATAGAGCACTACAAGGGCGAGTCGCGGGAAGCGGGTACCCGGTAGCGGGCATGGCATACTGGCCACCAGAAACAGGGAGCCATTCACGCGGATCGTGATCGCTTGCTTCCTGCTGCCCGGTCATGGTGAGGACCGATTCCCAGGTGGATGAATGGCGTTGGCATCGGCGGCGACGCAGGTTGCGTCGTTCATCGCGAAGTTCGATCCGGCGAACGCGAAGCTCATTCGCGCGTGCCGGTCGATGATGCGCAAGCGGTTGCCGACGGCGAACGAGCTGGTGTACGACAACTACAACTTCCTCGCGATCGGCTACTCGGCGAGCGAGCGCACATCGGACTGTGTCGTCTCGCTCGCCTGCGGCTCGAACGGCGTCTCGCTGTCTTTCTACTATGGCGCCACGCTTCCCGATCCGGACGGCATCCTGCTCGGCAGCGGCAACCAGAATCGCTTCGTGCGACTCCCGAGCCCCGCAACGTTGAAGGAGCCGCCGGTGGAGCGACTGCTTCGCGCCGCGCTTGCACAGGCGAAGACGCCGATGCCGGCGTCGGGTCGGGGGCGCACCATCGTGAAGTCGATCTCGGCGAAGCAGCGGCCGCGTCGCGCAGCAGAGCGATGAAGACGGTCGCCACGGCACTCGTCGCACTCGTCGCGGTGGTGCACGTCTACGTGCTGGTGCTCGAGATGTTCCTCTGGACGAAGCCCGCCGGACTCCGCGCCTTCGGCCTCTCGGCGGAACAGGCGGAGCAGTCGAAGGTGCTGGCGATGAACCAGGGGCTCTACAACGGCTTCCTCGCCGCCGGCTTGTTCTGGTCCCTCTCGCTCGGCGACGCCGGACGCGGCGTCGCCATGTTCTTCCTGCTCTGCGTCATCGCCGCCGGCCTGTTCGGCGCCGTAACGGCGAAGAGCCGGAAGATTCTTTTCGTGCAAGCGCTGCCTGCGGCGATTGCGCTGGCGGCGGTGCTGGTGAGTGGATGAGGGCGTGACCGCGCAGTCAATGGTGGGCGGGTTGCAAGCCGACTGCTCAGTGCT
>Ga0070684_100003048_pt1 | contig 12502 bp, 9 predicted proteins | sample KBSC723LmetaG_FD_65653 | JGI IMG/M metagenome (GOLD analysis project Ga0070684, IMG submission 65653) | Corn rhizosphere microbial communities from Kellogg Biological Station, Michigan, USA - KBS C7.2-3L metaG | ecosystem: Host-associated > Plants > Roots > Rhizosphere ...
GCACTCGAGCAACGAGCCGAGTCCGGCCTGCTCGGGATCGCGCTTCCCGACGAGACGCGCGACGTCTTCGCCGGTGATCCGGGGTCCCGGTGCAAGAATGAGCAAACGCTCAATCGTGTTACGCAGCTCCCGCACGTTCCCCGGCCAGTCGAGATGCGTCAGTCGCTCGACGGCCTCCGGCGCGAACGAGCGCGGCGCGACGCCTTCTCGTCGCGTGAGCACGTTCACAAAGTGCGCGACGAGCAAGGGAATGTCCTCCCGGCGCTCGCGCAACGGCGGAACATGAATTGGAACGACGTTCAACCGGTAGAACAGATCTTCGCGAAAGCGTGCCTCAGCGATCTCCGCCTCGAGGTTCTTGTTCGTCGCCGCAAGCACGCGAACGTCGACCTCGACCGGCTTCGAGCCACCGATGCGCGTCACGACGCCGTCCTGCAAAACGCGGAGCACCTTCGCCTGCGCCGCGAGGCTCATGTCGCCAACTTCATCGAGGAACAGCGTGCCGCCATTTGCCTGCTCGAACTTCCCCGCCCGGTCGGCGACCGCGCCCGTGAACGAGCCCTTCATATGACCGAACAACTCGCTCTCGATGAGCTCACTCGGAATCGCCGCGCAGTTCACCTCGACGAACGGCTGATCGGCGCGTGACGACTGGCTATGCAGCGCGCGAGCGACGAGCTCCTTGCCCGTTCCGTTCTCGCCGGTGATCAGAACGCGTGCCGGCGTTTTGCCGACACGTTCGATCTTGTCGATCACCGCACGCACACCGTACGACTTTCCGACGATCTCATACCGCGACTGGATCGTCTCTTTGAGTCGCGTGTTCTCGTCTTGGAGATCGAGGTGCTTCAGCGCGTTCCGCAGCGTGACGAGAATGCGGTCAGTGTCGAGCGGTTTCTCGAGGATATCGTACGCGCCGAGCTGGGTTGCTTCGACCGCGGTCTGAATTGTCGCGTGGCCGCTGATCATCACGATCACCGCGCTCGCGTCGATCTCCTTGATCTTTTTCAACGCCTCGATCCCGTCGATCCCCGCCATCTTCACGTCGAGGAAGACGAGATCCGGACGCTGCTTCTGATATTCGGCGATCGCGTCGACCGCATTGCTCACCGACCGAACTTCGTATCCCTCGAACTCCAGCAGCTGACCCAGCGCAGCACGAATGCCTTGTTCATCGTCGACGATGAGGATACGACGTGCGGTCATGGAGTGGTCTTGTACAGGGTCACTTTGCCGTTGGCCACTCGAATATCGCCCACATAGCGAGGAATAGGCACCGCGATCGCATTCTCGGCCATTCCCTCGGGTCGGACGCCGTGGTCGAGTCTCTTCAGGAGCGGCGGTATCATACCGCGCGGCACGGTGAAGTTGCGAACCTTCACCTCTCGCACGACGAATTCCGCGAGGCCGGGCTTCGGGACACTGAACGTGCCGGACAATTGAATCTTCTCGCGCTCGTTGAGCATTCCGCCGAGCGATCCAAGCGCGCCCGCGCCGCCAATGTCGGCGAGTCGAACGTCCGCGCGAACCGAGACGACGTCTCCGTTGACCGACGTCTCGACGTTTTGGGCCGAACCTGGAAGCTTCGACGAGAGTTCAGCAAACGCGTATGACGCGAGATCGCTCGCCGTCAGCGTCTGAAAGACTTGTCCCTTCGGCTGACTGAGCTTGTCGAGCGCGGCCTTCGTGCGATCGGCGCCTTCACTGGTGATCGGCCGCCACGTCGATCCCGATACCGCCACCGGATGCGATCGGTATTTCTCCGGCAGCCACATGTCTTTCGTAAACCAGGCGGCAATCGCCAGAATGGCGAGGAGCACCAAGCAGCCCAACCGTGCGATGCATCCCATCGTTCACCCGCTCCGCAATGCGGCCGAGACCACTGTCGTGTATGTCGGCCCGTCAGAGGAAAGATCGCTGCGCATCAAATCAATCGATCGCACGATGAAGTCTGTGCGATAGTCCGTCCGCTTCGCGAGCCGTGAGAGCTCGCGCGCCTTGTCATCGGCGAGGGGGTTCTTCACGCGGGCAAGCGTGAGATGTGGACGAAACGGACGACCTTCGACTTCGAAACCGATCGACTCACACGCAACCTCCACATCGTGATGAAGCAGCTCGAGACGAGGGTCCTGAGCAACGCCGATCCATACGACACGAGCTCGCCGAAAGTTCGGGAAGGCGCCGATTCCGCCGATGTTCATGACGAGCTCGCGATGCCGTCCGGCGACCGACGCGAGAATATCCTGGATCTCATCCACTCGCTCGGCCGGCTGCTCGCCGAGGAACTTGAGGGTCAGGTGAAGGAGCGGCTCGCGAACCCATGCGAGCTCCGGCGAGTGCTCCCGAAGTGGCACTGTCGCGTCGGCGACATCGCGTCGGACTTCGGAGCTGAGGTTGATCGCGAGGAAAAGACGCACGCAGGATTCTGCGTCAGTCGCCGGCCGGCGCCAACCGCTCGTTCAACGCTCCGGACCTGAACCCGCGCGGATCCACGTCGGCACGTTCATAGCCCGCCGCGAGGACCGCGTCTTCGAGACGACGGCGGTTTGGGCCGGTCGACCACGCGGACAGCTCGTCGGCCGACAGCTCCACGCGCGCCGACTGACCAAAATGCCGCACTCGGAGATCGCCGGCGATGCCGAGCTCACGAAGCGCCGCTTCGGCCCGCTCGACACGTTGGAGCCGGGCGATCGTCACCGGCGTTCCATATGGTATACGCGACGACAGGCACGGCGACGACGGTTGTTGCCAGGTCGGCAGGCCGCGCGCACGCGATCGTTCGCGGATTTCGGCCTTCGTGAATCCGAAGTCGGCGAGCGGCGAGACAACGCCGTGTTCATTCGCTGCCTTTGCCCCTGGTCGATGGCCTTGGAGGTCGTCCGCGTTCGTGCCGTCGGCGACGACCATCACACCGCGCGCATGCGAAAACGGGACGACGCGGGACCAGAGGTCGGTCTTACAGAAGTAGCAACGATTCGTCGGATTCGCCGCGTAGCGAGGATCGTTCAGCTCTTCCGTCTCGATCTCTGCGATGCGGAGTCCAATGAGTGCTGCGACTTCGCGGGCAGCCGTCCACTGGCTCTCGGGATACGAGGCGCTTCGGCCCACGACCGCAAGAACGCGATCCGCGCCGAGCTCCGCGACAGCAACGGCGGCGAGGTAAGCAGAGTCAACGCCGCCGCTGTAGCCGATCGCGATCGATCCACGCTCGCGCAGCCAAGCTGCGAGGCGAGCCTCTTTCTCCGTCGCGTTGACGTGATCAGACACCATGGCTGAAACGTAATGTGAGGCCGCGGGGACGGCGTCAACCCGCGCCTCCGCGTGAGAAACGAAGACGTCGTGGGCCCGAGAGCGATCCTTTCGGCCACCTCGCTTCGCAGAATGACTCGCGCGGGATTGCGCTCCCCGAGAACTCCTAGGTATGATACCTAGGACTCCTATGATAGGTCGCGAATGACTGACTCCTCGATCGATTTCCTGAAGGGCACGCTCGACCTCATGATCCTCAAGACGCTCTCATGGGCGCCGACGCACGGCTACGGCATCGCCCGGTGGATCGAGCAATGCACGGACGACACTCTTCGCGTCGAAGAGGGTTCACTCTACCCTGCACTGCATCGGCTCGAGGAGCGCGGGTTGATCGTGTCAGAGTGGGGGACGACCGAGCTCAATCGGAAGGCCAAGTTCTACCGGCTCACGACCGCCGGTAAGAAACAGCTGAAAAGCGCGCACCAGTACTGGGCGCGCTTCGCCGGCGCGGTGTTCAAAGTTCTCGAAACGTCCCCGGGCCCGGCGTAGGCGCCGCCGTGATTCACCCCTTCGGACCCGACGGGCACTCCACCCGCACGCCGACGTGGCGACGCTACCTCGGATTCTGGGGCACGCGTGTGGACGCCGACGTCGATGACGAGATCGCATTTCATTTCGAGATGCGCGTTCGGGACTACATGGACCGGGGCATGAGCGAGCGCGAGGCACGCGCCGCCGCGTCTGGACGACTCGGCGAGAATCTCGGAGCGGCTCGCGCCGAATGCGTAACGATCGGCCAACGACGACAACGACGAATCAACCGCCAACAAGCCATGGATACGCTCATTCAAGATCTCAGATTCGCGCTCCGAACGCTCGGGCGGCAGAAGGGATGGTCGGCGGTCGCGATCGTCACGCTCGCGCTCGGGATCGGCGCGAATACCGCCGTGTTCAGCGTCGTCAACGATCTGTTGCTCGATCCGCTTCGCTACCCAGACCCGAAGCAGCTGGTGCTCGTCATGCGCTCGAACACCAAGTCGGGCATTCAGCTGACGCCGCCGCGGAAACTGCGAGATGCATGGAAGCAGAACGCACACTCGTTGGTCGACATCCAAGGCGTCGCTACCGAAGACGTCACGGAGGCGGGGGCGCCCGAGCCGCATGCGCTACGCAAAGCGATGGTCGAACCGTCCTTTTTCGAGTTTGCCGGCGCCCGGGTGATCGGCGGTCGCGTGTTCCGCCAGGACGAGGCCCTCGAAGAAGCTCCGCCCGTCGCGGTGCTCGGAGAGAAGCTCGCGCGCGATCGGTTCGGGGACGTCTCGTCGGCACTTGGGAAAACGCTAAAGCTCGATACTACGACGTACACCGTCATCGGCGTCGTGCGCGACGGCGTTCGTCTCCCGGCGTTTTCCGCTTCGAGCGCTGACCTGTTCGTTCCGCTTCTCCCGAAGGCCGCATACTTCGCCGGGCCGGTTGTCGCACGGCTCAAGCCCGGCGCTACGATCGAGTCCGTTCAGTCCGAGCTTCGCGCGATCTCGGACAACGTCACAAAAGCCACGGGATCTCCGGTCGACGCTGCCTTCACGATCGTCGTTCGCCCTCCCGGCAGCATCGGCGACACGCGCGACTCCATCGTCTTGCTCGCAATCTCCGTCGCGCTACTCTTGCTGATCGCGTGCGCCAATGTCGCGCATCTCCTCCTCGCCCGCGCAGCGACGCGGGAGCGCGAGATCTCGGTTCGAACGGCGCTCGGTGCGGGACGCGGTCGCATCGTTCGCCAACTGCTCACCGAGAGCATGTTGCTCGCCGCAGGCGGATGCGCGCTTGGCCTCATTGTCGGCGACCTGGGCCTCCGACTGATCATTGCGCTTCGGCCGGAAAATCTCGGCGAGCTCTCGAACGCGCACATCGACGCCCGCGTTCTGCTGGCAACGCTCGCGATTTCCGCGATCACGGGAATCGGATTCGGGCTCACAGGCGCAATCCATAGCGTCCGATCGAGCACTTTCACAATTCTCAGATCCTCGATCGGCGGGACGGCCGGCAAGAACAGACACCGCGTTCGATCGTTGCTCGTGGTCACCGAAATGTCGCTGTCGGTGATTCTGCTGATCGGCGCGACATTGTTGATCCGGACGGTCATCAACCTCCATCACATCGATCCAGGGTTCGATACCGCGAACCTTTATGCGCTGCCGTTCTCACTCCCGCAGTCGCGGTATCGCGACAGCACGACACGGCAGGCATTCGCGCGCGATCTGTTGGAGAACGCGAAGCGGCTTCCGGGATACGAAGCAGTGACGGTTGCCGACAACGTACCGACGCGCGCCGGTGTCATCATCGGAACGTGGGAAGCGGCGGGTGAGATCAACTCCGCCAAAGGAGATCGCGGCAGCCTCACGACGATGAACACGGTGCGGCCCGAGTACTTCGGCCTCATGAAGATGCGGTTCGTGTCCGGCCGCGGATTCGACGAGGGGTCGAAGGACCGCAGAGAGGTCATCATCAGCGCGTCCCTCGCGCACCAACTATGGCCGAGCGCCGATGCGGTCGGTCGGCAAATGCGCATGAGTAGCGGAAATCCGAAGAGTCCCCCGGAACCGTGGAGCATCGTACGCGGGGTCGTGGCGGACGCATCGCTGCTGTCGCTCAACGACGCGCGAAAGACGCCCGCGATCTACTATCCGTCGAAAACGGGATTGGGCTGGGGAGGCGCGACGCTTGTCGTTCGCGCGGCGGCTGGACATTCGCCATATACCGATTTGCGTCGGCTTTCGCTCACGCTCGACCCGAATTTGGCTCCGCCGACTGTTCTCCGTGTTTCCGATTTGCTAAACCAAACCGTCGCGTCACAACGGTTCATGATGGCGCTGCTGACGACGTTCGCATTCCTCGCCGTCTGTCTTTCGGCGATCGGGCTCTATGGCGTCATCGCATACATGGTAAGCCAGACGACGCGGGAGATCGGCGTTCGCATCGCGCTTGGCGCAAGCCGAATGGACATCGTGCGACTCGTCATGTTCCACGGCGCCGGGCTCGCGGTCGCGGGATTGTGCGTCGGGCTGGCGGGCGCGAGTTGGGGTGTCGGCCTTCTCCGAAAAACTCTCTACGGTGTTCAACCAACCGATCCCGCGTCGTTCGCGCTCGGTGGCGCGGCACTACTCACCGTCGCACTTCTCGCGTGTCTCATCCCGACGCGACGGGCGATTCGCGTCGATCCAGTGATCGCGATGCGCACTGAGTAGTCGGGTCGAGCCGCTCACGAGTCGGCCCAGATCCCGACAAGCGGCTTACAATCCTCCGCTTGCGGATGCCGGTTGGAAGGCGAGTATACGATTCATGAATGTCGCGGACGCAAACAGTCTCGACGCAGTCGCGGGCGCGCGCCTCGATCGCGTCGAGTTGTCGATCGGCGGAATCGATCTCGTTCGATTTCGAGACTACGCGCACTCGTTCCCGCGACACTCGCACGATTTCTTCACGATCGGCGTGTTCTCGACCGGCAACGGCCGCATTGGACATCGAGGAACCAGCTGGTCGGCGGATGACGGCTCCATCCTCGCCGTCTCTCCGGAGGAAGTGCACACTGCCGAGCCGCGTCGGGATCGCGGCTGGACTTATACGGCGATGTATCCGACGCCTGATTTCGTCGCGCGTGCGTTCAGCGACGAAGAACGTGGCTCGACGTTCTTTCCTGAACCGATTTTTCACGACGACGATCTCGCGAAGCGGATCGTTTCGACGCAACGTGCGCTGATGGAGCCGGCACCCGCGCTCGACGCCGAGGTCATGCTTCTCGACGTCCTACGGACCCTCGGCGAACGTCACGGCGTTCGACCGACGGGTCGTGGACACCTCGTGACGTCGTCACGGGCCGTTCGCGTAGCTCGCACCTATTTGAACGAGCATTTCACAAGCCCGGTGAAGCTCGCCGAGCTCGCGAGCGTTTGCGACGTGAGCCCATACCATCTCGTGCGCAGCTTCCGTGACGCCATCGGTATGCCGCCGCACGCCTACCTCACGCAGATTCGCTCGAATCACGCCCGCGATCTGATTCTTCGCGGTGTGCCGGTTTCCACGGCCGCGTACCGCTGCGGATTCGCCGACCAAAGTCACCTGACGCGGACGTTCAAGCGCATCTTTGGCGTCACACCAGGCGCGTACGTCCTGGCGTCTCGGCGCGCATCGACGCGCGGGAACTGAATGGCATCAGAAATCGCTGACGTCGCAATCGTCGGCGGAGGCCCGGCTGGCGCCGCAGGGGCTCGGTTGCTCTCGGTGTGGGGACGGCGTGTCGTGGTTCTGACTCGCGGGCAGAATCCGCGGCCCCTCGCCGAGTCGCTTCCGCCGAGCTGCACGAAGGTGTTCGACCAGCTCGGCGTTCGCGCGCTGGTCGACGACGCGGGGTTCGTGCGCGCGACCGGAAACACCGTTCAATGGGCCGGAAAGCCGCGAGCGGTGGAGATGTTCGATCCCGGCGTCTCGGGCTATCAGGTTGCGAGGGACGCGTTCGACGAGCTCCTGCTCACAGCGGCCGAGTCATCGGGGGCAAAGGTCGTTCGCGATGTGAGCGTGGCCGGCGTCGAACGATTAGACAATTCTCATTGGCGCGTTCGCGTTCGGACGGCAACCGGTGAGACGAGCGTCGAAGCAGGGTGGGTTTTGGACTGCAGCGGGCGGGCAGGTGTCGTTGCGGGGCGGGAATGGCGTCGACCAGCCGCGTCGGGCCGAACGATCGCGCTGGTTGGTGTGTGGGACCGCGCCGAGTGGCCGCTCGCCGAGCCGTCGCACACGCTTGTCGAGAGCTATGAAGGCGGGTGGGGATGGTCGGTGCCGGTCTCCGACACGCGCCGATACGTCACGGTCATGCTCGATCCGACGGTCAGCGTCATTCCGCCCCGCGCAAAGTTGAGCGAGGCGTACCGGGACGAACTGTCACGCACGTCGATGCTTCGTGAACTCATCGACGAGGCAACCCTGGTTGGCGACCCGTGGGGATGCGACGCGTCGCCATACTCCGCCGCGCGTTTTTCCGAGCAGCATCTGATGCTCGTCGGCGACGCCGCCTCGTTCGTCGACCCGTTGTCGTCATTCGGGATCAAAAAGGCGCTCGCTTCCGCGTGGCTCGGAAGCGTCGTCGTCCATACGTCGTTGGCCGATTCCTCGATGTTATCGCCCGCCGTCGATCTCTTCGAGCGACGCGAACGCGCAATGTTCGAACACTTGCAGCGCCAGTCGGCATTGCTCGCGCGGGACGCTGCCGGCGCTCATGTTTCGAGCTACTGGGAGAGTAGAAGCGACGTCGAAACGGTTGGCGACGACAGTGAGCTCGACGTCGGGCGTCTTCGCGAAGACCAGCGCGTCCTCGGCGCCTTCAACGAATTGAGGAATCGAGACAGCGTCGACCTTCGGATTGGGGCGTCCGTCCAGTTTGTCGAGCGCGCGGTGGTCCGAGGGAATCGAATTCGGCTCGAGCGTCACCTCGTGAACGGTTCGTTCACGACGCCGGTCAGATATTGCCGGGGTGTCGACCTCGTGCTGATGACCGAATTATCGGGGAGGCATTCGCATGTTCCCGACTTGTTCGATGCATACAATCGGGTCGCGCCACCAGCACCGCTACCCGACTTCCTTGGGGCCTTGTCGACACTCATTGGATTCGGTGCACTCGATTTTGCTTGACAGAGCGCGCAATGCGTCGTAATCCGTAGCATCTAGAGCGGCGCTGAATTGCCGCGTCAGAGTTCCCTCCCCACTCGGAGATTCGAGGTCATGCCGCGTTCGTTGCTCGGGACGGCGTTGCGTGGATTCCTTGCGGTGGCGCTAGCTGTCGGTCTGGCGCAGTCGGCGGACGCTCAGCGCGGCGGTGGTGGTGGCGCCGGCCGAGGAGCAGCCGGCGGCGGTGCGGCGAACCCAGCGCGCGATACGACGCGAGGGTTTCCGATCACCGATCGGGCCACCATTCAGGCGTGCGGCGAGTGCCATCTCCGCGACTCGGCCGGCGTCATGCAGCGACTGTCATTCGAGCGAAAGACGCCCGAGGGTTGGGAGATGTCGGTTCGCCGGATGGTGTCGCTGAATAACGTCTCGGTCGATCCGGCGACGGCGCGCGCGGTCGTTCGCTACTTGAGCGATCATCAAGGGCTCGCGCCGGCGGAGTTGCGCCCCGGGCGATTCGAAGTCGAGCGCCGTTCGATCGAGTATCGCTATACGGCGGATCCGCGGACTGAAACGACGTGTCGTGCTTGCCACTCGATGGGTCGCGTCATCACGCAGCGGCGCACGCGTGGCGAGTGGGAATTGCTCGTCGCGACGCACCGTTCACTCTATCCGGACGCCGATTTCCAGGCGTTCCGCCGGGGTGGCCCCGCGCAGAACGACAGCGGTCCCGTTCCGCACCCGATGGATATCGCGATCAATCACCTCGCGCGGGTCTTCCCGCTTCGGACACCGGAATGGTCGGCGTGGTCGGCGACGATGCGTCCGCCGCATCTCGAGGGAACGTGGATGCTGAGCGGGAACGAGCCGGGACGGGGTGCATTCTTCGGGCACCTGACGATCACGCGCGGCGCTACCGACGGCGAGTTCGTCACACAGGCGAACTATCGCTATGCGGACGGGGGCGCGGCGGTTTCGAGGACTGGAAAGTCGATCGTGTACACGGGTTATCAGTGGCGCGGTCGATCGACGGCTCCTGCCGGCGGCGCGAAGGACAGCGCGAGTCTCCGCGAAGTCATGTTCGTCGAGCCCGGCTGGGAAGAGATGTCCGGTCGCTGGTTCACCGGCGGCTATGAGGAAATTGGAATGGACGTGTCGCTCAAGAAGCTGAACACGAGCACCGTCATCGCCGGCGTCGCGCCTCGCGCATTCAAGACGGGCACCAAGGGACAGGACGTGACGATCTTTGGAGCGAACCTTCCAAAGACTCTCGACGCGAAAGCGATCGACTTTGGGCCTGGGGTCACCGTCGAGCGTGTCGTTCGCGCGACCGGCGACTCGGTCACGGTTCGCGTAGACGTCGACGAAGCCGCGTCGATTGGAAAACGTGATCTCTACGCCGCCGGTGCTCCACTTCGCGACGCCGCTGTCGTCTACGATAAGATCGATCGCATCAAGGTCGTTCCGAACGCAGGCCTCGCTCGTGTCGGCGGCGCGGTCTTCCCGAAACAGCTGCAGCAGTTCGACGCGATCGCCTACTACAACGGTCCTGACGGAAAGTCGGACACCGACGACGATCTCGAGATCGGACGCGTGACGGCGTCGTGGGGACTTGAGGAGTACGGGGTCACCTATGACGACGACGATATCAAGTTCGTCGGCGCGGTTTCGCCAACGGGCTTGTTTACTCCGAACGTCGACGGCCCAAATCCGGCGCGGAGCTCGAGCCGCAATAACGTCGGCGACGTGTGGGTGACCGCGACGTACAAAGTTCCCGGAACGCCGGCGAAGACGCTCAAGGCGAGGGCGCTCTTGATCGTCACCGTGCCGCTCTATGTGAAGTTTCAACCGTGGGCGCTGCAACCATGAATCTGATTCGACGCGGGGAGTACCACGCGTTCAAAGGCGGCGACGCGAGCTTCTTGTATCTCGTGCCGTCAGCCGCGGTCATTCGCATCGACGACGTGACACAGGCCGTTCTCGATTCGCTCGAGACCGGCGACCGATCGCCGAATGACCTCACCGACGCGCTCAGCGATCGCTGGGCCTCGGACGACATTCGCTCGTCGATCGACGAGCTGCTCGGACTGCGTGCCGTCTTCCCCGTCGTCGCGCCGCCGCCAAAGCCCGTCGCGGAGAAACCGAAACGCCGGATTCCGCTGCAGACGCTCGTGCTCAATGTGACGAGCAAGTGCAACCTGTCGTGCGGCTACTGCTACGAGTACGGCGAGGACAAGATCGTCCAGCCGTCGACAAAGCCGCGATTCATGAACGAAGCGACGGCGAAGCAAAGCGTCGACTTCATGTTCGCCGAGGCCGGCGAGACGCCGGCGGTCAATCTGACATTCTTCGGCGGCGAGACGCTGATGAATTTCAGAACGCTCAAGTCGGCGCTCGCATACGCGAAAGAAAAAGGTGCGGCGCAAGGCAAAGAGGTGAACGCCAGTCTCACAACGAATGCGACGCTGCTGCGCGAGGAAGTGATCGACTGGATCGTTGAGAACGACGTCGGCGTCACCGTTTCGATCGACGGCGCACGCGAGCAACAGGACAAGCATCGTCTCTTCGCGAATGGGATGGGCAGTTACGACATCATCGTTCCGAACATCAAGCAATTGCTCGCAAGACATCGTCGCCGGCCTGTTGGAGCACGAGTTACGCTGACCGGCCAGAACCTCGACGTCGTCTCTATCTACAAGCATCTGTTCGAGGAGATCGGCTTCTGGGAAGTCGGGTTCGCGCCCGTGACGACGTCGTGGCAGCGCGAGTACTCGATTCAAGACGAAGGCTTTCAAACGTTGCTCAGCGGTTTCCAGACGCTCGCCGCTGACTTCCTGTCCGACGCGCTCGCCGGTAAGCGTCACGGTTTCTCGAACGTTCGCGACACGCTCGAGGAACTTCACAAAGGAATGAGCAAGGCGTATCCGTGCGGCGCCGGCATGGGTCTCATGGGCGTCGCGACCGACGGCGACGTCGCGCTCTGCCACCGCTTCGCCGGTTCGGACTCACACAAGCTCGGCTCCGTCTTCAACGGCGTTGATCATTCGCTGCAGGACGACTTCCTCGTTCGCCACCACATCGCGAACAAGACCGACTGTTCGACCTGCTGGGCACGTCCACTCTGCGCGGGTGGCTGCTATCACGAAGCCCATACGCGGTACGGCTCGACCGTCGAGCCGAATCTGCACTACTGCGATTGGATTCGAAGCTGGACGAATACGTGTCTCGAGGTATACGGCACGCTCGCCGAGCGTGCTCCGGAATTCCTGGCGCAGTTCGACCGGTAAGGGATATGAGACATCTCAGATCGATCAATCAGAAGGCCCAAGCGATCCAATCGACGCTGGAGAACGACGTCGTCGCGCTCCAACAGGGCGGACCACCGACCGGACCGCACATCCCGATGGGGTGCTCGTTCGTATTCTCGCCCGGCTGGGAGGTCGACAGCAGCGGCGGAACAGCGGGTCTCTGTCAACCGGTCGAGCGCGATCTCTTCGACTGCCACCTGACGTGCTTCTGGCCGGCACACGTACCGGATCTCTACAACCACGCTCCGGATTGGACCGCGAAGTGCGCGTCCGCGCAGAAGGACTGG
>Ga0070684_100003052_pt1 | contig 12495 bp, 11 predicted proteins | sample KBSC723LmetaG_FD_65653 | JGI IMG/M metagenome (GOLD analysis project Ga0070684, IMG submission 65653) | Corn rhizosphere microbial communities from Kellogg Biological Station, Michigan, USA - KBS C7.2-3L metaG | ecosystem: Host-associated > Plants > Roots > Rhizosphere ...
GCGGGTGATTACCACGTCACTCCATTTCCGGCGGGCAACGACGTGGTTCTGTTTTTTGGCATGCTCCATCAGGAATCGGCTGAGGGGATTCAGCGGCTGCTGCGCAAGGCTTACGACTCCATGACCCCTGGCGGAACAGTCTACGTGATGGACATGATGACCGACCCAACCCACACCGCGCCGAAGTTCTCCGCGCTATTCGCCGTGAATATGGCGTTGACGACCACGTCGGGATGGGTTTTCTCGTCCGCGGAATTGACCGCGTGGCTGGAGGCTGCCGGTTTTGCAGATGTGGATGTGCGGCCCTTACCCCCTCCGATTCCACACTGGATGGCTCGCGCCCGCAAGCCGGGCACTCCGTAGAAAACCCAGTGGCTCGGATCAGTGCGTAACCGCTATCGCTATATCGTGAGAGGTCAGCGCCGGCATCCGGATCGCGCGCTTTTCCTGCTGCAACACGTGGACGGCCATCAATGCACCTACCGGATGGGCCCCGACGCGCACCACGGGCTCTGCGTCCAGCGCGGGGCGGTCTCCATCGAGATTCCGGAACTCGAACACCGTTCGTAATGCTTTGGCTTCCTCCATTCCCAGCCCATATTCGGCGCTCACGGTATCGAGGTCGCGAAACATGCGCTGTCGCAGAGCCGGCTTGTGCCGCGATTCATATAGGAGCTTGTTCAGCCGATACGCCGCTAGTGGCGGATGGTCGTAGAAACGATACGGATGGCTCTCGAATTTATACGGTCGCGAAGGCTCCGGATTAGATTTTTCGCCTGGATGAAAGCGCGCCACCGCATGGCCGTGATGCGAAGTTTCCTGGTACGACAACAATTCCATATGTTGCGCACCCGCGGCGCCGAGCACGATGGCCCAAGGCAGCATCTCCGTATTGCCCACCTCGTCGAGTTGCTCTGGCGTCAAGTTCAGGAACGAATCCGTGTGGCTGTTTTCCAACTCGCGGATGCACCACCGGTCGAAATCGTACGCGGGCTGGTAGTACTTCGCCGTGCCTGGGTAATGGGACATTCCGCCGCTGGCGAGAAGCGCGACGCGCTCCGGCTTGGCAGCCACGACTTCCGCGATCGCCCGGCCCAAAGCGGCACAGCGCTGAGGCCGTGGCAGGGGCGGCAGATACGTGTTCACGAAAATCGGCACCACGGGGATGTCCCGAGTACCCAGGATCCACTCGAAGGGCGCGGCGAAGGAATGTCCCAGCACAGCGTCCTGTGAATAGGCCATGTCGAAATCCCGGCGCACCAGACCGTCCAGAAGATCCTCGGCCAGCGCCTGATGGATGAGCGGGTTCCAGGATCTGCCTGCGAAAGCAGTCTTGGCGCGCTCCCCGGCGATCACCGCGAAGGTCGGTACAGACTGCAGAAAGAAAGTCTCCAGGTGGTCGCTGGCGAGAATCACCAGGGCATCCGGCTTGGTTTCATCCAGAACCTCGCCCAGCTTTCGCATGGCGGCAATTCCCGCGTCGAGTTGCTTCGGATCTTCCTCAGGAGGCCGCGTGAAGAGTTGCGGCGCGTGCATGGTGGCCATGGCTGCCACGATTTTTCCCATACGATTCACCTCGCAATAATCGACTCAGATTGAGCACGCTATGCTCCAAACCATCCAGCCTGAAAATGCAGGGGTAAGATGTCGGGGAATCGCGTCCGTTGTCGCGCTTGGGTGAAATCGCACACCCGCGAGAATGGCTTGGGGCTTTTTGCCGCTCCTAAAGCGACTGATCTCGCATTTCAGCCGCAACTTCACTTCCCAGGCCGCCAAATTGGGAGTTAATCTGCCGGGCGCGTTCCAGCGCCGCGGCGACATGTGGAAGAATGTTTTCACTCCCTACGTGTTCGACGAAGTCTGCTTGCGTTAGTAGGCGTTCGGGCTGTTCCCGCGCTCCGCACAGCAGGAGCGTCCGGCCGCTTTTTTTGAGGCGACCCGCCAGTCTTTCAAGAGCATACAATCCCGTCGCATCGAGGGCAGTCATATTACGGATCCGAAGCACGACGACGGAAGCGAAAGGCTTAAGATTCGCAGTCGCTTCTTCGAGTTTGTCTGTCGTGCCAAACAGGAAAGGACCGTGGATTCTGAGAATCGTGACATACGGAGGGACCTCCTTGTCCTGCAGTATGTGGAGGCGGCCCTCCTCTATGTATTCGGCGGTAACCGGCTCGACTGTGGTTGTCTGGGCGATGCGAGAGATGTAAAGAAGCGCAGCGAGTGCGATACCCACTTCGACGGCGATAGTCAGATCCGCGAACACCGTCAGAAAGAAAGTTGCGGCCCAAACCGCCTTGTCGGCCGGTGACAGCCGGAGAATTACGCCGATCTCCCTCCATTCGCCCATGTTGTAGGCGACGACGAACAACACGGCCGATAGGGTTGCAAGCGGAACGAAACGGGCGAGTGGCGCGGCTACCAGCAAAATGGTCAGCAGAGTCAGGGCATGGATAATGCCCGCGACTGGCGTTCTCGCACCGGAACGGATATTGGTGGCGGTTCGAGCGATGGCTCCCGTGGCGGGAATACCGCCGAACAGAGGCGAGGCTAAGTTTGCAATGCCTTGGGCTACCAATTCCACATTTGAGTTGTGCCGGTCACCGGTCATACTATCCGCTACAACAGCAGAAAGAAGACTTTCCACGGCGCCAAGAAGTGCGACGGTTAGAGCTGAAGGAATCAGCAGCACGATCAACTCCGGCCTGAAGGCCGGAAGAGATACCTTTGGTAAGCCCGTCGGTATTCCTCCAAAAGCGCTTCCAATCGTGGCAACGGGCAGAGCGAAGAATGCGACGCATGCCGTGGCCAACAATAAAGCGATGATCGATCCGGGAATCCGGCGGGTCAGGCGAGGGACCAAGATTATGAGCGCCAGCGATGCGGTAGATAGCGCTGCCGTCTGCCACTGCATGGTCGAAAGGTTGTGCCCGAGCACACTCATTCGCGCTACAAACTCACTGGGCACTGCCCCGATTTGAAGCCCCAGAAAGTCTTTGATCTGCGTCGACGCGATCAATACCGCGATGCCATTGGTGAACCCGATAGTTACCGGACGTGGTATGAATTTCACCGCCGAGCCGAGGCCAGTCAGACCCATCACCACCAATATTGCTCCGGCCATCACCGTGACAATCAGTAATCCAGAGATTCCAAATTTCGCGATGATGCCGGCCACGATGACTACAAAAGCTCCGGTGGGCCCGCCGATCTGCACACGCGATCCCCCGAGCGCGGATATCACAAAGCCCGCGACCACCGCCGTATAGATGCCGGCCTGCGGTTTCACTCCGGAGGCGATGGCGAAAGCCATGGCTAGAGGCAAAGCCACTAGTCCTACGGTTATGCCTGCGATCAGGTCGGGCAGGAAATCGCGTACTGTATAGCCTCGCAGGGACAGCAGGAGCTTTGGCGACCATCGCTCGAGACTAGGCAAGTGTCAACACCTCTTATCTAAACTATTCTCCTTTATCAAATTAGCAGGATGATCGAAATCAGCTAGCGGGCCACTCTTTCCCCGGCTCAGCTGGAGCGCACGCGCGAACAGGATACTGCTTTCGATGCGCGTGTGAGCGTGCATCGCGGCTTCCAATGCTTGTAATGCTCCAAAAAGGGTCCGGAGGTTCTCGTCGGCGCCTTCTGGTACGTGGTAATCATGGGCCGCGTCACGCATGACCGCAAGAAATCGATTCTCGTGGTCATGATCGTGCTCGAGCATGGTGATAGGGTTCTGCATGGAACCGAAATTTGGCCTCGGACCAGCCGATCCGGCGATAGCGTGGCTCTCTGCATGGACAATTGCGGGAAATAGCACATTTTCTTCCCGGCTCATGTGGCCTTCCATCTCTGCCCGCAGGCGGTAAAAAGCCCGCCGCAACGATTCCAAGCCAGAGGGTTGGATGGACTCGGCCGTTTCCTCGAGACGATCAAACAGTTCTTGAATCAGCGGAAAATCCTTGGCCCGCCATGACCGGTGGTCTCTGACGAGGTGCTCAACCAAACTCTTAAGGGGCGCCTCCGTCCAATCCTGCCCTAATTGAGTGACCTGTTCGCCGATTGCCGTCATTGTGCTGACTCCTTCGCCGGACTGGGGGCGGCTGGGCTGTTACACGCAGCTCCCGCGGGTCAAATCACCCAGTCGCGCCCCCAACTCCACCGTTCTTCAGTGAATCCGGCTTCTTTCAGCCACCAAAGAGGCAATTCTTAGGCCATATCCTGGGTATTGCCGTTACGCGTGTTAATAGTAATCAATAGCCGGAAACACGGAACGCCGATTGCTTTACGCTTGCTGAAGGCGTGTCGCGAGGTTCCGCAACGGTACTAAGGAGCCGAACCGATTGCCTGATGAACGTTTTCGCCGATTACTTGAGGCCGCTCCCGACGCCATCTTGCAGGTGGATGAAGAAGGCCGGATTATCTTAATGAACCGTGTGACCGAAGAGATGTTTGGATACTCGCGCGAGGAGTTGCTGGGACAACCCGTGGAAATCCTCATCCCCCAAGAGTTGCGCAGGGTACACCAGGGGCATCGGGCGCATTATCGAACCGAGCCTTCGACTCGCACGATGGGAACGGGATTAGCGCTCGAGGGTCTCCGTAAGGATGGGTCACGTTTTCCCGTGGAGATCAGCCTAAGTCCGGGGTCTTCCGACCAGGGTTTCCACGCCACAGCGATCGTTCGCGACATCACCGAACGGAACCTGGCGGACGAGCGGTTTCGTATTGCGCAGGAACAGTATATGCAGAAGCTCGCCGAGACTAATCGCGAACTGGAATTACGTAGCCGCGAGATCGAGCGGGCCGACCGCCTTAAGAGCGAGTTCCTGGCCAGCATGAGTCATGAGCTCCGTACGCCTTTGCACACCATTATCGGATTCTCCGAGCTGTTGGGCGAAGAACTCGAAGGTCCCCTAAATGAAAAGCAAAAAAGGTTTGTTCAGCATATCCACACGGACTCGATGCACCTGCTGGATCTGATTAACGACATTCTCGATCTCAGCAAAATCGAAGCGGGCCGGCTTGAGTTGCGACCGGAACCTTTTGACTTGATGGCGATGGTCACCGAATCGATCGCCTCGGCTCGGGGGCTCGCTGAAGCCAAGTCGATCGCTCTGGAGACTCTTTTGGACGTTCCCATGGCTATCGAGGCTGACCGGTTGCGAGTCAAGCAGGTTCTGGTGAACCTGCTGAGCAACGCGGTGAAATTTACGCCCGAAGGAGGCCGGGTTCGCGTCGAGGCTGGCCTAAGCGGTCCTTTCGTGGCAATATCCGTTGTCGACACCGGTGTTGGGATTCCACGTGAAGAGCATGCATCTATCTTCGACAAGTTCTACCAGGTAGGGGCCACCACCAAAGGCGTAAGGGAAGGAACCGGCCTGGGGCTAGCCATTACTAAACGCTTGATAGAACAACATGGCGGAGCCATTCACGTGGAAAGTGAACGCAATCGGGGAAGCCGCTTTACATTTACCATTCCGCTCCGAAAACAGGAGCAGCGAGTGAAAGCATGAAAAAGGTTTTGGTGGCCGATGATAAGGCCACAGGCAGGGAACTGGTTCGCACGGTTCTAGAAAATTCCGGCTATGAGGTCTTCGAAGCGAGCAACGGCTTGGAAGCAGTGAAACAGGCGCACCAACTTTCTCCTGACCTGATCATCCTGGACATTCACATGCCTGGACTCGACGGCTTTGGGGTGATCGAACAACTTCGGCGTGAGGACCACTTCGCCGCGACTCCGATCATCGCGTTGACTGCCAGCGCCATGATGGGAGATCGTGAGCGCGCCATGGCCGCCGGATTCACCGGCTACATCACCAAACCAATCGCCTTAAGTGCGCTGCGAGCTGAGGTGGCGCGCCTGTTACGATAAACAGACATCAATGTCCGCGCGTTCTGCATTGTCCCTGCTGATTATCGATGACAACCTAGGTAGTCTGGAGATGCTTTCGAACGCCCTAGCTCAGCCGGACCTGGAAATCCTCACCGCGTCGGATCCCGAAGAGGGTCTTGATCTAGTCCACAGCCGGCACCCGCAAATTGTTCTCACCGACCTGATCATGCCGCACATGAGCGGCATGGAAGTTCTGGATCGCATTATGGAGTTTGACCCCGCCACGGAGGTAATCCTAATGACGGCCCACTACTCCACCGAGTCTGCTGTTGAAGCGATCAAGAAGGGCGCGTCGGACTATCTTAATAAGCCAGTCTCTATTGCCGCGCTGCGCGAAAAAATTGGGCGAGTGGTTGAACTCGCTCGCAAGGGCCAGTACGCCAGCCGGCTAGAGGACGAATTGCTGGCTAGTGCCGCGTTCGAAGGGATGGTGGGGAACAGCCCCACGATGTGGGATATGTTCTCCCGCATTCGCCGTGTCGCGCCGCACTACCGCGCTGTATTAGTTACGGGCGAAACCGGCACAGGTAAGGATTTGGTGGCGCAAGCGCTGCATCGCCTGAGTCCTGCCGGGCAGGGCAGGTACGTAGTCCTGAATTGCTCGGCGGTGGTCGAGACGCTGTTTGAGAGCGAGCTATTCGGACACGTACGCGGCTCTTTCACAGGCGCGAGCAATGACAAGGCCGGACTCTTTGAACACGCACACGGCGGCACTCTTTTTCTGGACGAGATCGGAGACATGCCGCTGGCGACCCAGGCCAAGCTTCTGCGCGTTCTTCAAAATCAGGAAGTCCAACGTGTCGGATCTCTCACCGCGCGTAAAGTGGACGTCAGAGTAGTAGCAGCCACAAACCACGACCTCCGCGCTGCTATTGCGGAGAAGCGTTTCCGCGAGGATCTTTATTACCGCCTGTCGATGGTTGAAATCAAAGTCCCCTCGCTGGAGGACCGCAAGGAAGACCTTCCTCTGCTCGAGCGGCACTTGATCGCAAAATTTGCCTGCCAGTACGGGAAAGAGATTCACGCCCTCACACGCCGGGCGCAGATCCGGCTGGCTATGCATTCCTGGCCAGGCAATGTTCGGGAACTTGAGAATGTCATCGGTCACGCCTGCATGATGACGCTAGGAGATACTATCGACGTGCAAGATCTGCCTCCGTACTTGTTGGCTGAGGGGCAGGCGGTAAGCGATCCGGGCGACACGCTCGTCCCAGAATCAGAGTCTGCGGGAACGTTGGAAGCGCAGGAACGCGCACTGATCCAGCGTGCCATGCAGGCTGCAGCGGGCAATCAATCCCAGGCGGCGCGGATGCTACGCATCGGCCGCGACGCTCTTCGCTATAAACTCAAGAAGCACAGTCTCTGACTTTGTCCACCCGTGCGCAATCCGGTCCGCGACTAGACACTCAAGACGGGACACGGAGCGTGGCGGATGATGCCGTACGAATGTGTTCGCAAGCGACCCATGGTCTCATGCAGAATTCCACGGCCGATCAGGATTAAGTGCGAATCGTGGCGCTCGGCTTCTTCGCGAACCACTCCCGCTACTTCCCCTACTCCCACGCATAACGGTAATGCTACGCCACTGGCTCTTTGCAGGCGGTCAATGGACGCTCGCGCGTCTGTCCGCAGTTTTTCTTGAAATTCGCCGTCCAGTTGCCGCTCGGGCCATCCCACAAAACCGGAAACGGCATGCACCATCTGAAGCGTAGCGCCAGTAATCCTGGCATATTCGGCCGCCCACGCCACGAGTGGGACACTCTTGGGTGTGCCGTCCACTGCGCAAAGTAAATTCCCGCCCGACATATGACGGAGTGAAAGGGGTTCGTCTACGTGAGTGGCAGTCCACACTGGACATTCAGCGTCGTGCAGCACCTTGGCCGTGACCGAACCCAGCAACAGGCTGCGGAATGGGCCATAACCGTGCGTAGGCATCATAATGAGATCCGCGCCTTCAGTATGCGCAAAGCGAGTGATCACGGCCGCCGGATCGCCGATCTCCACGACACGTTGCACTTGAATCCCGTCGAACTCTCGCACAAACGCGCTGCTCAAGCGCGCCTCCAGATCGCGATGCAACTCGTCCATATCCACCGGAATGGTTGCGCCGGCGTCACCGATGCCAGTCTGCCATATAGGCGGTAGTGCACTTATTAGCGTGATCTTGGCGCCGAAACGAGTCGCCATGGCTCGGACGAAATGGGCAGCACCACAGCTCCGCTCCGAAAAATCAACTGGAAACAGAATGTGTTTAATAGCCAGCATAAATCCTCCTCAGGAGGCAAGCGTCACTTCACTTGAATCGTTTCGAGAAACTTCGCGAGGCTGTATATCCGTACGCGACCCAGGTCTTGGTCCCAGGAGACCTCTGAAAAGATGGGACCCCACACTGGCATTTCACGAGAGCCGTGGGTCGATGGCAGTGGCTGTTCGCCAGCGATAATCTTTTGAACCTGGAGGAAAGGGAACGTGCCCCCGTTGCGCGCTGCGATGCGAGTCAGGTCCGAGGGGGCGATTCTTAACGATGCGGCCATAGGTCCGCCACCCTTGGCGTCTTTCCCGTGGCAGGTCGCACAATATGCCCTAAACAGTTCCGGTCCTTTGAACGAATCCATGAGCTGCTTTTCCTGTGTGGACTCTGGTGCTTTCTTTTGTGCTGCACAAACGGCAAGCGCAAGAAATGCTCCGGCGACGATGTATGTTCCGATTTTCGATTTCATCATGGTGTCCTTTGAACCCGGAATCGCTAGCGTGCAGTTGCACGGCCAGTTCAGGAATCGAGCTAACGCCTTAGAATCTAGCAACACGGGTCTGTTTGCCGTGCCCAAATGACGCACTGCGGTCACCGCGCCTGGGTTATATCACCCAGGGAAATCCTCACGCAGAGTCGGTAACTGGCAACCTACACTGTTTTTTGATGTTTTTGTGGCGAAGTTTTGGGTTGGCCCGCCGCGTGCCAGTTGAACGTGAATGAACTTCGGCGCGACAGCCTGGCTCCTAGCGCTACTCCTGTCGTTCGGGATGGACAATGCCGCGCAGACACGCCCGGCCGCCACAGTACCCCCCTCCATCGCGGTGGGAGCGTCAGTGCCATCAGCAGATGGATCCTATGTGGGAGCCGACCGCTGCCGGTCCTGTCACAAGGCCGAGTTTCAAGAGTACGGCAAGACCAAGCATGCGGCACTTCCCCCCGCGCATGCAAACGCGGTGACTGGCTGCGAGATGTGCCACGGTCCAGGCAAGGCCCATGCCGATGCCGAGGAAGCCGCCCACGGGGACGACGCCAAAACGGCGGCAGCCACCAAGCTCATCTTCGCGTTCCACGGGAACCCTAAACAGAATTCGGAGCGCTGCCTGTTGTGCCATCAAAGCAGCCGGGAACAGTCAACATTTGACCATTCGACCCACATGCAGCATGGGGTCGCCTGCATGGACTGTCACTCCACTCACCTGGTAGAGGCCGCTCGAAATCCAAATCGCGTCGGCCTGAGCTTGGCCCAAGCCGATTTCTTCTCCGTGCCGAAACTGCCGGAAGAGACGCGCTGGCTGCACAACAGTCTACTCAAGAAGCCGCAGCCTGATCTATGTTTCGGGTGCCACGGAAACATTCAGGCGCAGTTCGCGCTGCCGACGCATCATCGTGTGCCGGAAGGCTTGATGAAATGCACGGACTGCCACAACACGCATGGAACCTCCAATCGCGCGACATTGCGGCAGAGCGGATGGGAAACGTGTACGCAGTGCCACACGGAGAAGCGTGGACCCTTTGTTTTCGAGCACTCGGCGGTGAAGGTGCAAGGCTGCACGGCGTGCCACACGCCGCACGGAAGCGTGAATCGAATGCTTCTGGCAAACCGGGAGGAGCGCCTGCTGTGTCTCCAATGCCACGTCAATCCATTTGCAGCCAACGTTCCACACGGGCGGTTGAGTTTCCAGACTCGCGGCGATTGCACCCGCTGTCATGCCAGCATCCACGGCTCCAACTTTAATGTCGACTTTTTGCAGTGAGGAGTCGTCATGAATAAAAGACTCCATCCCGCCCTCCAGTTTCTTGCGACGGCGATTACGGTAGCGGTATTTCCGGCCCAAGCACAGGACGACGCAGCAAAGCCGCTGACGCTGGGAGGTTTCGAAAATCAAGGGTCGTTTACCACCGGCTACAGATTCACCGATGTCAGCGGTTATCGTCCCAAGTTTGACGAGCTATTTGACCTCAATAGCGGCTTCCGCCTGCTGGATGTCAGTTTATTCGGCAAGGCGCAGGAAGGTCAGAACCGTTTCGCCGACGACTATTCCCTTACGCTCAGCGGATTGGGCGGCGATCCTTTTTCCACCGCCCAACTAACCGCGCGTAAGAGCCGCCTTTACGATTTGCGGATCAATTTCGCGCAAAGCCGCTATTACTGGAATCGGAACGACAGTGCTGCGCTACCCAACGGCCTGGATGGTCTCACCAACAATCACAATTGGGCGACGGTGCGCAAACTAGGCTCAGTGAACCTCGTGGTTCACGCCACGAACAACCTGCGTTTCAGCTTCGAATACAACCGGAACACCCGTGATGGAATGAGCTGGTCGACGCGCTCGCTGGATTACTTTGGATCGTCAGCAACCTGGGGGTCCTTGGCCCGTGCGAATCCCTACTACGTACTCGCCCCGCTTAGCGAAATGTCGAACCGCGTTACCGGGGGTATCGACTATACATCCCATGGATGGAACCTCCACTATCGCCTTGGTTATCAAAGATTTGAAGATTCGATCAATGGGCTAAACGCCAGATCCCCAGAGCGAAGCATCAATATCGATGATCCGGCCACTGCGGCGGAGCTAGTGAATGGGATCTCCTGGACGGATTCCCGCAAGCTGACGACGCCCGTGAGTGAGTTCTCCTACACCGGTGCGATTACGCGGAAGCTTGAAGCCCGCGGGGGCTACATTTTCTATCGCTACAGCGGACCGGCTTCACTCGACATGTCCTTTGACGGCGTCGCCCGGACCAACTCTGCCGGCACGGCCGATGCGCCGTATGCAGTCTCGCTGTCCACACGCGCGAACGTAACCGAGCCTAATCATGTAATCGATCAAGGGTTCACCTATAAGTTCCGTGAGTGGTGGACCATGCTGCTCGATTACCGTTACGCAAGATTCACCGTCGATAGCCAGGCGCAATTTCGTAGCCTGACTGGTCTCGCGGCCGCGGCGGGCGATTCTTCCAACCAATGGTTTATTGGCACCCACACCGCCGACTTCGCCATGGTCTTTACACCCGTTTCGTCCTTGCTAGTGCGCACCGGCATTCGTTACATGAAGAGCGATGTGGAATTCCTGGACGGAGGCATCGTCGATCCAACGCGTACCAAGCGCATTAAAACGGTCTGGCCGGTCGCCAGCGTTTACTATCAGCCTTCGAAAATGCTGACGATCCGCGCCGACATCGACCAAACCACCAATGGCACATCATACACGCGAATCACTCCCCATATCGATATCGGCGGGCGGATCGTGGTCCGCGTCCACCCAACCGACAAGTTCTACATCGAAGACGCTGTAATCGTACGAAATCGCAGGTTGATCGATACTGATTATCACAGCAGCGTGCGTAGTAACGCGTTCACGGCCACGTACGAATACAACAGCCGCTTGTCGGGCTTTGCCGGTTTCAGCTACGACAGTCTCTTCAGTTCGGATTTCGTCAGCTTCCTGCGCGGTCCGGCGCCATTCACCAATCTGGCGATTCGCGACCAGGATGTGAATCGGGTTTGGCAAGCGGGAGTCAGGCTCGCGCCGGTCCGCCGTCTGGAGATCGATTTCAGCGGCAATTATGTGCGGACCACTGGCGTCGGCGAGATCATGGGCGAAGCGCCCCTCTATGGTCCAATGAGTTTCCCCTACGCCACAGGCTCGATTCATTACGACTTCCCGCGGCTTGGGCGGTTGACCGCGCAGTTGCAGCGTACCTACTATATTGAGCGGATCGTCCCGGGAAACAATTTCGGCGCGAAGCTGCTGTTAATCGCTTGGACCAGGAGTTTCTAAACTATGACAACTTTCTTGAGCAGAATCACGACGGGCGGCCTGCTGTTATTTGGATGTGCGCTGACCGTCTCGGCGCAGAAGGATCCAAAGGATCTCTACCTGGACAAATGCTCGGCATGCCACGGTCCGGATGGCGCAGGCAATACCGCGAAAGGTAAGAAACTTAAAGTGAAGGGCGTTAAAGAAACCGCGGCCAAGATGAGTGCCGCCGACATGATCAAGGTCGTCCAAAATGGCAAAGGCACGGATATGGACGCCTACGGCAAGGAGTTCAACGCAGACCAGATCAAGGGACTCGTCGAGTATTACCGCAGCCTCGCTAAATAGCCCGGAAATATGCCAGCCACGATCGTCATCGTCTTCATCGCCATAACGGCGGCGATCGCGTTGCTCGTTGGGTTTCGCGCTCGGTGGACGCGATCCCGCGAGGGCAAAATACTGGCGTTCCTGGCACTCTTCATTCTTCCGATCGCCGCGGTGTGGGGCGGTTTTTCGGAGCAAATGGACCGGGCGGAATCTACTGATTTCTGTCTCTCCTGCCACGTGATGACCGACTTCGGCCGCAGCCTCTA
>Ga0070684_100003054_pt1 | contig 12494 bp, 11 predicted proteins | sample KBSC723LmetaG_FD_65653 | JGI IMG/M metagenome (GOLD analysis project Ga0070684, IMG submission 65653) | Corn rhizosphere microbial communities from Kellogg Biological Station, Michigan, USA - KBS C7.2-3L metaG | ecosystem: Host-associated > Plants > Roots > Rhizosphere ...
TCGCGGTCATCACCGTCCAGCCGGGCTCGAAGTCCCAGCAGAATGCCCAGCGCCGCGGCTTCGGCCTGCTCTACATCCGCGCCGTGCTGACCAAATCGTCCACCTAGCCAGTGTGGCGCTCGCGACACCACTCAGGGAACGCACCTATTGCTTCCATGAGACGATGCCGCTTCTAATGGTACGAGGTGCGTTCACACGTTAGGAGCGGTCGCGTGCATGTCGCAGGTCTCTGGCGATACCCGGTCAAGTCGCTGGCCGGTGAGCCGTTGCCGGCCACGCCACTGACCGCCGACGGAATTCCCGGCGACCGGGTGGTGCACGTGGCCGGGCCCAACGGGCCGTTGACCGGCCGGACCCGCCACGGGTTGCTGACCATCCCGGCGGCGACCGGCGTCGACGGCCAGCCCGAGGTGGCTGGGCACCCGTGGCGCAGTGCGGCCGCGGCGAACATCGTGCGGGTCGCGGCCGGCCCGACGGCCGAGCTGGTGGCTTACACCGGCTCGGAGCGGTTCGACGTGCTGAACCTGCTCGTGGCGACCGACGGTGCCGTCGCCGCCTTCGGCCACGACCTGCGCCGGCTGCGGCCCAACCTGCTCATCGGCGATGTGCCGGCCGGCGCCGAGACCACCTGGCCCGGGCGCACGCTGACGGTTGGCGACGCCGTCATCGGTGTGTACGCGGTGCGCCAGCGATGTGTGGTCACCACGATCGACCCTGACACTGGCGCACAGGACCTTGATGTGCTGCGGCATATCCGCCGCCGCTTCGACTACCGGCTCGGCCTGGACTGCTGGGTGATCCGGCCCGGACAGGTGCAGGTCGGCGACCCGGTCGCGCTCGCCGGGACCACCGCCGTCCCGCCGCCGGCCGGTGGCTGGATCGTCGGCCGGCCCTATCGGCTCGCTGAACGACATGAGGGTGGCTCGCATGCAGGCCGTGGACGGTGACGTGGCCACCGCGTCGTTCCCGTTCGTCCTGCCCGCCGAACCACTGCCCATCCAGCTGATGAACACCATCTGGGCCGACCGTGGTGTCGTCCAGGATGCGCTCACCTCGCCCGGCGAGCTCCGCGCGTGGCTTCGCGTGGTATGTCCGCACGACACGGCACGAGGAGCCGACCTCGAGCGGTTCCGCGGGCTGCGTGACGCGCTACGCCGGCTCGCCGCTCTCGTCACCGCCGATGACCGCCCGGCGGCCGCCTCGGCGACCACCGACGCGAAGCGGGCGGTCGCCGACGTCAACGCCGCCGCTGCTCTTGCACCCACGTGGCCGAAGCTGGTCCTTCGGGACGGCATGCTGGACCAGACGGTGGCTGGGTCCGGCCCGCCCGGCGATCGGCGGTTGACCGCGATCGCACGGGAGGCCGTCGAGCTGTTCGCCGGCGGGGGTCGCCCAGAGCTTCGGGCCTGCCGGGCGCCGGGCTGCGTCCTGTACTTCCTCCACGACCACCCGCGCCGCGAGTGGTGCTCAAGCGCCTGCGGCAATCGCGCCCGCGTCGCCCGGCACTACAGCCGCCACCACCGCAAGCCCGCCGACGCAGACCACTGAGGTCGTCCTGACGGTTCGTAGCGGCAGCTGTATCCGGTGCCGACGCCAGCAGCTACACCACCGGGCACGTGCCGCTAGGAGGCCACGATGCCTTCGCCGCCGACGGCGCCGGGCACGGTGACCTCGCCGGTCTTCGTCAGGGTGCCGTCGCGGTTGACCCGCAGCGAAACGACGGTTCCGGCGGCGCCGGTCTGGGCGTACAGGTACCGGCCGTCTGCGGTAGCGGCGACATCGACCTGGCCGGCACCGGTGGCGAACGTGCCCAGCGAGGTCAGCGTCCCGCCGGGCGCCACCCGGTAGCCGGACAGGTTGCCGCTGCCGGCGTTGCCCGCGTACACCGTGCCGTTCACGCCGACGATCCAGCAGGTCGCCGCCTGGCCGGTCGCCGCACTGGCCAGGGGAGTGAGCGTGTTGTCACGCTTGACGGCGAAGGTGGCGACCGCGTTCGGGCCGGCCTCGGCGACGACCAGGTGGCCCTGGGCGTCGAAGGCCACCGCGAACGGGACCGCGCCCGGCTCGACGTTCACCACGGGCCGGGCCGACGGTCCGTGCAGCCGGTCGACGGCGAACACGTCGATGGCGTTGCTGCCGGCCTTGGTGGTGACGATGAGCCGGGAACCGTCCGGCGTGAACGCGATCTGGCCCGGCGTGTGGGTGAACTCCGGCGCCGCGGCCGGGTCGAGGCCGAGCGTGCGGTGCCACGCGGCCACCTTCACCAGGGTCCGGCCGAGCCGCAGGTAACCCTGGATCGAGCCGCCGTCACGGGCGTTGAGCACGTAGACGAGGTTGCCGTGCACGGTCACGCTGACCGGGAAGGCCCCGCCGGACGCGATGACCTGGCGCCGGTTGAGCCGGTCGCCGTGCACGTCGAAGACGGTGAGGGTGTCGCTTCCGGCATTCACCGCATACAGCAGGTCGTTGCCGCGGTCGAGCGCAAGCGCGCCCTGCGAAGCAGTGCGGTCGACGACCGAGCCGGTGAGCTGGCCGCCGAGGCCGCCGGTCCGGTAGATGCCTGCCTGGCTCAGGCGACCGTTCGTACCCCGGTCGAACGCGACCACCGTGTTGCCCGACAGATTGTCGCTCATCGCGAATACCGCTTCCGATGTGGTACTGGCGGAAGCCGGTCCGGCGATCAACGCTGTTGCGGCGAGTGCGAATCCCGCGGTTCCGGCGATCCGGGTCGAGGCTTTCATTGCTGCTCCTCACAAGCGCTGGTTCAGTTCCGTTGGCAATCCTGACCGCGAGGATTGGTGAAATCGGCGCTGTTTCGTGGCTCGTAAGGGTTTGGCACCCGCACCGTAAGGACTATCCGAAGAACTCGACCGGCGACATGGTGCCGGCGATCACGCCGGCGAATGCGTCCATCGCCGCGTGGTCGCCGCACACCGCGGCCAGGCGGCGGCCGACCTCTGGTGGCGGTGGTGCGAGCGTGGCCAGTTGGGTGGTGAACTCAAACATGGGCAGCACGTGCCGGTCGCGGTCACGGTGATAGGCGCGCATCGCGTCGTCGAACGTGCGGACGGCGGTGAACGCTTCATCCAGTGCGCCCGCGCACTGTTCGGCATCGCGGAATGCGTCGCTGATGCCCTGCGCGGTGATCGGATCCTTGGTGTAGCCGGCGTCGCCGACCAGCGCCCAGCCGGGGCCGAACGGCTGGCGCAGGAAGTTGGCGACGGCCCCGCCGGTGAACGGCGTCTCCCGCGTGGCGGCGCGCACCCGGTCGGCGAATTCCGGGACCATGTCGAGCGTTTTGAGGTAGTTGCCCTCGATGTCGGCGCGATAGGCGTCCTTTTCCGCGGTCGGCCAGCCGACCACCACCAGCGTGAGACCGTCGTTCGTGGGTATCGCGGCGAAGGCCCGGTCGGGGCGGGCCACGGTTTCGAACCCGCTGGCCGGCACACCGCTCCAGTAGGCGTAGTAGCCCCATTGCAGTGGAGCCTTGTCGCGGTAGCGGCGGGGCTGGACGGCCTTCGCCACCTGGGAGTGGCGGCCGTCGGCGCCGATCACGACCCGCGCTCGTTCGACTGCGCTCGTCCCGCCCGGGCCGTGGCCCCGGATGCCGGCCACGACGCCGTCCTCGATGAGGATGTCGTCGACGGTGAAGCGTTCCCGGACCTCGGCCCCGGCGGCGGCCGCCGCGTCGACGAGGACCTTGTCCAGAATGGTGCGCCGTGGCGCATAGGCGGCGGCGGGCGGTCGACCGGTGATCGTGAAGGGCCCGAAGTCGAACGAGTACGTGTGCATCGGTGGACACCCCGACGCGACAACTTGGTCGAGCAGGCCCCAGCGGGCCAGCGCGGCGAGCCCCGGTGCCTGGATGACGTTCGTCGAAAGCGTGTCGCTGGGAAACGCGGCCCGGTCGACGAGAAGAACCCGGTAGCCTCGGCGGGCGAGCAGCATCGCGGTCGGTGAGCCGGCGCAGCGGGCGCCGACGACGATTGCGTCATAGTGATCGGCCATGTCCCCACGATCGCGCCGGATCGGTGTGCGGGGATCGGTGAGTTCCCCTATCAGCCGGCTGGTTTCCCGGTCCGGGCGGCGTAGGCGGCGGCCTCGGCCCGGCCGCGCAGGCCCAGTTTGGCCAGGATGTTGCCGACGTGATGCTCGACCGTCTTGCGGCTGATGAACAGCCGGTCGGAGATCTCCGGGTTGGACAGGCCGAGGCCGAGAAGGTCGAGCACCTCCGCCTCCCGCTGGGACAACGGACGGTCGCCGCGCCGCGCCGCCGCGGTCCGGACGCCCATCGATCGCAGCAGCGCGGCGGCGGCGTCGGCCTGACGGGCGGCCTGCAGCTGTTCAAACGCAGCCAAGGCCCGGCGCGCCTCGACCAACGCCACCTGAGGCTGCGTACCGGCGAGGGCAGCGGCCAGTTCTAGCCGCGCGGCGGCGACCTCCATCGGCATCTGCGCCCGGGCGAAGGCGGTCAACGCCTCGCGCAGGCAGGCGGGCACGTCGCCGTCGCCAGTTGCCCGGCCGACGCGGCCACGGGCCAGCGCCGCCGCGGCCGTCAGGTAATGGCTGGGGTGCCGAGCCGCGCACGCCGCCAACTGCCGGGCGGTCTCGCGGGCCGCATCACCGTCGCCCGCGGCCAGCTGGACGTCGACCAGAAACGCCAGCAGCGGCGCCGCGCTGGCGCTGTCCCGGTCGAGCTGGGCCAACGCACGCTGCAGGATTTCGGCCGCCACGGTCGTCTCGTCACGAGCCAGATACACCGCCGCCAGCGGCCGGGCGACGTCGAGGTCGACGTCGGCGTCGACGCCTTCCAGAAGCTGCTCGGCCTCCTCGAAACGGCCCTGACGCACCCGCAGCAGGGCCAGCCGGGCCAGCGCACCGACCCGCAGCACCGACCGCTGCCCAAGGCCCCACAGGCGGATGGCCGCCGTCAACGCGGCGTCGGCCTCGGACCAGCGCCCGGCGGCGATGAGCACCCCGCCGTAGTGAGTGCGACAGTACGCGGACACCGCCGGCAGTTCGCGGCGCTTGGCGATCTGGTCCCCGATCCGGCTCCACTCGTCGGCGCGGCCGACGTCGCCCGCGTATTCGCAGGCCGAGAACAGCTGGCAGAAGATCTCTTCGAGGACGCAGAAGTCGTCGACCTCGCCGCCGGCGGTCGCCGCGAGGGCCTCGTCGAGCAGCACCATTCCCTCGTCGATCCGGTCGCCGTGCACGAGGCTGGCCCCCAGGTAGGCCAACGTCACCGTCTCCAGGTCGACGTCGGCGAGCTCGCGGGCCACGCCGAGGGCCAGCCGGTAGTGCTCTTCCTTGCGCTCGCGATCGGCCTCGAAGAGGCCCAGGTTGAGGGCGATCCAGCCGCGCTCGGAGGAGCCGGCCCTGTCGCCGAGCAGCGTCTGCGCGCGGGCGAGCCAGCCATTGCAGACCGCACGATCGCCGACGACCGCCATGTACAGGCCCGCGAGTGTCCGGGCCACGCGGATGGCGCCCAGACTGTCGCCCGAGGCCCGATACGTCGCGTACGCCCGCTCCCAGCCCTCGATGGCGCCCTGGAAGTCGAGCATCAGATACGACGCCCGAGCCAGTCCCTCGATCACCGCACCCCGCGACGACTCGGCAAGCGCCCGCTCGAAGGCATCGCGGGCCCGGTTGGCGTCACCGCGTTTCAGCGCGGCCTGGCCCTCGGCGATCGCCTGCTCGACCGGGTCGGTCACGCGCGAATCATCCCAGACCTGTCGGTGGAAGGGTGGGGAGTCGGCTGGTCCGGCGGCCGGTCGCGCAGGAGGGCGAGGGCCAGCGGCGGGAAGAGGAGGACCGAGAGCAGGCCGGCGCAGACCAGCGCGGCCGCGGTGACCGCGCTGATCTGGCCGAGCGCGGTGCCGATCTGGGTGGCGGTCACGATGAACGGCAGCGAGGTGGCCTGCAGCAGAGCGACGGCGACGGTCGCGCGCGGTCCGGCGGCGCGCAGGTTCAGCAGAGCCGGGACCCCGCGAACCACGAGCAGCGCGAGCAGGAACAGCGCAACCCGGGCCAGCGCGGCCGGGTGGGACAGCAGGTCGCGCAGGTCCAGCCGGACGCCGCTGCTGATGAAGAACACCGGCACCAGGAAGCCGTAGCCGATGGCCTCCAGCTTGGTGCGGAAGTTGGGGTGTGAGGTGGCGTCGCGGTCAACCATGCCAACCACGGCGCCGGCCAGGAACGCGCCGAGGATGCTCTCCAGCCCGAACCGTTCGGCCAGGGCGGTGAACCCGATCAGCAGCACCACGGCGAACCGGACCCGGATCTCGGCGGTGGTGTCCTGCAAGCGGATCTCCAGTCCGGCGAGGAACAGCAGGAACGCCAGCCCGAACAGCGCGAGAATCTGCACCGGCAGGTCCACGTGCAGCCAGCCGAGCACGGACGGACCGAGCACGATCCCGGTGACGATCTCGAGGACCACGGCCGGAATGCGCAGCCAGGGCAGGAGGCCGACCAGCATCGGCGCGGCGACGGCGACCGCGCAGATGATCAGCAGGTTGGTGAACGAGACGTCAGGCATTTCGACCCTCGGTAAAGAAGGCGAGCACCTGCGCCGGGTCGGCGGTGCCGAGTTCACGCATCGGGCGGGCGGCGCCGAACGGCTGGTTCCAGAACGCCCCCGTACGCGGGGTGGGTGGGCCGACGTACGCGTACGGCTCGTTGATGTGAATGTCGCCCGGTGACACCCCGAAGTTGACCTCGTCGAGGCGGATGGCGACGTCGAAGTGTTCGGGCCACAGCACGGGGACCTCGGCCGGGGCGAGGCGACGCAGGGCCGAGTCGCCGGCGACCCAGCAGCGCGCCAGCCACTCCGCGGCGGCCGGGTCGACGTCGAGTGGCTCGGTCTCGCCGATGTCGGTGGCGTCGTGGTAGACGTCCTTGAGCGGGCTGGCCTGAAGGCCGACCACGCTGGCCAGATCGGCGCAGCTGCGGCCCGCGATGCTCCACAGCCGGTCCCCGGCGATCAGGTGAACGCCATCGACCCGGTGCGAAGGTTCCGTGACGGTGGCGAAGCCGCCGGGGGTGACCTGTAAGCGGATGGTGCCGTGGCGCCGGTATTGGGGACCGGCCAACACGAGCTCCGCGACGGCGTGCAGGCTGCGGCGGGTCGCGGCCAGGGTGGTCGGGTCGGGGTTCATAGCAGTTCCGCATCCTGTTCGACGCACAGCAGCGCCGGGCCATCGGCGACGAAGAGTGCGGCCATCGCGTCGTCGAGCTGGTCGCGGCGCTCGACGCGGATGCCGGTGGCTCCGCACAGTGTCGCGTAGGCGGCCCAGTCCGGGTTGACCAGCGAGGTGTGCCAGACCGGGAAATCCTCGGCGCGCTGCTCCTTGGCGATCTTGCCGAGGGCGTGGTTGTCCAGCAGGACGTGTTTGATCGGGATGCCGTACTTGACCGCCGTGGTCAGCTCGGCCGCGTACTGCCCGAAGCCGCCGTCCCCGGTGACCGCCACGATCGGGCGGCCGGGAGCGGCGGCCCAGGCGCCGAGCGCGGCCGGGTAGCCGAAGCCGATCGAGCCGAGGTAGCCGGACATGAGCACCGGCTGGCCGGCCGACTCGAGATAGCGGCCCAGCGAGTACGCGTGGTTGCCGACGTCGACGGTGACAACCGCGTCGGCCGGCAGATGCCGCGAAAGCGCGTCGAACACGGCCGCCGCCGAGACGCCTTGGCCGCGGTCGTCGCCCACGCGGCGGGCCTTCTCGGCGCGCCAGATCGCCCAGCGGGCCGCCACGTCCGGGCGCTGGTCCGTGGCTTTGGTCTCGCCGAGGGCGTCGAGCAGCGCCTTGAGGGTGAGCCGGGCGTCGCCGAGGACGGGCACGGCGACTGAATGGAACCGGCCGATCGCGGCCGGGTCGTCGTCGATCTGCACGATCGGCTTGTAGGCGGCCACGCCGGTGTGGTTGGCGAACGACGCGCCGACCACGATCAGCAGGTCGGACTCGTTCATCAGCCAGCTGGCCACCGGGGTGCCGCTCCGCCCGAGCACCCCCGCGCCGAGCGGATGGTCGTCCGGAATCAGGCCTTTCCCTTTGTACGTGGTGAGCACGGGCGCCTGCAGCCGCTCCGCCAGCTGTCGCACCTCGTCGGCGGCGATGCGGGCGCCGTGCCCGACGATCAGCACCGGCCGCACGGCGCCGGCGATCAGCTCGGCCGCTCTTGCCAGGTCGTCCTCGTCGGGGCGGATCTTCCGATCCGAGAGCCGTCCGTCGGGCACCGCGGCGGGCGCGTCGCTCGGCTGGGTCTGCACCTCGTCCGGCAGCACGAGGTGGGCCACGCCACGGGCGTCGACCGCGTGCTTGACGGCCAGGGCGGCCAGCTCGGCGAAGTCGGATCCACTGTGGACGGTGGTGGTCCAGGCGGCGACGTCGCGGAATACGGCGGACAGGTCGACGTCCTGGAACGCGCCCCGGCCCAGCACCTTCGACGGGACTTGGCCGGAGATCGCGATGACCGGCGCCTGGTCGAGCTTCGCGTCGTACAGGCCGGTGAGCAGGTTGGTGGAGCCCGGGCCGGCGATGGCGAAGCAGGCGGCCGGACGGCCGGTCAGCTTGCCGTAGGCGCTGGCCGCGAATGCCGCCGCACCCTCGTGCCGGATACCGACGTAGGTCAGCTCGCCACGCTCCTCGGCCCGGCGCATGGCCTCGGCGAAGCCGAGATTCGAGTGCCCGACCATGCCGAACACGTGCGTCACGCCGTACGCGACGAGGGTCTCGACCAGCACGTCGGCGGCGGTCCGTACCGGCTGCGCGAGCTCGGGCACCTGGACGTAGACGCCGTCGGCGCGCTCCTCGACCGGGTACGCCGGGACGCCGTCGCTGAAGCCCTCGGGCGGTCGGCCGCTGATCGGGTCGTAGTCGTAGCCGTGCCACGGGCAGCGGAGCCAGCCGTTTTCGATCGAGCCCTCGCCCAGCGGGCCGCCCTGGTGCGGGCACCGGTTGTCCAGCGCGCCGAGGTCGGCCCCGCAGCGGGCCAGCGCGACCGTCCGGCCGCCGACGAGCACACTGCGGACCCGCCCGTCGCCCGGCACATCCACCGGATCGACACGATGCCAACCGCCACTGCCGCTCATGCCGTGGCTCCTCCCATGCCGTCGACGTGGTTTGACCCATCCGTCTCCGGCACCCGGCCCGGCGTTACACGCCACCGTCCGCTATGGCGTGGCCGGAAAGTGGCGGAAGGCGGCCAGCAGCCTGTCGCGGGCGTCGGGGGCGAGGCTCTGCGTGGGCAGGTGGCCCAGCGCCTCGATCGTGGTGCGAAACTGCTCCAGGTAGCGGTCGCAGCCCTCACACAGCGCCAGGTGCTCGACGAACTGCTGCTCGGTGGCCCGGTCGAGGACACCTTCCAGGTAGGCGGTGACGAGCTCGACGAACTGGTCGCATCTCATCGCACCGCTCCCTTCGTCAGGAACGTCTCCAGTGCGGCCCGGAGCGCGGCCCGGCCGCGGTGCAGCAGGACCCGCTGGTTGGCCATGCTGATCGACAACAGGTTGCACACTTCGTCGCTGGAGTATCCCTCGACATCGCGAAGGGTGACCACGATCCGCTGCCGGTCGGGCAGTTCGGCCAGCGCGGCGGCGAGGTACCGGCGGGTCTCGGCGGCCACCGCCACCTCCTCCGGCGACGGCCAGACCTCGGGGAACGTCCACCAGCCGCCCGCGTACGGGTCGTCGGGTCCGCGGAAGCGGGCCGGGTCGACGGTCGGGGCCAGGTCGTCGACCGGCACCGATCGGGCGTCACGCTGCCCGCGCGTCTTGGCCCGGTTGATGAGGATCCGGTAGACCCAGGTCCGCAGCGAGGAGCGGGCCTCGAACGAGCCGATCCCGCGGACCACGCCCAGCCAGGTCTCCTGCACGACGTCCTGGGCTGCGTGCTCGTCGCGCACGTAGGCGCGCGCGGCCCGCAGCAGGCCGGGCGACCACGCGTCGAGCAGCGCGGCGAACATGGCCTCGTCGCGGTCGCGCAGGCGCGCCACGATGACCGCATCGGCGGGCAGCGCGGCGTCCGTCGGGGCAGCGTCGGCAGTGTCGACCGTGGCCACGGGCAGCACTGTAGCCTGCCGCAGCCGGTGATCAGCGGTATTCGGGATTCGCGAAGTCGAACCGGCATCCGGCGTCCCACTCGCTGCGCTGGTTCCCGTACGCCGGAACGCCACCGGCGTCCTTGAGCATCCGCGCGAGGTGAAGGAGATTCCATGTCATGAACGTGGTGTTGCGGTTGGTGAAGTCGTTGTCCGGGCCGCCGGAGCCGGGGTCGAGGTAGGACGGTCCGGGACCAGCCTCGCCGATCCAGCCGGCGTCGGCCTGGGGCGGTATCGTGTACCCGAGGTGCTGCAGGCTGTAGAGGACATTCATGGCGCAGTGCTTGACGCCGTCCTCGTTGCCGGTGATGAGACAGCCGCCGACCCGCCCGTAGTACGCGTACTGCCCGGCGTCGTTGAGCAGATGCGAGCAGCCGTACAAGCGCTCGATGATCTTCTTGGTGACCGACGAGTTGTCGCCCAGCCAGATCGGCCCGGCGATGATCAGGATGTCGGCCGGCAGCACCAGGTCCCGGTACAACGCCGGCCACTCGTCGCTGGCCCAGCCGTGCTCGGTCATGTCCGGCCATACGCCGGTGGCGATGTCGTGGTCGAGGGCCCGGATCACGTCGACGTGCACGCCTTGCTTGCGCATGATCCCGGCGCTGACGTCGATCAGCCCGCCGGTGTGCGACAGCTCCGGGGAGCGCTTCAGGGTGCAGTTGATGATCAGCGCGCGCAGGTCGGCGTAGCTCGTTTCGGTCATCGTCCAGCCCTTCGTCGGTGGTATCTGGACGACAGTCCCGCCCGCCCGCTCGTGCGTTACATACTGCCTGGGTGCAGGATTCCTCCCGGGCGTTCGTGGGCCGCAGCCGGGTGCTGGCGGCGCTGCGGGCCGCCGTCGACTCGGCCCTGCACGGCGTCCCTCAGCTGGTGCTCCTGGCCGGCGAGCCGGGCATCGGCAAGACCGCGCTGGCCGGCCAGGCGACCGCCCACGCGGCGGCGAGCGGGGCCCGGACCGCTTGGGGTGCGGGCTGGGAGGGCGACGGCGTGCCCGCGTTCTGGCCATGGCACCAGGTGCTGCGGGCCTTGGGCGAGGACCTGGAAAGCACGGGTGCGGCATCCGAGACGACGCCGAAGGACGCCCGGTTCCGCCTCTTCGCCGCGGTCGCCGACGCGTTGACGGCGGCATCCGCCCCGGCCGGACTGGTGATCGTGCTCGACGATCTGCACTGGGCCGACGCCGGCACGCTGCGCCTGCTCGCCTTCGTGGCCCGCCACCTGCGATCGGCGCGGCTGCTCATCCTCGGCACCTTCCGGGATGTCGACCCGTCACCGGCGGGGGAGCTGAGCGAGTTTCTCGCCGACGTGGCCGCCGAAGCGGCGACCTTCACCGTGGGCGGTCTCGGCGAGGCGGAGGTCACCGCGCTGCTGTCCGGGCTCGTCGGGTCGGTGCCGAGCGACCTGGCCTCCGCGGTGTTCCGGCGGACCGGCGGCAACCCGCTGTTCGTCCATGAGACCGGCCGCATGCTGGCGATCGACGGCCCGGCCGGGCTGGCGTCCGTGCCCGTGGCGGTGCGCGACACGATCGGTCGGCGGCTGGGGCGGCTTTCGACGGGGGTACGAGCGATGCTCGCGTCGGCGTCCGTCCTCGGTCCACAGTTCGCGGCCGACGTCTTGGCCGAGGTGTGCGAGCGCGACGAGGCCGCCGTCGCCGCGGACCTCGAGGTCGCCGAGCACGAGCGGATCATGACGCAGCTCGACGGCGTCGTCCGGTTCACCCACGACCTGTTCCGGGAGACGCTGGCCGGCGGCCTGGACGCCGCGGCGCGGCGGCGCCTGCACCGGCGCGCCGGGGACGCGCTGCGCCGGCGTGGTGTGCCCCCCGCCGCGCTGGTGTACCACTACGCCGGCGCGCTCCCCGACGCCGAGCCGGAGCTCGTGGCCGAGCTCGCGCTCGACGCTGCGCGCGCGGCGACGGCGAACCTGGCCTACGAGGAGGCGGTGCGGCACCTGCGCCTCGCCGTGCGCCTGACCGGTCGCGACGATCTCGGCGTCGAGCTGGGTGACGCGGCCCGCCGGCTCGGCGAATCGGCCGAGGCCAGGTCGGCCTACGAGCGGGCGGCGGCCGGCGGTGACCCGAAGGTGGTAGCCCGGGCGGCCCTCGGTCTGCACTACCTGGGCACCAGTTCGGAGACGTCCCACGCGGCGGTGATCGGACTGCTCGAGCGGTCCGTGGGCGCGCTCGCCGACGGTCCACCGAGTGCGCTGCAGGCTCGGGTGCTGGCGGCGCTGGCCCGCGAGCGGGCCGACGGCATCGAGGCCGAGCGCGACCGCGCCGCCGAGCTGGCCGAGCAGGCGGTGCGAGTGGCGCGCCGGGCCGGGGACCGGCAGACGGTGGCGTTCTGCCTGTTCGCGCAGCACGACGTGAGCTGGGCCCCGGGTACCGCCGGCCGTCG
>Ga0070684_100003055_pt1 | contig 12489 bp, 10 predicted proteins | sample KBSC723LmetaG_FD_65653 | JGI IMG/M metagenome (GOLD analysis project Ga0070684, IMG submission 65653) | Corn rhizosphere microbial communities from Kellogg Biological Station, Michigan, USA - KBS C7.2-3L metaG | ecosystem: Host-associated > Plants > Roots > Rhizosphere ...
CTGCAATCTGCTGGCTTCGTCTTCTCCTTTGCCGTGGATGAGTTAGCCGAGCCGTTTCCGGCTCCGACGCTGATTCTGACTGGTCGCCAGGATTCGATGGTCGGCTACCGCGACGCCTGGGGGCTGCTCGAACGCTATCCGCGCGCGACGTTCGTGACGCTGGATCGCGCGGGTCATGCCCTCGCCGAAGAGCAGCCGACGCTGTTTCGCGTGCTGGTACACGAGTGGCTGGATCGCGTCGAAGAATATGCCATGAGCAACGAACTGAAGGATGGCGCGCTCGATGGATGATGCGGCTGAGACGCTGGCGCATGGTCAGGAGCTGCTGGCGCAACGGCAGCCCGCGAAGGCGCTGGCCATCTTCGATGCCCTCGTGCAACAGCATCCAGACGATACGGAGGCGCATCTTGGCCGCGCTGGTGCGCTCCTATACATGGGAGAGCGTCAGTTCGCCCTGGCCGCCTGTGACGCGGTGCTGGCAACCCAGCCAGCGCACCCCGATGCCCTGACCTTGAAATGCTGGGTGCTGACATCGCTCCGCCGCTACGATGAAGCGGAGCAAATCGTTGAGCAGCAGCTACAAATGGCGCCGGAGTCCGCAACGCTGTGGTATGCGAAGGCTCAGCTGCTGATACGTCAGGACAAGTGGGCAGACGCGGCAGACGCGCTGGATGAGGCGCTCAACTTCGACCCAGCGTTGTGCGACGCCTGGATAAGCAAGGGCAACGTTCTCCTCCAGATGGGCAATCCGGCAGATGCGCTCTCGGCGTTTGACCGGGCGCTTGCGCTCCAGCCCGACAACAAGGAAGCGCAACGTAGGCGAGAGCGTGCGCGTGTCGCATGGCGCACCGGGTATTTCACTGGTCTGCTGCCCGAGTTGCTGTTCGCACTCATGGAGATCATCGGGAGATAGCCTACCGCTCTTTTGGTGATACGGGTTGCCCGCCAGCGATGCACCCTGTTACAATGCGCAGGCAAGCGTGGTCTGCGCACGATGGAGCTTCCCGCCGCGATGGTGAAGGAGCCGTCGTCGGGTGGTTTGGCGTAAGGAGTGTACTATGCAGTCGGGGGGATCGGGTGGGCCGCGCATATCGCGCACGTCGCAGACATCAAATACCTCACAGATATCGGGCGGCCCGCGTCGTCAGAGTGGCGCGCCCACGCCAGGCCCGCAACCGCCGTACGACCCGAATCAATATGGGCTACCGGATACCACTGGCCCATCGCCACGGATGACGCCGCGTGTGGCCTCATCGGCTACCAGGCCCTCTGCGCCGCCAGCCCAGCCTGGCCAGCCGCATACGCTTGGCGTCGGCGAGAGGCTCGCGCGCAGTCGGCCAACAGGGTCGCCCTCATTCCCACAGTCGCGCGACCGAACTGCCACCATCACTCAGCAGATGCGTGCGGTCGCGCCCCCCGATATCGCGCGCCAGACGCTCGACGAACAGAAGATGCTGGCGCACGAGCTGATCATCCTGCCCGACGCGCTGGAGACATCCGGGCTGGCGAAGTCGCACGCCAATAGCTACATCGAGATGGTGCGCGCCTACGTAGACCATGCGGACAGCACCTGGATCGCCGTCGCCGAGGAGCGACTGGAGCAGAGTGGCGCCGAGCAGACATATCGCCAGAACGCCATCGCCATCGGGCGCCGCATCCAGCGCATGCGCGATGAGAGCCAGATGGCCGCCAGCAATACCCAGTTCCCGCTCCCCCGCAGACGCCCCGCTCTCTGGCGGCGCAGAGTGCGGTTGCAGCGCATCGGGCTGCGCGACTGGCAGGCGCATCTGAGCGTGCCAGCCAATCCGCGCATCATGGGGAGATCGCTGGCCCGGCTGCGTGGCGCGACGGCGCTAGCCCGCGCGAGTGACCTGGAGCTGCTGCTCTGGACCTCTTTTCCCGCCATTGTCGGCGATGTCGTCATGGTGCTCTGGCTCGGCCTGATGGTCACGTTGATCGCGATGGTGGCCCAGGGCGATTTCGCGTCGGCGGGCATGCTGGCGCTGGCGGCGGTAGGGACGCTGGTGGCGCGGGTGCTCTACTCACTGCTGGTGCGGCGCGGCCCGGCGGAGCTGGACCATCTGTTTGCGATCTCGGTCTTCTCCACGCTGCGGTCCCCGCGCGCCAGCACCGCGGGTTCGCGCGTCCTCGCGGGCATGCTGCGCGCATGGGGCGTTGTGTTCGCGTCCGTCGGCTTGCTTGGCATGCTCGCCGCGCTCGGCTATAGCGCCTGGCAGCTTTTCCTGGGGGTGACCGTCTTGCCGACGACGGCGCTCGGCTGGGTGGAGTTTGTCGGTTCGGTGATTGCCCGTGGGACCTGGCTGCCCGCGCTGGTCGGGCTGGCGGCAGTGAGCGTGCTGGCGTTGCCGCTGCTGCTGCTCTCGGCGCTGCGGTTCATCCGCGAGCTTGCTGGGAATGTCGCCTGGGTGCCCGCGGCGCGACGCTATGCGCTGGGCCCGGCGCTGCACGTGCTGGCATTTCTCGCAACGGGCGCAGTCGCCGCGCTGGCGGCATGGGAGGCGTTTGCTCCGCAATACAGCCTGAGCCAGATCGAATTTACGCGCGTCACGGTTGGCACGCTCACCCAGGCGCTCACGTTACAGACGGTGGCGCTCTTCGTAGTCCCGGCGCTGGTGCTGCTGGCTGGTCTCGCTATCCCCTACCGTGTGGGCATTACGCGCTGGCGGCGTCAATGGCTGAACGAGCTGACGACGCGCCGGGCGGATATCGACGCGGATGTGCGGCGGCGGTCGGCAGTTGATCCCCTCACCGGCATGCAGGACAGCAGCGATGAGAACCTGCAAGTGATGCAGTATAACCTGACGCTCTTGCAGTTCTACATTACCCGCACCGACGAGACACGCCGCGTCTCCAGCGCGCCCTACGGCCTGCTCGCGGGCATCGGCATCGTGTTGTTGCTGGCGGTGGTGGCGCTGCTGGTGGACGGCCTCGCCCAGCAGCTCGCCCACATGACGCTGAGCATCGGGTTTTAGCGTGGGGTGAATTCGCGATATAAAGCAGCAGAGCGCCCCCAAACGCGGGCGGTTGAAACCGCGCCTCAATGGCCTGCGGCCACGAAGTCCGCCTGCGCGGACTCCCAGAACAGCCCATTGAGCCTTTACGGCGGAAGCCCAGCGTTGCCCCCAGGATTAGCCGCGACATTTATGCCGCGAAGTTGGTTCGCCACGCCTTCGGCTATGCGTCTATTTGCGCCCGCTGGAGACGTCCGCTGTAGTCCACATAGATCGCCTTCCACTCGGTGAAGAACTCCAGCGCGCCCAGCCCCGCCTCGCGATGGCCGTTGCCCGTGCCGCGCGTGCCGCCGAAGGGCAGCTGTATCTCCGCGCCGATGGTGCCCGCGTTGACGTAGACGATGCCCGTCGTCAGGTCGCGCATGGCCGTCTGCGCTGCGTTGATGTTGTTGGTGAAGATGCTGCTGGATAGCCCGTAGCGCGTGTTGTTGTTGACCGCGATGGCCTCCGCCAACGACTCGACCTCGATGATCGACAGCACCGGGCCGAAGATCTCCTCCTGCTCCACCCGCATGCCTGGGCGCACATCGCCGAGCAGCGTCGGCGCGTAGAAGTTGCCGCGCGCCAAATCGCCATCAGTCACGATCTCGCCGCCTGTGAGGATGCGCGCGCCCTCGTCGCGAGCCACCGCCATGTAGCTATGGACGCGGTCGCGCTGGCTCCGGCTAATCAGCGGGCCAACGTCGGTGGTCTCCTCCAACCCCGGCCCCAGCCGCAGCTTCGTAGCACGCTCCAGCAGCCGCTGCTCCAGCTCGGCACGGACGCCTTTCTGGACGATCAGGCGGCTGGCGGCAGTGCAGCGCTGGCCGGTCGTGCCGAACGCGCTCCAGACAATGCCATCCACTGCCAGATCGAGGTCGGCGTCGTCCATCACGATGATGGCGTTCTTGCCGCCAAGCTCCAGCGTCACCCGCTTGAACTGGCGCGCCGCCTCGACGTTCACGTCACGCCCGACCTCGCTCGAGCCGGTGAACGTGATGCCCGCGACATCGGGATGCTGCACCAGCGGCGTGCCGACCTCAGAGCCAGTGCCGCAGACGAAGTTGAGCACACCCGGCGGCAGGCCCGCGTCGGCGTACACCTGGACCAGCAGCCGCGCCGAGTTGGGCGTATCGGTGGCTGGCTTGAGGACGACGGTATTTCCGGCGATCAGCGCGGCCATCGTCTTCCAGCTGGGGATGGCGACCGGGAAGTTCCACGGCGTGATGCAGGCGACGACGCCGAGCGGGTCGCGCACGCCATAGGCGGCCTTGTTCGGCAGCTCTGAGGGGACAATGCTGCCAAAGAGGCGGCGGCCTTCGCCCGCCATGTAGAAGGCCATGTCAACGCCTTCCTGCACGTCGCCACGCGCCTCCACCAGCACCTTACCCATCTCGCGGGTCAGCGCGCGGGCAATCTCCTCCTTGCGCTCGGCGAGCAGCTGGCCGACGCGATAGAGGATTTCGCCACGCTTGGGCGCGGGAGTCAGTCGCCAGCCGTCAAACGCCTTGCGCGCCGCCGCCACTGCTCGATTCACATCCTCCGCTCCCGAACGCGGGAAGTGGCCGATCAGCTCTCCCGTCGCCGGATCGCGGTTCTCGCTGGTCTCGCCACTCGCCGCATCCACCCACTCGCCGCCGATATAGTTCTGGTAGGTCGCTATCTCGCTCGCCTGCGCCGCCATTGTCCGTGCTCCTTTGCATCCGCGCAATCCGCCGTCACTGCTGACATGCTAGCATACCGCCGCCAGCGCACGGCATGTAGGACTCTCGTGCTATGGCGGCTTCCGCCACTCTGGTATCATGGCACAGAAAGGCGCACGGCACGAAGATTGCATGCTCGCTATCGCCCGCAGATAGCAGGCCGCTCGATAGAAAGGCAGGCGCTTGTGATACCTATCAGCGATAATCCCGGACCGCGACGGCGCTTTCCGTTCGTCAACTATGCGCTGATACTCATCAACATTGGCGTCTTCATTGCCGAGATGGTCTACGGCCAGTGCTTCCAGTTCGCCTATTCGACGATTCCCTACGCCATCACCCATAACACCGAGTTTGCGTTGCAGGGGTGCCCCTATGGACAGCCGCAGCCAGTCTATATCACGCTGCTCACCTCGATGTTCCTGCATGCGAACCTGCTGCACATCGGCGGCAATATGCTCTACCTCTGGATCTTCGGCGACAATGTCGAAGACCGGCTGGGCCACTTCTGGTATCTGATCTTCTATCTCTTCTGCGGTTTCGTCGCCTCGGCGGCGCAGATTTTCGTGGATCCCAACTCGCAGCTCATCAACCTGGGCGCGAGCGGAGCCATCGCGGGCGTTCTGGGCGCGTATCTGATCTTCTATCCCGGCGCAAAGGTGCGGTCGCTGATCTTCCTCGGCATCTTCATCACATTTGCCACGTTGCCCGCGCTGGTGGTCATTGGCCTGTGGTTCGTGCTGCAGCTGGTCTCGGGCTTGCAGAGCCTCAACCCGCAACTGGTCAATAGCGGCGGTGTCGCCTATTTCGCGCACGTCGGCGGCTTCGCCGCTGGCCTGTTGATCGCGCTGATCCTGCGGCCATTCATGCGAAAGCTCCCGCCGCCCAAATCGCGGACGTATCCCGCCTGGCCGCAGCCACCACAATATCGCGGGTATTAGCCACAGGTGAGTGTCCCAGCCTCGGCTGTCAGTTCGTGCCAGGCGTTGCGCTGCGCTGGGCGAACTCCTGAGCCACGGCGTCCATGCGGGCGAAGGTGGCGCCCAGCCCTTCGAGCTGCTCGATCAGCCGCTCCAGCATCAGCATGCGGTGGCCGCGCCCAATCACCTGCGGATGGAAGGTGAGTGTGAGCACGCCCCACTCCTGCGTGCGCGCCATGTAGCGGAAGTCGTCGAGCCAGTTGGTGAGCACGTCACCGGCGCGGCGCAGGCCGCCCTGCAGATGGGTCGGCGTCCAGAGATACTCGAAGTGGGGAAAGTCGTCCAGCGACCAGCTGACTGGAAGCTCGATCAGGCGAGTCGTCTCCCCGAACTGGGCTGGCTGATCGAGCGCAATCACATCGCCATGCCGCGCGTAGTAGGGCGTGTAGTCGTTCGCCATCATGCTGCTGTCGTAGGTGAAGCCGTGGGCCAGCAGCAAATCGACCGAATGCGGGCTGAGATCCCAGGCGGGCGAGCGGTAGCCGGTCGCCGGAGCGCCCGTAAGATTGCGAATCGCCTCGTTCCCCCGCACCAGCACCGCCTCCTCTGCCTCGCGCGCGAGATTGACCGGCGGTTCGTGCGCGTAGCCGTGATGGCCGATCTCGTGGCCAGCGGCGTGGATGCGCCCGCAGAGGTCGGGATACGTCTCGATGGTATGGCCCGGAATGAACCAGGTGGCGTGGATGCTGTGGCTGGCAAGCAGCGCCAGGATACGCTCCGCGCCGACCGCGCCAAACTCCCCCTGCGAGATAGGCGTCGGCGAGGTGATTCCCCGCGCGAGCCAGAGCGAGAGCGCGTCAAAGTCGAACGTCAGGCAGACCAGATGGCGTGGCATGGACAAACCCTCCTTCTGATTTACGCTTTGGCGGACTGCAGGCCGAGCAGCGCGCGACCCGCGCCCGGCACGCCGCGCTGCTGGATCAGCACCTTGAAGCCGCCGAGTCCCGCCGGGTTGAGCAGAGCCGCGAGGGCATTACGCTCCGAGATGCGCCGCAACTGGTCGAGCTGGCTATTGCCGATGACGCCTCCGCGCCCGATGGCTGGCGCGCTCAACGCCGCCATCCTCTCGCGCAGGCCCAGCGCCGTCAGAAACGCCGCCTGGGCGGTCAGCCCCGCCAGCCGCAGACCGTTCTCGCGCCCGGTCTGGATGAGCGCGCTGAAGTTGACATGCGCCGTCAGGTCTTGCGTGCCGGGCTGCGCCAGTGGCCGCTCGCCAAACTGGTGCTGGCTATAGACAGCGAGGGTGCCGCGCCTGCGGTCGCGCGTGTAGAGCCTGCGCGCGGTGTCGCCGTAGTCTATCGTCAGGACGAAGCCCCGCTGGATGCCCGCCGCGACCCGCCGCATCCAGCCGCGCGCCTCCAGGCAGACCTCCGCCCGCCAACCATCGGGAAAGCCGAGCCAGGGAACAAAGTAGTCGTCCAGATACGCCGCCACCTCCGGCGTAGACGGTGGCCCCGCGCGTTCAACGAACCGCCCCTGCTCTTCATCCACGTCCACGTAGATCTCACTGAGCGCGTCGCCATGCTTCTCGACAATATGCACCGGCAGCGCGTCAACCAGCTCGTTCGAGACGAGACAGCCAGTGATGCCAGCGGCGGGCAGCGCCTCATCCAGTCCAGCGGCCCAGGTCAGCGCGTGCTCCGGCGCCCCTAGCCGCGCCAGCTCCGCCCGCAGCTGTTTCTCGCGGGCGGCGTGCAGCGACGTGCCGGTGGGGGCGCGGTCATCTAGCGTGTAGCGCAGCGCCTCGGCCCACTCAGGCGCATGCTGCAGCGCCCAGCCCCAGATATCGCGCGCCAGCAGCCCGCGCCCTGACCCCGACTCGATCACGTCGAAGCGCTCGGGCCGACCGAGCAGATCCCACATCTGATGAAGCTGTCGGGCGATAGACTCGCCCCAGAGCGGATGCAGGTCGCCGCTGGTGAAGTAATCGCCCTCCCAGCCGACCGGTTCGCGTCCCTCGCCACCGCCCACATAGTAGCCGTAGGTCGGGTGATAGAGGGCGACGGCCATGAAGCGGGCGAAGGTGATCGGGCCATTCTGCCTGATCTCGTCGGCCAGTATCCGTGAGAGCTCGCGCACGTCGCCGCTCCTTGCGTCTTTCTCTATCTTATCTACCGGCGGTCGAATTCGCGCTCGAGCGCAGCGAGACTGAGATGCACCATCGTCGGGCGGCCGTGGCAGCAGCTCTGGTGCGCGTCCACCTGTTCGAGCTGGCGGATCATCTCACGCTGCTCCTCGGGCGAGAGCGGCTGGCCCGCCTTGATGGCCGCCTTGCAGGCGACGTTGGCGAGCGCGTGCTCCTCCCAGGTCTCGCCGTGGCTCGCCGCCTCGCTGTCCGCGCCAACCAGGTCAAGCAGCAACTCGCGCAGGGATTGCGGATGCGCCTGGGCGCTGAGCGTCGCGGGGACGGCGCGCACCAGCATCGCATCGCCGCCGAACGGCTCGATCTCGAAGCCGATGCCGCGCAATTGCTCCAGGTGATCTTCGACCGCCTCGCGCTCGTTGGCCGCCAGCTCGACCGTCTGCGGCTCCAGCAACCCTTGCGACGCAACACCGCGCGCGCGCCACTCGGCCACCATTTTCTCCAGCAGGATGCGCTCGTGGGCGGCGTGCTGGTCTACCATGTAGACGCCGTCCGGCCCCTCAGTGATGATATAGCTCTGCGAGACCTGGCCCAGCACCCGCAGCGCCGGGAGCTTCCTGCCGCCGACCGCGCCATCCGCTGCGACGCCGGGCACCGCGAACCCGCCAGCCGCGCCGCGCGCAGACGACTGCCCAACCTCGACACCCGCACCCCGCCAGAGCGAGTCGGGCGCTGACGTTGCTGATGCTGCCGATGGCGAGTCAGCAAGCACGCCATCTGGTGACGCGAACGGCGAGTCAGACGATGGCCACGCTGGCGCGCTGAACGCCCGCCCGGAGAGTTGCGGCGTCTCGGCGGTGGCGAGGACCGCCGCGCGCACTGCCCGCTGGACGGCGGCGTAGACCAGCCGCTCGCGTAGAAAACGCACCTCCGTCTTGGCCGGGTGAACGTTGACATCCATCTCCGCTGGATCGAGCGCGATGTTGATGACCGCGATAGGATGCCTGCCAGTCAGCAGCAGCGAGTGATACGCCTCCTCGACGGCGTAGTTGAGCGTGCGGCTCTGCACCCAGCGGCCATTGACGAAGAACGAGATGAATTGCCGAGTCGCCTTGTAGCACGAGGGACGACTGACGTAGCCGCTGACCTGTGGCCGCTCGCTGGCCGTGTGGTCTTGCAGCGACTCAGCGTCGCTATCCTCATCCAGCGCAACCATCTGTTCGGCGACGCGCAGCCCGTAGACGGCGACGATAGCGCTCAGCAGCCTGCCATCGCCGGGAGTACTGAAGACCTGCCGCCCCTCGCTGATGGCAGTGAAGCGGACGCCCGGCCACGCCAGCGCATACTGCTCCAGCAGGCGCAGACAGTGGGCGGTCTCGGTGGCGCGCGTCTTGAGGAACTTGAGACGCGCTGGGACAGATGCGAACAGCCCGCGAATGGTGATGGTAGTTCCGGCGGGCGCGCCAGCGGGAGTTACCGGACCAATGGCGCCCTCGTCCACATTCACCTGCGCCCCGGCGGTAGTTGCGCGCGGGCGGCTGAGCAGCGTGACGCGCGCGACGGCGGCGATACTGGCCAGCGCCTCACCGCGAAACCCCAGCGTGGCGATATGCTCCAGGTCGGAGAGCGAGTCGATTTTGCTAGTGGCATGGCGCGCAAACGCCAGCGGCATATCATCCGCCGCGATGCCGTTGCCGTCGTCGCTGACGCGAATCAGATCGAGGCCGCCCCCGGCGATTTCCAGCCGAATCGTGCGCGCGTTGGCGTCCAGCGCGTTTTCGATCAGCTCTTTCACCACCGACGCCGGGCGCTCGACCACCTCACCGGCGGCGATCTTGGCGGCGACATCCCGTGGCAACTGGCGGATTGGCATACACGGCCCCCTCCCCCGGCCCCCTCCCCAAAGGGAGAGGGGAGCCAGATTCTCCGCTCTATTGTACCGCAGAACGGTGGGGGTCACCCGCAAGCATATGTGTCAGCGCACCCAGGTGATGTTGGCGGTCGTGTCGCCGTCCATCCTGATCGAGACAGAGGCGAAGGCGCCGGGGTCAGGCGTGAACTGCTCCGCGATACTGAGTTCGATGGAGCCCGCGCCTGGCCGAAACTGCGTGAAGTCGCCAACCAGCGCGACCGCTCCTGGGCCTCCGGTCTGCGTCACCGTCCCATCGTAATCTGGATTCGTCGGAGTAGCCCCTGTCGGTGGCGTTGGTGTGGGCGGCCCGCGGTTCTCGTAGACCGTCGCGGTGGGGTTGCTGCTGCTCGGTGTCGGGGTAGGCGGGACCGAGACCGGGAAGGCAGTCGCCGTGGGAACCCCCACGAGTGGCATTGGGGTCGGCGCCACATAGTAGCTTTGCCCGACGTTACACGTGGCGCTGGATGTTGACTGGCACGACGCCATCACCAGGAACTGTGTGATGCGGCTATGCGGTGGCGGAATGGGAAGGGTGAAATGGACGGCGAGCGCGCCATCCCTGGGGATGTACACCGTCGAGCCATAGCGTGGCGACAGAATCGCAAGCTGACCAGCAGGCACAGGCACGACAACCGTCGTCGATGCGCCGTGTTCGTCGGTAAATGTGAAGCGGTACGCGCCGCCGGGTGCTTGGCGCGGGCATTTCCGAATCACGTTGTTTGGGTAGCCAGGTTTTACATCGCTGCCATTGCAGGTCAGGCGCGCCTTGTCGGCCAGAGAGAATATCTGGCCACTGTGCGCATCCACGATATAGATCTGCGTCTGCACGGTGGACGCGTCGCTATACTGCCCTGTGATCTGAACCATCATCCGCAACTGCGCGGCTGGCAGGTGCGTGACAGGTGGAGGTTGGGCTGGCCCTGACGCGGAACAGGACATACCCACCAGCACAAGGCTCAGCGGCGGTAGCAGCCAGAGCAGGAGCCGCCGCCCGCGGCCAACCCGAAGGCGCTCGTTGTTCATTAGGCTCCGCTCCTCTCACCTCGTCCAGGTGAATTGGGTGTGAAGGGTATCCGTGTAGATGACTGACACCGAAGAAAAGTCGCCTGGATCAGGCGTTACATGCGCCTCGACGGTCATCGACAGGAAGCCCTTTGCAGGTTGAAACTCGCCGTAATCGCCCGCCAGCATGATAGTGCCGGTGTCGCCATTCTGGGTCACGACAACAGTTGGAGTGGGGGAGGGTATGGACGGCGTTTGCGTTGCGCCTGGCGTCGGCGTGGGCGGCTGAGTGGGAATAGGACCACGCGTCGGCGTTTTCCCCGGCTGCGGCGTGGAGTTTCCCAATTTCGCGGCGAGCGGCGCAACAGTGATGACACCATCTCCCTGACCTGGCGTCGCGGTTGCGGTGGGGCGCAGATTGGCATCGACCGCTCCGCACGGCTGAGCGTCCGAGACGCTGCACGCCGCGGTGACGCTGTCAATGGCGACGCCGCCATTGGCGGGCGCCGTCGGAACCGTGAAGCGTACAGGGAGCGTTCCATTCGTGGGAATCTGAACAGTCGCGCCATTTTGAGGCGAGAGGATGGCAAACGTGCCATTCAGAACCGGGATAACGACAGTTGTCTTCGCGCCGTGCTCGTCGGTGTAGACAAGGCGATATGCTCCTCCTGGAGGCTGCTGCGGACAAGTTCTCCCCAAAGCATCCGAAGTATTTTCGATGTCAACGCCGTTACACGTGAGGATGGCCTTGTCGGCCAGTGAGACTTCTCTGGCAGTCGGCGTCTCGAAGATTCGTATGCGCACCAGGGTGATTGGTGTCGCGCCGTACTGTTCGTACTGGCCGGTAATGTAAACTTCTAAACGCAACTGTGAGGCGGGGAGGTGTGTGGCTGGTGGGGGGCGATACCCAATATGCGAGCCAAGGCTAATGCCGCAAGCAAGCATAGCAAACGTCACACTCAATAGCGGCAGCAGCCACAGTACGGAGCGCCTGCGCATTCGCGCAATCCTACTGGTATGGAACATGGTGCACCGATCCTTTTTCCGCATGCTGGCCCTCTATGCGCTCTACGCATGCCGCTGGCCGTAACCATTCCTGCTGCAATATACGGCAGCGCCCGCCTGATTCTCTCCGTCGGCGCGGTGACTCCTATTCAGTAGCTTTCGATCTGGAGGTTGCTTTACAATTGGATGCGCCCATCGCAGCGGATGGGATACACAGCGGACAGGGACACCACTTCATGACACTTGAAACGGCCAGCCCGGGCAACGCGACGGCAGGGAAGCCGCAGCGTCACGCGAACCACTGGGTCGTCTTGCTGCTGGTCTTTACATTAGCGGGCGTCGTCGAATCGCAGGCTTTCGGGCATCTCAACGCCTTCCGGCCACTCTATCTCCAACAACTAGGCGTGCCAGCGCCCAACGTCCCCACCTGGACGGGTGTGCTGGCGGCGTTGGGCTTCGTCATTGGGCTGCCGCTTCTGCCGTTCTGGGGTGTCTGGACGGACTTGACACAAAATAGGGTGCCATCCGCTGGGCGATTGCCGGGCCATACCCCCGTTCTGTCAGTTCTGCGATAATGCGCTCCATCAATGCCGCCGCATCCCCATCGTTCCCATCGTTGGTAGCATTGTCAGCAGTGACAGCGGGTGTTTCTTCCTCTACATCGCTGCCAACTGGTTGCCAGCCACGCGCCGCTGTAACAATGCGCTCTGCTTCTGTCGTATCCACTTCCAGATGCATCCCCTTTGGCTCTGGGGTGGTATCAACCTGAGCAGGTGTGGGTTGGGGCTGAGGCTGG
>Ga0070684_100003057_pt1 | contig 12487 bp, 13 predicted proteins | sample KBSC723LmetaG_FD_65653 | JGI IMG/M metagenome (GOLD analysis project Ga0070684, IMG submission 65653) | Corn rhizosphere microbial communities from Kellogg Biological Station, Michigan, USA - KBS C7.2-3L metaG | ecosystem: Host-associated > Plants > Roots > Rhizosphere ...
CATGGCGCACGACCGTGCCCTGGTCGTCGACGATGTCGAGCCCGATGTTCTCCTCGCGCCGGAGCTGGAAGCCGATCTTTGCCTCGCCGACCTTCGGAGAGAAGAGACTCTCGACCTTGGTCTTGAGGACCGGGCTGTCCTCGAGCTTCAGGCGCTCTTCGACCGCGAAGGAGGTCGCCGTCGCCGCCAGCAAGCCGGCGACGATCAAGGTGGGAGCGAGCGACTTCACAGCGCATCGATATTACGGCGGGTAGGGCAGGCAAAGCCCGCCCTGCCCTCGATGGTCGGCGTTGACAAGCACCGCCTAGGGTTACGGCGTGGCCAAGCTCCTGCTCAGCATCGACTTCGAGGACTGGCACCAGCTCGTGCACCGCGGGCTGCGCGACGCTGACTGGGACACGCGCGGCCCCGCACTCGAGCGGCAGACCGCCGCGCTCTTCGAACTGCTGGACGAGCTCGGCGCGAAGGCGACGTTCTTCGTCCTCGGCATCACCGCGGAGCGCTACCCCGACCTCGTGCGGGCGATCGCCGCGAAGGGACACGATCTCGCGTGCCACGGCTACGACCACCGGCGCGTGCCCACGCAGAGCCGCAACGAGTTCAAGGCCGACGTCGAGCGCTGCGCCGAGCTCGTCGAGCAACTCGGCGGCAAGCGGCCCGTCGGGTACCGGGCCCCCGCGTTCTCGATCACCCGCGAGACGCCGTGGGCCTACGACGTCCTCGCCGAGCTCGGCTTCCTGTACGACTCGAGCCAGTACGACTCGCCGCGCATCCCGCAGCGGATCGGCGGCGTCCCACGCACTCCGTACCGGCTCGAGCTCGACCAGGGACGCGAGATCTGGGAGTACCCGGTCACCGTCTGGCCCGTCCGCGGCCGCGCCGTGCCGATGGGCGGAGGCGCGTACTGGCGTGCGCTCCCGACGTCCGTCCTGCGCCGTGCGCTCAGGGAGGTCACCGCCGAGAACTCCCACCCTGTGCTGTACTTCCATCCGTACGAGCTCGACCCGCAACCGCTGCGGGCGGCCCTGCCAGAGAGCCCGACTCCGAAGCAGCGCGCGCTCGCGGCCTGGAAGAGCGTCCAGCGCAACCCGGGCAGGCGGCTGGTCGCGGATCGGATTCGTGCAATCGGCGCCGAATACACACTGACCAGCTACGAGGAGGCCCATGGAGAAGTCGTCGAACGCTACGGAGCTCGTCCGAGATCACTTTCGCGAGCAGGCGTCGTCGTTTGACGCCCTCTACGACGAGGAGCATCCGCTTCAGCGCGCGGTCCGCCCCGGGCTGCTGAAGCGCCGCGACTTCGCGCTCGAGGTCGTCCGCGAGTACGACCAGCCGCGCGTCCTCGACATCGGCGGCGGCTCCGGCCGCGTCGGCGAGCTGATCCTCGAGGCCGGCGCGCGCGAATGGGTGAACGCGGACATCGCGCAGGAGATGCTCGATCTCTCCGCGCAGCGCCTCGAGCGGTTCGGCGACAAGGTCAAGCTCGTCCACGGCGACTTCCTGACCGCCCCGCTCGAGGGCAAGTTCGACGTCACGATCGCGCTCGGCTTCTTCGACTACATCCCGGATGCGCATCTCTTCGTGCGCCGCATGGCCGAGCTGACGTCGGGCTCCGCGGTCGCGAGCTTCCCGCGCTGGAACCTGCTCAAGGGCCCGGTGCGGAAGATTCGCTACGAGGTGATCAACAACTGCCCGATCTTCAACTACACCGAGCGGGAGCTCCGCTTCCTGTTCGGCGGGGCAGGGTTCAGCCGCGTCCTGATCAAACAGGGGCGTAGTGGCTTCTTGGTCCGCGCAGACAGCTAGCCTTTGGCCGTCTTGAAGCGGCTGCTCGTCGTCGTCCTCGGCTCCGTTGCCCTGTTCGCGGCCCATCCGGGTCACGCCCAGGCACGCGAGTGCGGCCTGCCGAACAAGAACCCTGTTTGGGTCGACTTCGCCGACGGCTCGAGCCCGTTCTGGACGATATTCGCGCGGCCCGGCGTCGTCGGCGCCGCGGCGAACTTCATCTATCCGGCGCAGATGCGCGCCCTCGGCGAGAAGACCGTCTTCTGGGAGATGAACCTGAAGCAGCGCGTCGGCATTCCGGCGAACCCGATGGACCCGGCGCTGATCGACGACTGGGCAGACCGGGAGTTCTACCGCGCCGTCGCCTCGTCGGCCTGCGCCACGCCGTGGATCGCGCTCAACGAGATGTGGGGCTCGAACCTCGCGACGCCCTGGTCGCCGACGAACACGCAGTACCGCGCCAACGTGCTGGAGTTCGTCAAACGACTCAGCGCCCTCGGTGCGCATCCGTACCTGCTCCTGAACAGCCGCCCGTTCACCGACGGAGACGCCGGCGACTGGTGGCGTCAGGTCGCGCTGTACACGAACTTCGTGCAAGAGGTCTACTTCTCCGCGCCGCAGATCTACCACCAGGGGCCCGTGATGGGGTCACGGACGCTTCGGAACGCGTTTCGCCAGGGCATCACCGACCTGACGTCGATCGGGATCCCTGCGCAGAAGGTCGGGCTCTTCCTCGGCTTCCACACGAACCCGGGCCAGGGCGGCCGCGAGCACCTGAAGCCCGCGAGTGCCTGGTTCGACACGGTCAAGTGGCAGGCGCTCGCCGCGAAGCAGGTCAGCCGGGAGATCCCGCTGGCGACGATCTGGTCCTGGGGCTGGGGCGAGTGGGCCGCTGCGGATCGCGACCCGGACAAACCGGCGGCGGCTTGCGTCTACCTCTGGACGCGCAACCACAGCCTCTGCGCGGGGCCGAGGATGGCCGGCCCGAAATTCGACACGTCGCTGACCGAGGGGCAGCTCATCCTGCCGGCCGGCTCGCAATGCACGACGCCGTGGGGTGTCCTCGGAAGCGGCCAGCTCGCGAGCGTCGCGCACGTGACCGGCGACCGCGAGATCGCGTACACGTCGCTGTTCGGCCGCCTCGTCCTGAAGAGCGCGGTCAAGGTCAAGCCGCAGGACCTGAAAGCGGCGGAGCGAGCGATCATCCGCTACCGCTTCGGCGGGAGCGCCGGCGGCTATCGGGCCGCGCTCGCTCGTGAAGGAGCTTCGGTGGCCATCGCCCGCGGCGTGATCGCGGACGAGCTCCGCCAGGCACGCATCCAGCGCAACTTCAGGGTCAAGGCCCCGGCCGGGAAGGCGATCTCGAGCTACCACGAGAGTTACGCGTCCACACCCGCGCGCCTCGTCCAGGTCAGCCCCGCTCCTGCGTGGCTCGGGCACCGCAGCCGGGGCGTCGCGATCGACGGCATCGCCCCCGCACCGATCTTCCGGATCTCCGGTCACGGCTGGGTGCGGGTCAAGACCCGCGACGGCGTGATCCGGGTTCGAGCCCTGACGCCGACGGCGCCGCTCGGCGCCTTCTCGCTCAACGACGCGTGGTCGTCGATCCGCGCCGCGCTCATCGAGGACGCCCAGGGCTCGGTTTTCGACAACTGGCTGATGCGGCACGAGTCGGCCGCGTTGCAATGGACGACGTGCCGCAAGGACTGGCTCCCGGCCGTCGGGCCGCTCGAGCTGACTACCGAGCTGCCGTTTCTGGCACTGGCTTCCTAAGTACGACGAGATCCTGCTGACGGCTGCCGACCGTGCCGCCGTCGGGCGTGTGCTCCAGCAGGTCGAGGTCCGGCGCGAGGCGTTCCCTGATATACGAGTCGGGATGGAACGTCGTGCAAAGGTTCGAACCGGCGACGCTCGGCCAGCGCACGACCGCCTCACCCGCGTCGTAGGTCGCCCGCTCGTCCGCGTCCAACCGGTCAGCGTACGAGTCGCCGTGCGTGGTCACGAGCAGCAGCCCGCCGGGCGCGACGATCCGGCTCAGCTCGTCGATCCAGGCGCGCTCGAGATCGTGCGGCAGGTGTGTGAAAACCGAGATCGCGTACACGAGCCCGAACTGTGCGTCCGCATAGCGAAGCGGCGGCGCGAGCTCGTTGACGCTCGCCGTCACGAACGGGAGGTTCGCGGAGCACCAGCTCGCGAGCCCTTGGTTGTAGTCGCTGCCGTAGATCTCGGGCCCCGCGAGCCCAGACCAGTGCCGCAGCACCCGCCCGCAGCCGCAGCCGAAGTCGAGTAGCGCGCCGACCGCCTCGAGCGGCGCCCCGTTCCGCTCCGCCGCCGCGCCGATGATGGCCGCCTGCTGCCGACCGCTCTCCAGGAACCACTCGAGCCCGGGCGTCCCGGCGACCTCGACCCGCAGCCGCGGAGGCGGAACCGGCAACCCGTCCGCACCGACCTCGCCGTCCGCTGCTCCGCGCTTGGACCGCGCCCATTCGTAGACGCGGTACGTCGGCGCGAGCAGGGACACGCGGTCCAGCGCACGCAGGGTCGCGTTGCGGGCAGAGCGAAGCGCCATTGGCGCTACGTAGTCTGAAAGACGCGCGACCTGCGTGGGCGGACGAACACCGTCCCGCCCGGTGCCAGCTTCAGCTCCTCGGCCTCGTCGCGCGTCACCTGCGCCCAGAGGTCGCGCCCGTCCTCGAGCACGAGCTCGACCCGCACCTCGAATCCGAGATGGACGACGCGCTCGATCGTGCCGGCCGTGGTCTCACCGTTCGGGTCGATCCGGAGCTCGAGGTCGTGCGGCCGCACGAACGACTCGCCGAAGCGGTTCACGGGCCCGACGAAGCTCATCACGAACTCGTTCGCCGGCTCCTCGTAGAGCTCCCGCGGCCCGCCCGCCTGCTCGATGCGCCCGCGGTTCATCAGCACGATTTGGTCGGCGATCTCCATCGCCTCCTCCTGGTCGTGCGTGACGAAGATCGTCGTCACGTGCATCTCGTCGTGCAGGCGACGCAGCCAGGCGCGCAGGTCCTTGCGCACGCGTGCGTCGAGCGCGCCGAACGGCTCGTCGAGCAGGAGAACCTTCGGCTCGACCGCGAGCGCCCTGGCCAGCGCCATCCGCTGGCGCTGCCCGCCCGAGAGCTGCGCCGGATAGTGGTCGGCCCAGCCCGCGATCTGGACGAGCTCGAGCAGCTCGTCGACGCGCTTGCGAATCTCGGACCGCGGGCGCTTGCGCACCTTGAGCCCGAACGCGACGTTCTCGCGCACGGTCATGTGCTTGAAGGCCGCGTAGTGCTGGAAGACGAAACCGACGCCGCGCTTCTGAGCGGCCCGGCGGGTGACGTCGACTCCGTCCAGCTCGACGATCCCCGACTCGGGCTGCTCGAGCCCGGCGATGACGCGCAGGAGCGTCGACTTGCCGCTTCCGCTCGGGCCGAGCAATGCCGTCAGCGAGCCGGAGGGCACCTCGATCGAGGCGTCGTCGAGTGCGACGAACTCACCGAACCGTTTCGTGACCGACCTGGCGACGATGGCCATCTACCGCGTCTCCTCCTTCGGCTTGAACAGGGTCATGGCCACGAGCGTGGCGATCGCGATCATGGCCAGCAGGACCGACGCCGCGTACGCGCCGGTGTAGTCGAACTGCTGGTACTGCGCCTCGACGTGCAAGGTCAGCGTCTCCGTCTTGCCGACGATGTGACCCGACACGACGCTGACGGCGCCGAACTCGCCGAGCGCCCGCGCGGTGGTCAGGACGACCCCGTAGGCGATCGCCCAGCGAATTGCCGGCAGCGTGATCTTGCGGAACGTCTGCCAGGGCGACGCGCCGAGCGTGGCGGCCGCCTGCTCCTGCTCGGTGCCGATCTCGCGCAGCACCGGCACCACCTCGCGCACGACGAACGGCAGCGAGACGAAGATCGTGACGAGGATCATCCCCGGCAGCGCGAAGACGATCTGGATCCCGTGGCCGGTCAGCCAGTTCCCGAACCAGCCGGTGCGGCTGTAGAGCAACAGGAACGCGAGCCCGACGACGACCGGCGACAGCGCCAGCGGCAGGTCGACGAGCGCGTTCACGATCCCCTTCCCGGGGAAGCGCTGGCGGACGATCGCGAGCGCGCAGATGACGCCGAAGATCGTGTTCGCGGGCACGGCGATCGCGGCGATGAGAACGGTCAGGAAGAACGCATGCTTCGCCTCGGGCGTCGTGACCGCGTCCCAGGCCGGGCCGATCCCGTGCTCGAACGCGCGGTAGAAGATGAGTCCGACTGGAGCTGCGAGCACGACGAGCAAGTAGAAGAGCCCCACGAACCGGAGCAGCCACTTATGCACGGTCGTGCCTCGTCGCCCAGCGCCGCACGCCGCCGATTCCGAGTAGGACGATGAACGTGATCACCAGGATCAACACGGAAACCGCCGCCGCGCTCCCGGGATCGCCGCTCTCGATGCGCCCGAAGATGTAGACGGATGCAACCTCGGTCTTGAACGGCAGGTTCCCCGAGATCAGCACGACCGACCCGAACTCCCCGATCGCCCGCGCGAACGCGAGCGCTACGCCGGACAGGATCGCGGGGAAGAGGTTCGGGAAGACGATGTAGCGGAACGTCCTCAGCGGCCCGGCTCCGAGCGACGCGGCCGCCTCCTCCATCTCGCGGTCGAGCTCGAGCAGCACCGGCTGCACGGTCCGGATCACGAACGGCAGCGTCACGAACAGCAGCGCAAGCAGGATCGCCGTCCGCGAGAACGCGATGTTCACGCCGACGGGCCCGTTCGGCCCGTACAGGGCCAGAAGCGTCAGGCCGGCGACGATCGTCGGCAGGGCGAACGGCAGGTCGATGATCGCGTTCACGATCCCCTGTCCGGGAAAGCGGTCGCGAATCAGGATCCAGGCCACGATCGTGCCCATCACCGCGTTGATCAGGCACACCGCGACGGAGACGACGAGCGTCAGCTTCAGAGCCGCAACAGCCTGCGGGTCGGTGATCGCGTCCCAGAAACTTCCCCGTCCCGCCTGGCCCGCCTTCCAGACGAGCGCCGCGAGCGGCAGGATGACGATCAGGCTCAGGTACGCAGTCGCAAGCCCGACGGCGATCCCGGCTCCGGAGCCGCGGACCGCCGTCGGGCGCGAGAGAGCTTCGGCGCGAGTGGCTACGTTCAGCTCCCGTGCCGCTTCTGGATCTTGGTCACGATGCCCTTGTTCGGGTCGAAGAACTGCTTGTCGACCTTGCCCCAGCCGCCGAGCCACTGGATGGAGAAGACACCCGGCGGATACGGGAAGCTGAAGCCTTTCGACGCGCCCTTGAGCACCGGCCGATAGCCGTTCTTCGCCCAGATCACCTGCGCCTGCTTCGTGCGCAGGAAGTTCACGAACGCACGGGCCGCGCTCTTGTTCGAGCTCGACTTGACGACCGCGATCGGGTTCGCGATCTGGATCGTCGACTTGGGCATCACGAAGTCGACCGGCTGATCGTGCAACTGCGCGAAGATCGCGTCGTTCTCGTACGAGAGGAGCACGTCGCCGCGGCCGGCGAGGAACGTCTGCAGCGCCTCACGCGCGCTCTTGTCCTGCGAGACGACGTGGCCGTAGAGCTTGTCGAGGTACTTGACGGACTGCGCGTGCGACTTGCCGAGCTTGCGCTGGGCGCCGTACGCCGCGATCACGTCCCACTTCGCGCCGCCTGAGGTCTGGACGTTCGGCACGAGGACGTCGACGCCTGGCTTGACCAGGTCGTTCCACGTGCGGATGTGCTTCGGGTTGCCCTTGCGCACGACGAAGACCACGACCGAGCGCGTGACGATTCCGTGAAACGGCTCCTTCTTCCAGGTCTGCGCAACGACGCCCGCCTTGACGAGCGACGTCATGTCCGGCTCGAGAGAGAACTCGACGACGTCGGCCTTGAGGCCGGCGATGACCGCGCGCGCCTGCTCGCCGGATGCGCCGTAGCTCTGCTGGAACGAGACGCCCTGGCCGGCCGCGGTGTGCTGGAACGCCGGAATCAGCTGCGAGTACGCGTCGCGCGGGGTCGAGTACGCGACGAGGCTGATCGTGCTGCCGTTCGAGCGCGCGGAGGCGTCGTGCGACGACGACAGCGCGGCTGCGGCGGCCGCGACGACAAGTGCGATGGCGACTCCAATTGCGCTAATCCGAACCATCAATCCCCCTTATTACTCGATATTGTTTACTGCTTATGTCGGGAAAGTCGAGAAGTGAGTCTAGGGATCCGACTCGGACGCGTCAAACAAGGAACAATCCGGACATGTGGATCTCCCGGCGCACGGACTACGCGACGCGGGCGCTGCTCGCGCTCGCGCTCGACGGCGATGGCTCGATGAAGCTCGAGGAGCTGGCGCACCGGACGGGAGCCCCCCAGTCCGTGCTCGAGCAGGTGATGCCGGTCATGCGGTCGGCAGGGCTCATACGGTCGGAGCGGGGCCCGACCGGCGGCTACCGGCTGAACAAGCCACCTGACGAGATCACGCTGGAGCGGGTCGTACGCCTCTTCCAGGGACAGCTCGCCCCGATCGGGTACGCGACGCGACGGAGCCCCGACAGCGCGCCGAGGTTCGTCGCCGACTCGCTACGCGGGACGTGGAGCGAGGTCCGCGATGCGACGATCGAGATCCTCGAGCGGACGACGTTCGCCGATCTCGCCCAGAGCGCCGGCGGAAGCTGGCGCGACGACCTGTCGACGGAGGTCCCCTAGGCCTCGGCGACCGCGCGGGCGGTCAGCCGGCGGTGCTCGGTGAGCAGCGCGGCGATCCCGCCGAGCACGAGGATGACCGGCACGAGATACGTGTAGGCCGGGAATTCGATCAGCCGCACGCCGCTCGCGAGCAGCACGGTGCCGAGCCCGACCCGGAGCGCGCCTTCGGGAACGCGCACCGTCAGCTTGCTCGCGAACAGCACGCCGGGAATCGACCCGAGCAGCAGCCAGCCCATCGCGTGCAGGTCGACGTTTCCGTGCACGAGGTAGCTGATGCCGGCGACCCAGAGCAGCGCGGCCGCGTGGAAGATGTCCGTTCCCACGATCTTCGCCGCGGTCAGGGGGAAGACGAGCAGCATGATGAGCCCGAAGAACGTCCCGCTGCCGACCGAGGTCAGGCCGACGAGGAAACCGCCGCTCGCGCCGAGGGCGACGCAGATCACCCGGTCACGGTTCGTGAGCAAAAACGGTGCGTTCGACGGCTGGACGCCGCGCTTGACGAACGTCTTCGCGAGGAAGCCGATCCCGCCCAGGATCAGCGCGTAGCCGATCACCTTTGCCATGACGTCGCCCGCGCCGCTCCCGTACGTGTCCTCGATCCAGTTCGCCAGCTCGACTCCGATCAGCGACATCGGCGCAGAGCCGAGCAGCATCCAGCATGCGATCCGCAAATGGACGGTGCCGAGCTTCCGGTGCCGCACGGCGCCGAAGGACTTGAAGACGGCGCCGTGGAGGATGTCCGTGCCGACGGCGAGCGTGGGCTGGAAGCCGAAGAACAGGATCAGGATCGGCGTCATCAGCGACCCGCCGCCCATCCCCGTCAGGCCCACGAGCGACCCGATGAACAGGCCCGTGAGCGTGAACTGCCAGGTCATCGGTACGCGTCTATGAGCACCTCGGCGACCTCGGGCCGCGAGAACTCGACCGGCGGCAGCTGGCCGGCGGCGAGCAGCTCGCGCACCTTCGTCCCGGACAGGAACACGTGGTCGTCGGCTCCGTGCGGGCACGTCTTCGGCGTCGCCATCGAGCCGCAGACGTTGCACCAGAACGCGTGCTCGAAGAACATCGGCTCGATGTCGAGCTCGTGTGGCTCGAACTCGTCGAAGATGAGCTGCGCGTCGTAGGTGCCGTAGTAGTCGCCGACACCCGCGTGGTCGCGGCCGACGATGAAGTGCGAGCAGCCGAAGTTCTTCCGGCAGAGCGCGTGCCAGATCGCCTCGCGCGGGCCTGCGTAGCGCATCGCCGCAGGGAACGCGGACACGATCACCCGGTCGGCCGGGTAGTAGTTCTCGACGAGAACGCGGTAGCACTCGACGCGCGTCGCAGCAGGCACGTCGTCCGACTTCGTCTCGCCGACGAGCGGATGGATGAGCAGGCCGTCGACCGTCTCGAGCGCGCCCTTCGTCAGGTACTCGTGCGCGCGGTGGATCGGGTTGCGCGTCTGGAAGCCGACGACGCGGCGCCAGCCTCGCTCCTCGAACGCATTGCGGGTGTCGGCGGGGTCGAGCGCCAACTCGGGGAACGGCGGCTCCGGGCGGTCGAAAACGGTCACCTTGCCGGCGAGGTAGCGCGGGTGCTGTGCGTAGAGCCGGGCGACTCCGGGATGCGCCTCGTCGGTCGTGCGGAAGCAGCGCTCGGCCTCGCGCTCCTTGTCGTAGTCGTAGACCTCCTCCACCTCGAGCACGGCAAGCGGACGACCGCTTTCGTCCGCGAGCGCCACGCGGTCGCCCTCCGGCGCGGCTTCTACCGCCAGACACACGGGCAGCGCCCAAGCGAGCCCGTTCGCGAGATGCATGTCCTCGACGACGGGCTCGTAGTCCGCGCGGCTCATGAAGCCCTCGAGCGGCGAGAGCGCGCCCGAAGCGAGCATGTCCAGGTCGGACACCTCCCGCGAGGTCAGCGTCACGACCGGCAGCGACTCGAGATCGTCCGGCCGCTCGCCGGTGCGATCCACGAGCGCCCCACCATGCGGCGCGATCAACGACTTAGTAACACTGTGTTGCAAAGTCACGCGGGCACCTCGACCGGGACGAGGCCGAGCTCCTCGAGCTTTGCGACGACGAGCGCGGCGCTCTCCTCGGCGCTGTGCTCCTCGGTGTCGAGCACGATTTCGGGATCCGACGGCTCCTCGTAGGGGTCGGAGACGCCGGTGAACTCCTTGATCTCGCCCTTGAACGCCTTCTCGTAGAGGCCTTTCACGTCGCGCCGCGCGCACTCCTCGACCGATGCCTTCACGTACACCTCCACAAAAGCCCCGACCTCCTCGATCATCTCGCGCGCCGCGGCTCTCGTTGCCTCGTACGGCGAGATGGCCGCGGTGATGATGGCGCCGCCCTGGCGCGTCAGCCGAGACGCGACCCAGCCGACCCGGTCGATGTGCGTATCGCGGTCCTCCTTCGAGAAACCGAGCTCCTTGGAGAGGTGCGTGCGCACGTTGTCCCCGTCGAGGTACTCGACGACGAGCCCTCGGCGATCGAGCTCCGGGCCGACGAGATGCGCGATCGTCGACTTGCCCGATCCGGACAGCCCCGTGAACCAGAGCGTGAAGCCGCCCGGCCGCACGCGGTCCGTGTCGGGGTGTTCATGCGCGTAGATGTGCTCGGTCATGTGCCTCCTCGGCTAGTGGAGTGTCCTCGTGAATCCCGCACTCGAGCTTGTCCGACCCGGCCCAGCGGCCTGCCCGCTCCTCTTCGTCGGCTGTGATCGGCCGGGTGCAGGGGATGCAGCCGATCGAGCGGTAGCCCGCCTCGTGGAGCGGGTTGTAGGGAATCTCGTTCACCTTGATGTACGCCCAGACGCGCTTCTCGTCCCAGTCGGCGAGCGGGTGCACCTTCCACACGCCGTAGCGCTCGGACCATTGCATCTTCGGCGTCTCGGAGCGGCTCGGCGACTGGTCGCGGCGGATGCCCGAGATCCACGCGTTGTACGGATCGAGCGCCTCGAGCAGCGGCTGGACCTTGCGGATCTCGCAGCAGCGGTCGGGATCGCGCTCCCAGAGGTTCGGTCCCTCCTGGCGGTGCTGCTCGGCGATCGTGATGATCGGGTTCGAGATCAGATTGGGGCCGTAGCGCTCGACGAGGCGGTCGCGCGTCTCGTACGTCTCGCGGAAGAAGAGCTGCGTGTCGAGCTCGATCACCGGCAGGTCGAGGCCGAGCTCCGAGACCATGTGCACGAGCACCGACGACTGCTTCTGCCACGAGCACGTGAGGCAGAGCTTGTCGCCGTACTCGCCGTAGACCCACGCGAGCAGGTCCTCGGCGGACATGACCTCAAAGTCGACGTCAGGAAGTGCGGGCGCGCTCGTCAGGGAGCAGCACCTCCTTCAGCGTGTCGCCGCGCAGGCCGAGACGAAGCGTCTCGAGCGGGATCACCTCGTCGGGCGGGATGTTCCCGAGATTGACCTCGGCCCCGAACTTCTTCACGAACCAGGCCTGCGCCGACTTCGTCGGTGCCTCGAAGACGAGGTCGCCCGGATCGATGTCGTGAACGATCTCGTCGATCAGCCCGGTGCGCATCTCGCCGGTCGGGCGGAAGATGCCCGCCGTTCCGCTCTCGCGCGCCTCGGTGATCACCTTCCAGGCGCCCGCCTCGAGCTCTTCCTTGATCCACTGCACCCAGAGGTAGGGCGCGAAGTTGACCTCCGAGTCCTTCGAGCCGACCTCGGACAGGACGGTGAAGTCACGCGCGAGGTCGGCGATCAGCTCCAGCTTCTCCTCGCGCGGGATCTCGACCGTGCCGTCGGAGATCTCGACGTGCGTGAGCCCGAGGTCGGTCAGCCAGCGCTTGTAGTCGTCGACTTTGTCCTTGACGTACACGACCTCGAAGAACGTGCCGCCGATGACCACTGGCTTGCCGCTCAGCACCTCGAGCTTGCGGCGCAGGTTCGGGGTCACGTACGCGGTTCCCCAGCCAAGCTTGACGATGTCGATGTAGACGCCGGAGGTCTCGAGAACGTCCTCCCAGGCGCGCGGGCCGAGACCCTTGTCGAGGACGTGCGTCAGGCC
>Ga0070684_100003060_pt1 | contig 12483 bp, 12 predicted proteins | sample KBSC723LmetaG_FD_65653 | JGI IMG/M metagenome (GOLD analysis project Ga0070684, IMG submission 65653) | Corn rhizosphere microbial communities from Kellogg Biological Station, Michigan, USA - KBS C7.2-3L metaG | ecosystem: Host-associated > Plants > Roots > Rhizosphere ...
CATCGGTGACGGCAAGGTGTGGGTGACCCCGGTGGAGACGGTGGTCCGGGTTCGCACCGGCGACCGCGACGCCGCGGCGCTCTAGCCGCAGGCCCTCGGCCGGCTGTCGGGACCAGGTCCCCGTGACCAGGGCAGACCGCGCCGACGCGGCCGACGCGGTGTGCGCGGGGGCGTACGACGCGTCCGGTGCCCCCGAGTCCGGGTGCGCGCTGGTCGCGGTCGGGGGGTACGGGCGCCGTGAGCTGGCGCCGTACTCCGACCTCGACGTCGTCCTGGTCCACGAGGACGACGTCGGGCTGGGGGAGGCGGGGGAGCGGGTCTGGTACCCGATCTGGGACACCGGAGTGCGGCTCGACCACTCCGTCCGCACCGTGTCCCAGATGCTCGAGCAGGCCGGCGCCGATCTCCGGGTCGCGCTCGGCCTGCTCGACCTCCGGCACGTCGCGGGCGACCCGAACCTCACGTTGCGGCTCCGCTCCCACGTCCTCGCGCACTGGCGGCGTACGGCGCGCGACCGGCTCCCGGCGCTGCGTGAGCTGGTGCGCAAGCGGCACGACGTTGTTGGCGAGCTGGCGCACCTGTCGGTCCCCGACCTGAAGGAGGCGGAAGGTGGGCTGCGCGACGCGACCGTGCTCGCGGCGCTGGTCGCGACCTGGCTGGTCGACGTGCCGCACGTCGAGCTCGAGCGGTCCCGCGTGGCCCTGCTCGACGTGCGCGACGCCCTCCACGACGCCGCCGGCCGGGCTACCGACCGGGTGGCGCCCGAGCTCTGGGACGACCTCTCCGAGCGGCTCGGACTGGGCGACGAGGCAGCCGCCCAGCGGCACGTGCGCGAGCTCGGGCGCCGGATCACCCACGTGTCGCGACTGACCTGGCGGAGGGTCGACGGCGTGCTCGACAGGCCCACGCCCCGGAGCGCCGTACGCCGGCCGGAGCTGGTGCCGGTCGAGTCGGGGATCGCACTCGCCGGTGCCGAGGTCGTGCTGACCCGTGACGCCCGTCCGGGCACCGACCCCACCCTGCTGCTCCGGGCGGCGGCGGTCGCCGCGGAGCGGGACGTCGAGCTGGCACCGGTGACCGCGGCCCGACTGGTCGCGGAGATCGCCGACCTACCGGATCCCTGGCCGGCCGCCGCACGGCAGGCGCTGGTCCGGCTGCTCGCCGCCGGACCGGGTCTGCTGCCGGTCTGGGAGACCCTCGAGGAGACCGGGGCGCTGTCGACCTTCCTCCCCGAGTGGGAACGCATCAGGCTGCTGCCGCACGCGTCGGAGATCCACCGGTTCACCGTCGACCGCCACGTGGTCGAGACCTGCCGGGAGGCCGCGGCGCTGATCCGCGACGTCGCCCGACCCGACGTCCTGCTCGTGGCCGCGCTCCTGCACGACATCGGCAAGGGCGGTCTGACCGAGCACAGCATCGCCGGCGAGCCCCTCGCGCGCTCGATCGCCTGTCGGATGGGCCTCGACGAGGCGGCGGTCGACCTGGTCGGTGTACTCGTACGCCGTCACCTGCTGCTCGCGGAGACGGCCACGACCCGCGATCCCGAGGACCCGGCCACCGCGGCGTACGTGGCCGGGCAGATCGGTTCCGCCGAGGCGCTGGCACTGCTCCTCGCACTCACCGAGGCGGACGCGCGAGCGACGTCCCCCAAGGCCTGGTCGTCGTGGCGGGCCGGACTGGTCCTGACGGTCGCGGCACGCACAGCGGCGGTCCTGGGCGAGGCGACGGCGGTCGAGCGGCTGCCGGAGCCGATGCGGCTCCCGAAGGAGGTACGCCGCGGTGGGACGGCCATCGAGGTGGTGGCGAGCGACGGGGGAGCGCGGGTGACCGTGCTGGCTCCCGACCGGGTCGGGTTGCTGGCGGACGCCGCTGCTCTCTTCGCGCTGCAACGCACCTCGATCCGGTCCGCCCGGGCCTGGGCCCAGGACGAGGTCGGCATCTCGGTCTGGGAGGTGGCCGAGGAGCACCTGGACGCGACGGTGCTGCGCCAGCGGCTCGACGCGATCGTCGCGGGGCGGGTCGATCCGACTGCCCGGCTGACCCGTGGCACCGACCACGCGGCTGCGTCGGTCGTCGTACGCCCCGAGGCATCGGCGCGGTCCACCGTGCTCGAGGTCCGGACCGCCGACCGCCCGGGGGTCGTCCACCTCGTCTGTGCCGCACTGGCGACGCTCGACCTGACCGTCCGCTCGGCCCACGTGGACACCCTCGGCCCCCAGGCGGTCGACGTCTTCTACGTCCAGGAGTCGTCCGCAGGAGCACTCACCGACACCCGCGCGGCGGAGGCCGCCCATGCCGTTCGTGAGGCGCTCTCGGGATGGTCCCGATAGAACTGCCTCGGATGACAGGTGTGATGGGCGCTCTCGAGGATGACCGATCCGGACGGCCCGGAGACCCGGGAGGGCCCGCGGAGTCGGAGTGCCGGGGAAGCCCCGGTTAGGCTGGAAGCCCGCATCAACACTGACGAGGACTGACTTGTTCGCCACGCTCTCCGACCGGCTCGCCGAGACCTTCAAGAACCTCCGCGGCAAGGGCCGGCTCTCCGAGTCCGACATCGACGCCACCGCGCGCGAGATCCGGATCGCCCTGCTCGAGGCGGACGTCGCGTTGCCGGTGGTGCGCGAGTTCGTGGACGCCGTGAAGGAGCGGGCGCGCGGCGAGGAGGTCAGCCAGGCGCTGAACCCGGCGCAGCAGGTCGTCAAGATCGTCAACGAGGAGCTCGTCGCCATCCTCGGCGGCGAGACCCGCCGCCTGCGCTACGCGAAGAACCCGCCGACGGTGATCATGCTGGCCGGGCTCCAGGGTGCCGGCAAGACCACGCTGGCGGCCAAGCTCGCGCTCTGGCTCAAGGAGCAGGGCAAGCAGCCGGTGCTGGTCGCCGCCGACCTCCAGCGCCCGAACGCCGTCAACCAGCTCCAGGTGAACGGCGAGCGTGCCGGCGTACCCGTGTACGCGCCCGAGCCCGGCAACGGCGTCGGTGACCCCGTGGAGGTCGCCCGCAGCTCCATCGACGAGGCGCGGCGCAAGCTGTACGACGTCGTCATCGTCGACACCGCCGGCCGCCTCGGCGTCGACGCCGAGATGATGCAGCAGGCCGCCGACATCCGCGATGCGGTCAGCCCCGACGAGATCCTCTTCGTCGTCGACGCGATGATCGGTCAGGACGCCGTTACCACCGCGCAGGCGTTCCTCGACGGCGTCGGGTACGACGGCGTCGTTCTCACCAAGCTCGACGGCGATGCCCGCGGTGGTGCCGCGCTGTCGATCCGCGGCATCACCGGCAAGCCCGTCATGTTCGCCTCCGCCGGCGAGAAGGTGACGGACTTCGACGTCTTCCACCCCGACCGGATGGCCTCGCGCATCCTCGACATGGGCGACGTGATGACCCTGATCGAGCAGGCCGAGAAGACCTTCGACCAGGAGCAGGCGCTCAAGGCGGCCGAGAAGCTCACCACCGGAGGCGACTTCACCCTCGACGACTTCCTCGAGCAGATGCAGCAGGTCCGCAAGCTCGGCTCGATGTCGAAGATCATGGGGATGCTGCCGGGGATGGGCCAGTTCCGTGACCAGCTGGAGAACTTCGACGAGCGTGAGATCGACCGGATCCAGGCGATCATCCAGTCGATGACGCCGGCCGAGCGGGCCAACCCCAAGCTGATCGACGGCTCGCGTCGGGCCCGCATCGCCAAGGGGTCCGGCCGCCAGGTCTCCGACGTGAACGGCCTGGTCGACCGGTTCTTCGAGGCGCGCAAGATGATGCAGTCGCTCGCGAAGGGCGGCGGCATGCCCGGTCTCCCCGGCATGCCCGGCATGGCCTCGGGCGGCAAGCGTGGCCGCGCCAAGCAGGCCGCCAAGAACAAGTCCGGGAAGGGCCGTCGTGTCAGCGGCAACCCGGCCAAGGCCGCCGCCCAGGCCAGGGCCGCCGAGGAGAGGGCCGCGACCGGCCAGGGCAACCCGTTCGGCAACCCCGACGGCGAGGAGATCGACTACGAGAAGGCGGCAGCGGCGCTCGACCTGCCGAAGGACTTCTCCAAGTACCTCAAGTAGCAGGCCTCCGAAGGAGCAGCTCCCGCTCGTCGCTGAGTATCCGCACGGGCTCGAACGGCGGAAGCGCGCCGCCGATCCTCAGGACCCCCTTCTGCTCGTGGAGCTTCTTCTCGTAGACCTCACCCTGGTAGACGACCACCCGACCCAGCATCGCCGGATCGTCCAGCGACAGCTCGCACAGCCGGCCGTCGCGCACCATCCCGGTGGCGCCAGCGACGTCGAAGTCGATGGTCAGCACGAACGGCAGCGTCACGGTGAGCGGAGTCATCACCACGTCGACGTCGACGGCGTGCCTCGCCTGCAGGGTGCGCCGGAAGAGACCGACCTGGCCGTCCGCGGTCGGGTCCCTGAGTGTGCGCTCGGCGGCGGTCACCAGGGCCTCGTGAAGCCGCATCCCCTGCAGCAGCATGTCCGAGAGGCGCTGTGGCAGCCGTTGCCGCAGCTGGTCGACGACCATGCCGGCCAGAAGCATCCTCGCCGCGTGGTTCAGCCTCGAGCGCCCGGAGGCGGCATGCGTCCGTAGCTCCGGAGCGCGCTCCATGGCCTTGCCGAGATTGGTCGTGAGCTCGCGTCCTTCGGGTACGAGCCAGTGGTCCAGGCGATCGTCCACGCTGCGGTGGTGGCCGGTGGTGGCGGTGATGGTCCTCATCGGGGCTCCCTGAGCTGGTAGGTCGTCGGGTGTCGGCGTACGACGAACGAAGGCGCCAGTCGACCGGGTCGTGGCGCGTCCCACGCCGCACTGGTCCTGCGGTCCCGGAAGCGGATCTCGGCGCCGTTCGCCATCGGCGTCGCCGGCCGACGGATCCGCCACTCGTGCAGGCCGAGGAGGACCAGCGCCGCCACTCCCGCGGCGCCACCGGTCGGGAGCGCCATGCGTTTCCACCACGCTCGGTGGTGCGTCGTCCGGGCGTCGTCATGGTCGTTCCCGCCGCCGGACGTGCCTCCGGTGGCGGTGCCGGTGTCACTGCCGGTGGCGGTGCTGGAGGTCGGTGGCGTCGTCGTGACCGTCGGGGACGAGTCGGCGGGAGTGCTCGTCGCGGTGAGGTACACGGTGACGACGCGCGCCGCCGGAACCGGCTGGCCCGGCGCCGGGAACTGGCTGGTGACCACGCCACCCGTGGGCCCGGAGGCGAACGGTCTCGCGCAGGCCAGCACCACCCGTGCACTCGCCGACGGGTAGGGGAGTCCACGCAGAGTGGGGACCATGGCCGGGTACGGCGTGACCGTGGAGCCGGAGGACGCGAAGGAGCCTGCCGGCGGATCCACCCGCCCGATCGGCCACGGGAAGGGCGTCTTCAGGAGGCGCAATCCTCTGCTCGAGAGAGCGCTCATGGCGTCGCCGTAGCTGAGACAGCTCACGGCGGGCACGACCACCGGCGGCGCCGTGATCGAGATGGCGTCCCGGAAGCTCCATTCACGCGCCGCGCGGTCCGTCGCACAGCCCGATGGTCCGCAGAAGACCAGCAGATACGACGTGCCGGGGGTGGCGGTGGCGGGCACCCGGAACCAGCCGGAGAACCCGGTCGCGGGATCGTAGGAGCAGGAGGCGGTCAGCGTCTCGTCGGCCAGCGGATCGACGACGTCGCAGGCGCCGGATGTCTTGGCTCCGGAGAGGCTTCCCGAGAAGCTCACGGACTGGCCGGGAGAGGCGCTATCGGACGAGAAGGTCGGATTCGCGGCCGCGAAGGCCCAGACCGGCGACGTCGCGGCAACGAATCCCGCGATGAGGAGCGCACCTGCCAGCCGGCCGTTCATCCCTTCTCTCCACACCCTTGATGAGATGAGGAGTCACGCCCGGGGCCAGGAGATACCCATTCGGCCAACTAGTCTCGGCGCCATGGTGGAGGTGGTCGTCGTCGACGGCGCGAACGTCGTCGGTGCGCGCCCCGACGGCTGGTGGAAGGACCGGGCGGGGGCCGCGCGCCGACTCCACGAGCAGCTGATGACCGCGGACGTCGAGGGCGACATCGTGCTGGTGCTCGAGGGGGAGGCGAAGGCCGGTGTGCGCGCCGGCCGGGACGGCCACGTCACCGTCGTCCATGCGCCGAAGGACGGCGACACCGAGATCGTGCGGCAGGCGCATCGGGCCGCCGACGCGGGATACGACGTGACCGTCGTGACCGCCGACCGCCTGCTGGCGGCCCGGGTCGCGCAGGCCGGGCCGACCGTGGGTCCGACCTGGTTGCTCGACCGGCTCGCCTGAGGCCACGCCGGTCCGGCCGTCAGGCGACCTCGGCTCGGCTGATCGCCAGGGCCAGCGAGCCGATCAGCTCGGCCCGACCCCCGAACCGGCCCGACACCACCTCGCACGAGGCGGCAGCCTCGGGATGGGCGTAGCGGTCGACGCCGTTGCGGATCGCGGCCACCAGGGTCGGTGAGGCTCCGAGCGAGCCGCCGACCACCACCCGGGCCGGGTTCAGCGTGGTGCAGAGGCCGGCGAGCACCCGGCCGACCGTGTGCCCTGCGTCGGTGAGCAGGCGGCGTACGGCGGTCTCGCCGTCGGCGTCGAGCTTCAGCAGCTCCGGCAGGTCGAGGTCCTCGGAGTACACCGGTCGCAGGGTCTCGAGCAACCGTCGCGTCGAGACCTCGGTCTCCAGGCAGCCCCGGCTCCCGCAGCGGCAGATGTCGCCGCCCTCACGCGCGAGCACGTGCCCGACCTCGCCGGCGAGACCGGTGGCGCCGCGATGAAGGCGCCCGCCGAGCACGAGTCCGGCGCCGACGCCGCTGGCCAGCTTGACGTAGAGCAGGTCGGCCGCGCCGCGACCCGCCCCGTGCTGGTGCTCCGCCATGGCACCGAGGTTGGCGTCGTTGTCGACGACGACCGGCAGGCCGATCCGAGCGGACAGCTCGTCGGCGGGTGCCAGCTCGTGCCATCCCGGCAGTACGGCGTGATCGACCCGTGCGGAGCGACGGTCGATGGGCGCGGGCACGCAGAGGCCGACCATGAGCAGCTCGGTGGCCGGGACGCCCGCCTCGTCGGCCGCACGGCGTACCAGGTCGGCGGCGATGTCGAGCGTCGCGCTGCCGTGGGGGTCGGCGTCGGTCTGGGTCTCGACCTCGGCCAGGATCTTCGCGCTCCGGTCGGACACGGCGACACGCACGTGCCGATGCCCGATGTCGACGCCGGCCACGCCACCGGGCCGGATCGCCAGGGCCACCAGCAACGGCGGGCGCCCGCTCCCGCCCTTGTGCGGCGTGCCGCGGTCCTCGGTCTCGACGACGAGGCCGTTCTCGAGCAGCTCGGTCACCAGGCTGGAGACCGTCGTACGGGACAGTCCGGACCCGCGGGCGAGGTCGGCCCGGCTCTGCGGACCGGTCGAGCCGAGCAGGGCCGTGATCGCGCGGAGGTTCGAGCTACGCAGCTGGGCCAGGGAGTGTCCGGGCACCGAGGCAGCCTAGACCGATTCGTCCCGGAAACGGACTAATCAACGGCCCGAGGGCCCCGGTAACGCATTGACTCGGACAAACCCCGTCGTCTCACGGTCCGTCCGTCTCGTCGACCCCGAGGTGCTCGAGCTCCCTCTCGGCCGCCGGGTGCGCAGGCACGGCTTCGAGATGGTGGGTGCGCACGGCCGCGAAGGTCCACAGCTTGTTCAGCACGAACGACAGCGGTGTGACGACCGCGATCACGATCAGCTGCGCCCAGTACAGCCGGGTGCGGAACCCGCTGGAGTCGTCGAGCACACCCGTCGGCAGCGAGAGGGGCGAGCCGCGGTGCATGAGCAGGGTGAGCAGGACCAGCCCGATCGCCTGGCCCAGCAAGCCGACGGCCAGGAACGGCCAGTACTCCCGCCACCACCCGGAGTGCTTGGAGCTGCGGAAGGTCCACCAGCGGTTCAGCTGGAAGTTCCAGAGGTTGGCGACCAGGAAGGCGATGGTCGAGTACACGTGGTACCAGCGGACGTGGAACGCCGTCGGGTGCAGGGCCACGATCGCGTCCTCGGGGAGCGGACCCATCCGCTTGACCAGCACCAGCACCACCAGGTTGACCACCACGCCGGTGCCACCGACGAGGGCGAACCGACCGAACTGCAGCGCGTTGCGGCCATGCCTGCGCAGGGTCTCGGTCCGGGCCGTGCTCACGTCGGGTGAGCGTAGGCCACGTCTCCCAACCCGGCTCGGCCGGTAGCGTCCCGACCCATGACCACACTGCGGTTCCGGGGCCCTGTCCTGCCCGACGGCGAGCCACGAGACCTGTACGTCGTCGACGGCCGGATCACGCTCGAGCCGGTCGCCGGCGCCGAGACGGCGGCCCAGGGCTGGATCATGCCCGGGCTGGTCGACGCCCACTGTCACCTCGGCCTGGACGCGCACGGCGCCGTGGACGAGCAGACCACCGAGCAGCAGGCGCTCGCGGACCGCGATGCCGGTTCGCTCCTCCTGCGCGACTGCGGATCACCCGCAGACACCCGGTGGGTCCAGGACCGCGACGACCTGCCGCGGCTGATCCGCTGCGGACGGCACATCGCCCGCACCCGCCGCTACATCCGCAACTTCGCCCACGAGATCGAGCCCGGCGAGCTCACGACGTACGTCGCACAGGAGGCGCGGGCGGGTGACGGGTGGGTCAAGCTGGTCGGCGACTGGATCTCCCGCGAGGAGGGCGACCTCGCGCCGTCGTTCCCGGCGGAGGCGTTCACCGCGGCGATCGCGACCGCGCACGAGCACGGGGCGCGGGTCACCGCCCACTGCTTCGGCGAGACGGTCCTCCCGTGGCTGGTGGACGCCGGCATCGACTGCATCGAGCACGGCACCGGGCTGACCACCGACCTGGTGGAGACGATGGCTGCGCAGGGCACGGCGCTGGTGCCGACGGCGCACCAGCTGGACAACTTCCCGATGTACGCAGAGCAGGGCGCCGAGAGGTTCCCGGCCTACGCCGACCACATGCTCGCCCTGCACGCGCGCCGGCGCGAGACGATCATGGCGGCCTACGAGGCGGGGGTCGCGATCTACGCCGGCACCGACGCCGGTGGGGTGCTGCCCCACGGACTGATCGCCGACGAGGTGGCCGAGCTCGCGTCGTACGGCATGCCCGCCGACTACGTCCTGGGTGCCGCCAGCTGGCGGGCGCGCGAGTGGCTGGGCTGGAACGCCGGGCTGGACGACGGGGCACCGGCCGACTTCGTGGTCTACCCCCGCGACCCGCGGACCGACCTGTCGGTGCTCCGCGAGCCGACCGCAGTCGTGCTGCGCGGGCAGGTCGTGTGAACGAGCCCCAGCTCGTCGCCGCGCTGCGTTCGGCGGGGTGCGTGTTCGCCGAGGACGAGGCACGGATCCTCGTCGCGGAGGCGACGTCACCGGCCGAGCTGATGGCGTGGACGGCGCGGCGGATGGCGGGGGAGCCGCTCGAACAGGTCGTCGGCTGGGCGTCGTTCGCGGGGCTGCGCATCGCCGTCGACCCCGGAGTCTTCGTGCCTCGTCGGCGCAGCGAGCTGCTCGTGGCGGCGGCGGGCCGGGAGCCGGCGACCGTCGTGGTCGACCTCTGCTGCGGAACCGGTGCCCTCGGGGCGGCGTTGAGCGCGCGCTGGCCGGAGGCCGAGGTGCACGCCGCCGACAGCGACCCTGTCGCGGTCGCCTGTGCCCGGCGCAACCTGCCTCCGGAGCGCGTGCACGAGGGCGACCTGTACGACGCGCTCCCCGGCGAACTGCGCGGCCGGGTCGACCTGCTCGTGGTCAACGCGCCGTACGTCCCGACCGGGGCGATCGCGACGATGCCGCGAGAGGCCCGCGACCACGAGCACCGGGTCGCCCTCGACGGGGGCGCCGACGGGCTCGACGTGCAGCGGCGGGTGGCTGCCGGCGCCCCCGGATGGATGCGTCCGGGTGGGCGGCTGCTGATCGAGACCGGTCGTGCCCAGGCGGAAGGCACGGCGCGGTTGCTCACCTCGGCGGGCCTCGCCGCGTCGGTCGAGACCGACGACGACGTCGACGGCACGGTGGTGCTCGGTCGTGCTCCGTCGTAGTCGGGTCGCGACCCGGGACGAGCGACCTGATGGCGACCATCAATGACGATGGAGCGCGATTTCGGTCGATCCGGGAAGGTCTGGCAGAATCGGGGGCTGAGTCTGTCCGGCGTGGTCCCTCTCAACCGCTGCCCGGCAGCCCCCGAGGCGAGTGCCCGTGTCCCCACGCGGCGGCGACCCTCACCACACACAACGTTTCGAGGAGACACCACAACCGTGGCCGTCAAGATCCGTCTGAAGCGCATGGGCAAGGTCCGTGCGCCGCACTACCGCATCGTCGTCGTCGACTCCCGCAAGAAGCGCGACGGCAAGGTGATCGAGGAGATCGGGCTGTACCACCCGAAGGAGGAGCCGTCGTACATCCGCGTCGTCTCCGACCGGGCGCAGTACTGGCTCGGCGTGGGTGCGCAGCCTTCCGAGGCCGTCGCCCAGATCCTCAAGATCACCGGTGACTGGCAGAAGTTCAAGGGCTACAAGGTCACCGACGGCACCCTCAAGGTGGCCGAGCCCAAGCGCGACAAGCTCGAGATCTTCAACGAGGCCCTCAAGGACTCCGCGAACGAGCCCAAGGGCGAGGCCGTGACCAAGCGGGCGGCGAAGAAGAGCGCGCCGAAGCCGGCCGAGGACAAGGCCGAGAGCACGGCCGAGAGCACGGCCGAGAGCACGGCCGACGAGAAGCCCGGGGCGCCCGCCCCTGAGGAGGCTCCGGTCGCGGAGGCGACCGAGACCGCGGCGGCTCCGGTGGCCGAGGAAGCGGCTCCCGTCCCGGCCGACGAGACTCCGCAGGGTGCCGCCGACGTGGCCGAGACGGCCGAGGCCGCCGAGGTCGACGCCGACGCCAAGAGCGCCGAGGCCTGATCGTGCTCGCCGACGCGCTGGAGCACCTGGTGCGCGGGGTCGTCGACCACCCGGACGACGTCACGGTGCGCGACAAGCAGACGAGGCGCGGGCCGCTGCTCGAGGTCCGGGTCCACCCCGACGACCTCGGCAAGGTGATCGGCCGCAACGGCCGCACCGCCACGGCGTTCCGCACCGTGATCTCGGCCCTGGCCGGCAAGGGCGGCTCGCGGATCGACTTCGTCGACGTCGACAAGGTTCGTTGACGCTGGCGGTCGCTCCTGCGGGTCTCCGCTCGACCACTAGCCTGACGCCGTGGACGAGGCGCAGACCATCGAGGTCGTGATCGGGCGCGTCGGCAAGCCCCACGGCCTGCGCGGCGAGGTGACGGTCGAGCTCCGCACCGACGAGCCCGAGCGCCGCTTCGCCGTGGGTACGACGGTCCGTGCCGAGCGCCCGAGCGGTGGCGCTGCCCCCTGGCCCGCGCTCACCGTGTCGGCCACGCGCTGGCACCAGTCGACGCTGCTCGTGCGGTTCGACGAGGTGCCCGACCGCACCACGGCCGAGTCCGCGCGCGGACTCCTGCTCCATGCGACGGTGCCGGCCGACGAGTCTCCCGATGACCCGGAGGAGTTCTACGACCACCAGCTGGTCGGCCTGAGCGCGGAGGACCTCCACGGCAGCGGGCTCGGGGAGGTCACGGCCGTCCTGCACGGTGCGCAGGACCTCCTGCAGATCCGCACCCCCGATGGTCGCGACGCGCTCGTCCCCTTCGTCGCCGCGCTGGTCCCCGAGGTCGACCTGGCGGGTGGCCGGGTGGTCGTGGCCGACCGACCCGGCCTGGTGACCGCGTTCCCCGAGGACGAGTCGTGAGGCCGGGATGAGGATCGACATCGTCACGATCTTCCCCGCCTGGTTCGACTCGCTCGACCTCTCCCTGACCGGCAGGGCCCGCGCCGCGCGGCTGGTGGAGATCGCGGTGCACGACCTCCGTGACTGGACCCACGACCGGCACCGCACCGTCGACGACACGCCCTACGGCGGCGGGCCGGGCATGGTGATGAAGCCGGAGCCGTGGGGCGACGCCCTCGACCGGCTCCGCGGTGAGGGGCGGCCGACCCTGGTGGTGCCGACGCCGAGCGGGACGCCGTTCACGCAGACGATCGCCCGCGAGCTGGCCGGGGTCGACCACCTGGTGCTCGCCTGCGGCCGGTACGAGGGCATCGACCAGCGCGTCATCGACGAGGCCGCCACGGCGTACGACGTGCGCGAGCTGTCGGTCGGCGACTTCGTGCTGAACGGGGGCGAGGTGGCCGCCGCGGCGTTCATCGAGGCGGTCGTGCGGCTGCTGCCGGGCGTCCTGGGCAACCCGGAGTCGTTGGCCGAGGAGTCCCACGAGGACGGCCTGCTGGAGTACCCCGTCTACACCAAGCCCGCCTCGTGGCGCGGCCGCGCCGTCCCCCCGGTGCTGCTGTCCGGCGACCACGGCGCGATCGCCGTCTGGCGGCACGCCGAGTCGGTACGCCGTACGGTCGCCCGCCGCCCCGATCTGGCCCACCCGGCCGCGTCGGTGGGTCTGGGCGGGCTCGACCTCGAGATCCGGCTCGCGACCCGCGCGGACGCGGGCGAGCTG
>Ga0070684_100003063_pt1 | contig 12476 bp, 14 predicted proteins | sample KBSC723LmetaG_FD_65653 | JGI IMG/M metagenome (GOLD analysis project Ga0070684, IMG submission 65653) | Corn rhizosphere microbial communities from Kellogg Biological Station, Michigan, USA - KBS C7.2-3L metaG | ecosystem: Host-associated > Plants > Roots > Rhizosphere ...
CGCTCGAAGTGTTCCTCCACAGACTGCTCCTCCAGGGGACGTGGGGACCCGCTGGGTTCGCTTTCCTTGGCCTCTTCGATCAACCCGCCTTCCTTCAGCACTTCGGCCCGGTACTGACGGTAGGCGTCGGTCTCGAACTTGGGAACAGCGTCGCCACGACGCGCCGCTTGGACCGTCAACACCTCCTCGTCCATCGTCAGTTCGCTGCGCTCCTTGAAGCGGCGCGGGATTTCTTCAGCCATGTAGATCACCGTTCCTTTGAAGCTCGCCGGGTGAGTGGCGAGGTAGTAAGTAATGGCGAGCGCCGCTGGTCACGACGCGACCTCCAACTTGATGCGGCGGCTCTCCGGCGAGGGCAGCAAGGGTTCGATTTCTGCGAGCGCTTTCTCCCGGAGCCGTAGGCATTCCGCCAGATCGTCGGCCGCCTCCTGCAAGGCGGTGCTCAGCCTCCGTTCGATCAGCGCAACCCGGCGACCGCAAGCGGTGTCCGCGATCCGCCGTCCCGGCTCGGTATCGCTTTCCTCGGCGAGCACGCAGCGTAGTTCGAGCGCGCGGCGATGTGCCCGCGAGAGCCTGCGGGCCAGGTCCGGCATCCCAGCGGTATGGGAGCTGTCAACGGCGCGGCCCACTACCTCGCCGCCTTCCGCTGCCAGCGTGCCTCTGCCGCCCGCCGCGCCCGCCGAGCCGAGGGAGTCGCACGGCTGCGCGTCGTGGCCGGGTCCTCCAGCTCCAGGTCACGAAGCAGGCGCAGTTCGGTCAACCGGAGCTGGCGCGCCTCGGCAATCGCCGGGTGGGTGGCGGCCTGCCCGCGCGAGCCGGTCACGACGATCCCATCCCGGTCAATTGACGCCTCCAGCGCGGCGATCTCGTCGGCGCACCGGGCGGCGCGGTGAAGTAGATGTAGCTCGCGAGCGTCCAACTCCCAGCCATCGGCCAGGTCGCCGATGATCGACGTCCACAATGCCTCCCCGGCGGCTTGCAAATCAGGGGGCGGAGCCGGGCGGGCTGCGTCAGCGATTCGGGCGGCGACCATCATCGGCCCCTCCCGCAACCGGCGTGAAACGTGTGCGTGTGAGGAGACGCGCTGCGCTCACCGGTCCCTAGTAGAGGAGAGAGGGGGTCTCCCCCCTCCCCCGACGGTGGATAGCCTTTGGCCCAATGGCCTCGGTAACGGTTCGGACCGCTCGTTCGGCTGAGGTTTCGGCCATCAGCGATCTCGCCGAGCGCGCTTATGCCGTATACGTCGAGCGCATCGGTCGGCGTCCAGCACCGATGGATGACGACTACGCGGGGAAGATTCGTGGGGGGCATACATTCGTTGCCGTGGATCGCGGGCAGCTGGCTGGCTTCGTCGTCCTGCTCCGCAAGCCAGATCATCTGCTCATCGAGAACGTGGCCGTTGATCCGGAGTCGCAGGGCCAAGGGATCGGGCGTGTCCTCTTGAACCATGCCGAGGCCCTCGCGTTGGAGTACGGCACCCGCACGGTGAAGCTCTACACCAATGCGGCAATGGTTGAGAACCTCGCCCTCTATGCACACATCGGCTATCGAGTGATCGAACGTCGCCCCGAAGACGGCTTTGAGCGCGTCTTCCTCGCCAAGCACCTTGCCGCCTAGAGCTGACCGCCTCACGCTTGGCCATCTGGCTAGGTGAGTCGAAGGACCGGCCCAATCGCCGGTTTCCTTTGTATTCATCGCTCCGGCCTTTCGCCATCCGAAACCTCAACATCAAGAGCTGTACGGAGAAGCCTGCGAACCTCGGCAGCGAGACTGCGATCAGCGGCAGCGGCGCGACGGCGCAGCGTCGCCGCCGTGCTTGCCGGAAGCCATGTGCTCACCGTGACCGCTTGCTTCTGCACGTCACCCTCACGGGTCGGGATTTGACACGTCGCTACTACGTCCCGGTGCCGTGCGGCTTGCGCGGGTCGGCCATGCGGCCTGCTTCGCGGGGCGAGGCCATGCGGCCTGCCGCCTCTCACCAAAGGCTAGAGGTTCTAGAGATTCCGCCCGGTCGCATCGGCCGAGATTCCAGCGGAGATAGCGGAATACCTCGGCCTGACCGGGGCTAAAGGGAAAGGTCCGCGCCGCGCAGATGGGTCAGCACTTGCAGCATCCGGTAGGCGGGCTCACTCGTCGCGCTCGGGTTCTTCCGCGCGTGCTCGGCCAGCTCGCGCATCTTCTCGGTGTAGTCCTCGTTGATGATGAAGTTGAGGTCCATGCCCAGCTCGGCCGCCTCCTCCCGCAGCGTGTCGAAGGAGGTCGTCAGCTTGCCCTTGGCTACGCGCGGACTCCAAATCTCGAAGTGCAGGGTGTCGCCGGGGAAGGTGACGCTGGCGAACTCCCGCGCCCGGCTCAACTTGTCTCGAACCTTGGAGATCGTCCCATCGCTTCCTTCGCTACCGACATAGAGCATCCCGCCGATGTGGGTCGTGACCTCGCATAGCCAGACCTCCCTAGGGTTGCCCGTCTTCAGCGCCACCACGTCGATCTCGCCTTGCTGATCGCGCAGGAACGTGTTGTAGACGACGACCTCGCACTCGCGGATGTACCGCATGTAAGCGCCGACGATGCTCTCTCCGATATCCATTTACTGGACCTCGATCACTGAGAGGTTGGTGCTCCTATCGTCCGAAAATCAAAGTCGCAGTGAGGACAGTCCAGTACCCCGTTCTCTACCTGTTCGCCACATCGCGGGCATGGTCGCGAACCCGAGCGGTCAGTCGCGAAGAGAACTACGGCTGCTATCAGCGCGACGACGAGCGCGATCAGGCCCACGACCGGGGAGATGAAGAGCAGAACCAGGACCAACACAGCTCCGATCAGCGGCCCGGTGTGCCTCATGGCCGCGCAACCTATCGCGTGGCGGCCTTATGGGCGAGTGCGACAAAATTGCGTGAGCGCTAGCTCGACCCTTCGAGAACAGTGGGCTTCGAGTAGAACTCCTTGCCGGTGGAGAGGCTGACCACGGCGACCACCGGCTTGCTGAAGTCGAAGTCGCCGAGGTTGGATGCCACAAAAGTCATATCCCGCGCATCGCGAGATGGGATTTCCTGTGGGAGTGGATCGCCGTAGGGGAAGTTGGCGGGCATTACCCGCCCTGACTCGCTGCCTTGCACGCACAGCGAGCCGTTGGTCCACCTCACGGCATGGTCGCTTTCGTTGACCGCATTGACGATGACGAGATCGGGGCTCTCCGATAGGCCAGGCTGCATGATGGAGCCGAGATAGACCCTGACTCTGACCCGCGTTCTCCGGTGCAGCAGGCCGTTGATGATCTGCCATGCTCCGACCACGCTGGAGACTACGGCTCCATATATCGCCAAAACCAGGGTGATGCTGACGCTCGCGGTACTCAAACCCCAGCCCCCTCAGTCCTCGTCGTCGTCTCCCAGCAGGTCCGGCCGTTCGGTGCGCAAGTGCTTTGCAAGCCATGCGGCGGCCTTCGATTTCGCGTCCTCTAGGCCGTCAGCGGTAAAGGAGACGGGAGCGAAGATGGCAGGCGAAACGGCGCTGAGCACCCACTCGCCCGGCATGGTGTCTGAGGCGCGCAGCCGCCCGAGACCGAGCTGATCGGCGGTCACATAATGGGAGTCGGGATCGCCCGATGGATCGGGGCCGACCGTGATGTAGGGATCGCTCATGGCAAGCCTCACTGGTCGAGTCGCCAGCCAGGCTACCGCGCAGCGGTCGTCGCCGTGCGCGGGGAGCGGCCCCGCTGCTTTTCCCACCGGGCGGACGGGCGCGGCGCGATTTTTCTAGAGGAAGCGCAGACGCGGCAGAGGATTTCGCGGGGCGCGTAGCGGAAGACGCACTCAGCACCTTCGCGAAGGGAGCCGCCGCAGCCATTGCAGGAGCAGTTGCGGCTGACGAGGGTCAAATACCAGCGGTCGGGGTGCTTATTGCGGTTGCGCTCGACGGCGGCGCGCGCTTGACGGGCTTTTCGCTTCTTCTGTCGGCTCGTGTAGCTCATTTCGTGCTCGTTTCGGTCGTTTCTTCGGGCTGAGGTGTGCGGGGTCGGGGTAGCTGCCCTTACCGGAATGGACCGCCGAAATGTGCCTGCGCCTGCTGCTGAGAAGGGGGCTAATCCCTCTCGGATCTCGTTCCCATACGGGGCTTCCGGTCTACGCGCCTCCGGCCACTTCAAGACCTGGCTTTGTCCGTTCCGGTCCGCTCCCGCGGCGGCTCATCGTCCAATCTGCCCGATTGGTCCCGCCTGCTTGCCCACAGCACCCACGGCCATGTGCAGCACGGTCGCAAGTTGTCGGTGCCCGGCCCTACCGGGCGTGGCGTGGGGCTATCGTGTAGCTCCCTCCTTTGCCTTGAACGCAGCGAAGGAGGGTGTCCGCGCCCGCCTTCTATTTCCGGTGGGGCGATCTTCGCAAGTGAGGCCGACGCCAAAACCGCGTCGGTTTCGCTTGTTTTGGGGAAAAAATCGAGGTCGGCGACGGGGTGGTAGCAGCGAGCCAGCTACTACCCCTTCAGCTACCAGCCAGCTACCGATTCGGGCCTGGAGAACCCGATCTACGCACAGATGCCGTTGAAGCCCGGCAACCAGGGTGGCGCGGCAGGAACCGCATCGTGAAGCCAGCCTGTCGGGATTCGTCGCATCCTGACGGGGCGCTTCACCAAATCGGGGAGACAGGATTTGAACCTGCGACCGCTCGGCCCCCAGCCGAGTGCGCTACCAGACTGCGCCACTCCCCGTGGCCGCTGCGTATTTTGACGCATCCGGCCCTTCGCTCGCGGATAGCAGCTATGCCTCTCCGGCTGAGCGAACGTCCGTTCGTCTCAATAGGATCGTCGTGTGAGGAGATGTGGGCGCTGCAAAAAAGAGAAATCGCTGGCGGAATTCGCTTGGAGACGGAAAGCCAAGGGGCAACGTGACAACTACTGCCGTCCCTGTCGAGCAGCCTACAAGCAGATGCATTACGCCGCGAATCGTCAGCGATACATCGATGCAGCGGCACAGCGTCGGCGCACGCTGCTCGCCGAACGGGTCGACTATCTAATCGATTTCTTTCACGAGGATCCCTGCGTGGACTGCGGCGAGACGGACGCGATGGTGCTTGAGTTCGATCATCTTAGGGACAAGGAATTCGGCATCAGCAGGGGGCTCAGAGAGCGGTCATGGAAGAGCATCCTGGACGAGATGGCAAAGTGCGAGGTCGTTTGTGCAAACTGTCATCGGCGCCGCACCGCTCAGCGGGGCGGCTTCGCCCGCGCGGCGGTAGCTCAATGGTAGAGCCCTAGCCTTCCAAGCTAGTGATGCGAGTTCAATTCTCGTCCGCCGCTCTCTCGTGCGGCTCAAGGCCTTTGTCATCTTCGCCGCGGTCGCTGCTGCGCTGGCGGCCTTTGGCTGCGGCGGGGGCTCGGAAAGCGGGGGCTCGAGAGGATCGTCCAGCGCGGCACCGCTGGTCGACTGGCCGCTCTTCGGCCGGGTGCCGGAGCGCACGCACTACCTGCCGAGCCGATCGCGCTCGCTCGACCCGCCGCTGCGGGAAGCGTGGTCGATCAGCACCCATGCGCTGATCGAGTTCCCGCCGGCGGTGGCGGGCGGCGTCGCCTACGTCGTCGACAAGTTCGGCAACGCGAAAGCGGTGCGGCTGCGCGATCGCAAGGTTCTCTGGCAGCGAATCACCGATCCCAAGAACGCCGGCAAGCCGACCGACGTCACCGCCCCGGTCTACCACCAGGGCAAGGTCTTCTTCGCCTTCGTCGACGGTCACGTCCTCGCGGTCGACGCCGCCAGCGGCAAGACGGCGTGGAATCGCAGGCTCGCCGGGCACCTCGAATCCTCGCCCCTGGCGGTCGGCGGCGTCCTCTACCTCGGCACCGACACGACGAACGTCGTCGCGCTGCGCGCTTCCGACGGCAAGGTGCTCTGGCAGTTCAACTCGCCCGGCGCGATCAAAGCCAGCCCCAGCTACCACGACGGCCGCGTCTACGTCGCCGACTACCAGAGCTCGGTGTTCTGCCTCGACGCGCGCGACGGCAAGCCGCTCTGGCGAACGAACACGAGCAGGGTGGCGCCATTCGGCAGCGGCGGCTTCTACTCCTCCCCCGCGATCGCCTTCGGCCGCGTCTACGCCGGTCGCGACGACGGCACGATCTTCGCCTTCGACCAGAAGAGCGGCAAGGTCGACTGGTCGTTTCCCACGCACGACTTCGTCTACGGCTCTCCGGCCGTCGCCAGGGTGCCGGGCACGCCGCCGAGCGTCTACATCGGCTCCTACGACGAGCACTTCTACGCGCTCGACGCCCTCACCGGCAAGCGGGAGTGGCGCTACGACGTGGGTGGCCCGGTGCCCGGCACCGCGACCGTGATCGGCCACACCGTCTACACCTCCAGCTTCAAGACGCGCGAAGCGACCGGGATCGACGTGCGTACGCACAAGCGGACCTTCCACCTGCGCCAGGCCGGCTACACGCCGATGGTCTCCGACGGGCGCCGTCTCTACCTGATCAGCTACTACTCGCTGATCGGCCTTCAGCCGGCTCGTCGCTGAGGCGGGAGCTCGGCTCCGGCTGCCTACCGCTGGTCGCCGGCTCGTCCGGCTCGTCGCGCGGCTCGAGCTTGAGGTCGCTCTCCGCACCGGGCCGTCCTTCTTCGAGCTCGGTGCCGCGCTCGCGCTCGGCGTTGAGCTGGTGGCCGAAGAGGATCGCCAGGTTGGTGATCCAGAGCCAGACCAGCAGCGCGACGAGGCCTCCGAGCGTGCCGTAGGTCTTGTCGTAGGAGCCGAAGTTGGCGACGTAGAGAGCGAACGCGGCCGAGGCGATCGCCCAGACGACGACGGCGACGAGGCTGCCCGCCGTCACCCAGCGGAAGCCGCGCAGCCTGGCGTTGGGCGAGGCGTAATAGAGAACCGCGATCATCGTGATGACGACGGCGACCAGGACCGGCCACTTGGCGATGTTCCAGATGTCGACCGCGGTGCTGGAGAGGCCGATCGGCTTGGCGACCGCCTCGACCACCGGCCCCGTGAGGACCAGGCCGAGGGCGACCAGCGCGGTCACCACGATCATCACCAGGGTAACGAGCAGCTGCAGCGGGCGCAGCTTCCAGAAGGGACGGCCCTCGGGGGTCTCGTAGATCACGTTCGAGGCGCGCATGAAGGCGCCGACGTAGCCCGAGGCCGACCAGAGGGCGACCAGCAGGCCCAGCACGAGGGCCAAGCCGGCGGCACTGCGGTTGGAGGCGATCGATTCGATCGGCCCGGAGAAGGTCTGCGCCGCCGACTTCGGCCCGATCGAGGTGACGATTTCGGTCAGCGTTTCCGTCGTCGTCTTCGGATCGCCGACCAGCCCGACCAGCGAGACGAGCGCGATCAGCGCCGGGAACAGCGAGAGCAGCCCGTAGTAGGTGAGCGCCGCCGCCCAGTCGCTCAGGTTGTCGTCGCGGAACTCGACCACGGTCCGCTTCAGCGTGGGCCACCAGCCGGTCCTCTTTCCATGGCCACTGTCGGTCTCGTCCGTCATCTGGCTAGGACTACCCACGAAACCGCGCTGGCATGCGATGGTTATCCGCATGCGGGCGGACGGCGTCTTCTCCGGCGGCGGCATCAAGGGCCTGGCCTTCGCCGGTGCCCTACAGGCCGCGGCTGAGGCCGGTTACGACGAATGGTCGCGGCTGGCCGGCACCTCGGCGGGCGCGATCACGGCGATGGCGCTGGCGGTCGGCTACGACGCCCAGGGCCTGCGCAAGCAGCTGGACGAGGTCGACTTCGGCGAGATAGCCGACTACGGCCCGCTGGGACAGCTCGCCATCCCAGCGAACCTGGAGCTCCATCACGGCGCCACCAAGGGCGTGGCGCTCCACAAGTGGATCGAGAAACTGCTGGCGGAGGCGCCCGTGAAAGCGAAGACCTTCGGTGACCTCGATCCGGGCAAGCTCCAGGTCGTCGGCGTCGACCTGGCTCACTCCCGCATGGTCGTCTTCCCCCGTGACGTCTCTCTCTACATCGACGAGAGCGGTGCGCCGCTGGTCCCGGAGGAGTTCCCGATAGCCGACGCGGTTCGGATCAGCGCCGGCTTCCCGTACTTCTTCCCGCCCCTCAGCCTTCGCGACGGCCACACGAAGAAGCCGGGCGTGCTCGTCGACGGCGGCGTCGCCAGCGCCTTCCCGATCTTCCTCTTCGACAAACCGGATCCGCAGCATCCGACCTGGGGCTTTCGGCTGTACGCCGGCAGCGGCCCCGAGCGGCCCAGCTACACCTCCATCGACGGCCCCCTATGGCCGGTAAACATGCTCAAGGCGATCGTCGACACCTCGATGAACGCCCTGGACAAGCTCGAGATGGTCGCCTTCCGCCCGCGCACGATCTCGATCCCCACAGACGACATCGAAACGCTCGACTTCTCCCTCGACGACAAACAGAAGAAAGTGCTCTACAACGGGGGCTACGACGCGGCGAAAGCCTTCTTCGCGGCCAATCCGGACGGCCGCAACACGTTCGGCGCCGTGCCCGCCGCGACCGGCGACCGATAAGGGTCCGCGGTCCCGCAGGCGAGGACCACGACCTCGCGGATTCTCGCGCCAAAACGGCGCCATTGCATGCTATTTGCCGAGCGGGGCAGCCAGGACTCGAACCTGGAATCCCCGGTTTTGGAGACCGGTGCCTTAGCCAATTTGGCCACTGCCCCAAGGAGACCAGCATCGTAACGGCCACTGGCCGCTGCGAGTGCGGGCGGAGGGACTCGAACCCCCAAGCTCTTTCGAGCACCGGCACCTAAAGCCGGCGTGTTTTCCATTTCACCACGCCCGCAACATGGCGATTGTAGAGGCGCCCACGACATCCGAAGCATTCATTAGCGTATCGAACATGTGTTCGCTTGATGGGAAAAGTCGTTGCGATCTCGCCCGGAATTTCTTCTAGCTCTGAATCTCGTACGTCTCGGCTACAGGGACGATGAGATCGCAGCGCGAACGGGAATCCCCCGGAGAACCATTTCGGACTGGCGGCGCGGCAAGTACCAAACGTCGCCGCGATCTCCCCGTCCAAATGATCATCGATGCCGAGAGAGCCACGACTTCACCAAGCTTCCCTCGAGCGAGTACGCGTACCTCCTTGGCCTCTATCTGGGCGACGGATGCCTGAGCCTTGCTCGTCGCGGCGTCTGGTGCATGCGCGTGACGCTCGACGCCAAATACCCCGACATCATCGAGGAATGTTGCTCCGCGCTAGAGGCGATCTTCCCTGGAAAGACTGCCCACCGCGGACGACGTAAAGACAGCCGCTGCGTCGATGTGTCCATGTGGTCGAAGCATTGGGCGTGCCTCATCCCTCAACACGGACCCGGTCGAAAGCACGAACGGACAATCCGACTGACTCGGTGGCAGAAGGAGATCGTGATGGCGCATCGCAAGCCATTTGTAAGGGGACTCATCCACAGCGACGGCACGCGGGTCATCGCCACGGAGCGCAAGGGCTCTTACGTGCGACGGGCTCCTCGGTATGCCTTTAGCAACAAGTCCGAAGACATCAAGCGACTGTTCTGTGAAAGTTGCGACGCGCTTGGCGTTCGCTGGACACGCGCTTCGGATCTTCAGATAGCCGTCTACCGCAAGGAATCGGTTGCTCGCCTGGATGAATTCATCGGACCCAAGCGATGACGATCCGGTCTTAACGCGCGACCAATGCGGCCGCGTCGCCCTTAGATTCTATGATCGAGGCGTGGCGGTTGGAGAGGTAAGGCCCGGTTACGAACTTTGGCGGCCAAATCGGGAAAGGGCCGCGTCGGTCACGACCAAGTTCGTGCTCGTCCTGCTGCTCGCGGCGACGGCGGCGATCGCGGCGCTGGTGACGATCACCGGCTTCTCGCTGATGACGGGCGGCAGCGGCATGGGCGTGATCTGCCTGATCTTCGCCGTGCTCTACGCCTTCTTCGCCTTTCTCGTCGCCCGCTGGAGCCGTGGCATCCTGCCCGTCGCCGCCGCCCTCTCGACGATCCTGGCGATCTTCTGCGCCACCGGCGCCGAAAGCTGGTTCGCCCGCGACAAGGCGGGCTTCGAGAAGGCCCTGATCCCGGTACCGCTGATCGGCACGCTCGTGCTGATCCTGCTGCTGCTGCAGATCCTCGTCGTCATCGTCGCCCTCTACGCCTTCAACCAGAACTGGCACGTGGAGGAGGAGCGCCCGATCGGCTCCGGGGAGGACTACGGCGCCGGCGCGCCGCCCGAAGACAGCGCTCCGCTCCCGGCGTAGGAGCCGTCACAACTCTCAGCTCTAGAATGGCTGAGCAAGCGGCGGTGTCCAAACTGGCAAAGGAGGCGGTCTCAAAAGCCGCTGCGCGCAAGCGCTTGTGGGTTCGAGTCCCACCCGCCGCACTCCGAAACTCTTCAGGATCGCCGCCCTACGGCTGCGGCGCGCGCAGGCAACCGCGCATCCGACATCGACCACATCAGGAGGGGGTCAATATCGGATGCGCAAATAGACTCGGCTCGCCGATGCGCGTCCACCACCTCAACTGCGGGACGATGTGCCCTCGGGGCGCGCGACTGCTGAACGGCGAGGGGGGATTGCTAGCGCCGGCGAAGATGGTCTGCCACTGCCTGCTGATCGAGGCGGGCGACGGGCTCGTCCTGGTCGATACCGGCTTCGGCACCGAGGACACGCGGGATCGCTGGCTCAGGCGGCGCCTGTCCCTGATGGGAGCGCGCCTCGAGCTGGGCGAGACCGCCCGCAGACAGGTCGAAGAGCTCGGCTTCGAGAGCGCCGACGTGCGCCACATCGTCGCGACCCATCTCGACGCGGATCACTCCGGTGGCCTGCCCGACTTCCCCGACGCCGAGGTGCACCTCTTCGCCCGCGAGCTCGAGGCGATCGCGCATCCGAAGCGCCGTCACCGGCTTGGCTACCTCGGCGCCCACTGGCAGCACGGGCCGCGCTGGGTCGGACACGAGGTCGACGGAGATGAGTGGTTCGGCTTCGGCAGCGTCCGCATCCTGCCGGGCCTCGACGCCGAGGTGCTGCTGGTTCCGCTGGTCGGCCACTCGCACGGCCACACCGGCGTTGCCGTCAGGATCGACGACGGCTGGCTCCTGCACTGCGGCGACGCCTACCACCACCGCGGCGACGTCGCCGACCCCGCTCGCTGCCCCGCCGGCTTGCGCTTCTTCGGCAGGCTGGTCGCGGCCGACAACGGACAGCGGGTCGCCAACCGGGAACGGCTGCGCGAGCTGGCGGCGCGAGAGGCGAGCGATGTGCGGCTGGTCTGCTCGCACGATCCTCACGACCTGGCGCAGGCGCAGGCGCAAGCGCAGGCCGCGGCCGCGGCATGACGGTCCGCGCCGCCGAGAAGCTCTGGGAGCCGTCGCCCGAGATGGTCGAGGCCGCGCGGATGACCGAGTACATGCGCTGGCTCGCCGCGGAGCGCGGCCTGCGCTTCGCCACATACGACGAGCTCTGGCGCTGGTCGGTCTCCGACCTGGATGCCTTCTGGTCCTCGATCTGGGACTTCTTCGATGTCCAGGCCGACGGCAGCCGCGAAAGCGCGCTCGGCAGGCGGGACATGCCCGGCGCCGAGTGGTTTGCCGGCACCCGGCTCAACTACGCCGAGCACGTCTTCGCCGGCAAGGCCGAGGAGGCGCCGGCGATCGTCCACGCCTCCGAGCTGCGCGAGCTGAGCGAGCTGAGCTGGGGAGAGCTGCGAGCGCAGGTGGCGGCCACCGCGGCGGGACTGCGCGAGCTCGGCGTCTCGCGAGGCGATCGCGTCGTCGCCTACATGCCCAACATCCCCGAGGCGATCGTCGCCTTCCTCGCCACCGCCGGCATCGGCGCGATCTGGTCGAGCTGCTCGCCCGACTTCGGCCCGGCCAGCGTTGTCGACCGCTTCGCCCAGATCGAGCCCAAGGTCCTCTTCGCCGTCGACGGCTACCGCTACGGCGGCAAGGACTTCGACCGGCGCGACACCCTGGCGCAGCTCCAGGTCGCGATGCCGAGCCTCGCCCGCACCGTCGTCCTCCCCTACCTCGATCCCGAGCCCGACCTCTCCCCCCTGCGCGACGCGACGAGCTGGCGGGAGCTGCTCACCTCTGGCGAAGGCGCCGAGCTCGAGTTCGAGCGCGTCCCCTTCGAGCACCCGCTCTGGGTCCTCTACTCCTCCGGCACGACCGGGCTGCCGAAGGCGATCGTCCAGTCGCAGGGCGGCATCCTGCTCGAGCACCTGAAGAAGCTCCACCTCCACGTCGACGCCCACCCCGGCGACCGCCTCTTCTGGTTCACGACGACCGGCTGGATGATGTGGAACTTCCTCGTCTCGGGCCTGCTCACGCGGGCAGCGATCGTCCTCTACGACGGGAACCCCGGACATCCCGACATGGGCGTGCTCTGGGACCTCGCCGCCCGCGCCGGGATCACGACCTTCGGCACCAGCGCCTCCTACATCGCCGCCTGCATGAAGGCCGGTGTCGAGCCGGGCGCCGGCCGCGACCTGAGCCGGCTGAAGGCGATCGGCTCGACCGGCTCGCCGCTCTCCCC
>Ga0070684_100003066_pt1 | contig 12474 bp, 8 predicted proteins | sample KBSC723LmetaG_FD_65653 | JGI IMG/M metagenome (GOLD analysis project Ga0070684, IMG submission 65653) | Corn rhizosphere microbial communities from Kellogg Biological Station, Michigan, USA - KBS C7.2-3L metaG | ecosystem: Host-associated > Plants > Roots > Rhizosphere ...
GGAGGCGTCGAGCTCGGCCTGCTGCTCCGGCGTGGCGACCTGTCGCAGCAGCCCGTTGACCGCCTCGATCGCCTCCGCCGTCGGCTCCTCGCCCGGGCGCTGGGCCAGGGCGGCGAGCTTGAGCAGCTCGAGGTGCCGCGCGATCGCCCGGTTGACGTCGACCACGGTGTCCAGCCGCGGCTCCGACAGCTCGCGCCCCGCCTGCCACGAGGCCTCGAGCACCTCCTCGCGCAGCTTGCGGTAGGTCGCGTGGAGCCCCTCGGCGGGTCCGAAGAGCTCCTCCGCCTGCAGCTCCTCCGCCGCCTCGGCGCCCTCGCCGCCGACGCGGGAGAGGACGAGCGTCGTACACGCTTGGACCCCGTCGCGCTCCGGGCCGAGGACGAAGACGTGATCGAAGTCCATGCCCTTCGCCGCGGCACGGGCGAGTCCCCGGATCGCTCCGGGCGAAGGGGGCTCCTCGCCCCCCGCTGGCTCGATCCCGGTCTCCGCGACGGCGCTCAGGTAGCGGACGAAGTCGCGGGTCGAGCCGTGCGGCTCCCGTCGCGTCCAGGTCGTGGCCAGCTCCGCCAGCTGGGCGAGGCCGAGCAGCCGCTCCGCCACCTCCGGCTCGGCCGCGAACAGCCGCTGCCTGCGCAGCCCGACCCGCTCGATCAGCCGTCGCACGAAGACGTCCGCCCTCCGTTCCTCCATCGCCGCGGAGGCTTCGTTGTAGAGCTTGAGGAAGGACTGGATCCGCTCCCGGCCCTCCGGCGGGATCCGTGGGCTTTCCAGCGCCGCCTCGCAGCCGGAGACCATGTCGACCTTGCGGCGGCGGGCGATCGTCGCCAGCCGGGCCAGGTCGGCCGAGCGCAGCTCGACCGGCGGTCGCGTCAGCGCCCTCGCCGCGGCGGCGGAATCTTCGGGGTCGGCGAGCACCCGCAGCCAGGCGATCGCGTCGCGTACCTCGGGCCGCTGGAACAGCGCCGCGGGGCCGGCCAGGTGGAAGGGGATCCCGCGCTCCTCCATCGCCGCCGCGACCGCCCCTCCGTCGCGCCCCGGATCGTCGAAGACGACGCAGATCTCCTCGGCCGCCGCGCCGCTCGCCAGCAGGTGCTCGCTTTCCCTCGCGACCGCCTGCGCCTGCGCCCGCTCGTTGGCGCACCGCCACCTGCGCAGCTCGGGTGTGCGGAAGGACTCCTCCAGGACCAGCGGGTCGCCGCTGGGCGTCTCACCGGCCTCGATCTCCTCCGCATAGACGTGATCGGAGCTCTCGGAAGCGAGCGTGGCGAGAATCGCCCGCTGCGGCGGGCCGGCGTCCTCGTACTCGTCGACCATCAGGTGGGGGAAACGCGAGACGATCTCGGCGCGCACGTCCGGTCGCTCGTCGAGAAGCCTGTTGAGGACGAGGAAGACGTCGCCCTGGTCGAGGTTGCAGGACTCCGAGAGGACGCGGTCGTGGGCGGCGCAGAACTCGGCCAGCTCGGGCTCCGGCGGCTCGGAGCCGGCCTTCAGCTCGTCGATCTGCTCGAGCAGCCGGGCAAGCAGGCCGGCCGGGTTGCCCCGAATGTCGTGGTGGCGCAGGGGAAGGTCGTCGAGGCGGTCGAGGAGGACGGCGAGGCGCTCGGCGCGGCCGAGCACTTCGAAGAACGGGTCGAGCCCGGCGGCGACGGCGTGCTCGCGCAGGAGCCGCTCGCAGAGGCGCGGCCAGGTGCCGATCCACAGCTCCTCGTAAGGGCGGTCGAGGAGGGCCTCGACGCGGGCCAGCAGGCGCTGCTCCGTTGCCCGCCGCGCGCAGAGCACGAGGATCCGCTCCGGCGCGACGCCGTCCCCGACGAGGCGCGCGAAGCGCCGCACGATCGTCTCCGTCTTGCCGGTGCCGGCGGCGCCGGCAAGCAGCAGCGGCCCACCCTCGTGCCGAACGGCTTCTTCCTGGACCGCTGCGAGCGCGAGCATGTTCCAACGCTAGCGAGTGCCGGCGCTCCATAGGATCAGCCGGATGGACGTTTTCTCCGCAGACTGGCTGGGAATCTGCCGCCGCCTGGTGGCGGCGCAGAAGGCGATCTTCGCGCAGGAGCCGAGCATCGCGGGGCGCACCGTCTACGAGGGAGTCGGCGAGGGCGGCGACCGCACGCTGGCGATCGACCGGCGCTGCGAGGACGCGGTCTTCGCCCAGCTGGAGCGGCTCGCCGACGACGGCGCCTCGTTCGTCGCCGTCTCCGAGGAGCGCGGCGAGGTCAGCTTCGGCGCGGGCGGGGAGGCGCGGGTGGTGATCGACCCGATCGACGGCTCACTCAACGCCCGGCGCACCGTCCCCTCGCACAGCCTCAGCATCGCCCTCGCCTCCGGCGACTCGATGGCTGAGGTCGAGTTCGGCTACGTCTTCGACTTCGGCGCCGGCGAGGAGTTCGTCGGCGGGCGCGGCCGGGGAGCCAGCCTGGACGGCAAGAAGATCTCCGTCGCCGAGGACCGCGAGAAGCTAGAGCTGCTCGGCGTCGAGGCGGCGGAGCCCGAGCGGGCGCTGCCGGCGCTGGAGACGATGGCAGGGCGCGTCTACCGGCTGCGTGTGGTCGGCTCGATCGCGATCAGCGCCGCCTATGTGGCCGCCGGCCGCTTCGACGCGATGGCCGGCCTGCGTCCCTGCCGCTCGGTCGACGCGGCCGCCGCGCAGCTGATCGTGCGCGAGGCCGGCGGCGTGGTCGCTTTCGGCGACCTCGACTTGGAGGAAGCGCGGCTGGGCCTCGACGCTCGCTACCCGATCGCCGCCGCCGCCGGCCCCAAGGCCCTCGCCATCGCCCAGGGACGTGCCGCTAGTTGAGCACCAATAGGGTCCTCTAGCTCGCGGCACGTATAGAAGGGACCGGCGTAACCACGGGGTCCGCAAGGGTTAGGAACGTATGTTCGCGAGAGAACGTATGTTCGCTAGACTCGCGACGCTAGGCAGGAAACCCCAAGACTGAAGGGATTCATCCTCATGGCAACCCAGACCAAAGCCGGCAACGGAACCAAGCCGAAGGCAGCGCAGGCGAAGCCGGCGCAGGCCGAGAAGAGCCAGGCCCGCGTGACCGTCGAACGGGCGGTCGACGTTCCGGTCGGCGCCGTTCTCACCGTCACCGATCGCGTCACCGAGCTGGTCGAGCCTTTCACCGGCCGCGCCAGCGCCGAAAAGCAGCTCGAGTCCTACCGTGCCGAGCTGCGCCGCCGCGTCAAGCGCACCGAGCGCCGCGGAGCGACCGCTCGCCGCAGGGCGACGACCGAGGCCCGCAAGACCCGCAACCGGGTCGAGCGCGAGGCACGCAGGCGTCAGCGCACGGTCGAGACCAACCTGAAGCGCAACCGCAACGAGCTCGAGCAGCGCGTTCGCAAGGCAGTCGAGCTGCTCCCCGTCTGAGTCGCGCTAGCGACCACGGACGGCGACCGGTCGTGAGCCGGCGGCCTCATAGGGCCAGCCGGCTTGCGCCGGGGCGAACGCCCTGAACTGAAAGCGCGCGCCGCGGCTGTCGTCGTCGACGAAGCGGTAGGCGTAGCGAAAGCGGCCCCGCGCGTCCGTCGTCACCGTGCGGAACTCCGACCAGGGCAGGCCGGGTAGCCGAAACTGCAGCTGCACGGTCTCGCCGCCATCCGGAAGTGGCGCGGCGGCGACCCTGCCGCCGAAGACGACCGGGCGTCCGCCGACCTCCGCCGCTGAAGCCGAGGCGCGCAGGCTGATGCGGCCTCTCACGCCGAGGCGCGCCGGTCGGCTGCTCGCGCCGGCGAGGGTCGGTGTCGATGCCATCGCGGCGAGGACTTCTCGCGAGGGGCCAGGTCCGAGTCGCGCGCTGAAGCGGCCGTCACGACCCGTCCTCACCGTCGATACCCGTTCGCGGGGCGCGGTGTTCGGGTCGAAGCGCTCGATCACTCGCACCGGCATTCCCGCCAGCGGCGCGTGCCGGCCGACGGTGAGGCGGCCGCCGAAGGAGGCGGAGCTGCCGAACTTGACGCTGCGGCTTTCCAAGCCGGCGGTCAGCGTCGTCGCGGCCTTCAGCGGCGCGTGCAGCAGCATGCGCGAGCCGTTCGACCTCAGCAGGCTCGATCTCGCGTTGCCGGCGACGTCATAGCCGCTGGCGCGGAATTCGTAGAGGCCGACCGGGTAGGCGGCGGAGTCCCAGTGGGCTCGCAGCGCGCCTCCGCCTCTTTCGGTCGGCAGCCCGACGAAGCGCTGCTGCGATCCGGCCGGCCGCACGGCGATTTTCCCCCGCGCGGGGTCGAAACCCGAGAGCGAATCGGTGACCGAGGCTTCGATCCGCTCCGGGTCGCGCGGGTCCTGCGCAGCGGCGAAGGCGACCGCGGGCGGGTCGCGGTCGACTCTCACCACGGTTGTGGCAGGAGCCGCGTCCTGCTTGCCGTTGGCGAGGGCACCATCCGCGACGTTGCCGGCTGCGTCCCGCGCGTAGTAGGCGACGGTGTGGACGCCGGAGCCGATCACCGTGGTCGCGACCGAGTCGCCCGGTGCGGCGATCGGCACGCCGCCGTCGATCCGGATCGCGGTGAAGGGCGTTCCCCAGTCGCCGGCCACCATACTGGAGGCTGAGTCGGTCGCCTGAGCCACCAGCAGCACCGGCCGGCTCGACCAGCCGGCCCCCGTTCCGGAGAGGGTCGTCACCGGATCTGTCTGGTCCACTCGCAGCGGCACCGTTTCCGTCGTGGACTTCACGCCCGAGCCGGAGACGGCCACCGCGTGCAGGTAGCTCGTCCCTTCGGGCAGGCCGGGGATCGCCACCTGGTCGTCGCCCCGCCCTCCGGGCAGATCGACCTCCGCTTCGCTGCAGAGCCGCGTCGCGCAGGGCTCGCCCTGCGGATCTCGGTCGACTCCGAACGCGTAGCCGCGGATGCCGGAGAGCGGTTCGGGCCCTTCCGGCGGGCCGAGCCTGATCGTCAGCGGAAAGGCGTTGCGGCCGATCCACGCCGGCACCGGCGCGGGTCGTGTCGGTCCGGGAGCGACGTCGTCGAAGCGGAGCTTGGCTTCGGCCGGCGGTCCAAGCCGGCCGGCTGCGTCCTCGAGCCAGACTTCCGCCATGTAGGCGCCCGCGGTTGGCGGGACGTTGAGGTATTCGATCGCGGTGGCCGGCCGGCTCAAGGTCGCCTCGGCCACAGCGGGCTGGCCTGACTCCGTCGACACCCTGTAATGCACGGCGGCGACTCCTTCCGGGTTCGACCAGCGCAGCTCGAAGCTGCGGTCGGCGTGCCAGCCTTCGCCGCCGGCGACGTGCAGGTTCTGCGGCTGGAGAGTTTCCGCGCTCGCAACCGGCGGAGCGAGCAGCGCCAACGCAGCAACGGCGATGGCAAGTGTGAGCCGCCGCGTTATGGCCCGAACTCCCCTGCGGCCGAACCGCTCGAAGTGCTTGTTTCGGGCGCCGGCGCCGGCGCTGCGACCGGTTCGGGCGCGACGGCTTCGAGCGGCGCTTCGGCCGTCGGTTCGTATTCGACCGATTCCGCCGCTTCGGTCCCCACGCTCGGCGCGCCGGCTTGCTCGGGAGCCGGGCGGCGCTGTCGCTTCGGCACGGCGTGTCGCGTCGCACGCCTGCTCCGCGCCGCCGCGGGAGGGCCGCTCGGCGCCCGGCTCACCGTGCGCACCGTCGGCGGAGCGGGAGCCCGGTCCTGGTCAAACGGCAACGCGCTCGGCAGCACGCCGGTCGCCATGCAGGCGGCGGCGCTTCCCGCCACTCCGGCGCAGAGCGCCAGCTGCTTCGCCGCGGCGACCTTCGTCCCGAGGCCTGAGATCAGCTCGCGCGCCCGGGAGAGCAACGAGGCCCGCAGCGGCAGAACCGGGACGAGTGCGGAGGCCAACCGCGGCGCCGTCCTGTAGGTGCGCATGGTCGCCCGGCAGTGCGCGCAGGCGCGAAGGTGCTCGCGCACGACGGACGCATCCTTCGGACTCGCCTCCCCGTCGCAGAAGGCGGAGATGAGGGGATGCAGCTCGCGGCAACGGTCACCGCTCTCGCTGCTGCATAGGACGGAGCGAAAGCGCTCGCGTCCCTCTGCCAGACAGCGGTTGATCTTCGTCAGGCTGAACCCGGTGATGTCGGCTATCTCGGCGTACGAGTAGCCCTCGGCGAGGAGCGTCAGCGTCCTCAGCTCCGCCGGCTTCAGCGCCTGCAGGGCCTCGCGGGTGCGGGCCACGTCCTCGCGGCGCTCAGCCTGCTCGTCGGGGCCGTCGTCCCTTGCCGGCAGCAGCGCTATCGGGTCGCGCGGCGGGCCCGCCGCGCCGGGGATCGCCGTGACCCCGAGCAGCCGCTCGCGATTGCGGCGCACCGCCAGTGCCTCGTGCTTGATCACGGTCTGCGTCCACCGGATCAGCTCGCGCGGATCCGTCGTCGGCGCTTTGGTCAGGACTATCTCGAGGGTCCGCTGGAACGCGTCATCGACGTCTTCGCCGTCGAGCGAGTAGCGGCGAGCCGTGCGCTTCAGCAGATGCTCGTAGCGGGCCACGATCTCGACCGCCGCCCCGCGGCGAGCCTGCGCCTGCGCCTCTCCCTGGATCATCCTGAGCCCCCTGCCGGTTCAGATCGGTCGTCCAAACATCTCCAAGCCAAGCGGCTGCTGCCATCCGTTCTCCCCCCTTCTGGACGGGTGATCGAGCCAGGTGTCCGCAAATTCGACACTTCGCGATGACGTGCCCGCCACCAGGTGTCGTATATGGCACCTCACAGCGGGCACGTCCCGCCGGCGCGGTCAGGGCCGATAGCATCGACCGCAATGAGCACCTGCGTGGTCACCGGCGGCGCCGGCTTCCTTGGCTCCCACCTCTGCGAGCACCTGCTCGGCCAGGGGCACCGGGTGATCTGCGTCGACAACCTGGAGACGGGCTCGCTGCAGAACATCGAGCACATCCGCGATCCGGCGTTCCAGTTCCGCAACATCGACATCACCGAGACCGTCGACATCCCCGAGGACGTCGACTTCGTCTACCACCTGGCCTCGCCGGCGAGCCCGATCGACTACCTGCGTCTGCCCCTGCACACGCTCAAGGTCGGCTCCCACGGCACGCACCACATGCTCGGCGTGGCCAAGTTCAAGCGCGCCCGCTTCCTGCTCGCCTCGACCAGCGAGGTCTACGGCGATCCCAAGGTCCACCCCCAGACCGAGGACTACTGGGGGCACGTCAACCCGATCGGCCCCCGCGGCGTCTACGACGAGGCGAAGCGATACGCCGAGGCGCTGACCATGGCCTACCACCGGCAGCAGGGCGTCGACACCTCGATCGTCCGCATCTTCAATACCTACGGCTCGCGCATGCGCGCCCACGACGGGCGCGCGATCCCGACCTTCCTCCGCCAGGCGCTGAAGGACCGCCCGCTCACCGTCTTCGGCGACGGCGAGCAGACCCGCAGCTTCTGCTACGTCGACGACCTCGTCCGCGGCATCGTCGCCCTCGCCGAGTCCGACGTCCACTCGCCGGTCAACATCGGCAACCCCGACGAGTTCACCCTGATGGAGCTGGCCAAGACGGTGATCGAGGTGACCGAGTCGCGCTCGGAGATCGTCCACGAGCCGCTTCCCACCGACGATCCGCAGCAGCGCCGCCCTGACATCACCCGCGCCCGCGACCTGCTCGGCTGGGAACCCAGCATCGCCCTGCGCGACGGCCTGCGGATGACGATCGAGCGGTCCGGTGTCGAGCGACTCGCCGGCGCCTCGGATTAGCGCTCAGGCGGCGACTGTCACCGGGGCCGCAGCCGCGACGTCGCTGCTGCGGTAGAAGGCGATCGAAGTGGGGACGTTGCCGAGCTCGCGCCGCATCGCGTCGAGCGTCCGCCTCGCCGCCGTCTCGTTGGGCCAGCCGTAGCGAGCGATCAGCTGCTCGGAGCCGCGCTCGTCGGCAGCGCCGACCGTCGCGTCGGTGAGGGCGCTGGCGAGGGCGGCCATGCCGCGGCAGAAGCCCTCCTCGCTCCAGCGCACGCCGCCTTCTGGGTCGATCTCCACGAACCCGTTGTCGGCCAGGAAGCCGAGTTCGAGGTACGCGGCGCCGGGGTCGCCGAAGTACTGGGGCCCACGGCGCATGTAGTGGAGCATCTCGGCGATGTGGGTGGCGCACATGTCGAGGCGGCTGACGCCGGAGATGCCGAGCCAGGCGTCGGAGATGGTCATCAGGAAGCCGTAGACGTCGGCGTATGCCTCCCCCAGCATGCAGAAGGGCTCGGTTCCGAGGCGGTCCTTCCACGGGTCGAAGTCCGTGCTCGCGACGACTACGTTGTGGCCGTGGTCGTGCCCGCGGATCCACGGCATCAGGGTCGCCTCGACCGGCACGTCGGCCGAGCGCATCGGCCCGTCCAGCAGCGCTTCGCCGAGCGGTTGGGTGATCTCGGAGTAGCGGACCAGATGCACGTTGCGCATGTAGAGGGTGCGCTGTTCGGGGGGCGGCATGCCGTCGACGCCTTCGTCCTCCGGCATGAAGTACGCGAAGTGCTTCGGATGTCCCGCCGCCTCGCCCGCCGAGGCGAGCAGGTTGGTGACGTTCATCGGCAGGGGGAACGAGACGCGCATCCCGTCCGCTTCCAGCTCCTCCCCGACTTCCCCGATCGCGTCGTCCAGCGCCGCGTCGAAGCGCCCGAGCAGCTGTTGATGGTCCTCGTCCCGAGCTGCCGCGACGAAGGAGTGCAGCGGCTCGCGCGTCTTCATCCGCCACGTGCACATCGGCCCGCAGACGACCTCAAGCGCCGGCAGCGCTTCGCGGCCGGCGATCGCAACCGTCGTCTCTCTGTGGTCGGCGCTCCCGGCGAGGACCTTCGCCCGCATGCGGATCACCTCGGCGCTCCCCTCGTCGACCAGTTCGGCCAGCTCGCGCATGCCTTCGGCCATCTCGCCGCGCAGGGCCGAGGCGATGGGGCGGGAGACGGGGACGCCGTCGGAGGTCTGCAGGCTCCTCATCGCGTCGCTCTGCGCCGCGAGCCGGAGCAGCAGCGGCATCACTCGCTCGGAGTTCGCCGGCGCCTCGCCGTCGAGGCGGACGTGGCTGACCCCGTGCGGATCATCGAGCGGCCAGAACGGCTGCAGGAGCTGCGGTTGCTTGCGGCCCGCCAGCTGCGACATGTCCTTTCCCTTCCCCTCCTTCGCCGAGTAACCCCTGAATCGGTACGCGCGAAGCTACAGAAAGGAACTCTCAATTGCAACCGAATTCCTGAGCAAACGCGGTTGTCTGGGATTTGGCCAAAAGAGAGGGCGGCCGGAGCCGCCCTCTCGGAATCCGGTGATGCCGGGCGCTACTGCGTCTGGACCGTGAAGGAGAAGACGCCGAGCGGGTCGCCTGCGGCGAACTTTTCCTGAGGTTCGTGAGTGGCGTTTTCGATCGGCGTGATGAACACCGAGTTCAGCGTTTCCGCTGTCACCGCCTGCAGCGTTGCGCTGGCGTTCTGCACGCTGACCGTGCGGGTCAGTGGGTTCGAGGTGATGGTCGCCCCGGTCAGCTGGATGTCGGCGATCGAGGACCGACCCAGGTTGCCGAGGTTGGCTTCCGGGGTTTTCGGGTTTTCGATCGTCACTTCGACGGTCGCGGTCTTCGCTCCCATGTCGACCCAGATGTTCCCCATCGTCAGGGTCGTTTCGCCTTTGCCGTTCGGGCCGGCGGCTTCGAGGTTCTGAGTCAGCTTCAGGCCACCGGTCGTCTGCACGATCCCACTGCTCGCATCCGGTGCGATCGTTCCGCCGCTGATCGGGAACCCGAGGGTGGGCGGAGGCCCGGCGCTGACGATCGTCGTCGGCGGGATGATCGTGAGTTTGACCGAGAACGGCCCTGGACCTTCACCGGGCGGAGGTCCGACGTTCTGCAGCTTTTTCAGCGCCGCCGGGCTCAGAGTGAGGTTGGTGCTGCCGCCCGGCAGCACGGTCACCGTCTTCGGCTGCGTTTCGCTCGTCGAGGCACCGAGGCTCTTGTTGCCCTTGAACGGCGCCTTCTCCTTCAGCTTCCCGGTGAAGCCGAGCTTCTTGTTGAGCTGCTTGGCCGCCTTGCCGGTCAGCTTCAGGGCGGTGATGCTGACGTTGGCGCCGAAGCCGTTGCGCGCCACCGTCATGCCCTTGACCGTGGCCAGCTTCATGCTCTTGCCGGCGACCTTGGCCTTCAGCGAGCTCGTCGTCGTTTCGAGCACGATCGTGTTGACGACGGCCTTCCTCTTGCCGTGCTTGAACTTGAAGCCACCGCTGTGTTCGACCGTGCCCAGCCCGTTGGTCGGGTCGAGCGAGCCGCCGCTGACGGGCAGGCTGACCCGCTTGCCCTTGACGCTGGCGGGGCTCACCTTGAGCACCTTCACGCCGGCCTTCTTGAGCTTCTTGAACAGCCCCTTGTTGAGGGTGATCGTCGTCGTGCCGCTGGCGAGCGGGTCGCTGGCGGCGGACGCAAGCGGCGCGAAGGCGAGCAATGCGACCAGCGCAGCGACCATCGCCACAACTGCCAGCATCGTCCCCCGGCCTCTTTCTGGCTGGGTCACATCGTTCATATCGTTCCTCCGTTTTGCTGCCGCCCCCTGCTGTCCCAATGGGCGACTTACGGCGTTCGATTTACAGCCAACGTAGTTCCCGCTACGCCAATAACAAACCGTGATTGGCCGCATTGTTCCGGTCGGCCGCAAGGGTGCGGACACCCGCATATCCTGTCGTCATGGCCACCGAAGAGACCCACCGCACGATCGCGCCCCTGGTCGGGCCCGACGACGAGCGCGTCTTCACGGACTCGGGAATCGAGATCGAGCGCGTCTACGACGCCGACGACGTCGCGCCGGGACTGGAGGAGCGGCTCGGCGAGCCAGGCTCGCCGCCCTTCACCCGTGGCATCCACGAGGGCATGTACCGCGACCGGCTCTGGACGATGCGCCAGTACGCTGGCTTCGCCACCCCCGAGGACACGAACGAGCGCTACCGCTACCTGATCGAGCACGGCTCGACCGGGCTCTCGATGGCCTTCGACCTGCCGACGCAGCTAGGCCGCGACTCCGATGACCCGCTCTGTCGCGGCGAGGTCGGCCGCACCGGCGTGCCGATCGACACGATCGAGGACATGCGGATCTGCTTCGAGCAGATCCCGCTGGACGGCGTTTCGACCTCGATGACGATCAACGCGCCGGCGGCGATCCTGCTGTTGCTCTACGAGCTGGTCGGCGAGGAGCAGGGCGTCCCCTCGCGGAAGCTGCGCGGCACCGTCCAGAACGACGTGCTGAAGGAGTACATGGCGCGCGGCAACTACATCTACCCGCCGCGGCCGACGATGCGGTTGACCACCGACATCTTCGAGTACTGCCGGGAGAACGTGCCGAAGTGGAACACGATCTCGATCTCCGGCTACCACATCCGCGAGAAGGGCTGCTCGGCCGTGCAGGAGGTGGCGTTCACGCTCTCCAACGCGATCGCCTACGTCGAGGCGGCGCTGGAGCGCGGCCTCGCGATCGACGAGTTCGCGCCCCGCCTCGCCTTCTTCTTCAACGGCCACAACAACGTCTTCCAGGAGATCGCCAAGTTCCGCGCGGTGCGGCGGATGTGGGCGAAGATCGTCGGCGAGCGGTTCGGGGCAGAGGACCCGAACTCGATGAAGATCCGCTTCCACACCCAGACCGGAGGCGTGACGCTGCAGGCGCAGCAGCCCGAGGTCAACATCATCCGCGTCGCCCTGCAGGGCTTCGCCGCCGTCTGCGGTGGCACCCAGAGCCTCCACACCAACGGCTTCGACGAGGCGCTGGCGTTGCCGACCGAGCGCTCGGCCCGGATCGCGCTGCGCACCCAGCAGGTGCTCGCGCACGAGTCCGGCGCCGCCGACACGGTCGATCCCTTCGCCGGCTCCTACTTCGTCGAGTCGCTGACCGACGAGGTCGAGGCGCGCGCCTGGGAGCTGATGGAGAAGGTCGAAGAGCTGGGCGGCTCGGTCGAGGCGCTGGAGTTCATGCAGCGAGAGATCGAGGAGTCCGCGCACTCCTACCACGAGCGCTACCGCAGCGGGCAGGACATCGTCGTCGGCGTCAACAAGTACGTCACCGACCAGGTCGACGACGTCGACATCCTCCGCGTCGACCCCGAGTCCGAGCAGCGTCAACTGGCGCGCCTGAAGGCGTTCAAGGAGTCGCGTGACCAGGCCGCTGTGGAGGGGAAGCTGGAGGCGCTGCGCGACGTCGCCCGCGGCGAGGGCAACCTGCTGCACCCGATCCGCGCCGCGCTTGCCGCCGACGCCTCGATCGGCGAGGTCTGCGGCGCGATGCGCGACGTCTTCGGCGAATACCGCGGCGGAGCTTTCTTCTAAAAGTCCTAGAGACGCGCATCCGATATCGACCCATCTCTGGTGTGGTCGATATCGGATGCGCGTTCAAGGGTGGCGGTGATTCGGCGTAGCTCGGAGCGGACGCGGGCACTCTCGTACTTGATGTCGCTCCTATGTCAAGAACACCTCTGAGAGACGACGGTGTTGCTGGGGATATAGATCTAGAAACTCAGGAGAAACAGCAACAACCCGCGACTCCCTGGAGCGCCGGAAGGGGAGGGTCA
>Ga0070684_100003067_pt1 | contig 12472 bp, 11 predicted proteins | sample KBSC723LmetaG_FD_65653 | JGI IMG/M metagenome (GOLD analysis project Ga0070684, IMG submission 65653) | Corn rhizosphere microbial communities from Kellogg Biological Station, Michigan, USA - KBS C7.2-3L metaG | ecosystem: Host-associated > Plants > Roots > Rhizosphere ...
GCTGCCATCGCGATCACCGCGGGGACGGAGACCTTGTACGCACTGCCGGCGGGCTCGAACAGGAGGAGCGCGCCGACCACGAAGCAAATCGCGCCGGCGAGCGTGATCGCGCCGTGGGTGGGGACGAACGCCTCCGCCGCGAAGAAGGCGAACGCGAGCAGCATCAGCAAGGCGCCGGCAGCGTTGATCGGCAGCACCTGAAGGCCGAAGAGCCCGAGAATGAGCGAGATCGCGCCTACCGTCCCGGGGAAGATGAGGCCCGGGTTCCAGAGCTCCACGATCAGCCCGAGCGTCCCGATCGACATGAAGAGGACGATCAGGTTCGGGTCGATCAGCGTGTCCAGAACCTTCTGCCAGAGAGACATGTCCACGTCGGTGATCTCCGCGCCTTTCGTGTGCAGGACGAGCCCCTTTGGGACGGTCTTCGTGCCGTCGATCTTGTCCAGCAGCGCGGGCAGCGTGGGCGCCATGACGTCGATCACGTTCCGGCGGAGCGCTTCGGTCGCGCCGAGGTTCGAGGCCTGGCGCACCGCGGAGTCGGCCCAGGCCACGTTCCGGCCGTGTGAGCGCGCGAGCTCGCGGAGGGAGGCGGCGGCGTCGTTGACAACCTTACGCCGCAGGTCGGACTGGATGTTCCCGCCGCCGACGTCGATGGGCGTCGACGACCCGATGTTCGTGTTCGGCGCCATCGCCAGGAGGTCCGAGGCCTGGCCGATCCAGACACCCGCCGAAGCGGCCCTCGAGCCCGGCGGCGACACGTAGACGATCACCGGCACCTTCGAAGCGAGCTCGGCCTTGACGATCTTGTTCATCGCGGTGCTCAACCCACCCGGGGTGTCGAGCAGGATCACGACCGCGTCGTAGTGCTCCTCGTTCGCGCGCTTGATCTGGTCGTTGATGTAGTCCTGCGTGACCGGGTTGACGTCGTTGTCGAACTGGGCCGCGAGGACTCGCGGCTTCGAGGTCGTAGCTGAGGCGGTGGCGCAGACGACGAGAGCCGCGGCGATCGCGATGCAAAATCCGCGCAAAAGCGGCGCTTTCACTTGTAAGAATTCTATCTGCGAGCTTGAGGCTCGCCTCGGTCTTTGCTTCCTTAGGGGGCGCCGCCCATGAAGTGCCTCCGCCTTGCCGTCCTCCTGCTCCTGCTCTGTCCGGGCTCGGCGCTCGCAGCAGGGACGTCGCTAACCTCGCAGGATCTGAAGCCGGGGATCAACCAGCCGGCCCACCGCTTCGACCTCGTCGGCCTGCACTGGAAGGGCGACGGCGTCGTCATCTTCAGGACGCGCTCGGTCAAGGGACGCTGGAGCTCGTGGCACGACGCCGCGCCGGAGGCCGATCGGCCGGACGCTCGAAACCATGAGCTGCGCGCGCGCGGCTGGAACCTCGGCAGCCCGTACTGGGCGGGCGCGTCGAACCGCATCCAGGCGCGCACGTACGGGCACGTGACGCTGGTCCGCGCTTACTACGTCTCGGCCCCGGCCCGAACGTCACGGCTTCGGCGCGTGTCGATCGCAGGCTCGCCGCTGATCCTGACCCGCGCGAGCTGGGGCGCCGACGAGCGGATCCGCCGGCGCCGCAAGCCGGACTACGCGGACGCGGTGCGGTTCGCCGTCGTCCACCACACGGCAGGCTCGAACTCGTACACGCGGGCCCAGTCGGCCTCGATCGTCCGCGGCATCGAGCGCTACCACGTGCTCGCCAACGGCTGGGACGACATCGGCTACAACTTCCTCGTCGACAAGTACGGCCAGATCTTCGAAGGCCGCTGGGGCGGAGTCGACAGGAACGTCGTCGGTGCGCACGCGCAGGGCTTCAACAACGGCTCGTCCGGTGTTGCGCTGATCGGGAGGTACGACACGGCCTCGATCACGCCCGCCGCGCGGGCTGCGCTGATCAAGATCCTCGCCTGGCGGTTGGACGTGGCGCACGTCGATCCGCAGTCCACCTTCAGCTGGCGCTCGACAGGGAACCCCAAGTACCCGGCCGGACGCATGGTCACGCTGCGCACGATTTCGGGCCACCGGGACACGGGCTTCACCACCTGCCCCGGAAGCCAGTTGTACGGCGACCTGCCGAGCATCACGCGCGCGGTGGCTCAGACCGGCCTGCCGAAGCTCTACTTCCCGAAGGCGACCGGAGCTCCCGGAGGAATGGTGCGGTTCACCGGGACGCTCACCCAGGCGATGCCGTGGTCGGTGCTGGTCACGCAGGCGGACGGGAACATCGTCGCGTCGGGCGACGGCGAAGGGACGACCGTCGACTGGACGTGGGACGCACGCACCGTCCCGGCCGGCAAGTACCTGTACGCGATCGACGCGGGCCCGAGCGTGCGGCCCGCAACCGGTGTCGTGCTCGGATCGAACCAGACCTCTGCGCTGACCGCTCTGGCGAAGCCGGCCCTGATCACGCCGAACGGGGACGGCCGCAACGACGCGACGCTCGTGCGCTACCGCCTGCGCGAGGCGGCGACGGTCACCGCAACCCTCGTGGACGCCAACGGGATGCCGCTGACAACGCTCTTCATGGAGGCGAAGAACGCCGGCAATTACAGCTTCGGATGGGACGCCGCGGGCATCGCGGACGGCCGGTACGGGATCGTGCTCACGGCCAGGAACGCGCTCGGGGTCGTGACGACGGCCACGCTGGCGATCATCGTCGATCGCACTCTCGCCGGCTTTACGGTCTCGCCGCAGGTCTTCTCGCCGAACGGCGACGGCAGGCTCGACCGCACACGGTTCAAGTTCACGCTCTACAACCCGGCGCGGGTGACCCTGACCGTTCGCCGCGGGAAGAAGACCGTGGGCCAGGTGTCCTCGGGCGCGTTCCAGCCCGGGCCGCAGTTCATCGAGTGGAACGGCCGCTTCGCCCGTGGGATCGGCGAGCACGAGTTCAAGGCGGACATCCGCGTGACCTCGACGGTGACGACCCTCCGGGACACGGTCACGTTCGCCACCGACACGACTGGGCCGAAGCTGAAGATCGTCTCGCGGACGGCTCCCCGTCTCACAATCAACGAGCCCGGCGACGTGTCGGTCGTCTTCGACGGGGCGAGGACGGTGACGCTGCGCCGGCTCGTGCCCGGCAAGTTCGGCGTGCAGCCGGGTGGAGCGTTCACGTCGTTCACGGCAGTCGCCCGGGACTTCGCGGGGAACGACGGCCGCGCGATCAGGTCGCAGTAGCAGTCCAGCGGTCGTAGTGCCGCTCGAGCCGGTCGAGGATCTCGACGAGGAGCTCGGCGCGGTCGATCTCGGCGCCTTTCTCGACGAGCAGGGACGTCGCCGTGGGCTCCGGGAGGACGTTCTCGGGCAGGTTCACGTTGACGCCGATCCCGAGGACGACACGGCCGTCGCGCGCCTCGGCGAGGATCCCCGCGGTCTTGCGGCCTTCGATCAGGATGTCGTTGGGGAGCTTGATCTCCGGATCGAGCCCGGTGACGTGTGCGATCGCCTCGCGAACGGCTTCGCCGGCGACGACCGTCAGCTCGGGGAGGCGGGCGGTCGCGACGGGAGGCTCGAGGAGCGTCGAGAAGAGGAGGCTCACGCCCGGCGGCGAATGCCAGCTGCGACCGAGTCGTCCGCGGCCCTCCGTCTGCTCCTCGGTCAGCGCCACGGCGCCCTCGGAGTGCTCGTCCGTGAGCATCCGCTGTGTGGACGGACACGTCTCTGCGTACAGGTAGGGATGCCCGAACCGCCCGCGGAGGCGAGGGACGACCGAATCCGGGCGCAATGACGAAGGCACCGCCAACTACACTAGGCCGCCCGTGCCGAGCCAGGCCCCGCTCAACAAAGCGGAGATCGAAGAGATCCTTCCGCACCGCGACCCGTTCCTCCTGATCGACGAGGTGACCGAGCTCGAGCCCGGCAAGCGCGTCGTCGCCCGGAAGACCGTTCGCCCTGACGAGTGGTACCTGGCCGGTCACTTTCCTGGGCGGCCGATCATGCCCGGGGTGCTGGTCGTCGAGGCGATGGCGCAGACGGGCGCGGTCGCCGTGCTGTGCGCCGAGGAGAACCGCGGCCGGCTCGCGCTCTTCGCGGGCATCGACGGGGTCCGCTTCAAGCGGATCGTCGAGCCGGGAGACGAGCTCGAGCTGACGTGCGACCTCGAACGCATCCGGGGGCCGATCGGCAAGGGCCGTGCCGAGGCGAGGGTCGACGGCCAGCTCGCCGCTCGCGGAACGTTGACGTTCGCCGTGGAGCAGTCGTGATCGGAAGCGCGACCTCGAATGGGCGGGTCTCGATCACCGGGATCGGCTCGAACGCGCCCGAGCACGTGATGACGAACGCCGAGCTCGCGGAGATGGTCGAGACCTCCGACGAGTGGATCGTCGAGCGCACCGGGATCCACGAGCGCCGGGTGGCCGCGCCCGAAGAAGCGCTCTCCGATCTCGCTCTGCCGGCTTCGATCGACGCCCTCGAGCAGGCCGGCGTCCAGGCCTCGGCAATCGACCTGATCGTGGTCGCAACGGTGACCCCGGACATGATGTTCCCCTCGACCGGCGCCATCCTCGCCGACCAGCTCGGTGCGAAGGACGCCGCGGCATACGACCTCTCGGCCGGCTGCACGGGCTTCGTCTATGCGATCGCCCAGGCGCACGGAATGGTCGCGAGCGGTCTCGTCGACCAAGCACTCGTCGTCGGCGGCGATGTGCTCTCGCGAGTCGTCGACTGGACGGATCGCAGCACGTGCGTGCTGTTCGGCGACGGCGCAGGAGCGGTCGTCCTCGAGCGCGTCCCGGACGGCGGGTTCCTGGGCTTCGAGCTGGGCGCCGACGGCTCGGGCGGGCCGCAGCTGTACATGCCCGCCGGCGGCTCGCGCGCGCCGGCGAGCGCCGAGACCGTGGCCAACCGGCAGCATTTCGCGAAGATGAACGGCCGCGAGGTCTTCAGGTTCGCGACGCGGGTCCTCGTCGACTCGGCGGAGAAGGTGCTGCACGAGTGCGACGTCCAGGTGGACGAGGTCGACGTCTACGTCCCGCACCAGGCGAACGTGCGCATCATCGACCACGCGAGGAAAAAGCTCGGTATCCCGGAAGAGAAGACGGTGGTCAACGTCGACCGCTTTGGCAACACTTCCTCGGGATCGATCCCACTGGCTCTCGGAGACGCGAAGGCCGACGGGAGGCTTGTTGCAGGTGAAATGGTTCTGATGACAGGAATGGGCGCCGGACTGACATGGGGCTCGGCCTTGATCGAGTGGACGGCGAACGGGAAAGGTGGACAGTCATGAGCAAGGTCGCGTTCTGCTTTCCAGGACAGGGATCGCTCGAGGCGGGGATGGGCCGCGAGATCGCCGAGGCCGTGCCGGAAGCAATGGAGGTCTTTCGTGAGGGAAGCGAAGCCTCGGGGCTCGATCTCAAGCGCCTCTGCTTCGAGGGATCTGTGGAAGATCTCGTGCACACGGAGGTCCAGCAGCCGGCGCTCGTCGCCACCAGCCTCGCCATGCTCGCGGCGCTCAGGGCGCGCGGGCTCGAGCCGGACTATGTCGTGGGCCATTCCGTCGGCGAGTTCACCGCGCTGGCCGCGACGTCGTCGCTGACGCCCTTCGAATCGATCGCGCTCGTCCGAGAGCGCGGTCTCGCCATGGCCGAGGCGGCACGCATCAGCAACGGGTCGATGGCCGCGATCCTCGGCCTCGAGGACGAGCTCGTGGAGCGCCTCTGTGACGACGTCGAAGGCGTCTGGCCGGCGAACTACAACTGCCCTGGCCAGATCGTGATCTCCGGGAAGCGGGCCGCGGTCGACGCGGTGTGCGCGAAGGCGGAAGAGCTCGGAGCGCGCCGCACGGTCAAGCTCAAGGTGTCCGGCGCGTTTCACAGCCCGCTCGTCGCGCGTGCCGCGGATCGTCTTCGTCCGGCGGTCGAGCGTGTGAAGTTCCGTGACCCGATCGCGCCCTTCATGTCGACGGTCACCGCGAAGATCGAGCCGGCCCAGCGGATGGCGTCGCTCCTGGTCGAGCAGCTGACGGCGCCGGTCAAGTTCACGCAGGCCGCCCGCGGGCTCGTCGAGGAGGGCGCGAAGGTTTTCGTCGAGGTCGGCCCGAGCAACGTGCTCTCGGGCCTCGTGAAGCGGATCGACCGGACCGTGAAGACGATCTCGGTCAACAACGTGGCCGGGCTGCAAAAGGCTGAGGAGACAGTCTCTGCCACCTGAGTTTTGCTCGCTCGAAGGGCGCACGGCCCTGGTCACCGGAGGGTCGCGCGGCATCGGGCGGGCGATCGCGGTCGAGCTCGGCAAGGCCGGGGCGTCGGTCGTGGTCGGCTACAACTCGGGAGCGGAGGAGGCACAAGCGGTTGCGAGCGAGATCGGCGGCCGCGCGATCCAGGCGGACGTGTCCGATCCGGGCGGTGCGCAGCGGCTCGTCGAGGAGGCGGGCGACCTCGACATCCTCGTCAACAACGCGGGACTGACCCGCGACACGCTGCTCGCGCGCATGAGCGACGACGACTGGCGCGCGGTGATCGAAACGAACCTGAGCTCGGTCTTCTACACCTGCCGCGCAGTGGCCCGCCCGATGATGAAGAAGCGCGGCGGCGCGATCGTCAACGTCTCGAGCATCGTCGGCCTGCACGGGAACATGGGCCAGACGAACTACGGGGCGTCGAAGGCCGGGATCATCGGCTTCACGAAGTCGCTGGCGCGTGAGCTCGGGAGCCGCGGCGTGCGTGCGAACGTCGTCGCCCCGGGGTACATCCACACGAGATTGACGGACGTGCTCCCCGAGGAGGCCACGAACGCGATGCTGGTCAACACCCCGCTCGGGAAGCTCGGAGATCCGGAGGACATCGCCGGAGCGGTACGGTTCCTGTGCTCAGACGAGGCCTCGTTCATCACGGGCGAGGTGCTTCTCGTCGACGGCGGATTGGGGATGTGAGTGGCTGACTATTCGCAGAACGGGCGCAGGCGCGTCGTGATCACCGGCCTGGGGTGCGTTTCGCCGCTCGGGAACGACGTCCGGACGACCTGGGACAACCTGCTCGCCGGCAAATCCGGCGCTGCGCCGATCGAGCAGTGGGACGCCAGCGAGTATCCGGTCACGTTCGCCTGCGAGCTGAAGGAGTTCGACCCCAAGGACTGGGTCGAGCACAAGCAGGCGCGGCGCATGGACCGCTTTGCGCAAATGATCGTCGCCGCCGCGCGGCAGGCGGAGGAGGATTCGGGCCTGGAGGTCGAGCCCGAGGCGGAGCGCATCGGCGCCTCGATCGCGACCGGCATCGGCGGGCTCCAGGCGTTCCAGGACTGCTACGACGTTCTGCTCCAGCGCGGGCCGGATCGCGTGAACCCTTTCTCGATCCCGCAGATCATCCCGAACATGGGTGCGGCCTGGGTCTCGATGGAGCTCGGAACGCGCGGGCCCCTGTCGTCTCAGTGCACGGCGTGCGCCGCGTCGAACATGGCGATCGGCGAGGCCGGGGACATGATCCGGCTCGGCCGCGCGGACGCAGTGTTCGCGGGCGGAACCGAGGCAGGGATCACTCCGGTCGGGATCGCGGGGTTCAGCGCGATGCGCGCCCTGGCGCGCCGGAACGACGAGCCGGAGAAGGCGAGCCGTCCCTTCGACGCCGGCCGCAGCGGGTTCGTGATGGGCGAGGCGGGAGGCGTGATCGTGCTCGAGGAGCTCGAGCATGCACGGTCGCGGGGAGCCAAGATCTACGCAGAGCTTCTCGGCTACGGGCTCTCGTCGGACGCGGCTCACGTGACCGAGCCGGATCCGAGCGGCTCGAACCCCGCGCGCGCGATGAAGATGGCTTTCAAGGACGCCGGGATCGAACCCGGCGACGTTGACTACATCAACGCGCACGGGACGTCGACGCCACTCGGCGACGCGAGCGAGACGAAGGTGATCAAGCTCGCGCTGGGCGAGGAGAAAGCTTCGAAGACGCCCGTCTCCTCGACGAAGGGCGCCACCGGCCACTGCCTGGGCGCGTCCGGCGCGGTGGAGGCTGTCTTCACGACCCTCGCCGTGAAAGAGGACATGCTGCCGCCGACGATCAACTACGAGACGCCCGACCCGGAGTGCGACCTCGACTACATCCCGAACGAGGCGCGTAAGGCCGAGGTCAAGGTCGCGGTCTCGAACTCGTTCGGCTTCGGCGGGCACAACGCGTGCATCGTCCTCCGCGAGCTCGACGACTGAACCTCTGAGCTTCGGTAGTTGCCCGGCCGAAAGATCGGTGCGCCCACCGATGGCAACCGGCGGCTCTGCGAGGACAATTTCAGCGAAGAGGTGAGAGCGATGAGACGCAGCGTTGCAGCCGTGCTCGTTCTCGCGACAGGCATGTTGATCTCGGCTTCGGGAGCGGCGCCCGCCCAGCAGGGCGCCCGGCTCTCGAGCCCGCGTGCGCTGCTGGTCGAGAAGGGGAAGATCTACAAGTTCGCGCAGGACCGGACCACGATCGCCTGGGTCGGCCCGAAGTACTGGCTCCACGTTCAGCAGCTGTCGACGCACAAGACCTGGCACCTCGGGCACCTTGAGCCGTCCGTCCGGGCCGGCTACCGAAGCGGCCCGCGGGCGCTCGTCGTCGAGGGCAAGCGAGTGGCATGGATGAACTACGGGGGCGTGATGACCCATGAGGCTGCCATCTCCACCCGCGCGCCCGGCGAGCCGAAGGCCACGCTGGTCGACGCCTACGGATACGCCGACGCCACCAACGAAGGCATGTACTTCGGAGGCCTCGCCGCCGACGCGAACACGCTTGCCTACGGTGACGCCGCCGTCTACTGCCAGCCGAAGTACCGCTGCTTCTCGGACCGGCAGGAATACGTCGTCAGCGGAGGCGGCGTCCATCGGTCTACCGGCCTGAAGACCTATCCGCAACGAATCCAGGGAATTCCGGCACCCGTCGCGATCGCCCTGTCCGAGGGTCGGCTGGCAGTGATTCCGGCCGACACCTCCGCGTCGACGACCGCCGCTCCACACCCCGCCCCGAACGGCCCCGTGGGCGTCTACGACCTGGCCGGCCGACCCGTCACGACCGTCGTGCCTGTCGGCACGGCACGCGAGGTCGCGCTCGCCTGGCCGACGCTCGCCGTGCTCGTGCAGCAAAGTGACGGCGCGACGGCCATCGAGCGCTACGACGCTCGAAACGGGGCCTTGATCGACAGGACGCAGGCCGCGGGCGCGTCGCAGCTCGCGATCGGAAGCGGCGGAACCGTGTTCCTCGTCGGCAGCACCATCTACACGCTGAGGTCGGGCCTCGCCCAAATCCTGTGGCGTCCACAAGGCAAGCCGATCGGGCTGTCGGTCGAAGGCCGACGCGTCGCCTGGGCGGTGAACATCGGCGAGCGGGGCCGGATCGTCACACTGGAACTTCCGCGCTCGCCGTAGAGCGCCGACGCGCGTAACTAGTGTTCTGCCCCGATGGGGAGTGAGCGCTGGGCGACATTCGACTGCTACGGCACGCTGATCGACTGGAACCTCGGGATCCGAACGGAGCTCGAGCGGCTGTTCGGCGTGCAGGGAGCGCCGCGCTTGCTCGAGCGCTACCACGAGATCGAGCCAGAGATCGAGTCGGAGCCCTTTCACACCTACCACGAGGTGCTCACACTCGCGCTCGAGCGCCTGGCCGAGGAGGAGAGCATTCAACTGCCGGAAGGCGAGGCCAACGCGCTCGCGAAGTCGCTCCCCGACTGGCCTCCGTTTCCCGAGGTGCCCGCCGCGCTGGCCGAGCTCAGAACTCGCGGCTGGATGCTCGCGATCCTCTCCAACACCGACCGTGACCTGATCGCCGCATCCGAGAGACGGCTCGGCGTGCCGATCGACCTCGCAATCGTGGCCGAGGACGTGAAGTCGTACAAGCCCGCGCACGGACACTGGGAGCGGTTCTTCGAGGTGACGACGGCCGACCGCGGCTCACACGTCCACGTTGGGGCGAGCCTCTACCACGACATCGCTCCGGCGCGCGACCTCGGGCTGAAGAGCGTCTGGATCAACCGGCTCGACGAAGAGCCGGAGCCGAACCCCGACCGTGAGCTGACCGACCTCTCGAATCTGCCGGACGCCCTTGACGAGCTGGTCGAGGGATGAGCGCGACCGTCCGTCCGGCCGTCAAGGAAGATCTCGAGGCAACAGTGACCATGCTCAACGAGCACTCGCGGCGGCTCCACGGAGTGGACGACGTCACGCCCGCCGACCTGCTCCAGTACTGGGAGTCCCCCGACGTCGAGTTCGGCCGGGACATCCTCGTCGCGGAGAACCACGAGGGAATCGTTGGCTACGCGGACCTCGGGTTCTACGCCGACCAAATCTGGCTCGATGTGCGCGCGACCGATGACGAATCGCTCCCCGACCTGCTGCCGGCGATCGAGAACGTCGCCGCCGCCAAGCAGCCGGACGCCGGCCTGATGGCCTACACCTCCGAGGAGGACGAGCCCTTGCGCGATCTCCTCTCCCGCTCCGGGTACGAGGTCATCCGCCACTCCTACCGCATGCGGATCGCACTCGCCGGCGAGCTTCCCGAGCCCGAGTGGCCCGACGGCTTCACCGTGCACTCGATGCGCGACGGCGAGGAGCGCCGGGTGTACGACGCGCACAACGCTTCGTTCGCCGACGCGTGGATGTTCAAGCCCGAGCCCTACGAGCTCTGGCGCCACTGGTTCGTGGACGACGCGGCCTTCGATTCGTCGCTCTGGTTCATGGCCGAGCACGCCGACGACGTCGCAGGGATCGTGATCGCCCGCGCCGCCGAGTACGAACCGGGCCTCGGGTGGGTTCGCATTCTCGGGGTTCTGCCGGAGTACCGTCAGCGCGGGCTCGGCCAGGCCCTCCTTCGCCACACGTTCGCCGAGTTCGAGCGCCGCGGCTTCGACGCGGTCGGGCTGGGCGTCGACGCCGAGAACCCGACCGGTGCCGTCCGTGTCTACGAGCGTGCGGGAATGCACGTCGAGCGGACGAACCTGCTCTTCCAGAAGGGATAATCGAGGAAGCCGTGGCCGAGCCCCGAATCGACGTCTCCATCGAGCACACGAACCGGCCCGAGTCGTCCGACGGTGATCGGAAGCATCCGAACACGTGCCCGTCCTGCGGATCGCACTACCGCGACGACGAGCTGAACGCGAACCTCGGCCTCTGCACGCAATGCGGACATCACTTCCCGGTCGGAGCTCGCGACCGGATCGCGCAGCTCGTCGACGAGGGCACCTTCGCGGAGGAGGCGTCCGAGCTGCGCTCCGAGGACCCGCTCGGCTTCTTCGACCTCCGGCCCTATCCGGAGCGCCTCGCCGAAGCCGAGGTCTCGACGGGCCTCGGCGACGCGATGGTCATCGGCTCCGCCGCGATCGAGAAGGAGGCCTGTGAGCTAGCGGTCATGGACTTCTCGTTCATGGGCGGCTCGATGGGCAGCGTCGTCGGCGAGAAGCTCTCGCGCGCGGTCGACAGCGCGGTCGAGCGCAGAGTGCCGCTCGTTTCCGTCACCGCATCGGGCGGTGCGCGCATGCAGGAAGGGATCCTCTCGCTGATGCAGCTGCCGAAGACGGTGTGCGCGATCGAGGACCTGCGCGACGCTCGCTGCGGCTTCATCAGCGTCATGTCGCATCCCACGACCGCCGGCGTGCTCGCAAGCTTCGCCAGCCTCGGAGATGTGATCGTCGCGGAGCCGGGCGCACTGCTCGCGTTCACGGGTCCCCGCGTCGTCCAACAGACCACCCGGGAGAAGCTCCCCGAAGACTTCGGCCGGGCGGAGTCCAACCTCCGCTTCGGCCATCTCGACGCGATCGTCCCCCGCACCGAGCTGCGGGCGTTCCTTGCGCGTACGCTGCGGCTGTTCAGCAATGGCCGGTGAAGACGAACGACATCTCCGTGAGCGCTTGAGCCGCCTGCGCGGCCTGCCGCTCCTTCGCGGCGCCCGGCTGCGCGGCGACCTCGACCGATTCAAGAGGCAACTCGACCGGATCGAGGCGCAGCCGTCGGAGGAGACCTGGCGGCTCGTGGAGCTCGCCCGCCACTCCCAGCGCCCATACACACTCGACTACGTCGAGCGGCTGTTCGACGACTTCGTCGAGCTCCACGGCGACCGCGCGCGGGCCGAGGACCCGGCCCTGATCACGGGACTTGGCCGCTTCAACGGCAGGACCGTGGCGATCATCGGCCAGCAGAAGGGTCGCGACCTCGGCGAGCGTCAGAAGCGCAACTTCGGAATGCCGCACCCGGAGGGCTACCGCAAGGGCATGCGCCTGATGGAGATCGCCCAGCGGCACGGCTTCCCGATCGTGACGTTCCTCGACTCACCAGGCGCCTATCCGGGCGTCGCGGCGGAGCAGCACGGCCAGGGCGGGGCGATCGCCCGCTCGCAGGCGCTGATGGCGCGGCTCACGATTCCGCTCGTCGCCTGCATCATCGGCGAGGGCAACTCGGGTGGCGCGATCGCGATCGGGCTCGTCGACCGTGTGCTGATGCAGGAGTACGCGATCTACAGCGTGATCTCGCCGGAAGGCTGCGCGGCCATCCTCTGGCGCGACGGAGCCGAGAAGGTGAAGGC
>Ga0070684_100003071_pt1 | contig 12460 bp, 12 predicted proteins | sample KBSC723LmetaG_FD_65653 | JGI IMG/M metagenome (GOLD analysis project Ga0070684, IMG submission 65653) | Corn rhizosphere microbial communities from Kellogg Biological Station, Michigan, USA - KBS C7.2-3L metaG | ecosystem: Host-associated > Plants > Roots > Rhizosphere ...
GGCCCTCGCCCAGCGCGCCGCCGACACATTTGTGCTGGCCAGCAGCGAGAAGATCGGAGCCGTCTCCGATTTTGTGGTGCTGCCGTTCAAAGAGATCACCGGCATCGTGACCGACACGGACCCCGGCGACGGGACGCTGCGTGCGCTAAGCCGGCTGGGCGTCCCGTTGTTCTACGCGAACGCGAGGCACGACCGTGTGGATCGTTGAGGTCATCGCGGCGATCATCAGGCATGCAGTGCCGGCGATCCCGGCCATGCCACCCGCGTACGCGGCGAAGAGCCGCCGCCGGCTCAACTCGTCCGGCGGGATCTGCAGCACCTCGTTGGTCCAGCGCATCGCCAACGCGGCGATCACCAGCAACGCGATCCCGACCAGCGCCAGGAACGCCACCGCTGCCCAGTGACCGCCCTCCCGCGCGTCCGCGTCCGGGCGGCGCAGGAACAGCAGGACGAGCCCGGCCAGGCAGGCCCAGCCACCAACTACGAGCATCGCGGCGACCGCGTCGCTCGGCCGGTGCCAGCCGGCCGAGAGCGTCGCCACCCCGACCAGGCCGGCGAACGCGGCGCCGAGGACCGCGCCGATGCCCCGGACCCGGGACGGCAGCACGAACACGAGCGCGACGGCGACCGCGGCGGCGGCCGTCGTGTGGCCGCTCGGGAAGCTGTTGCCTACCTGATCACGGATCTTGTCGACGCCGTACATCGGGCGGTACAGGCCGGCCTTGAGCACCTGGGTCGTCACGTTGGCCCCGGCGATGAACAACAGCGACACCAGCGCCAGCCCGATCCGGCCACGCAGCAGCGCGATGAACACGACGGCGGCGATCGCGGCGGCGATCGAGACGACCGACATCGTGTTCAGTACCGTGTCGGTGATGATGCCGACCCGCCGCTGCCCGATGCTGTTGCCGGTCAACGCGATCGTGTCGATCTCCTGGCCGCGCTCGGTCCGGACGAAAAACCGCCACAGCGCGACCACGGCGACCACCTCGGCCATGCCGACAAGCACCAACCACAGCGCCACCCCGACCTTCATCCCAAGAACCGTAGCGGTTGACGTGGTGCGCGGCGCGCTAAGGCACTACAGTGCGTCAAGAGTCGAAGCGATTCGATAGCTAAGATCAGGACCAGGGACGATGGCTACGATCAGTGATGTCGCCCGTGCGGCGGGCGTATCGATCAGCACCGTGTCCTACGTGCTGAGCGGCCGCCGGCCGATCTCGCCGGGCACACGCGCACGGGTCGAGGCGGCCATTGCCGACCTGCACTACCACCCGCACGCCGGCGCCCGGGCCCTTGCCGGTCGCCGGACCAACGTGCTCGCGCTCGTCGCGCCCCTGCGCGCCGACATCAACGTGCCGGTGATCATGCAGTTCGTGACCGCCGTGGTGACCGCGGCTCGCTCGTACGACCATGATGTCCTCCTGCTCACCAACGAGGAGGGCACGGCCGGGCTCGAACGGGTGGCCGGGGCGGCGATGGTCGACGCGCTGATCCTCATGGACGTCGAGCGCGACGACGTGCGGCTGCCCGCGATCCGGCGGCTGCGGCGACCGTCGGTGCTGATCGGGCTGCCCGATCGGCCCGGCGACGTGAGCTGCGTCGACCTCGACTTCACCGCGGCCGGCTACGGCGCGCTGCAACACCTCGCCGGCCACGGCCGGCGCACGGTCGGGCTGCTCGGCCCGCCGCCCGGCGTCTACCAGCGCGGGACCAGTTACGCGACCCGATTCCTGGCCGGGTTCACCGACGCGGCCAAGGACCTCGGGGTGACCACCGCCGTGCAGGCGTGCGAGCCGACGTTCGACGGGGTCGAGGCCGCGCTCGCCGGCCTCGACCAGGCCCTGCCGGACCTGACCGGCTTGGTCGTGCACAACGAGTCGGCCCTCATGCCGCTCCTCGACCGGCTCCGCGCGAGCGGCCGCACCGTGCCCGGCGACGTCTCGATCGTCGCGGTCTGCCCGCGCGACGTCGCGTTCGCCCACCCGGTGCGGCTGACCTCGATCGACATCCCCGCGCTCGAGGTCGGCACGCTGGCCGTCGAGATGGCGATGGGCCTGCTCGACGGGGGCCGGCACGCCGAGACCCGCCTGCTCGCGCCGACCCTGGTCGAACGGGACAGCTGCGGAAATCTTGGCGGCACCCTGTTGACATCGTAAGGAGCCCTTACCTACCGTCTGCGGAAGCGCTTCGACGAACGCTGCGTCGAAGCGCTTCGACCAGGCCGGCGTCGAAGCGCTTCGAGCGAAAGCCACACCAACACCACACCCTCGCGCCTGACCTCACATACGGAGGACGGCAATGTTCCGACCGAAGGCACTCACCGCAGCGATCGCCGCCACCCTGATCCTCGCCGGGTGCGGCAGCAACGGGCAGCAAGGCAGCGACGGCGCCGACGCCAAGACCCTGACCCTCTGGCACTACGAGGGCGCCACCAGCGCCATGGGGGTCGCCTGGAACGAGGCGATCAAGCAGTTCCAGGCCAGCCACCCGGGGGTCACCGTCAAGTTCGAGTTGAAGGGCTTCGAGCAGACCCAGCAGAACGCCCAGATGATCCTCAACTCCGACAGCGCGCCGGACATCATGGAATACAACAAGGGCAACGCGACCGCCGGCCTGCTCTCCAAGCAGGGCCTGCTCACCGACCTGACCAGCGAGGCCAAGAGCCGCGGCTGGGACAAGAAGCTCAGCGCCAGCCTGCAAACGACCGCCAAGTACAACGACGGCACGATGGGCGGCGACAAGTGGTACGGCGTGCCCAACTACGGCGAATACGTGATGGTCTACTACAACAAGGACCAGTTCACGAAGTACAACGTGAAGGTTCCGACCACGCCGGATGAGTTCACCGCGGCCATGGACACGTTCGTCAAGGCCGGCATCACCCCGCTGTCGGTCGGGGGCGCCGAATACCCGGCCCAGCAGATCATGTACGAGCTGGCCCTCGCCAAGGCCAGCCGCGGCTTCGTCGACGACTACGAGCTGTACAAGAGGAAGGTCGACTTCCACGGTCCCGAGCTCACCTACGGCGCGACCACGTTCGCCGAGTGGGTGAAGAAGGGCTATATCGCCAAGAACTCGGCCGGCATCAAGGCCGAGGACATGGGTGTCGCGTTCGAGCAGGGCAAGTTTCCGATGATGATCTCCGGGAGCTGGTGGTTCGGCCGCTTCGCCACGGACATCAAGTACCAGTGGGGCACGTTCCTGTTCCCCGGCAACAAGCTGCACCCCGGCTCCAGCGGCAACCTCTGGGTCGTACCGAGCAAGTCCAAGGCCAAAAAGCTCGCCTACGACTTCATCGACATCACCATGAAGCCGGAGATCCAGAATCTGCTCGGCAACTCCGGCGGCATCCCGGTCGCCGGCGACGCGTCGAAGATCACCGACCCGAAGAGCAAAGAACTCATCGACAACTTCAACGCCATCTCCTCCAGCGACGGGCTGGCGTTCTACCCGGACTGGCCGGCGCCCGGCTACTACGACGTGCTGGTCGGCGGCGTCCAGGCGCTCATCAACGGCTCGAAGACCCCCGACCGGGTCCTGGACGAGATCGCCAAGCCCTACAACGACAACCTCGCCGACCTCGGCAAGTAGCCAGCCGTGCGCAAGCGGAAGGGAGGCTACGCCGGGTTTCTCATCCCCGGCGTAGCCGCCTCCCTCGCGGTCATCGCCCTGCCGTTGATCATGACCGTCTACACCAGCTTCACCCGGTGGACCGGCATCGGCACCCCCGAGTGGATCGGCGTACAGAACTACCGGCGACTGCTGGACGACTCGCTCTTCTGGTCGTCCTTCGGCCACATCCTGCTGCTGATCATCGCCATGGCCGTGGTGCCGACGCTGCTCGGGCTGGTGCTGGCGGCGCTGCTGTTCGACTTCATCGCCAAGGCCTTCGGCGACCGGGTGGCCAGCGTGCTGCGCTCGGGCCTCTACGTGCCGCAGGTCCTGCCGGTGGCGGTGACCGGCATCGTGTGGGCGTGGATCCTGCACCCGAGCTACGGCGCGCTGAACCGGATCCTCGACACCATCGGGCTCGGCGTGCTCGCCCGCAACTGGCTGGGCGATCCCAAGTACGCGTTGTTCAGCGTCATGGCCATCATGGTCTGGTTCCAGCTGGGCTACCCGGTGGTCATGTTCATGGCCGGGTTGCAGCGCATCGACCCGGAGCTCTACGAGGCGGCCGAGCTCGACGGGGCCGACTGGTGGCAGCGCTTCCGGCGGATCACCGTCCACCTGATCCGTCCCGAGTTCTATGTCGTACTGGTGACCACCACGATCGCCGCGCTGAAGATCTTCGGGCAGATCTTCGTGCTGACCCGCGGCGGGCCGAGCAACGCCACCCTGGTGCCGTCGTACTTCGCGTACAAGAACTTCTTCGAGAAGGCCAACGTCGGCTACGGCTCGGCGATCGCCACCATCCTGACGCTGATCATCATCGTCCTGGCGTTCGTGTTCCTGCGGCTGCAGACCCGCAACGAGACGAGCGGCTCATGAAATTTCGCTGGGTCGTGCTCGCCGCGCTGAGCGCATTGACGCTTCTCGTTCTCGCGCCGTTGCTGGTCATCGCCCTCAACGCGGTCAAGAGCCCGTCCGACTACGCCAACCACGGTCCCCTGTCGATGCCCTCGACGCTGTACTTCCATGGCATCGTGGACTTCTGGAACCGGGTCGACTTCAGCCGGAAGCTACTCAACAGCCTGATCGTCAGCGGCATCGTCGCCGTTCTGGGCGTCCTGCTGTCCGTGCTCAACGCATACGCGCTGGGCATCGGCCGGGTGAAGGGCCGGGTCTGGTTCCTCGTCTTCTTCCTGGTCGCCAACGTGTTGCCGCAGGAGGTGCTCGTTTATCCCTTGTACTACCTGTCCAAGCAGCTGTACCTCTACGACAGCCTGACCTCAGTGATCATCATCTTCACCGTCATCCAGAGCGCCTTCGGCACCTACCTGCTGTCGTCGGTGTTCGCCGAGTTCCCGACCGAGCTGCTCGACGCGGCCGCGGTCGACGGGGCCGGCAAGTGGCGGGCACTGTGGCGAGTCGTCGTGCCGGTCAGCCGCCCGACCCTCGCCGTCCTGTTCACGTTCTTCTTCATCTGGACCTGGAACGAGTTCTTCCTCCCGCTGATCTTCCTCATCTCCAACGCGAACCAGACCGTGCCGGTGGCGCTCGGCGTCCTGCAGGGCGACCGGATGATGGACGCGACGACGACGAGCGCGTCCGGGCTCATCGGCATCCTCCCCGCCCTGCTGTTCTTTCTGATCTTCCAGCGCACCCTCACCCGCGGCATCACCGCCGGCGCCATCAAGTGAAAGGCTCACGATGAAGTTCACCGACGGCTTCTGGCACAAGCGGGCGGGTGTCTCCGCGCTGCATCCGGTGCACCTGCGCGACATCGAGGCGGATGGTGACCGGCTCACCGCGTACGCGGCCACCAAACGGATCGCCCATCGGGGCGACACGCTCAACGCCCCGCTGATCACCGTGACCTGCACCTCGCCGATGCCGGACGTGATCAAGGTGTCGATCGGGCACCACCTCGGTGGCGGGCCGAAGCATCCGTCGTTCGCACTGCGGGGCGGATCGACCAACGTCAACATAAGTGCCTGTGAACTGACCTCGGGAGCGCTGACCGTGAGGTTCGACGCCGGTGACGAGTGGGGCATGTCCTTCGAGGCCGGTGGGCGGCGGCTCACCGGCAGCGGCTGGAAGGCGATGGGCGTCATCGACACCGCCGACGGCCACCAGTACGTGCACGAGCAGCTCGACCTCGGCGTCGGCGAGGCCGTCTACGGGCTGGGCGAACGCTTCGGCCCGCTGGTCAAAAACGGTCAGCCGGTCGACATCTGGAACGAGGACGGCGGGACGAGCAGCGAGCAGGCCTACAAGAACGTCCCGTTCTACCTGACCAACCGCGGCTACGGGGTGCTCGTCGACCACCCCGGCCGGGTCTCGTTCGAGGTCGCCTCCGAGGTCGTCTCGCGCACCCAGTTCAGCGTGGCCGGGCAGGAACTGTCCTACCTGGTCATCTACGGGCCGACGCCGAAGGACGTGCTGCGCAAGTACACGGCGCTGACCGGCCGGCCGGCGCTGCCCCCGGCGTGGTCGTTCGGCTTGTGGCTGACCACGTCGTTCACCACCGAATACAACGAGCAGACGGTCACCAGCTTCGTCGACGGGATGGCCGCGCGCGACCTGCCGCTGTCGGTGTTCCACTTCGACACGTTCTGGATGCGCGAGTTTCACTGGTGCGACTTCGAGTGGGACCCGAAGGCGTTCCCCGACCCGGCCGGCATGCTCAAGCGGCTCAAGGACCGGGGGCTGCGGGTCTGCCTGTGGATCAACCCGTACATCGCGCAGCGGGCACAGATCTTCGCCGAGGGCGTGGCCGGTGGCTACTTCGTGCACCGGCCGGACGGCAGCGTCTTTCAGTGGGACCGGTGGCAGGCCGGGATGGCGCTGGTCGACTTCACCAACCCGGCCGCGCGGGCCTGGTACGCGAGCAAGCTGCGGGCCCTGCTGGAGATGGGCGTCGACTGCTTCAAGTCCGACTTCGGCGAGCGGATCCCCGTCGACGTCGTGTACCACGACGGGTCCGACCCTGAACGGATGCACAACTACTACACCCAGCTCTACAACGAGACCGTCTTCGAGACGCTCCGCGAGTTCCGCGGCGACGGCGAGGCGGTGCTCTACGCCCGCTCGGCCACCGTCGGCGGCCAGCGGTTCCCCGTGCATTGGGGCGGGGACAACTCGGCGACGTTCGAGTCGATGGCCGAGTCGCTGCGCGGCGGGCTGTCGCTGTCGGCGTCCGGCTTCGGCTTCTGGAGCCACGACATCGGCGGCTTCGAGGGCCGCCCCGACCCGGCCGTGTTCAAGCGGTGGATCCCGTTCGGCATGCTGTCCTCGCACAGCCGTCTGCACGGCAACCACTCCTACCGGGTGCCGTGGCTCTTCGACGACGAGTCGGTCGAGGTGCTGCGCACGTTCACGAGGCTCAAGCACCGGCTCATGCCCTACCTCTACGCGGCCGCCGTCCGGGCCCACGAGGAGGGTGTACCGGTCCTGCGCCCGATGGTGCTCGAGTTCCCCGACGACCCCGCCTGCATGCACCTGGACCAGCAGTACATGCTCGGCGACAGCCTTCTCGTCGCGCCGGTCTTCAACGCCCGCGGCGACACCGCTTACTACGTGCCCGAGGGACGCTGGACCAAGCTGCTGACCGGCGAGACGATCGACGGGCCGCGCTGGGTCAAGGAGCGGCACGGGTTCGACAGCGTGCCGCTGCTCGTCCGGCCCGGTTCGGTGATCCCCACCGGCGCCCGCGACGACCGGCCGGACTACTCCTATGTGGACGGTGTGACGCTCAACGTGTTCGCATTTTCCGACGGGGTACTTGATGTGCCGGTGCCGGCCCTCGATGGTTCGGTGGCGGCCCTGTATCGGGTCTCCTCCTCCGGTGGGCGGCTTCGGGTGTCAGCCGTTGAGGGCGCGGACGAGGTCGCCCTGCTCGAGCTGCGCCTCGATGCCGAGAGCGCCGATGCGACACACGAGGTGCCGGGCGCCGGCCTGCAGGTTCGGGTGCAGTCGCTCCTGAATGGAGGCCAGCGGCCCGGCGACCAGTAGCTGGACCGTCTCGACGACCTCGAGCGCCGGTCCAGCTGTTCCCGGCCCTTGTCGCCGCCGTCGGTCACGAGGACGGTGGCGAAGAGTGCCGGGGTGACCCAGCGGCACGTGAGCTTCATCGAGAGCGGCCGTTCATCACCGGGCCGGACGATGGTGGTCCGGCTGGCCGAGTCGCTGCAGCTGCCGCTGAGGGAGCGCAACGAACTGTTGCTGGCGGCCGGTTTTGCGCCGGTGTACGCCTCGACAGCGCTGGACGACCCTGTGTTGCAGCCGGTTCGGCTGGCGCTGGAGCACATCCTGTTCTGGCATTTGCCCTACCCGGCGGTCGTCGTCGACCGGTTCGGCACGCAAGTGGCCGCGAACGCGGCGTTCGACGTGCTGACGGAGGGCGTCGACGAGGTCTTGATACGCTACGTCCCCGACGTAATGGCGCCAGCGCGAGCGTCGCCGATCACGATTGAGGCACCGCCCGCCAGCGGGGCCAGCAGCCACAACAGCGGCTCCTCGTCCACCGCCGGGTCGACGTGCACCCGATCGCCCGGCCGGTAGCCCCGCGTCAACGCGATCTCCTGGGCGATCGCGCCCCACTCCCGATAGGTCGAGCCGTCCGTCGTGGCCCACGCGTCGGGGCTGGGAAAGCTTACCGCCGACGCCGACGACGACGGCAGCGACCGCGCAAATGACCGGTACCCCGCGGGCAGCGCCGCGCACTCCCCGACGATGAACCGGTGCGACGCCTCCGGCATGTCCTCGAGCATGCTGCGCTCGCGAGCGGCCGACACGAACAAGACGTCATAAGGGCCGGCCACCGGCCGGAGGCCGGCCGTCGACGCCGGCTGGAACGATACCGTCAGCCCGGCCGACCAGGCGCCGAACAGCGCCGCCGCGGTCTCCCAGTGCGCCGGCGCCAGGACGGCGGCCGTCGAGCCCGACCCGAGGCCGCACTCGTCGACGAGGAGCGCCGAAGTGCGGGCGACCAGCTCATGAAAGTCGGCGGCGCTCAGCGCCACGTCATCCTGCGCGATGATCACGCCACCACCACGATCGGCGTACCCGCCGGAAGCTCACTCAGCAGCGTCTGCTGGGCCAGCTTCGGCATGCGGACGCAGCCGTTGGACTTGTTGTAGCCGAAGTCGTCCTTGTACCAGGCGTGGATGCCGATGTGCGCGCCCTTCAGGCCGGTCGCCACCGCATCCGGGTCATCCGGCACGGCGCCGAGCGCGAGAGCGTCGACGCCCGCGTACACCTTGCCGGGCAGCGTCGAGTGGCCGAGCACGAACGTCCGCCCGAGGGGCGTCGGCGTCTTCGCCGCGCCCAGCGTCACCGTCCACGACCCCTTCGCAGCGCCGTCGCGTCGCCAGGTCAGCGTGTGGTCCGACTTGTCGACGATCAACTGGTCGCGCAGCTTCGTCGTGGTGTAGTTGCCGGGCGGCAGCCAGCCGACCGTGCGGTTGACCGACGGCAGCAGCACCGCGACCCAGTCGGCCTGGTGGGCAACGATCGGCATGATCAACTGGACGCCGCTGATCGTCGGGGCCAGGTAGGCGCGCGCCGCGCCGCCGGGCGCGTCGTACACCGGCGTCTTGCGCGTCACATGGAGACCCTCGGTGATCTGGGCGGTCGACGAGGAGTCGGGGTCGGCCGGGAAGCCCTTGGGTGCGGGGGTGTAGTCGATCGTCTTCAGGCCGCCCTGGACCGGTGCCGGCGAAGGCGCCGACGTTGGTGAGGGCGCCGCCGACGGAGCCAGTGGCGGCTCGGCCTCGAGGAAGACCCCGGTGGCCGATGGTTTGCTGCCGCAACCGGCCAGCACCAGCACAGCGAGGACAAACACGGCAGGCAGTCGGCGGCGCACCGATCCACCGTAGTCGGTGACCGGGGCGAATGCCTGTCGTCCACCCTGTCGAATTGCCGGTCCCCCGTTCGACTATGGGCAACGACAGTAGCGAGGAGATGACAGTGCGTTACCTGTGCTTGCTCTACGTGAACGAGGACGCGCTTCCCGGCCCCGGTACCCCGGAGTTCGCCGAGGTCGCCCAGGCCAACATCCCGCGCAACTGAGCGACCTCACCGACGTCTTGCGGGCCAGCTGGTGGCCGGCGGCGGCGACCCTCACGCGCATCCTCGGCGACCTCGATCTCGCCGAGGATGCGCCAGCGCCGACCGCGCCGGACACCGACTGGCCGCGGATCGCCGCGCCGTACGCGGCGCTCTACCAGGTCGAGCCGACCGCCGTCGTCGCCGCCAACCAGGCGGTGGCGGTGTCCATGGTGGACGGTCCGGCGGCCGGGCTGGCGATGCTGGAGAAGTTGCTGGCCGACGAGCCGAAGCCGGCGCGCTGGGCGCCGCTGCACGTCGGGCGGGCCGACTTCCTGCGCCGGCTGGGCCGCACTGCCGAGGCCGACGCCGCGGTCCGCGCCGCCCTCGCCAACAACCCGTCCGCAACCGAACGCGCATATCTGGAGGGTCTCCTGCGGCTCTGACCCTCGACTCCTCAACGGCAACCGGCCGCGAACGTCGTGTCGACCGATCGGACCGGAACCTCATACAGGTCCACGACAGGACGCCACCGAGCTACGAGGAGACGAACGTGACGAGTGCCGCCACCAAGCTTCTGCGCCGCCTGCTTCCCATCGCCGCCATGGCGATCGGGGCCAGTGCTGCTCTCGGCTTCGCGGGCACCGCCAACGCCGCCGACGCAGCGCAGCCGAAGTGCACCGTGGATGCCAAGCTTGTCCCGTCCTGCGGGGTGCTCTGGGGTGCCGCCGCCGGCGGGTTCTCCGACGCGCCGCGCGACGAGGCGCTCAAGACGTTCGAGGCGAAGTCCGGTCGTACCTCCGCGATCTTCCACACGTACCACAAGGGCGACGAGCAGTTCCCGACCACGTCGGAGATTGCCATGACCAAGGACCCGGCCCGCCCGCGGACGCTGATGCTGAACTGGAAGGTCGCCTACGGCACGACCTGGGCCAAGGTCGCCGCCGGCGCCCAGGACGCCCGGATCGACCGCGAGGCCATGTACCTCAAGAAGAACTTCACCAAGCCCTTCTTCCTCGTGCTGCACCACGAGCCCGAGAACAACGTGAACCCCAACAAGAAGTCGGGTATGACCGCGAAGGACTTCGCCGCCATGTACCGGCACACGATCCTGCGCCTGCGTGCCCAGGGCGTGAAAAACGCCATCTCCACGATCGCGTACATGAACTACGAGAAGTGGAACGACTCGAAGTGGTGGTTCGACCTGTACCCGGGCGACGACGTCATCGACTGGATCGGCGTGGACTCGTACCTCAACGCCCAGCCCGGCGGGTACCACTACGGTGACTTCACCAACCTCATGAACCGCACCACCGGCAAGTCGAAGCACCCCGGCTTCTACACCTGGGCCACGACGCAGCACCCGACCAAGCCGATCATCGCCGCCGAGTGGGGCGTGTACGACGCGTCGGCCAAGGTGCTCGGCAAGAACAAGGCCAACGTCTACAACACCGTGCTCGCCGACCTCGACAGCATGCCGGCCATCAAGGGCATCGTGTACTTCGAGACCGCCAAGGACCAGTCCGGCCACGACATCCGCATGGACGACACGGCCGAAGCGCTGGCCGGCTTCAAGAAGATCGCCGCCGACCCGCGCTTCGACGTCAAGCTTTAAGCCATCTCAAGAGCGCCGCGGGCGATCGCGATCGCCTGAGCGGTGACCGAGCCCTCGTTCAACGGGACGGCCGGGTTGGCCAGCAGCACGCTGGTCATCACGGTCGTCCCGCCGGCGTGCCGGGCGAGGTAGGTCAGCGTCAGCACGCCGGGCTCCGAGCCGCCCTTGAACCAGACGGTCGGGAACTCGGTCCGGTTCAGGCCGATCCCACCGTCGTTGATGGACAGGGCCTCGCCGACCTGGGTCTGCGTTTTGGCTTCCGTGGAGAGTCCCGCGTAGACGTGGCAGAGGTCGTCGGGTGAGGCGAACCACTCGACGCGGTCGATCTGCCGCGGCTGCGTCCACGGGGTGATCTGGTCGCGCGGCACCGCGTCGAGGGCCGGCAGCACATACTGGCGCAGACCCTGCGGCAGGTAGAGGTAGGCGTTTACGAGGGTCGGGTACTGGAAGCCCTTGAGCACGAACAGTTCTCGCGTGGTGAGGAACGGCCCGTTCGGCGGCGGGGCGATCCGCTCGATCGAGTTGCGGCCGACGATGTGGATCAGGTGGTCGGCTGCTGTGTTGTCGCTGATCGAGATCATGGCGTCGGCGTACTGGCGCAGCGTGTAGGGCGTGCCGGCGGGCTGGTTCTGCAGGACCCCGGAGGGCAGGCTCTTCCAGGCCTCGTGCAGCGGGACGGTCTGGTCCCAGGCCAGCCGGCCCTGCGCGACTGCCTGGGCGAGCGCGCTCAGCACGTACAACTTGAATGCGGAACCCAATGGTCGGCTGATGTCGCCGTTGAGGGCGTGGGTGACGTGGCAGTTGCCGCGCGGGTCGATGCGCGCGGCGGTGAACGACACCTGCGGCGCGAGGGCGTGCAGTTGCGTGTCGACCTGGCCCCACGAGGTCGGTGCCGGAAGGTACGGCGTGAAGCGCAGCCCGGTGATCAGCCCGGTCGGGTCGACGTCGACGGTGGCGACGTAGCTCGACACGACCTGCTGCAGGTGCGTCGGCCGGCTGTCGAGGACCTCGCCGGCGCTCAGCGGGCCGAGCTGCGCGATCGCCTGGTTGAACACGGTCACCAGCGGCGCGGCGAGGTGCTCGTGCAGCTCGGCGTCGGAAACCGGCACGCGATGCGAGGCGTCAATGACCCAGCTCAGCGCGTCGGCCGCCGGGGTCGACGTGACGGGTGCCGGGCCGACGAGCAGTGTG
>Ga0070684_100003072_pt1 | contig 12456 bp, 12 predicted proteins | sample KBSC723LmetaG_FD_65653 | JGI IMG/M metagenome (GOLD analysis project Ga0070684, IMG submission 65653) | Corn rhizosphere microbial communities from Kellogg Biological Station, Michigan, USA - KBS C7.2-3L metaG | ecosystem: Host-associated > Plants > Roots > Rhizosphere ...
AAAGATCTGGAATAAGCTGGAGTGTATCTGCAAGCTGCTGCAATTCTTGATTTACAGCAATGCGTAGTGCCTGAAAAGTGCGCGTTGCCGGATGAGTCTTACCCCTTCGGCCACGATATAGTTTTGTTATGACATCTGCCAGCTGCGAAGTTGTGCTAAGAGGCCTGCTGCGCATAATTGCCCTCGCAATTTTATGTGCATGCGGTTCTTCGCCGTATTCGCGCAGGATATGCACAAGTTCATCTTGCGATGCCTTGTTGCATATATCTGCCGCGGTTTGCCCTGCTGTCTGATCCATTCGCATATCGAGCGGACCATCCTGCATAAAGCTAAAACCACGACTTGCGATGTCGAGTTGTGGTGACGACACACCCAAATCGAGCAAAATCATGTCAAACCGCTCCCCTGCCCTTAAAAAATCTGCCGCCGCCGATGCGTAATCACTTTTGAGTACACGAGCACCAGCCTCTTTTAAAGGCCTGAGTTCAGAAATAGCATAATCATCCCGATCAACCAAAGTCGCGAGGTGCGCATCGCCTATTACAGCAATAACCTCACTTGCATGCCCGCCGTATCCAGCTGTTAAATCGAGGTATTTCTCCCCTATTTTAGGCTTTAACAGATCAAGCACTTGCGCAAGTAAAACGGGTTGGTGAAGCTTTATCCCTAACGAAACAAGTTCGCCTGGGGGCCCCTGGAGTTGTTGTGGTGTTGAAGTATTCATATTTTCGTAGTCACCTATTCGACAGCCGATGTGTTTGTTTTTATTGTATACGTTTTTGTTTTTGTTGGTTAATGGAGTTGTTGTGGTGTCATCTCAGAGTGAGATGCATTAAAGTCCATTAAAAGTGAGAGACTTATGTGAGGTGGAGTTTTTTTGGGAGGTGTTTTTGGAGGGGAAAGGTGCGAGGGTCTTTTGTAAGTGGATACCCTTTGGCCACTCACCGGCTGCCAAGTAGCTGACTACGAAGATGTATCCCTACCCTCCGCATTTTACTAACTATGGCTAAATGTGTCGCCAAATTTTTAAAGAACAAACAAACTGTTATGCGGCCTCAATACGCCAATATCTGCCAGCTCTGGTTGCTTCGACGTCTCGGGTGATACCCGCGTAGTCAAGAAGATGCTGTTCGATACTTACCCGACCTTGCTTGGTATCTAGAGCAGCTTCGGTTTTACCCTTGCGAAACTTGACGTTCAAGTCCGCTATGTGCTCATCCAAGATGTCGCCATTGAGCGCTGGTTCGGCCTGCTCGTCCCATACCGATTTTGGGTACAGGTGCAAATACTTGCCGAATCCACGCGTTAGTACTACGCCGCTTGCAAACTCATCTCTAAGTTCAGCTGGAATTGTCAGCCTACGCTTGTCATCCAGCTTGCGCTCGTAGTAGTCGATTGTGGCCATTTTTTTAATTTTGTGGTTTTTGTTATATGCTTCTGGCTTTCGCCTTCGCTTTCCACTGACTTAAGTCTACTACCCACCATTACCCACTGCAACCCTCAATTTTGCAATTGTGGACACGCCCTACCCACTTATCCACATTTCTGGGGAAAACAAAAACTCGCCCAGATGGACGAGCTACGAGCACAGCCGCTACTTCTTCACTTCGGCAAGACGATTATTTGCCGCTAACCAGCCCTCAACATTTCCACAATCAAGGTATTCACCCCGGCTACGAATAACAGCAATTTTATTACCGGCGCTAACGTAATCATTCAAAACATCTGTTATATAATATTCCACGCCGCCAACTTTGTGCATGCCAGCGTCCAAAAAATCAAAAAATTTGTAGTCAAATAAATAAAAACTGGCGTTATTGAGATTAGTTGGCGCTTCGTCGATTGACGGCTTTTCCACAATTCGCTCATACAATTCGTATTGCTCGTGTGCAACAGTAGAGACAATACCGTAACGACTTACGTCTTTATGCGGGACTTCAACAGCCAGCATCGCCGAGGGTGTGCCTGTGGCTTCGGCCTTCTCTAAAAAGTGTTTAGCTTCTGATGCACCGTCCTCGTTAAAAAAGAACTGGTCGCCCATTACAACCAACACATGCTCGTCTGGTTCGATAAACTCACGGCAAAGCCACACGGTTGGAGTTGTCCCATACATAGCGTCAACATCTTGTTCGATAAAATGAAAGGTACAGCCAGCAGGCGGCTGGATCATATTAAGCATTTCTGTTTTACCGTGCTTGCTAAGATATGCTTCCATGGGATGATCATGCCCGAAAAATGCACGAATTTGAGCGGACATATTTTTTTGGACAACAAAGTAAAAATCGCGGATACCCGCCTTTAAAATATCTCGCACAACGTAATCTACAATTGGACGATTCAGAACCGGCATCATGCATTTTTCGAGCGATTTTGATACTGGCAGCCGGCGCGTGCCATAGCCCGAAACAGGGATAATTGCTTTTGTAACTTTCATTCAAGTTTCCTTTTGATTAAAATCATTATACAATAAGTTAGCAATTAATGCAAGGTTATTGATGCGCCACAAGCTGTCTCCTTCTTGCAAGGTACCAGATGGTGCTTTACGATCAATCAGCGCCTGTTTACACCAATCGGGTAATGGCTTGATTTCTTTATCGTCGATGAGTAGCGAAGGTACGCTAGATTGTTGACTCAAATAGACATTTTTCTCCTCTGAAACCACCACAATTGGTAGCTGGGCAAGCTCGGGCGCCAGCCCAAATTTAAACATCTGGTAATCTGTTTTGCCAAACGTGACAATCTTCACTTCGTAACCGCCGCTGTTTAAAAATGCAAGCAAACCAGGGACATCGCTGTACAAAAATGACTTGCCAGCCAGCGCTTTCTCCATATCAAGGCGTGCACGCTCAGCGCTTATTCCTCGAGCCGACATCTGATCGAAGTAGCTATAGGCGCGTAGCCTGCCCGCTTTGTAGTCTTTGTTTACCTGATCGTATTCCCGCCTGAGATCGTCGATATCGAAACCATATAATTGCGAGCCAGCTTTAGTTAACGCCTGCATAATCGCTTGCGTATCGAGAAGCGTCCTGTCTAGGTCGAGATACACTCTTTTTATACTAGTCACTTACTTAAGTCTCCGAGTTTACGTGCAATCCTCTCGGCATTATGCCTGATGAGTGTACGCACCAGCAAATCCTTTTTGGCCGTCGGCTGCCAGGGAGTATCGAGCACAAAATGACCGCCGATCGCCTTATACTGTTTACCCACAAAATCTTTCTTATCGTATGCAACCCAAAATTCGCCTTTGCGCGAATACTTTTGCAGGAGCTCGTCGTTTGGCTTAGCGTTGTTGTACAATACATAGTCAAGCTTAACTTTATTATCTAAAAAACGCTCAATCTCGGCAGCAAAATCAGCTACGCTAAATCCTTGGGTGTGGCCTGGTTTTGTAACTAAGTTACAGACATACGCTTTTTTGGCTTTGGCCACAGCTAAAGCTTTAGCAATGCCCGGCACCAGCAATACAGGTGCTAACGAACCATATAAATTACCCGGCGCAATAACAATAAGATCAGCCTCGGCGATTGCTTGGTCTGCCGCTGCATTGAGTGTGGGCATGGGGTCAAGACGCAAATCCGGCAAGTTCACTACTTCGTTATCGAGCCGATGCTGGCCACGACTTTCTCGCCCCTTGGCATCGTCACGCACAAGCGTAACGTTGTCTAGCGTGATAGGTATCACGCGCCCACTGATATCTAAAATCTCGCTGGCAAGTTCGACTGCCTCGCCAAAATCATGTGTCATTTTTTCGACAGCGCTCAAAAAAAGATTACCAAAAGAATGCCCAGCCAGTGAGCCTTCGTCGAACCGGTAGTTAAAGAGGTCACGGACCCGTGGTTCGCGCGCCAACGCCACCAAGCATTGACGCACATCACCAGGCGGCAATGCACCAAGCTCGTCGCGTAATATCCCAGTGGAGCCACCATCATCAGCCATATTAACCAACACGCTTATGTGTGCAAAATGATTTTTGAGTTTACTAAGCAACGTAAAACTGCCCGTACCGCCGCCGATCACAACAAGCTTCGTACTCGTGTTCATGAACGTAACTTTTTAATTACCTCACCAAACCATATTGCGCTTGGGCGAACATGCCGTTTGCGAGTTTTGTAATCAATTGCCACTAAACCAAAGCGCGGCCAAAAGCCAGACGACCACTCAAAATTATCAGTAAGGCTCCAATGCAAATATCCCTGGATCTTTACTCCGCCCTGCACCAACCTATTAAGACAGACGAGCGTTTGACTAATCCACCATTTGCGATATTCATCATCGCGGTCGGCTACCCCGTTTTCGGTTATGATAATTGGGATGTTATAGCGGTCGTATAGATCTTTTAAAACCGGCTCAATATTTTGTGGCTGCATATCCCAACCAACATCGCTAACCGCCTGATCGGCATTATGCAAGCGATAACCGTAATAGCGAAAGGTTTGATAAAAATTTACACCCAAAAAGTCAAGATGTTTTTTAATGCGATTAATAATAAAATAATCTGTCACCCACTTAGAAAGTCCCGCGGCAAATTTAGAAAGCCACGCATCGTCGCCAGCATAATGATAGGCGCTGCTCTTTGCAATGCTCACCTTATATTTGCGGCCATAGTTATGCGCGATTTTATATACGCGCTTATGCGCCGTTAGCAGGTGCATAAGCGTCCAAAAACCCTTCCACTTGCTGGCGATCTGAGGCGGCCAGGCGGCAAGTAAAAAGCCTTGGGCAACATATGTGTCTGGTTCGTTAACAGTAATGACATATCTAAAATCACGACCAAGTTCTTCAAATATCTTCGCGGCAAAACGTTCAAAATAGACAATGTTGCTTCGTTTGGTAAAGCCGCCTTTTTTATCGAACCACACCGGGTGAGTCCAATGCCAAAGTGTTACGATTGGTTCGATATCCATAGCTTTGAGGCGCTGCAAATATGTGCGGTAGTGTTCGATTGCCTCGGCGCTCCATGCGCCTTCTTCGGGCTCTACGCGCGACCATTCGATACTAAAACGCCAAGTATTCATATTGAGTTTTTTGAGAATCGCAAAATCCTCCTGGTAGCGCCGGTAGTGATCGGTAGCCAAGCCCGAGACGTAGTTCTCAGGGTTTGTCGCCTCTTTTTTAATTTCGTCCCATTTTGGCAAATGCTTGTACTCGTACTTGGCTTTCTGAGCAAGCACTTTTGCGTTCTCGAGCTCCCATACTGTCCACTGGTTATGGTTACCTCCCTCTACCTGGTGGCCAGAGCTCGCCGCCCCCCAGAGGAAACTTTTAGGAAAATTTAGAGGAAGCTGGGGTTGTTTTGGAGTCATCTATCCTAGTATATCGCGTGCTTGCAAAAGGCTCAAAATATCACAAAAATACATCAAGCTGCTATAATTTGAACGTTGTCGATCACCCTAGGGGGTAAATATGAGCAAGTCAGTGCAGGACGACGCAGAGGAATGTGTTTCTGCAGCGCTCCGTTCGATTGTTCAGCACGAGTTCAGTGCGGCAGTTCGGCGGTGCAACGATCTGCAAGCGCGTATCCAAATGCGACCGCTCGGCTACATCGACCACGTCAATGTGGCAAGTTTGCTGCATATTGTGCGCGGTCTAGCGCTAGCCTACCTGCGTAACTGGCACGAGGCCAGCGCCGACCTCGAACTGGCGGTCCGCTATGTCGAGAGCGAGCACTTTGCACCCCGTTCACTACCAAGCTGGCTGCAGCCGTTCGCTTTCTTCGTACGTGGTTATACCCTCATGGGCGCTTACCGCTACGAAAGGCAGCACGGACGGCTAATCCGAAAAGGGACTGTTGGCCTCAACATGGCCGCAATCGCCCTAATGAGGTCGTCTGACCTGTTCAGGGCGAACGAGCAGACAGGTTCCTGGAGCGTACGCGCGATGGTTCTGAAGGCTCAGATATATCACTACCTACAGCAGGAAGCGCCGCGTGAAGGGCTCGCCGGCTACGCACTCACCATGCCGGAGATGAATGAAAGCAATGGCATGGATGATGTTAAGCAGCTGGCCGTATGGCTGGCAAGGCCCGACACCATGAACGACGCTATCGCGCCAGACATGGAACCGTGGGAAGCTGACATGCTTGACCTGGTTGAAGAGATCCTGAGTGAACGCCTCAGAATTCACGCTGGCTGAGCACACAACAAGCTGTACTCACCCTGCCCCACAAAATGGCGGCAGGGTGAGTACGACAACAATTTTTTTGAGATTTTATGCCGTCTTCATCGCCAGATATTTAGCCCTCTCATCTGGGCCAAAATGTTCGATAGCATACCTAAGTGCAGTGCGCGGCATGGTGGCTGCATGTTTATTTAGAAATACACGGAGTCTATCGGGGCCTGCCCGCTTGCCTGTCTCGCGCAGCATCCAGCCAACGGCTTTTTGGATTAAATCGTGCGAATCTCGCATGAGCATCTCGGCGATTTTGTAAGTCTCGCTGGTTTCTCCGGTGCTAATAAACGCAAAAGTACTCACCATCGCAATACGTTTTTCCCACAAGTCAGATGAACGGGCAAGTTTATAAAGTGGGGCGCGTGACTTATCGAGCAAATAATCACCAACTACTGCCCGGCAACTTGAATCAACAATATCCCAATTGTTTATGCGATCGCTGCGCCGCAGATACAAATCGTATAATGCTTTTTTGAGAAGCTCACTACCCTTTTTGGTTTGATCGGCCATAATTATGACGGCCGCCAGGCGGACCTCATGGATAGGACTTTCGAGTGCTCTTTCAATTTCTGCCAGGGACATGTCTTTATACTTTTTGCAAACCGCGCGATTAGCTGGCACGGTCACACCAATAAAAACATCGCCTGCGGCATACTGGCCTTTTTTGGTTTTAAAAAATCTTTCTAGCGTTGCGAGGTCTTCGGGGCTTCGGCTGGCAACAGCGCGAAGGTCTTTTTCAAGAGAGATAGCACTAATCATAGCTCCATTATACGTGGACAGTTTTCCACAGATGAAAAATTACACTATTAAAGTCGGAGGGAACCTATGTTACGCTGCTTGCGTGCCAAAAGTAAGACGTTTAACCGACATGCCCATCATCGATAGACCGCGCGAAAAATTATTGCGCAAAGGAGTCGCCGCGCTTTCTGATTTTGAATTACTAGAGGTTATGGTCGGCAACGGTTCGGCAAAAACAGAGGTCAGTCAAATTGCCCGCCAACTTTTAAAAACCATCAGACGTGGTACCGATAACCTCACCTACGAAACACTTGTTGGTCTGCGGGGAGTCAATACCGCACAAGCTACTAAGATTCTATCTGGGCTTGAACTCGCCCGTCGTCATCTTGTGCGCGACGCGCAACCGCTTAAGACACAGCAAGATATCGTTGCGAGGCTTGATGATATTCGTGGTCGTCAACAAGAATATTTCGTCGCGCTCTCTCTCGACGGTGGACAGCGCCTAATCGCCCAGCGCACTATTACAGTCGGAACGCTTGATACCGTACTTGCCCATCCGAGGGAAGTTTTCTCCGACCCCATCGTCGATCGCGCTGCCTGCATTATTGTGGCCCACAATCACCCCTCGGGCGAAGCCAAGCCAAGCCTGCAAGACACAGCGCTCACTCAACAGCTCGCAGCATCTGGCCAGCTGCTTGGCATCCCCCTGCGCGACCACATTATCGTAACCCGCACAGAAATTTACAGCTTCAGGCAGCATCATCTGCTCTAACCATTAGGAGGCGTTATGCAAAAGACAATTAATCTATATTACGAAGTTAGAACGGTATCAGCCTTCGGGCCGGCAATGCCCATTGCGTCCGATATCGCCAGACACGTGCAAAGCCGACAATATCTCGGAACGACAATTGTTGTGTGTCGAAACCCGTTAAGTATGCTGAGCGCAACCCGCAAACAGTGGCTACGACTGTCTCGTAATCTGCAAAAACAGCGTGCGAGCACACTAAATGCCGAGGAAATCCTGCGGTTTACGCATACGATTATGCACATGCAACACTTGCAATTTATCGCCCAGGCTCCAACCGAGAAAGCCGAGGGCCATATATTCTTTACGACGCCAGAAGAATTACATGTGCTGCCACCGGGATGTGTAAGCCTATACATTGTAGCGCCGCCCCGTGCTGCACAACTGCAAACTTGGATAGGCTCATTATCAGCTGATGGACTTGTTGTTGACTATCAGGGTAACCTCGACCTCGATACGCTTGGGCTCAAACCAAAACAGGACATCGAAAAAAGTGTAATTAGTGATTGGCAGGAACTTGAGGACTTTATGCAACGCCACGATGTGCGAGTGCACGAGCTTTTCGCTGGTCAGGCCATGCAATCACCCATAATGGACGAAGCGCTCGACTGTCTGCTCTCAACCGGTAACGAATTCTTACGTCGTGCCGCCGAATTCCAACACACGTTAAGTCTCTCTCAGCCGCTCAAAACCATCCCGCTCGCCCAGCTGAAAAAGTTCGAAATCGTCATGCGACTTGCTCACCGTGTCCAGTCGCTCACTCCTGGCACTTTTGGTAACTATCTCGTTGCAAACTTCGACGATCATCATGCCGAATCCTTCTTCTTGCGTGACGCAGCACCCGAAGACGACGATCTTATGGCTAACCCGGAAGAAATTAGAGAAGAAACGAGTTACTTTGATATGCGCAATGTCGAACTCGTTATCGAGTATGTCTAAGCAGCCTGCGACTGACCGTAAAGCTGATTCTGCTCAATATACGCGCGAATCATTGGCTCAATACCCTGCAGATTACCCTTCCTCACCTCCGTTGCGCTCAAATGTGCATGCGGACCTTCTACAATAGTCGCCCGCACAGACAGGCCGAGATCCTGTAAGAATGTCATCATATCCGTTTTTGCCTCACCTGCACGCAAACTTATAGCCAGTTCGACTTCTGCCAGTAGTGTTTCGAGCCCTGGCCATCTATAGCCAAACGAGTGCACAACATCAGACCCCATAAGCATTACCAACTCGGCACCTGAATATCTAAGTATCAGTTGTGGAAGTGTGGTACCAATAGTGAACTGTTCGTCATTAAGTGCTAAAACCGACAGCTTGCGGTGCGGTCTAACCGCCAACCGCAGCATGCTTATGCGATGTTTAAAATCAATAACCCCAATCTTGCCTCGAGGCGAACGCTCGGGCAACAGTACTACTTTATCAAGCCGGCATTGTTTAATTGCCGCATGCGCAAACGCAATGTGACCCCGATGAATAGGGTCAAAAGTTCCCGAGAATATACCAATACGCATAAGGGCCTTGTCCTCCAAAGTTCCTACCAACTGTAAACTATTTTGGCCAGCAAGACTACAGCACAATTAAAGCTTAAGCTCACGGAAGGCATGCTGCAAAACCTGCATCATTTCTGGGTAGCGTGTTTCACCAGCGCCCAACTTGCTATATAGATATACCACGTTGTCGACAACCTCTATTTCAACTTTAAGATTCATGTCGTATAAATCGGCCATGAACTTAGGATTAAGAAGTTCAAAGCTCGTAACGCGCTCCATGTCGGTAGTATATACAGTGTAGCGTCGATTAAAGTCCGGCCATTCAAACGTCACTTTTTGGTAACCTTTTGGCGTCATGTTTATCATGTGCTTCCGGCGGATAATAATGCCGCCATACGATTTTGGCAATGTAATTTGGGCTATCTGGTAATTATTGCCATTCGCGCGATACGGCCGGTAGGTGTAGAGCTGGACTAAAATGCCATTCCATTGCCCTATCACATGATTATTGATGTCAGAGAACTTAAACTTTGCCTTCCCAAACAATTTACCACGGCGAGGTAAGAGTAGCCAGCCCCAATCGAGGCTGTAAAACATACCATTATCGAGCGCGAACTTGCGAATTGGGTTATGAAACTGACGCACATCGGCAGTCGCTTGGTCGATGCCGTCGAGCAACCACTTGCCATGCTCGCCTCTTACGAATGTCCAGTATTCGGTGAAGGGGCTATTGTCTGTATAAATAACTTCGTTTTTTGTGACATCTACCAAACGATCATTCGCCTGGCCAACAACAACCGCCATAAAGCTATCATGTGTGTTATCAGGGCTATTCGTTGCATCGGCAATATACTGCGCAGTGAGTCTCGCATTTAACACGACGTTCTGGCGCCCCATAACTTTAAGCGCCGCGAGCATGAGCGTAATATGGTGAAAATAACGTGGCGACGTGTATGTTTGAATATGCTGAACATTAAACTCCGACCAATCCTTTTGATAATCGGCGAATGTCTGACTGATTGTTTGTTTCAAGTGTTCCTCTTGCCACGCTGGGTCGGTTGATGCCGCAGCAGCCACCACGCCTTTCGTTTTTACTGACATGCGTTTTAGCTTGCCAAATAAGTCCTGCGTGCCCGTAAAAACACCTACAGCCGCCGCAATGCCAATCAAGACAACATCGAAAGGTAAAAGATCAAACAGCAACATGGCCGTAATAGTCGTGACTATAAGACCAGTCACAGTACCGGCGATTATACCCACAAGAATGCTAAAATTGCGCGTAAACCAACCACTCACAAAATGAGTAGGCACGTACCCGATAAGCAAAATTATGCTGCCACCAGAGCCACCACCTCCACTGCTCGATCCGCCCCCGCCACCCCGAGCAAACACCTCAAGTGTTGGGAGAACATACGCGACACTTTGCAGCAAAATCATAATTATTAACCCTTTAAATTACAGTGGTATACTTTTCGAGGTCTTCAATCTTAACACGTGTTTGTTTCATGCTATCGCGCTCACGAACCGTGACACAGCCGTCTTCGAGACTTTCAAAATCAATTGTTACACAGTACGGTGTACCTATTTCATCCTGACGGCGGTACCGCTTACCTATGCTCTGTGTTTCGTCGTATTCTATGTTGTAGCCTGTACTACGAACAAGTTTGTTGTACACCTTCTCAGATAGCGCGCTTAGTTCTGGCTTTTTACTAAGCGGCAAAACGGCAATTTTAACCGGTGCAAGTTGTGGCTTAATTTTAAGCACAACACGCATTTCTTCGCCTACATTTTCTTCGGTATACGCATCGCAAAGCACCGCCATAAAGAAACGACTCAAACCAACTGAGCTTTCGATAACATTAGGCGTAAAACGTTCGCGCGTGGCTTCGTCAAAATAAGTAAGGTCGCGTCCAGACTCGCTCATATGACTATTTAAGTCAAAATCCGTGCGATTATGCGTGCCGCAAAGTTCTTTAAAACCTTGTGGAAACTTAAAGTAGATATCGTGCGCGGCAGCAGCGTAATGCGCGCGTTCTGTCTCGGCGTGCTCGTGCCACTTGAGGTTCTCCTGGCGCAAACCGACTGTCTTGCTATAAAAATCCCATGCCCACTGACGCCAATATTGGTATGCTTTCTCTTGTTCGCTTGGATGAATAAAATACTGCATCTCAGCCTGTTCAAATTCGCGAACCCTAAAGATAAAGTCGCGCGGGCTAATCTCATTCCTGAACGCCTTGCCTATCTGCCCAATACCAAAAGGGATCTTACCGCGAGTTGTCTCGCGTACGTTCTCATAGTTAGTAAAAATACTACCCGCCGTTTCGGGCCGCAGATACGCCACCGATTCGTCACTTTCGATGGGGCCAACCCACGTTTTCATCATCATATTAAATACACGTGGGGCGCTCAGAGGATTACCATCGGGCGATTTTTTGTCTTTAAGTAAAGCGGCCAGTTCGGTAAGATCGCTAGAATCTACACCCGCCAAATGGTCAGCCCGATATCGTTTGCCATTTTTTGTATCCTCTACCATTGGGTCGGTAAAACCGGCAACATGTCCACTCGCCTTCCACAGCCGCGGATTCTGAATAATCGCGCCATCAATACCATGGATATTGCGGTGCGCATATATCATCTCGCGCCACCACATGTTTTTTATGTTGTTCATTAGCTCAACACCGTATGGGCCGTAATCCCAAAACCCAGATAACCCTCCATAAATTTCGGATGCCTGGAATACAAAACCTCGCCGCTTGGCGAGACTCGTAAGCGTCTCTAGTGTGACCTCTTTGCTCATTATGTGTTGATTATATCAGATAGAACGCAGTAATAATTACATTTTCATTGCATTTCTAGCGAGTTAATCGCAAAATGTTACACATCCTATCCGCATATGTTGTAAATAATCGATAATGCAAGCGAAGGTACGCTATGATAGATGCTCAAGGCTCCAACATTGAAGCCGTCGATCGAGACGATCCCCGGCCCGACCCAATTCGCACACTTCTCCGCGGCGAAGAACTTGTTGCTGCCGGCAGAACACTCGAAGGCCTACACACCCTGCGCCGATGCCTCGACGAAAGCAATGCGCTTTGGACAACTAACGACGAGACCGAAAACCTCTTTGATCTCATCGTCACAAGCGCAAGTGCCGAATACACTCTGGCCGAAATCGCCCGCGTTCAGGCTGCTCACAAAGCAAAACAACCTACATGTAAAAGCTATGCCGATTGGTGCCATATCGCTCACTCG
>Ga0070684_100003073_pt1 | contig 12456 bp, 10 predicted proteins | sample KBSC723LmetaG_FD_65653 | JGI IMG/M metagenome (GOLD analysis project Ga0070684, IMG submission 65653) | Corn rhizosphere microbial communities from Kellogg Biological Station, Michigan, USA - KBS C7.2-3L metaG | ecosystem: Host-associated > Plants > Roots > Rhizosphere ...
ACGATGACGCCCGGCGCGACGAAGCGCGCGATGTCGTCCACGTGGCCGTGGGTGTCGTCACCGGCAATGCCGCGGTTGAGCCAGAGCACCTGGTCGATGCCGAGATAATCGTGCATCACGGATTCGAGCTGCTCGCGGCTCACACCCGGGTTCCGCTGTTGCCCTTCGCTCAGAAGGCACTCTTCAGTGGTGAGCAGAATGCCCTGGCCGTTGGTGTCGATCGAGCCGCCTTCGAGAACAATCTTTCGACGTCCCGCGTCTAGATCGATCGCCGGCTCCCAGGACCGCATGCCCAGCAGCGCCGATATGCGCCCCGGGAGCTGATCGTCGTTGTGCCAGTCGTCGTACTTGGCCCAGGCGTTGAACTTCCAGTTTGTGATTGCGACCTGGCCTTCGCCGTTGCGCACGAAGATGGGCCCAGAGTCGCGCGTCCAGACGCGATCCGTCATCCACTCGTGGAAGTAGACATTCTCGAAATTCGCGTGCGCGCGCTTCAGAATGCTCTCGGCGCGGCGTTGCTCCGCTGCATTCTGGACAGCGATCGAGACGCGCTCACGATACGAGAGCAGGCGCACGATCTCCGCGTAGATCCACGGAATAGGCTGAAATTTTCCGGGCCAGTCTTCGGGATTGTGCGGCCATGCGAGCCATGTGGACTCGTGTGGTTCCCATTCCGCGGGCATTCGATATCCGAGTTGTCGGGGCGTTTGGTTCATCGTTCCGAAGCAGATGCTTGTTCGTCGCTTCCCTTCTGCCAACTGCGCTGAAAGGTGGGCACTGGTCCCTTGCTATAAGTGTTAAGCACTGAAACCGCTGCGCTCAGGATGGGTCAAGGAAGCGCGCGGTAATTGGCGCATATGCATCGATTCGCCGGTCGCGCAAGAATGGCCAGTTGCGCCGAGTCTCCTCCATCAGCCCTATGTCCACTTCGCCGATCAGAATCTCTTCGTCAGTATGCGAAGCCTTCGCAAGGATTCGGCCGAAGGGATCAGCGATGAAGCTGCCGCCCCAGAACTCGAGTCCGGGCCCTTCCGCACGATTGCCGAGCACATCGCCCGTTTCGTGCCCCACGCGATTCACTGCCGCGACGTAGACGCCGTTGGCGATGGCGTGCGCGCGTTGGATGGTCTGCCAGGCTTCATACTGCGCTGTGCCGAACTCTTCCTTTTCCGCCGGATGCCAGCCGATTGCCGTGGGATAGAACAGCACCTCGGCTCCCTGCATCGCTGTTAAGCGCGCGCCCTCGGGATACCACTGATCCCAGCAAACGAGCGTGCCGATGCGCCCATGCGGCGTGTCGACAGCTCGGAACCCGAGATCGCCGGGCGTGAAGTAGTACTTCTCGTAGTAGAGCGGGTCATCCGGAATGTGCATCTTGCGATACACGCTTGCAATCTTTCCTTCTGAGTCGAGCGTGACTGCCGTGTTGTGGTACAGGCCCGGGGCACGCCGCTCAAAAAGCGACGCGATGATGGAGATGCGGCACTCGCGCGCCAATTCACCAAGAGCCTGGGTTGACGGGCCGGAGATCGGCTCCGCCAGGTCGAACAGCCGCAGGTCTTCGCGCTGGCAGAAGTATTGCGCGCGGAACAGTTCCGGCAGGCAGACGATCTGGGCACCGCGTTCGCAGGCGGTGCGTACGTGGCGCACGGCGGCGGCAAGATTTGCCTCCGGGTCGGGGCCCATGCTCATCTGCACGAGGCCGATTTTGTATTTTCGCGAATCGCCCATCGATTACCTTGCTCCGTGCGGCATGCGCTCGCAACAACAGGGCCAATCCCACTCTGCAGCGGAATTGGCCCTTGATTCGATCGCCATCCAGTGGTAATCCGCAGCCGCGAATTTATCCCCGCTGGAGGGTTCGCGAGCCTAGTCTTCGTTGAGAATCAGAACCGCTGCCGCAATCGTGGTGGTCCACAGACCGCGCTTGTCGCCCACGGCAGACTGCGTGATATTGCTGGTGCGGACGATCTTGTTCGAAATGCGGTAGATTTCCTTCTTCTCGTCCCAGCTCTTATCGGGATCGAAGTCCACGTCGAGCGTGGTGGCGAGCATCTCCGCCGCAAGCTCTTCAGCGTATTCGCCGGCCTGGTCCTCGGTCTCGCCGAAGCTGTGGTGCTCGCTCAGGTAACCGTACGTGTCCTTGTCCGCGGGTATGGCCACGCCGATGCTTGAAACCACAAGGCGGTGCGGCTCGCGCGTGGAGTTCTCCGCGATGACCGCAAATACCACTTCGCCATGGTTGAGGTACTGCTGGCCTTCTTTGCGGGAAAGAACCTTGCAGCGCGGCGGGAAGATAGAGCTGACGCGCACCAGGTTCTGGCTTGCAATGCCCGCATCCCGAAGGGCTAGCTCAAACGAGGTTAATCGCTCCTTGTGTTTGCCTACACCCTTGGTGAAAAAAAGCTTCTTCGGGACCATACTTTTTCCCAATTTCTATGTACCCTCCATGAGGCGAAAAATGACGTGATTTGCGAGAGGTTCCCGGTTGAGTGTAACGCATCCGGACGCGCCAAAGGGGCGCAGGAAGGCGAATTAATGCCGCATTCATTTTCGGCGTCCGGCCAACGAGCCCGGACAGCGCGGCTGCGGGGCCGCGCGGGCCATTTCAAGGCATCCCATTTTTCGGCGCAACATTTCTGCTTTGGCCGCGTTAAACGCTGTATGAAGAGCCGGCTCCTTCTCTGCGCCGCCACGGCAGTGGCCCTCACGGCGAGCGGCTGGGCACAACCCGCCTCCGTTGACGAAAATCCCGTGGTGCTTGACTGGACCCCGCCCGCGCTGCAGGCGCTGAGCGCGGAGGCTGCGGTCAAAAACAGCTTCACGCTGGACCGCAATCTCCTGGGTGCCGCAGCGGGTGTGCTGGCCAGCTCCGATGAGCCCGCTCGCCAGGCGATTGGTCATCTGGATGGAGTCAGCGTTCACGTGCTGCGCTTTGGCGAATCAGGCGTGCCCGACGAGAATGCGGTGAACTCCATCCGCGACGCCTATCATCTGCGCGGATGGAAGCACGTCGTGACCTCATCGGCGCACGGCGGCCCAGTGCACAACGGCACGACCGACGTCTGGGTGGTAATGGACGGCGTGAACGTGCGGGGCGCGGTGGTTCTGGCGGAAACGCCGAAGTCGGTCACTCTGGTGACCGTAGCGGGCAACCTCAGCCCGGTGGATCTATTGCACCTGCGCGGCCATTTCGGGATTCCGAAGTTCGATGGCGACACGCTCGACCAGGCGCAGTCGCACTGACGCGCGAGCGAAGGGGCTCGCGTTGGCGAGCGTGTGGGCTCTCGCATGGCGGGAATCTCCGCATTGCCACTCCCAAATTCGAGGTGTTAGCCTTCCCTTTGAGCCCACGGAAGGAAAACACCGCATCCATGCAGACCTCGTATAACGGGCTGGAACTCCCGAAAGACGGGCAGCCCATCCAGTACAGCAACGGCCAATTCACAATTCCTGACAATCCCATCATCCCGTTTATTGAGGGCGATGGCACCGGACGCGACATTTGGAAAGCGTCGCAGCGGGTCTTCGATGCGGCGGTTGAAAAGGCGTACGCCGGGAAGCGCAGCATCAAGTGGTTCGAGATTTACGCCGGTGAGAAGGCGTATCGACAGTTCAATAACTGGCTGCCCGATGAGAGCGTAAACGCGGCGCGCGACCTCCGCGTTTCGATCAAGGGACCGTTGACGACGCCGGTGGGCGGCGGCATCCGCTCGCTCAACGTGGCGCTGCGCCAGATTCTCGACCTCTATGCCTGCGTGCGCCCCGTGCGCTACTACCAGGGCGTGCCCAGCCCGGTGAAGCATCCCGAGAAGGTCGACATCGTCATCTTCCGTGAGAACACCGAGGACGTTTACTCCGGCATTGAATTCAAGCAGGGTTCGGAAGATGCGGCAAAGCTCATCGGCTTCCTGAACGACAACCTGCTCTCGAATACGAAGAAGCGCGTCCGGCAGGATTCCGGCGTCGGCATCAAGCCCATTTCGATATTCGGCACAAAGCGCCTCGTGCGCTATGCCATCAAGCATGCGCTCGAATCAGGCCGTAAAACGGTGACGCTGGTGCACAAAGGCAACATTCAGAAATTTACCGAGGGCGCGTTCCGCGAGTGGGGCTACGAGGTGGCCACCGAGGAATTCCGCGAGCACTGCGTGACCGAGCGCGAGAGCTGGATCCTGGGCAACATGGATGCGAATCCGGGGCTCTCCGTGGAACAAAACGCCGCGTTGATTGAACCCGGCCTGGAGTTTGGTTCAGAGGCATTCCGCGATTCGCTCTACGCCGAGGTGAAAGGCGTTCTGGATTCGATCGGCAAAACCCACGGCAACGGCGCGTGGAAAAACAAGATCCTGGTGAACGATCGCATCGCCGACTCAATCTTCCAGCAGATCATTATTCGCCCCGCCGATTACAGCATTCTGGCCACGTCGAACCTGAACGGCGACTATATCTCCGATGCGGCCGCGGCACAGGTGGGCGGGCTCGGCATCGCTCCCGGCGCAAACATCGGCGATGGATATGCCGTCTTCGAGGCCACGCACGGCACCGCGCCCAAATATGCCGACAAGGACGTAATCAACCCGGGGTCGGTGATTCTTTCGGGCGTGATGATGCTCGATTTCATCGGCTGGAAGGAAGCCGCGAAGTTGATCGAGTCCGCAATGGAAAAGACGATCCAGCAGAAGTTTGTCACCTACGATTTCGAGCGGCAGACAGCCGGCGCCACGAAGGTGGGCACCAGCGAGTTTGCTACGCGGATTATCGGAAACATGTAATGTGCCATACGCCCCGTAGGAGCAACGGCCGTTAGCACCGCGTTTCAGTGTGGAGAAAGCGAACAGCGCCGTAGGCGCAACGGTTGTTAGCCCCGCGCTTTAGCGTGGGGAAAGCCAAGGAAAGAGTCGCTGAGTCCCGTAGGGACGACGCTCACCATCTTCCAAAAGCTTGCTCAGACTGTTTTGAAAGGGCACGACTTTAGTCGTGCCGCAAGCATCCCCCAATAGGCAATGGGGCTTTAGCCCCTGAGGGATGGTGAATTTCGATCTACGAACTGATCAGGAGAATTCTCATGAGAAAGAAAGTAAGCATTGTAGGCGCCGGCAATGTGGGCGCCACGGCCGCACACTGGATCGCTTCGAAAGAGCTTGCCGACGTGGTGCTGATTGACGTTGTGGAAGGCGTTCCTCAGGGCAAGGCACTCGATCTGCTCGAGGCCATGCCGATTGAAAAGCGCGATGTACACGTGCTCGGATCGAACGACTACGCCGCCACCGCGAACTCCGATATTGTCGTCATTACCGCCGGCATCCCCCGCAAGCCCGGCATGAGCCGCGACGACCTGCTGCACACTAATTTCAAGATCATGTCGGACGTGGTCTCGAAGGTCGTGGCGCAGTCGCCCGAGTCCATCCTGATCATCGTGTCGAATCCGCTGGACGCGATGGCGCAGGCTGCTTTCCGCCAGGCGGGCTTCAATCGCGAGCGCGTCATCGGCATGGCCGGCGTGCTCGACTCCGCGCGGTTCCGCACCTTTATCGCAGAAGAACTGAACGTCAGCGTGGAGAACGTCACGGCATTTGTGCTCGGCGGACACGGCGATACCATGGTTCCCCTTGCGCGGTATTCGACCGTGGCCGGCATCCCTATCACGGAGCTGATTGCGCCCCCGCGCCTGGAAGAACTGGTGCAGCGCACACGCGACGGCGGTGCCGAAATCGTGAAATATCTCAAGACCGGCAGCGCATACTACGCGCCTTCCGCCGCGGTGGTGGAAATGGCCGAGGCCATTCTCAAGGACAAGAAGAAGATTCTTCCCTGCGCGGCGTACCTGCAGGGCGAATACGGAATTGACGGCTTCTACATTGGAGTGCCGTGCAAGCTGGGCGCCGGCGGCCTGGAGCAGATCATCGAAATCAAGCTCACACCGGAAGAAGACGCAGCGCTGAAAAAGAGCGCCGCGGCGGTCAAGGAGCTCTGCGCGGTTATCGGAGTGTAAGACCTGGTATTAGTCATCAGGGACTAGGCATTAAGGATGCGATCCAGATGGCATCGGACTGCCTGGTCCCTGGTCCCTGATCCCTATGCTTAATCGCTAATGCCTACTGTCTGGTGCCTGCCTTTAGAAACTGCTCTACCACTGGTCCCATGCGGTCCGCGCACTGCACAGGCGCCAGGTGTCCGCATCCCTTGACTACATCCAGCTTTGATTGCGGCATCAGCTTGTGCATCTTCTCCCCTTCCGCCAGCGGGATGATTTGGTCCTCGCTGCCCCAGGCGAGCAACACCGGCATTTTGAGTTTCGGCAGATCCTCATCCGTGGTCGATTTGCCCGTCATCATCGCGTCCATGGCACGATGCATTACCCACGCATGTTCGCGCGATTGGCGCAGCATGGCGCGCGCAATGAACCCTGGCACGACTGGCGGATGCGGCATAAGCAGCGCGTCGAGTTGATCGAGCTGGGCAGAAGTTGTAGGCGTGAAGAGCGCGACATCCCACGCCGGCTGCTCATGCAGACCCGCGCTGTCGAACAGCATGAGACTCGCGACGCGATCTGGATGATCGATGGCAATCTGCTGCGCAACCCATCCGCCCATCGACCATCCGCCAAGGTCCACGCGCTTCAAACCGAGGGCGTCCATGAATCCCACCATCACCGCGGCCTCGTCGGGAATCGAATACGAAAAGTTCTTGGGCCAATCGCTGCGGCCGTAGCCTGGAAGGTCCGGCACGTAGACACTCCTATGCGCCATGATTGCCCAGCGCGTCAGGTTACGCCAATCTTCCGCGTGTCCGCCCAGCCCGTGAATCAACAGCACCGGCGGAGCGTCTTCCGGTCCCTGCATGTAATAGTGAACGCGGATGCCGTTGATCGTAACCCACCGGCTGTGCGCACCGGACATGCTCATCTGCCAGTAAAGAATGTGATTGAAGACGCTGATGGGGCGCTCATACAGGACGATGCCAAAAACCGCAATGAACGCGAACACGACGCCGGCGAGCCAGAGCACCTTCCTTGGTAGCTTCACTGTGACTCTCCTGCCAGTTCCCTCGCCCGCTGCCACGCTCTTTCGATCACACGCACGGTAATCGGCTCCAGGACGAGCGCCGAGTGGCTGCTCCACTCCGCGCGCTCCACCCAGCGCACGGCCTCCGCATCGTCCGCCGCTTTCAACGTGCCGCCCACAACGCGGCAAAGATAATCCGCAATGACGTAATGATAGCGAACCCGCTCGCCCTCGCTATGGATTCGATCGAGCAGTTCCACCAATTCGATGGGCTCAACATCGAGCCCCGTCTCTTCTCGCACCTCGCGTACAACAGCCTCATGCAGCATTTCGCCAATTTCGATAAGACCGCCTGGAATTGACCACTGGCCCCTCAGCGGCTCGTGCCCGCGCTGAACCAGCAACACGCGGCCTTCGTGCACAATCACCGCACCTACGCCGACGAGCGGCATCGCTGGATATTCTCGCTGCATGCTCATATTCTTTCAGACGAGCTCCGGCGGCTGCACCGCGATGGCGAGGCCCGGCTGGCAATGCATCTTTGGCGGCTCAGTATCATCATTGAAAGGAGAGGGAAACATGTCCGAATTCACTCTGCATATTGACGGCATGCACTGCGGCGCATGCGTTCGCCGCGTCAGCCAGGCCCTTTCGCAGACACCGGGTCTCGAAGTGAAGGAAGTCCAGATCGGTGCAGCGCGCATTCAATCCGAGCAGGAGCCGCCACCGGTGGAACGCGCCATCGCGGCCCTGGCCGCCGCGGGATATAAGGCGCAGCCCGATCCAGCAACCCAGCCCGGAGCCTGAGCGTGGCTGACTCGTCCAATGACTCCGTCACCCTTCCTGTTGTGGGGATGACGTGCGCAGCCTGCCAGCGCCATGTCGAAGAGGCTCTGCGCTCCACCGCCGGCGTGTCGGATGCCCACGTGGACCTGATGGCGCATCGCGCGCGAGTCGTATTCGATCCTGCCATAGCACCGCCGGAAAAACTCGTCGCAGCCATCCGCCATGCCGGGTATGATGCGGTGCTTCCACGCCCCGGCGCCGCGGTGGCCGAAGCAGACCAAGCCACTCTGGGCGCGTCGCGCAAAGCGTGGGTGATGCTCGCGGCCGGAGCAGCGGCCATGCTGCTCTCCATGCCCCTCGGCGCAAATATGAGCAGCTTTGACCGAGCCTTCATGCGCGCGACTCCGTGGCTTTATTCCGTACCGCCCGGCGCTCTCCGCTGGACTCTGCTGATCATGACTGCGCTGCTTCTATCCTGGGCGGGTCGCGGCATTTACCTGAACGCGTGGCGCTTTCTGCTGCATGGCTCCACCAACATGAACACGCTCGTCTCGCTCGGCACCGGTGTGGCATTTGCATACTCGGCGTACGCAACAATCTGGCCCGAACCCGGCCTCCAGGTCTATTACGACGCCGTCCTGCTGATTATCGGATTCCTGCTGCTCGGTAAGGCTCTCGAGTCTCGGGCCAAGCGTCGCGCGCTGGCGGCCCTCGATTCCCTGAGCCGCATGAAACCGGTCACCGCGCGCCGTGTCGTGCACGGCGTACAGATGCTGGTCCCGCTCGAGGAAATCCGGCCCGGTGACAACGTTCTCGTCCTTCCCGGCGAGCGCTTTCCGATCGACGCCGCCATTGTCGAAGGCCGCACCACGGTAGACGAATCCATGCTGACGGGCGAGTCGACGCCGCTCGAACGCGGTCCCGGCGGACGCGTCCTTGCCGGCTCGCTCAACTACGACGGCGCCGTGACCTGCCGGGCCGAATCCCTCGGGGATTCCACCATGCTCGCTCAGATCACGCGCATGGTGGAGCAGGCGCAGGGCTCTCGCGCACCGATGGAAAGGCTGGCCGACCGCGCCAGCGCCATCTTCGTCCCCGTCGTGCTGGGGCTCGCGCTCATCACGTGTCTCGTCTGGCTCATCGTCGGACATTCCCTGCCGCTCGCGCTGGCGAATACGGTTGCCGTCCTGGTGATTGCCTGCCCCTGCGCCATGGGGCTGGCCGTTCCGGCCGCGCTCACCGTTGCCGTGGGTCGCGGCGCGCAGCTTGGAGTTCTGTTCAAGGGGGGCGAGGCTCTGGAGCGCCTCTCCCATCTCGACGCCATTGTTCTGGACAAGACCGGCACCCTCACCCTGGGACGCCCCGTGCTTGAGTCGGTTCACCCGCTGGCGAACCAGTCTGCGGACGACCTGGTCCGCATCGCTGCGTCTGCCGAGGAGCGCTCGAACCATCCGCTTGCTCATGCCATCGTCGAGCACGCCCGCCAATCCGGCATTGCATGGCCGCCGGCCGAGGAGGCGCAGGTCCTGCCCGGCCGCGGGCTGACGGCTCGCGTGGATGGACACGGCTGCGTGCTGGGTAACGAGGCGTTGTTTGCCGAGTTCCTGATCAAGTTGCCCGCCGATGTGCCGCCACCTGCCGCCGGAATCACACGCTTGTGGATGGCCCTCGATAACATCCCCGCTGCCTGGTTCGACGCCCGCGATGCGATCCGGCCGGAAGGCGCGGCGGCAGTCGGCCAGCTCCGCCGGAGCGGTCTGCGGGTGCTCATGCTCACGGGAGACTCGCCCGAAGCCGCCGCTCCTATCGCGCGAGAAGCCGGAATTAGCGAGGTCGAGGCTGGGCTCGATCCCGCGGGCAAGCTCGCCCGAATCCGCGCCCTGCAGCAGTCCGGCCTTCGAGTGGGCATGGTGGGCGACGGCATCAATGACGCCGGCGCGCTGGCGCAGGCCGATGCCGGAATCGCCATGGGCACCGGCTCAGACCTGGCGCAGGAAGCGGGCGATGTGCTGCTGCTGCGCGCCAACCCCGCAGTGATTCCCGCCGCGCTCGATCTTGCCCGAAGCACCATGCGCGTGATGCGCCAGAACCTGGGCTGGGCCGTTGGTTACAACGTGCTGGGAATTCCTCTGGCGGCTGGAGCGTTATATCCGGCGTTTCACATTTTGCTCAGCCCATGGCTCGCTGCAGCAGCCATGGCATTCAGCTCGGTGAGCGTGCTGGCAAATAGCCTGCGGCTGCGGGGATGGCAGCCAACCTCACCTTCCGCATCCAATAGGCTATAGACTCACAGTAGAGTTCTTTCGTGCGCATCCTCACCCGCTACATTCTCGGCGAAATCCTCTCGCACGCCCTCATTGGCTGCGCCCTGTTCACGTTCATCCTCTTCATGCCGCGCCTGCCGCAGATCCTGGAGATGATGGTGCGCAGCAGTTCCACCTTCACCAATGTGCTTGAGGTGTTCCTCTTCCTGCTGCCGAATCTGTTTTGGGTCACGATTCCCATGTCGGTGCTGGTGGGCATTCTGCTCGGGCTCAGCCGGTTGGCGGCCGACAGCGAAATCGTCGCGATGCGCGCCACGGGCCTGGGCATCGGCTACTTCGTGCGCGTGGCGTCCATCGTCGCGGTGGGCGGCGCACTGCTGGGCATCGTCAATTCCCTCTGGATTGCCCCCCGCGCCAACCAGGCCATCCTCGACTTGCAACAGTCGCTTGCCGCCTCGCAAGCTTCTTACGAGATCCAGCCGCGTGTCTTTTACGAAGACTTCCATAACGCCGTGCTCTATGTGCAAGACGTCCGCTCCGGCGCGGGCGCAGCCAACTGGAAGCAGATATTCATGGCCGACGTCAGCGACCCGGCATCGCCGCGCATCACCACCGCCGAATCGGCTACGGTAGTAAACGAATCTCCGCAAGAACTGCTGATGCGGCTGCGCAATGGCGAACAGATCGAAAGCGTTCCCGCGCACCCTGACCAGTACAGCGTGTCGACCTTTGCCACCACTGACCTGCCGCTCTTGGTGAGCCAGCAAAGCGACGTCCGCCTCGGCCGTCTGGACACCGCCGTCTACGCCATCCCGACCAGCACCCTGTTGGAGCGAATTCATCGGCCCGACAACACGCGCTACCTGATCGAGTTGAACAACCGCTTCTCGTATCCCGCTGCATGCATCGTCCTGATGCTGGTTGGCGTGCCTCTGGGAGTGGTTTCCCGGCGCGGCGGCAAAAGCTCCGGCTTCGTCTTCACGCTACTGCTGGTGATCCTCTATTACATCCTGTCGTACACCGGTGTTGCGCTGGCCCGGCAAGGGAAACTGCCGCCTGGCCTCGCCGTGTGGATGGCAAATATCATCTTCGCGGGAGCGGGAACCTTCCTCCTGTGGCAGATGGCCAGCGGAGGCCGCATCCTCAGCGGCCTCGCCAACCTGAGGCTGCGCGCGCCAAGGCTCAGCTCCGGCGGCATTCCCGCGGCGATCCACGAAAACGGCTCCCGGCTGGCTCACCTGCTCGATCGCCGCCATCCGCGATTGCAGCACAAAGCGTACCGCGGAGCATTCCCCCGCATTCTTGATGCCTACGTCATCCGGGAATTCCTCAGCACCTTCCTGACTGTCCTCTGCGGATTTGTCCTTCTCATGCTCGTCTTCACGTTCTTTGAGCTGGTGGGCGACATTGTCCGCAATCACATTTCGCTCGTCACAGTGGGGCTCTACCTGCTTAACCTGACCCCCAGCATGCTCTATACCATCGCGCCACTCGCGGTGCTGATCGGTGTACTGGTTACTTTCGGCGTGCTCAACCGCACCAGCGAAATCGTCGCGATGAAAGCTACCGGCATCAGCCTCTATCGCCTGGTGGTGCCGATCGTGATCATCGCCGCCACACTTGCTATCAGCCTTTTCATGTTCGACGAGTTCTACCTGCCCCAGGCGAATCGGCGCCAGGAGGCTCTGCGCAGCACGATCAAAGGACGCCCCCCGCAGACCTTCCTGCACCCCGAACAGAAGTGGATCTTCGGCCAGCCGCACCCCGGCGAACCGGGCCGCATCTTTTACTACCAATTCTTCGATCACGATGCCGGAGAATTCGCCAATCTCACCGTCTTCGAGTTCAACCCCTCCACATTTTCCATCTCGCGGCGCATCTTCGCCACCCGCGTTTACTGGGATAAAGGGGGGGCATGGGTATTTCAGAATGGCTGGGTGCGCGACTTTCAGGGGGCAAACCAGTATGCGTTCCGCGAATTCCGCAGCACCAGCTTCGAGGAAATCCACGAAGAGCCCGGCTATTTCTCCAAAGAGAGCCTGCAGTCGCAGGAGATGAATTTCGGGCAGCTCGCGCACTATATTCGCGACCTGAGCCAAAGCGGATTCGACACCATGCGGCTGCGTGTCGCTCTCTGGCACAAGCTCGCCTATCCGCTGGTAGCCATCGTCATGGCCATGCTGGCCATTCCCTTCGCACTGTCAATGGGACGCCGCGGCTCCCTTACAAGCATCTCCGTTGCCATCGGAGTGGCGCTCGCGTACTGGATGGTCGACGGCCTCTTCAGCGCCATGGGCACCGTCAACTATCTACCGGCTCCGCTCGCCGCATGGTCCTCCGATATCCTTTTCGGCCTTGTGGGCGGCTATTTGCTCCTGCGCACTCCCACATGATCAACT